>Ga0180434_10004029_pt1 | contig 18151 bp, 21 predicted proteins | sample SS_ome_7_FD_132453 | JGI IMG/M metagenome (GOLD analysis project Ga0180434, IMG submission 132453) | Hypersaline lake sediment archaeal communities from the Salton Sea, California, USA - SS_1_D_2 metaG | ecosystem: Environmental > Aquatic > Non-marine Saline and Alkaline > Hypersaline >...
CTGGATTTTGATAGTATACATAGACATTTCCATTTGCGGGATCGCCTGCAGCAATGACGGTACTATCAAAAGACATTGATACTGTGTTTCCCAATTTTCCAGAAGCGACATTGAATTCTTTTACATTAGTCCAAGTCCAAGATGCACCTCCGTCTACTCCTTTAACAATACGAACAATAGATTCGTCAACGTTTGTATTGCCCGGGGCACCAATAACGGCCCATAATGTATTGTCGTTAATGAGATCACTTATTCCAATAGACCATCCAAAATTTGTGTCTGCATCACCACCCAAATTTCCTGTACCATCACCTATATTAGCAACGAATGTGCCATCCGTATCTCTTTCAACTACATATACTTGATTTGTTCCTGGAGCACCCTCCGCGCTATAACGAGCTGTGAGAGTTGCTCTTGACAGTACAATAGAGCGTCCATAGAAAGAATTTATAATATCGTCATATGTTATAGACGATACATCAGACCAAGCAGTGTCATATAATAATGTACGCACTTCTCCTTGATCAGTAATTCCTGAGCTTGGAATTCCTGTTAATAGAAAATTACCATTGTTTGTTAATGCTACTGCTGTTCCAGCTTCATTAAAATTTTGTTGATTAATATCAGGATAACCGATCGTTTGTCCATATTGTTCAAACGTGGCTAATGAACTATTGTACTGATACGTACGAACGTGCGCCGGATCTTCATTTGTTGCAATACCATTTTTTGGAAAACCTACGGCAAATCTCAATTGTTCGGGATCAATTGACAAACCTCCACTATTCAAATTTCCTGCATCTGGGTAAGGTGCGTCACTAAATATTAATTCCCAAACATTGACATCAAACATAGTTCTACCTGGCCTAATACTTCCCTTGGGGATAGCCAATCTGGAGGCACCCGGAGGAAGACTAGGATTAACCCAACTAGTATCACTAGATGGTGTTGATGGAAACCGATTTGAAATAAAACGTATGTGATTATCTCGACGAGCCATAGTTCGCTGGTTCCACCCCGGAATAGTGCGAATTATGTTACTTCTTGATAAATTTGGTGGTGTTGGAGGCATAATAAATAATGTGCTTATATAAGACTAATAAAATCGGTTGTAATTAGAACGTAGCCAATTTTAATCTTCTAATGTTTTTCTAATACTCCTACACTATCCCAACACCCATTCACTCACTCCACATTAGTATCACACCCTCAATGTCCGATCTCGCTCTTACGTTCGAGACCTACTGCCCTCCCAAAAAAATGTCGAAGGACGTTACGAAGCTAAGCTGCCTTACGGCGTCCGAGACTAGATTTAGGTCTGCCCGTGCAGCGCCAGCAACCGTTCGTACCGCCGTACCGCTCTCAAGACTCACTTCAAGAGCCAAACCCAACATCGTTGCCTTGAGAATGAATGACAATCGGGACAATCATTTGCAACATTTTTTTCTGAATACCAACAAGAAACCGCGGTCACCGTGCGCAGTCAAATACTAATCATTGCTGAACTCCAGAAGCGAGTTGATGAGGCCGAAAACCGCACCAGCGGAGTCGAGCACATCATTCGACTCAGGGACATCCGCATCCAAGAGCTATAAACCGACCTGTTTTCAGTGAGGCCTCCGGCCGCTGATATGCAAGAGGGGGTGATGATATAGGGGGTTAAAATGATGCGTGAAAATTGATTGAAACTATTTCTTTCACTCAGATTACACAAACGCCCATGACCTCATCAGTGGCAGCGCATCCAACGGCCATCAGCCTCTTCTCTGGTATGGGTGGCGACACACTCGGGATGGAACAGGCTGGGATTCACGTCATCGCCTACAACGAAAAAGTGGCTGTGTTCAGACAGACCCACGAAGCCAACTTCCCCAACTCGGTTTCGCTCGGCGACGACATTCTGAAGGTCCCTGATGAGACGTTTGCGGCATACCGCGGCAAGGTGAACTTCCTGTTTGCCGGTTTCCCGTGCCAGTCGTTCAGCACAGGCGGAAAGCGGTTGCCCGACGATCCCCGCAACACTATGTTTCGTGAGTTTGTACGGGTTTCCCGCATTGTGGAACCGGACGTCGTCATCGGAGAAAACGTCAAGGGATTGCTCACCAAGAAAACCCAGGATGGCGATCTCTACATTCGCGTCATCGAGGAAGAGTTCAGGAAGCTAGGCTATACGGTGGAATCGCGAGTGCTACGTTGCCACGAACACGGCGTTCCACAACGTCGTGAGCGCGTCATCATTATCGGCATCAAGACCCACCTACTCGAGAGCGGAAAATACCAACTCAAATTCCCAGAGCCATTCACGACCAAGGCGCCGTTCCCAGATCTGCGGCACATTGTCACAGATACCACCGAGGGCGCGCTATTGATTTCGCCCGAGTTTGACGCATCAACCATCCCTGCCGACTGCGCGCTCGAGACGGCCACTCCGATCACCGAAGACCAATCACCTCACCCCTACCTCTTGCTGAAGCGAGACACGGCGGAACGATCTTACAACGGCAACGACTACACCAATCTCTTCTCGTTCGGCAAGCGAGATTCGCCAATCCACTGCGAGTTGCTTGATGTGCGGGCGCCGTGTAAGACCCTGATTTGTACCTACGGGCACCAACCGCGATTGCTGATACCATTTCGGAGCCAGGGACGGCTCTTTGCCCGGGCGCTAACGCCGGACGAAATGAAGCAGATCCAAGGCTTTCCAGCAGACTACGTCGTCACTGGCAACAGAAAAGATCAGATCACTCAAATTGGAAATGCTGTTCCTCCCCCGCTAATTCGTCGTGTAGTAGAGACCGTGATGTGTGTCTAGTTGGCCGGTGCTGCTGCCGCCGCCGCCGCTGCTCCCCCCTCGCTCTGCGCCATCTTGTGGAGCGCCAGCCGCTGCTCGAGGTCTTCCTTCTTGCCCATGATCGGAAGCCCGAGCGCCTTCAGTTGCGTTTCAAGCTCCTTTTTCGTAGGCAACGATGTGAGCAAGTGCTCAAAGTTGTACTGGAAGTTGCAGCGGGGGAAGGCAGTCAGTTTGCGCTTGCGTGCGTCGCCTTTGCCGTAGATGGTCCGCATCTCCTCGATCTTTTGCTGGAGTTCGGCGATCCAGTTTACCTGGTCAGTATCGACCATCTCTGACCCTTTGCACCCCACCACTTGAGGCAGCCGGGTGGGCTTCCGCGACTTGGGGTTGGTGGTGTGAAAGAGGATGTAGTACACTCCTGCGTGCGGCGCCGTGTCGTTGAGACACGTAGTTGTTCCGTTGGAAGTCTTGATCTCGATGTCGAGCCCAATACCGCCGACGTTCTGGAGATCCCGCGGAAGCTGACTGCTCGCGTGAGTGTATGAGAGACCGAGTCCCTCAAGCACCGAAACAACGTAAGCGATCGAGAGCCTCTCTGACTTTTGCGTGTCGCCGTTGCGGGTGCCGAACGATCGGATCCGCGCCTGGCCCTCGGGTGTTTGTGACTCTTTTGTCAGAATCGCAAGGATCCGATCAAAAAGCGCGCGCCGCTTCTCAAGCATGTGCGGTCCATCAATCCCCGCCGAGACACGTACTGCGTCACTGACATCGGGAAGCGAGAGGACGAAGCCGGACTCTGGTTCGGGTTCGGGGCTGAAGCGTGGCGTTGGGATCGGCATGTCTGCGGGATGGTATTGTCTTCAGTTTTTTCGACGAATTAGCATTCAATTTAGAGCGCCAGTCGTCGCCTCTTCGTAGCTCGGTGGAAGTGCGAATGAGTCATCGGGTACAGCCACTCCCCGCAACCCCCACATCACCTCCATCCCCCTCCTCTTGCACCCCCAGCTGCCGTCCAATGCCGTCGTCGCCGTACTTGCGGTAGAAGGCAATCGCCGCCGAACGCAGTCAAAAACTAATCATCGCTGAACTCCAGAAACGAGTTGATGCGGCAGAGAACCGCACCAGCGGGCTCGAACACATTATCCGACTGCGAGACATCCGCATCCAGCAACTGGAAACCAAGCTGTTTGCATTGCGACCTCCGGTCGCCGAAATGCAAGAGGGGGAGGGGGTGGGTCAGTGTATTATCGAGGTGCTGCGTCAAAATTGATCCGACTCTAATATGGCACCGAGGGCACACTAGCATGATGGCCGCCTCCGCAGCCCCTGCTCCTTCACCGCCCACTGGCGCCCAGCCCTACCGTGTGCTGTCGCTCTTCTCGGGCATGGCTGGAATGGATCTGGCCTTTGGCAGCGGTGACGTCACTGTGCATCGAGACAGCGTTCCCGCCGAATGGGTCGATCGCCCGGCGTCAACTCCAGGGTTTGTCACGCTCAAGAAGCTCCCATTCACGGGAGTGTTCCAGAACGACATTCTGCGCTCGGCGCATCAGATTGCCGAGCAAAACGGATGGGCGCATAACTACGTGGAAGAGGACATCCGAGAGTTACTCAAAAAGGGCCACCCCTTTCCCGAGGCCGATGTGGTGGTGGGCGGCTTTCCGTGTCAGGACTTCAGCCACGCAGGGAAGCGCCAGGGGTTTGATTCCGAGCGTGGCACCTTGTACCGTGCGTTTGTCGATGTGGTCCGGCTGATCCAGCCTGCGGCGTTCATCGCCGAGAACGTCAACGGTCTGCTGACGATGAAGGGGAACCCAATCGACATCATTGTTGCTGACTTTGCCAGCATCGGCTATGACGTGCGGTACCAACTCATCAAGTGCGAAGAGTATGGAATTCCGCAGACTCGTTGGCGGGTCATCATCACTGGGACGCACAAGGACAAGGTAGGGCGGCTTGCCCCCGACATTCCGTGCCCTAACCGGCGGGTGCCGATTGCCACCTACTTCCAGCACCTGAAGGAGCCAGAGGAGACGGATGATCAAGCACAAACAGTCTACTCCAAGGCCAAGCGTCTGGCCAGAGGCCAGGGGCAGCAAGAGGCAAGGTTGCAGTACCCGGGTCCCACTATGCGTGCCGAACACCATGGCAACATCGAGTTTCGGCGTCTCGCTGACGGTGCCAATGGTCAGGCTGAACCTGGACTCCCGGAACGGCGGCTCACCGTACGTGAGGCTGCGCTGATCCAGACGTTCCCGCCAGACTGCATCCTCACATCAGGAAATAAGCCAACCATGATCGGCTACAAGCCAATTGGAAATGCAGTACCCCCTCTACTCGGCTACATTGTCGCCCGTCACGTTCTTGCTCTGCTCTCACCGCCGCAGCCACCGTCAAACTAGAAGCCCGCCGCTTGCAGATCCTGGAACCGCCGCTGGATCGGGCATTCCGCCTTCAGGTTGCAAGACAGGCTGTGTACAATCTCGACCTCCGCCATGAACCGATCCGTCGCCGCCTTTGAGTACTCCACGCCACGTGCGTTCGTCTTTTCCTTTGGCTTCTTGAATGCCCCGTTGCCCAGTTCCCTGATGATCTTCGAGTATCGCTCAGGTCCCAGGACGTAGAGGCGAACCTCAATCGGCGACACCAGCGAGATGATGATCCCGTAGTCGGCCGGGTGCTGGAGGTCGTCCACCGACTTGTCGACCGAGCCCTTGTCGACGGTCCAGTTCGCCTTCATTCCCGAGGCATCCCACTTGCCATGCGGGACGCTCTTGTGCTTGACGCTGAAGAGTGTGCCCAGGATCTCGATGTCGGGAATCTGGCCGTTGTCGATCTCGTTGTGCACGGCGGTCCCACCGACCCACTGCATCGCCGCCACCAAATCGTCCTCGCGAGACCGCCCATTCTCCATCCCCCTCTTGCCGTTGCGGGATCCCCGTGTCTCGCTATCGTTCAGCAGGTGCGGGTAGACCTCGTTGAAGCACGGTTCGTCGAAGATCTGGCGTGTGTATTCTTGCCACGTCAGCCCGGTTGGCGAGCCAGGCACTTGGGCTCCACCGGTCTCTTCACCCCGTCGGCTCCCGCCTCAATGAGGGACCGTTCGCCCTCCTCCTTGCTGAACCCATACTTATCTGAGAGTGTCGCAACTGCGTGTGCCAGAAGTGGTGAGAGCGCCATTGTTCGTCTTCGATTGAAAGTGTTGACTCTAACTCAGGCCTTTCAGGCGATCAATTTATTGCTTCATAGACGAATCCACGGCACACGAGGTCAGGATTCGCTCGTAGCCTCTTCGTATGTGGGCGGTGGAGCAGACGCATCATCGGGTGCCCCTGCAGCCGCAGCCGCCGCAGCCGCCGCAGCCCCCGCGTGCAATGATGGCGGTATCCACACGCCACCCCCCTCTTGCACTTCCCCGCCCAGCTGCTGCCCAATGCCGTCGTCGCCGTACTTGCGGTAGAAAGCAATCGCCGCCGGACTGGCCCGTACTGCCACCGGATCAAACGCCGTCAGGTACATTCCTTCAAGCGTGGTCAGCCGCGATAGCGCCACGTACGCCTGCCCCTCTTGGAAGCAGTTGCCCCGATCAATCGCTAGCACCGCTTCGTCCAGTTGGATCCCCTGCGCCTTGTGGATCGTCATTGCATACGCCGGCTTTAGCGGCACCTGATCCATATGGATCGTGCCGAATGCGTGGTCCACCACTTCCCACTGTACTGGCTTGACCTCAATCACCTGGTGGATGCTGACCATGTCCGTCTTACCAAAGGCCTCCTTTGGCTGGAACATCGGCCAACCGTCCTTAGAGTAGCCGATGATGTAGCCCACCGTGCCGTTGGCAAAGCCCGGACTCACGTTCCACAGCAACATCGTCAACGCCCCTTCCTTTAGTGTCACTTCCTTGTCGGCGATGCAGTTGGACACGGCCCACTGCGCCAGTGAATCGCCTGCGCCTTGCGACTTGGTCACCTTCATCCGGAAGATCTTGGGTTCGGCCTTGATCTGGGCTATGTAGGCCGAGTTGTAGCAGCCCACTGTGTCCTTGCGGCCATACAGCCGGGTGGCGGTGATCGGGGGCGTGACTGCGGGCGGATTCACTATCCGATTCCGCAGCGTCTCCACATCGGCTTCGCTCAGCGCTCCCACAGCGGCTCGGTTCAGCAAATCTCGCAGCGACGCCGACTGCTGCCGGAATATTCGTGTGAGCACGTGGATGCCGCCGCTGAACATGGCGTCAAAGCCCGGTGCCTCGAAGAAGAAGCGTCCCATCATCGGGTGGTCGCGGTTCTTGGCGACGGGTGCCAGCTGCCGCATGTCGCCCACCAGCACAATCTGCATTCCACCAAAGGGCCGCGTTCGGTCGTGTCGGATCAGCCGAAAGAGTGAATCCAGCAAGCGGAAGAGGTATTCCGAGAGCATCGAGGCCTCTTCGATCAGCAAGAGGGGGGTGCGGGAGATGGTGCGACGGATGTCGGGGCGGATCTTGCAACTGATGTGGTTCAGTGCGGTCTTGATGAAGGCTTCGGGAGTGGCGGCCGAGTGTGCGTTAGGGCCGGGATCGGCGATACCGATGCCGGCAAACTTGTGGAACGTGACGCCGCCCACGTTGACGGCGGCGAGACCGGTGGTGGCGGTGACGACGCAGTGTGGACAGTGCACCTTGATAGCGTGGATAAGGTGCGACTTGCCGCTGCCGGCCGCCCCGGCGATCACAGTGTTCTTGCCAGCGCAGATAGCGTCAAGCGCAGTGCGTTGTTCGGCAGTGAGGGAGGATAGGTCCATCTGCGGTGGAGGACCAGGGCTGCATATCGGGCAGCCGCAGTGCTTAGATCAATTTCGCCTTGTGTAGCGTCTCCGGTGGCTCCGTTGGGTCCTCGGTGATGAAGCTGTACCCCGACCCTTCCTCTTGCTCCCCCCACCTATTCCTTCGTTCTTTGTGAGATAGGGTGACTCGGCGTTAATGTTCATGTTGAAGAACCCCACAAACGGCACCACCGTCTTGACCTCGCCGCCGTTGAGTTGATGGAATAGGAGTTCGGGATCGGCGCCGTCGGTGTTGTTGTTCCACAGGAATACTTGGTCAGTGGGGACAGGATAATCGAGCAAAAGCATCGAGGCAACGCCCTTGGGTTTCAGGAAGGCATCGTAGATCTCTTCGGCGACGTCGATGGGCACCGGGATGCGACCAGAGGTGTCCTCGGTGTTGCGTTTCTCAACTCGCCGAAGGCAGGTGGCCTTGGATGCGTGGATCACAGCCAAATTACTATGATAGCCTTCGGTATTGGCCTTACGGATGAGGGAGTTAACGGCCGAGTAGTTGCGCCCGGTGGTGTCGAAGACGATATTGAACCTGTTGCTCAGCGCAAAATCCGACAACCGCTCATTGAACTTGTTGGTGAGACCGGACATAGTTTTGGGATCGGGAAAGTCGACACCGACCTTCATCAGTTGAATGCGGATGTCGTCGGGATCGATGCTGACGTAGGTGTCAACTCCGAAGCTGTCCAGCAGCCGCTTCTTAGTAGCGGACTTGCCTACGCCAGGAGGCCCGCATAGCACGAGCAGCGTCGGCTCTGCCTCCGAACGCATCATTGCAAGAGGGGTGGTGGGTGGTTGGAGTGCGGGGTGGATGATGAGTTGATCGTGTGGAAGGCTTCCGGGTGTGGGCGGATGTTTTCCTTTCGATGACTTGATGGTTTTGAGGAGTTTAGCACCGTCGGTCTCCATGAGTTAAGTGGCTGCTATGTTATAAGATTACTATCGTGGGATGCGCTGGGGCTGACTGGACGTGTGGATGGCAGGATGGTGAGGCACGGGTACTGTGCGCTTGAAATCAAAAACTTATGTGACATCTTCATCAACGCCAGATAGATGACTAGTGAAAGATCCTGAAGCCTGATGATCGGTGTGTGCCTTCGATGCAGAGACTCTACCTCACTGGTGCCGTCGACCGCGCCGGGTGTGCCGGGTGTGCCAGGTCCGCCGATACCGCTTCGGGTGTCCCTTGCGCCCCCGCCTGGCGGTCTTCTTCCCCCTCTTGCCGACCCCGAGTTGACTTCTTTGTGCTGTGGCGCCTCGGCCTGCGTCCTCATCCGATCCGCTTCGTTCCACGCATCACTAAACTCATTCTGAGATAATCCTCACCGGCCACAGATATCCTTGGTCTTCCCGAGGTTGTAGTTGCGATCCATGTAGCGCATATCGCAGGTGATCTATTTTAAAGGTTGTTGCGATTATGTTGGCAAATTACAAGGACGATGAACATAGCGATCGACGACGTCAGTAGCTATGTTGTCAGTGAAAGTGGGGCGTTCCCATCGGTTAACGAGCTCGATAACTTGGCTGAGGCCAACAGACTGGCAATTCGGCAAGAGATGGAACGGTCCAAACAGGAGGTGAGGTTGGTTATTCGCAAAATGTTAGAAGGTAGTATTGGGAAAATGGAAGCGCTCAGGGACATTCGCAACATCTTGCACGAGGGGATTGAATTGCCTGATTTACGAAATGTACTGAATGATGCGTTGAGTGAGCATCCTGAGTTAATGGTGGGTGGGAAGCGCAAAACGCGCAGGGGAAAGCGGCGAGGGTCCAAGAGGTCAACTAAGCGAGTGTCTAATAAGAGCAAAAGGGGTCAGTCGAGAACAAAGCGTTTACGCTCGAAGAAAAGCCACAGAGCTCGGCGATCGCATCGGGGCGGCAAGATCTAGACAGGACGGAATTGAGTGGCCGATCTGGTGCCGCTAGCTTCTTTTAAGGAGTTAATCCAGCATGGCAGTGCGTAATAGTCGGACAATGTCGGTTATTGGGGTCCTAGCAATGATGGTGATCTTGGTAGGGGTCTTTGTGGGAGGGATTGTGTTGGGGGGGCGTGTTAACTCGAGGCGGCCACCAATGACGTCACCAATGACGTCATCAATGACGTCATCTATGACGTCACCAATGACGTCATCACCCATGGGCCCAGGAATGCCGCAGGGGATGGGACCACCGATGCCAACGCTAGGCACCGGTGCGCCCTTTGGCGCCGGTCTCCCACTTCCCCCCTCTTACCAAGGGCCTCCCACGTTTGGGAGGGCTCCCCCCCACCAGGCTCCCTGGTTTGGTATTTGGACCCCTTACGGGCCAACGCTGCCGTATCCCGAGCGCTGGTGGTATGGCGGCGACTCGCTCAATCCATTATGGCACCAAGGCCGCCGATACAAGGGATGTGGAGGCTGTAACAAGAATTATTCACCGGTTTGTGGTGAAGATGGCAAGACCTACCGTAATAGTTGTTGCGCGGACAATGTCGGAGTTGACATTGCCTATCCGGGCAAGTGCGATCCAGAGGAGGATGTCTGAATAATTTGATTTCTAATTTAGAATACAAGAGGAAGTAGAGACGAAGCGTGAGATCAGAACAATGAACGGAAACAATAACAACAATGGGCAGCACAACAATGGGCAGCGTGATTGGAGAGTGATCTATGCGCAGTGGGACCGTGAAGAGCTTGAGGAAGAGCTTGTGCGGCAGGCGGATCAGATCCGTGCGCTGAAGGATGAACGGAACCAGTTGCAGAGCCGGGTTCGGCAACTGGAGCTTAGTCTGCGGGGAGATGCGCCACCCACGTACGATCAGCAAGAGGGGGGGGTAGATGTGGGTGCGGCGGCTGCAGCCGAGTCCGACACTGAGTCGGAGCATGTGCAGCAAAGCAGCGGACGGTTCCAGGTCGAGGTCGTGCCGGTAGAGTCTATGCTTTCGGACCCATACTCGGTCTGACACGACGAAATGGGTCACGAGGTGGACATTGCGCACAAGGAGAGACGGGCGACTCAACGGGCGACTCAATGGGCGGCACAACGGGCGACTCAACGGGCGGCACAACGGGCGACTCAACGGGCGGCACAGAGAAAGGAAAGCAACGGGATGTCAGGCTGAATGGGGACGTCTTGCCAGAAGGCGTAGGGGAAGAAGGGTGTCAGCACTTTTCGCCGCCGCCAGGTCCGAACCCCAGTGCGCCTCAACCGTTTCGCCACCGATAACCGCAAACCACAACTGGTATGTCCCCACGCAGCATTCTATCGCATACTGACACAGAGGGAGGCCGAAGGGGGGTAAAAATGATCTAGAAAGTCAAAATTACTAAACGGCCCATTGAAGCTTGCTCCCATCATTGCAAATCACAGTCATAACTATTTTAACTTAAAACGATGAAAAAAGTACAAAATGAATCACGTTTTCATAGTTCTGTTGCGCCCACCCTTAATGACACGCCTGTATTTAGAAGGCGTCCGCCGGGTTTTGTGCCCTAGGTGCGTCCGGCATCCCTCCATTTTTCTCTTATGCCGCAGGATCCACTCCGGCCAGTCGTCGCGGAAGTGACGAAACATGCGGTAGTCCGTCTGGAACGCCCCCCACTTGCTCGCCTTGATCAGGTCCTTGAACAGTGGCGTCTCCACCGCCCTCAACACCCTCTCTCCGTCTTGTTTGCCGCTGGTGGGAATGCCGAAACTCAGGATCGTCATTCCTAGCTCCCCCTTATAGTCGTTTTGTTCCGGATACGCATACTGTTGCCCATTTAGGTTAAGTATCACCTTTGGTCTTCCACCATGCCTCCCCTCTTTCGATCCATCCATCGAATACCAATATGTCAGTCCCTTCTCGCCAATGCTGTGAACCACTGGATGCTTATACTTGCGAGTACGTCTGGGCTTAACTCGCCTCGTCTTCTGAGGATGATGGTACGAATCATAGTACGGAACTCTTTTCCCCGTGTGAGGACCCTCGTGAATCAGATCCTTGAATTCCTCTAGGCAACCGCCCGGAATGAACGGCCAATTCGCCAAATTCAGCCGATGGCGCTGGTTGTCTTCGTCAATGATCTCTGTCTGGAACATCTTGGACGGTAAATTGCGAATCACGTAGGCATCATACCGGGTGCTGACCCCAAAGTCCTTGCGACCCGTGTTAAGATGAGCCATCCGCAGATAGATGATTTGCCGCGACTTCATTAACTCGCCCAACTCTGAATGCCTACCGGTCCCGCGCCAACCCCCTGGTGTGATGAAAGCCAAATAGCCGCCTTTCTTGAGCGTAGTTGACAACCCTTTCTCCACAAAGATATCCCAAAGAGTCCGCCTGCCTGCGTTGGTTCCTCGCTTCTCGGCCATCCCCCGCTGAAACGGAGGATTGCCCACCATCACGTCAACTCCCCCTGGTCCCAACCCCAACTTATCCATCACCCCCTCTTGCAAAAAGTCTCCCTGCACTATTTTCGTCGTCGCACCAAACAACTGCTTCAGCTTCTTAACACTACTGGAATTTAACTCTACTTGATAGATCATGTTGGAAAGAATATGTTGATGTCGTTTGGCCTCATTCGGTTGCCATTTGGCAAGCCCCGAGTTAAGACGATGGAAGATGATGCTCATGAAGTTGCCGGTGCCCGCCGCCGGATCTAGCCACTTGAGGTCGGGATTGGTCCAGACAGTCTTGGGCAAGTGGTCGCAGAGTTCGTCGATCAGCTTGGAAGGAGTTAACACCTCGCCAAGTTGGTCTTTTTCATGTTTGCGGATGAAGAGGCCGCCGTCGATTCGCTGGCGACCCTCGTTTAGGGATTCATGCAAGAGGGAGGATGGCATTGGGTTGATCTGCTATAGCGGTGGATCATTAGTCGATGGTTGGCCCTACAAGTTAACTCGGTCGGTGGTGGTCAGGTATTCCGAGGGCACCAGATTGCCGGTGAAGTCCACCTGTCCGAGCGAAAGTCCCTTGGTACCGTGCTTCTTGGCCTCTTGGTAGCTCAGTCGGGCGTCGACCTCGGACGAGTTAACAAAGGTCATGTAGAGTCCGATTCGGGGAGCCTTGGTCGTGTTGGGTCCACTGCGATGCGGTGTCAAACCATCGAATATAAGGCAGTCTCCCGGCGAGACTGGTGCGGGTGTGTATACCAGGTTTTGCAGCTCTTCCATCGGTCGGAGCGGGATCTTGGGGGTAATCTCAAGCGTCCCGTTGGCCTCGGTGAACGGCGTCAGCGGCACCAACACCGATATGTGCCAGCTGCCGTGTGGATAGTATGCCGGCGAATCCTGATGCGCCACAAACTGTCCGGCGCCCGGATACTTGAAGTTGATCTTGTCCTTGAAGAGCGCCAGCTTGTGTCCGCAGACCTCCTCGGCTTGCTGCTTGGCGAGCTGCGCCAATTGCCCCAGGGCACCAGCAGTCTCGGAGACCCCTTCGATCCGCGCCGGCACCTTGTATCCGTTTACCATTTCTTCGTATAGTTTCACTGGACCGTTGAGCGGGGGATTCATTCCCCATATCACCGCCTCTTGCCGCCCTGCCTCGACCAGTTGTGGGTCCAGAACGTTACGCAGCCGGGTATATCCGAGCGAACCAAACGTTGTCTGATGATTTGGAGATAGACCAGCCATTACTAATATACACCTTGCTACCTCTGGACGAAAACGTCTTAACTCAAAGAACGAAACTTAGAGCCTCAGATGCAAGAGAAAGGCAGGAAGAGTAGGATGTCGAGCAGCAGCCCATCATCGTTGCTGCCGTTGTCGCCGTCGCCGTCGTCGCCCCCCACCAGACCAACCACACTCACCTCCCTCTTTTTTATTGCAAGACCCGGTACACCCTCGGCTGCGGTGGGAGCGCTACAGGCAGTGGACCGGTGGCGAATGGCTGTGGATGGTGCTCTGGAAGTATCAGAGCCATGTATTGATCAAGGACGCAGTGTATGCCACTAAGATAGCGAGGTCGCTGGTGATCGGGGATTATCCCGACTTTTATCGGATAAGCACAGCGCATCTGATGTGGTGCCATGACTTCATCAGCCAGTTGGTTGGTGAAGGATGGCTATCGGTTCAGCCTGGGAGCGAAGGGGAGCGGCTGAGTGAGCTACAGAAGCTGATAGCCGACCGTAAAGAGCGTCACCGATTGATCGAGGCGGAACGAGCGCACGATCAGCTGGAGGCCGCAGAGGAACCGAATGACGATTATGAAGAATCAGATGACGAATTGGAAGAGATGATGCATCAGGCGGCAATAGAGGACATGATTAACGCAATGCCTGGGATGAGTTAGGTGCAGCAATAGGTGGCATTCACCCATGTGTGGATATTGCGGCTTCCAGTCAGATTGATGTGGCTTGGCTGGGTGAGCTTGACACCCTTCTTAGTAAGATTGGTGGGATAGTAGTCCTGTCCGGCACGGGCGGCGATGGTCGAGGCCATCATGTCGGCAGCAGCATTGACGGTCGGACCAGTCGGCGTCTTGCAGACGTTGCAGCACTTGGTGCAGCTGGTTCCGGTGAGGCATCGGTTAACCCCGCATCCAACACTTGACATGGGTCGTTGTCATAACCACAGAAGAAAATCACATCGGGGCGGGGGCTCCCAAGAGGCGGTTAGTGTTGAACTCACCCGGTAGTTGGGTTCGGTACAGCTTTTCTATGTACGGCACATTGGGGTGATCCAATAGTTTTTCTGGATGAAGTCTTCGCGTATAGCGAACCGAACGAACCAGTAGATGACAAGACTAATGGAGAAACCGGTTGCAAACGATATGATATCACGAACATCCATCTGAAAGGAATCGGCAGAACGTTTGGCCGTAGGCTATCAGTTGCGCCGAAAAGTTCCCTAGACGATTGGGTAAACCCACAACTGAACGCGTTATGACATTAGTTTTTGACCCCCCAAAATAGCCATTGCGCCATCCGATGCGCACCGCATGTGGAATCACTGGAATTGTAGTTAACAATTCCACGATTGACATCTCAGATTTGATCGCCGTTCTCCACACCATTCAGCACCGCGGCCAATCAAGCTGGGGCGTAGCCTGCCTCGAAAACGGAAAGATCCTTGGACAAACCAGGGCTGGGCTATTACCAAATCAATCAATCCATCATCGCCCCCACCCTCTTGTATGCTGCATTGGTCACGTTGGTGATGCTATACTTCATGAGGATCAACAAAATACTAGAGGGGATAAAATGGTAGATGGTTCGCAGCCGGTGCTCGGGAGATCCCCCCGTGGAAACTTTGCTGTTTCGTTCAATGGGCAGCTTGGATACTTTTCTAATGAAGGCGCAAATCGCAATATACATGACATTCAGCGGATCATCAGTGGAATTGCAGAACATCCATCCAATTCATGGATAAAGGTGCTTCACGATGTGGTCGCCAATTGTGTGGCTGCGTTCACTCTGGTGCTACTAACAGATCGGGGACTCTTTTATGCTCGTGATCTGCGGGGATATCGTCCACTTGTGCGAGCCGATATTACCGTGTCTGATGCTGTTAATCATCAACCAATTATGGACTGCCACATCGTGGTTTCCGAAGAGTGCGGCCATAACGAGCTCCGGCGGCGGCTGATCGCCAAATTCCCCAAGGCCATTGTTGAAATCAAGTCCCACATCGTTCAACCAAGCACCATTGGCCACATTATGCTTGATGGTCGTTGGAAGGAATGGGCAGTTCGGCTCGACACCAACGGCAGACGGCGGGACGAGCCAAAGACCCGGTGTTCATTGGAGGCCATCCACTTCATGGATTCAAGTGGTGAGTTTGATGGATTAGAATTGGAACGCTTCCGCGAGGTGTGCGGGCGGGAATTGGCGCTGATCGATCGAGTTAACCGAGATATATTTCCAGCTGGTTCTACCATCGTGGTAGGCTGTCCGCGATCGGGCATTCTTTGTGGAAAGGGATATGCCGCTGCTGCCCGGCTTCCATATGTCCAGCTCATCAGGGTAGTTAACAAGGTGTCACGTTGTGGCGATGATGGGATGACTATCAATGATAGATCCCCGCGCTATCAGCACCGAAAACGAAAGTCAAGTCCACAACTGGTATTGGGTCACGACGTTGATATTGCTGGAAAGATGGTGGTAATAGTTGACGACGTCATCATCACCGGGACCACAATACAAAAAGTGGTCCAAATGCTCTGCGACGCTCATGTATCTGAAGTGCACATCCGTATTGCCACTCCCGCGCTACGCAATAAGTGTCAGTGGGGCACAGTTCTTCCTGATGTCGAAGACCTATTGGCCTCCGCTGCTCCTACTACCCCTCTTGCAGCCCAAGCCATTGGAGTTAAGTCACTCAAATACTTATCGGTTGAACGATTCGGGCAACTGACTGGCCCAGGTTACTGCCAAGAATGCTTCTTCACATCAGACGTCCCCACTGCCGAATCAGCTGGTCGCGATCCTTCCCCAATACGTACTCGGGGACATACCAAGATTTCTCTCCTGGATTCCATCTAGCTCCCAGCGCCTTGGCACGATCCTTTTGCGCATATGGCACGTTCAACCACACAAGTTTTGTTCGCTCGTTCTGAGCAGCCGATCGCTGTGGCCTCCGCATCTTCATAGCTAATCCACCCCCTTCTTGCATATCAGCTTGTGTTAGCTTGGAAGCCGGTTCAGACGGTGGTTTCAGGATTCCTCGCTGCTTCACCATTTTTGGCGGCATCATTACCCGTAGTGTCCCGCCTGCTCCCTTGACCGCCAGTCGGTCCGCACATCGATTCCCGTATGCATCGGGATCCTCGCCGTCCTGATGTCCGTAGACGTGCTGAAAGCGCAAATTTGGATACTTTGAACACGTCTCCCATGCACATCTAACTAGCTCGTGATTAGGCACCAATTTCTTGGTACGTGGATCCTTATATCCCGTCTTGCTCAATCGATGACCGCGTTCAGTACAGGCGCCGATGGCGTAGGTAGAATCCGAATGGATTAACACCTCGTCGCCTCGTTCCAGTTCGGCACGAAGCTCTTCCACCGCTGCCAGTATTGCCTTGGTTTCTGCTGTGTTGTTGGTCTCTCGTTTTGGGCTATCAAGTTTGCGGCTGATGTTTCGGGGATGGTTGGTACCGAAGAAGATGCCGATACCAGCCTTGGCGTTTTGACTGCCGTTTCCGAGACAAGAGCCATCGGTATACACAGTAATGTCGGCCATTCGCTAGGGATCTGCAAGAGGAGGAGGTAATGGATTAAGGTCAATTTTGAGGATCTGTTCAATGCGTTTTGGCCGGGGCCATTGCACTCCTCGCGTTCCATTTGGCTGAAGGTGGCGTTGGCCAGGTCGCCAGTGTGGGTGGACGACACCTTGCTCGAAGCACAGCGAAAGACCACCTGACACGTATCGCCGTTGGCTCTTGTAAGAGACGCACTTGTCTTGCTGGAACCCGAGCTAGCCGCCTGTCACCATCGCATCCTGGTTCGCAGCGGCAAAGTAGAAATCCCAGCCGTACTCATTTTTGAGTTGCTTTATCCGTCGGGTGATGTCATCCTTCTTGTAGGTATGGCTGGCGTTCTCCTCGCCGTCTGTGATGATGAAGATAACGATCTTATCCAATGACAGTCTGAGGGTATTGGCCTTGGTGGTGGCGTCGTCAAGGCACTATCCGATGCCATCGAATAGCGCTGTCGCACCACATAGCTGGATCTCCTCTTGCTAGATGTCAGGCTGTTCCGCCAGCGGGGCGTTGCGGACCACCTCGTAGGTGTTGTCAAAGGTGGTGACGATCAGGTGGGTGCGAAGGCCGCTGGAGGCATCGGTCTTTCGCTGCTCGTCAAGATAGGCATTGCAGCCACCGACCACTTCGGTTCCCATGTTCGCCATTGAGCCGCTGCGATCGTTGCACATGGCCACCAGGACCGCTGGGGTTTCGGTATTGTCGATCTTGGTGCCGACCGGTTTCCGAGGCCACTTGACAGCGGGGGTGCGTTCGGGTGCGAGGACCCGCCTGATCACGACGGTGGGCTACACGGGGGCGGGGGCAGCGCCAAAACTCGAGGGATTTCCAAACCAACCACACATGGTGTTAGTGTTGTGAGTTGAGACCAGTCTAAATATGTATCGGGTGCACGTGTGATTTATCGTTCCACTCATTGCCAGGGGTATCAAGGGGCAGGTGTGGAAGCGATAACTCATGGGGGATCCTCTGGAGGTTCTATCTCGTACCGAGCGCCCTTGCTGCAATTATCAGGTCCCCAGAGTGGTTGAAGGTTGCTGAAGTGGAAGCATGTCTTTTGTTGTTCGGGATGACTTATATATAGACACTATATATATATTTCGTTTGGCGTACATTATTGTGGTTGACGGATGTACACAGCTCCACCATCGGCTCCACCTGTATCATCATATGGCGCTCCGACCACTATCGTGTTGCCCGAGACCGCCGGCGAAAATCCAAAATTGTCGTAATTGTTGAGGGTCAGCGTTCCCAGCCCGGGCAAATTCTCGCCGTTCGCCACCTTGGACCAGTTGCCGCTTTCACGGATGTACACCGCTCCACGATCGAATCCACCTGTATCATCACGTCTCGCCCCGACCACTATCGTGTTGCCCGACACC
>Ga0180434_10004030_pt1 | contig 18151 bp, 14 predicted proteins | sample SS_ome_7_FD_132453 | JGI IMG/M metagenome (GOLD analysis project Ga0180434, IMG submission 132453) | Hypersaline lake sediment archaeal communities from the Salton Sea, California, USA - SS_1_D_2 metaG | ecosystem: Environmental > Aquatic > Non-marine Saline and Alkaline > Hypersaline >...
GGCAAAATCGGCGTCTCCGGGCCGGAAACACGGCTTTCACCGCAGAGAACGGCAACGGCGCGAAACTGGGGAACGGCCACAGCCAACGGCCGCGGCGAGATCCTTCGCTCCGCTCAGGATGACAGGCAACGGCCACGGCAACGGACCAGGGACCAGGGACCAGGGACAACGGACCAGGGACTGCCGTCAGGCCGTTTCCATGATGCGCTGCGTCCCTGGTCATTGAGCATTGGTCATTGGACATTTGCCGTTGGACATTGGACATTCGGCCTTGGGCATTCGGGAAGGCGAAGGCCGGCGGTTCGTTCTCTTGCATGCGGGGGGCGGAGCGCGTATGCTCTCCGCTGTTGCGGCAAAGGGACGGCCCCATGGTCCACTACATCGTTCGGCGGCTGCTGTACTTCATTCCGACGCTCATCATGGTGTACACGGTGACGTTCCTGCTGATGCGGGCTGCGCCCGGCAGCCCGTTCATCCAGGAGAGGGGCATGCCGGAAGAGGTGCTCGAGGCCCGGCGCAAGCACTACTACGTGGATCGGCCCGTGTACCAGTACTTCCGGTTCGCGTGGGACCTGGTGAGCCTGCAGGGCATGCCGTCGATACGGTATCCGAAACGGAACGTGGTCCACGACATCCTGGGTCCGGCGTTCCCTGTGAGCCTGAGCCTGGGCATCTGCGCGATCGGGCTGGCGGTGGTGCTGGGGACGGCGGCGGGGATGGCCAGCGCGGCCCGGCCTCGGACGCTGCTCGACTACGCGGCCATGACGGGGGCGATGATCGGTGTCAGCCAGCCGTCGTTCGTCATCGCGACGGTGCTGATGGGGGTGTTCACGTTCGTGCTGCGGTGGCTTCCGGTGGGCGGCTGGGGCCGACCGGAGCAGATCGTGCTGCCTGCGCTGGCGTTGTCGGCCCTGCCGGCCGCCTACATTGCCCGCCTCGTGCGGACGGGGATGCTGGAGGTGCTGTCGGCGGACTACATCCGCACGGCGCGGGCCAAGGGGCTGGCCGAGTACCGCGTCCTCCTGGACCATGCCCTGCGCAACGCCTGGCTGCCCGTGCTGGGGTTCCTGGGACCGGCGGCGGCGGGGGTGTTCACAGGGTCGTTCGTCATCGAGCGGATTTTTGCGATCCCCGGCGTGGGCCAGCACTTCGTGGACGCGGCGCTGCATCGTGACCACCCGCTCATCCTGGCCTCGGAACTGCTGTATGCCGGGCTGCTGATCGTGTTCAACCTGGTGGTGGACGTGGGGTACGCGTGGCTGGACCCGCGGATCCGGTACGAGTGAGCGAGAGGGCGCGCGGCGGGCCGGGAACCGGCCAGGCTCGAAGCCGACACAACAAAGATGAACAAGGACTATCCCATATCCACGAATGAGAGGGAAGGACAGGCGTCCTCCGCCGGCCGGCCGGCCCGGTCGCCGCTGCGGCTGGCGATGCGTCGGTTTCGTCGGAACGGCCTGGCGATGGCCGGGCTGGCCATCCTGACGGTCATCGTGCTCGGCAGCGTGGCCGGGCTGGTGTGGGACCGGGCGGCGGTGGCGCGCGGCGAGCCTCAGCCGTACCGGCACCAGATGCGTGGCGCCCATCCGCAGCCGCCCTCCCTCTCGCCGTTCCACCCGTTCGGCACGGACAAACTTGGGCGTGACCTGCTTGCCCGGACGCTTATGGGGGGGTGCGTCTCGCTGGGGGTGGGGCTGTCGGCGGCGCTGGTCAGCGTCCTCATCGGGACGACGTGGGGGGTGACGGCCGGGTACGCCGGCCGGGGCGTCGATACCGTCATGATGCGAATCGTCGACGTCCTCTACGGGCTGCCGTACATGCTCGTCATCATTCTGCTGCTGGTGCTGTTCGCCGAGCAGTTCACGTGGGTGCGGATGGTGGTGCTGTTCCTGGCCATCGGGTCGGTCTCGTGGCTGACGATGGCCCGGGTGGTGCGGGGACAGACGCTGGCGCTGCGGGAAGCGGAGTTCGTGCAGTCGGCCCGGGCCATCGGGGCCGGCCCCGCCCGGACCATCGTCAAGGAACTGCTGCCGAACCTGACCGGGACGATCCTGGTCTGCGCGACGCTGACGGTGCCGCTGGCGATCCTGCAGGAATCGTTCCTCTCGTTCCTGGGTCTCGGCGTGCCGCCGCCGCTGGCCTCCTGGGGCACGCTGGCCTCCGACGCCGTCACTGCCCTGAATCCGGTGAGGGCCTGCTGGTGGCTGCTGGTGTTCCCGTGCGTGTTCCTGGGGGCGACGCTGCTGGGGCTGAACTTCGTGGGCGACGGCCTGCGGGACGCCCTCGACCCGCGGAGCCGGTGAGGGGAAACAATCCTATGTCGCCCGGTGGCCCCGCCTCTGGTGGGTAAACTTCCCAGGCCATCGCGCCGAGAATAGGCGGAAGGACGGTCGTGGCGGTCTCGGAAGGCCGCCACCCGGAAATGCCCTACTCCTCCACCTCCCACACGTGGACCAGCGCCCGGTCGTCCTCGTCGGCGTTGCGTTCGAGGACGTAGAGGCGGCCCCGCGCCTGGTCGGTCGCACACGCCATCACCTTCTGGAGGTCCTGCTTGCCCTTGACGCTGAACAGGACGGGGTCGAGGTCCACGACGGCGTACGGCTGTGGGACGTGAGGTTCCATTCGGCCGGCGGCCACCTTGGCGAGGTCCGACGGGTCGTACAGAAGCATCTGCCGGACGAACCGCTCGGACCACCATCCCCGCTGGTCGTACGGGTGCGGAGGGACCTCGGGCCAGGGCCCTTCCTCCGGCCAGACGACGCCGTTGGCGAACCCGTACCAGCACTTGCCTTCGCCCTTGGTGCCGACGAAGACGACGGCGGCGCGCGAGCCGGCGGTAAGCCAGGCGGCGCCGGCCCATTCGTCGGAATGATGGTAGCCGCGCAGGCCCTTCTTCGCCTCCGGGTCTTCGGTGACGACCGAGTAGCGGAGGAGTGTGACGGCCTTCAGGTCGCTGCCCGCCTCGGGGGGATTCCCATGCTGCCACGGCGCCAGGGCGAAGAGCGTGGGCCCCTGGCTGGCTTGGCCGCCGTCGCGGAACCGGCCGGTGGCCAGGCGCATCCCGCCCACGTGGGCGTCGGCCCAGGCCTTGGGGATCGTACAGAGGTAATCGCTCGTCAGGTACTCGGTCAGGCCGCCGACGGTCCACGGGCCGGCGGTCTTCGGATTCGACAAATCCACCTCGCACCAGCAGTGGGTGGGGCCCTTGAAGGTCTCGTGCATGTGCTGGCCGAAGCAGAAGTAAAGTTTCGCCCGGGTCTGGTCGCCTTGGGGCGGGAGGTAGGCCAGGTCGGCCCGCGGAATCTCGTAATCGGTGAAGTGGCCCGCCCGGATATCCGCGAACGGCTGGAGGGTGTCGGCCATCGGCAACTCGGCCACCTTCTTCCCCTTCGAAACGACCGGGGCCGGGATGTTGATCTCCGAGACGAAGTGCTGGTGGTCGTGTCCGAAGCCGAACAGGCTCCCGGGGTATCCGTCGTCCGGGCCGTCGGGGTCGCCGCCCGCGCGGTAGGCCATTCCGTCGCCGCACCAGGTCCAGTTCGACCCGCCGGACGGGCCGGGCAGCCGGAACGCCCCGCGGTAGACCAGGGCGTCGGGTTGCAGGCGGCCGGCAGACGCGGTATCGGAACCGGCCGCGGCGGATGCCGTGGACGCGGAGGCGGCGGGGTCCGATGCGGCTGCGGCCGCCTCGGCAGGCGGTCCGGATTCGGCGGCCGCCTCGGCGGCGGGTTCGGGTTCAGCAGTCGCCGGCTCGGCCGGCGGGGAGCAGTCGACGGCCGAGCAGGCGACCAGCAGCAGCGCAGCCAGCCCCAGCGCACGACGGGCAGCAATCGGCGGCATCGTGAGTCCCCTTTCTGCAAAAGACGTGCCTTGCACCTGACCCATACCACCCGCCAAAGGCCGTGTCAACGGCAATGTGCACGGCGGCGTGGGGTTGAGGGCGGGGTTACTCCAACCGGACGGGCACCGTCGCCCCTCCTCTGCCGAGCGCCGCCGGGACGATGCGTTCCTTGCCGTCGGCGGTCACGGCAATCTCGTACGTGCCGAGGAAGCCGCGCACCTGGAACCGTCCGCGGGCGTCGGTGGCGCCGGTCTCGCGTGTCAGCCACTCGTCCAGGACGAGGTCGCGCCACGCCTTGCCGTGCGGACGGAGCGTCCAGTCGCGGTCGAAGAGGGCGGCATCGGGACGCCAGTGCCGGCCGGCCCAGAAGCCCCACATCAGGACGGCCTCGACCCGGGGATGACTGAAGACGGCCGTCAGGAAATCACGCATGTAATCCGCCTGGAGGCCGCGGTCACGGGTGTTGATGTCGAACTCGGTGATCTGGATGGGCAGGTGGAACTCGGCGAAGCGGTCCAGGACCGCGAGCAACCGCTCGGGCGGCGTCAGGTTCCCGCCGAAGTGGCACTGCATGCCGAGCCCGCCCAGCGGGGCCCCCGCCTTCCGCAGGAACCGGACGGTGCCCTCGTAATGGGCCTGGTGTTTGCGGTCCGTGCCGCCGCCCGCCAGGATGTTCTGGTCGTTCAGGTAGAGGACCGCCTCCGGGTCCGCGCGGTGCGCCGTCTCGTACCACTCGACCATGACGTCCCGGCCGAGCACGTCCATCGCGTCGTGGTTCCAGAACGGCTCGTTGATGACGTCCCAGTCGTCGATGCGTCCCTTCAGGGCGGCCACCTCGCTCTGCACGTGTTCGGCGATGCGCCGGCGGAGGGGCGGGGGATCGTTTTTCAGGCCGGCCAGGTCGCGTGGCATGCGTTTCCATGACGGCCAGACGAGGCAATGGCCGCGGACGGCGATGCCGTGGGCTTCGAGCCAGTTCAGGGCCTTCAGCGTCCGCGCGCGGCGGTCCTTGTTTTCCCACTGCGGCCACTTCAGGTCGTTTTCGAAGACGACCTTCGAGAAGCAGGTTCGTATGATCTTGCGGTACTGCACGCCGTCGCGGCCTTCAGCGAGGATCTGTGCCGCCCCGACGGCCGAGCCGAACCCGAACGCGTGCCGCTGCATCCTCACGTCCACCCGGGCGCCGGGCACCGGCTTGCCGGCGGCGTCGGTCACCGTGACGACGAGGTCGGCCATGCGATGTTGTCGGATGCGGCGTCGGGCGGCGTCGCGCCAGGGGCCGTCGGGGTCCCGGCCGGCGTACGTGGCGGTCGGCTGGGAGCGGACGGCTGGACGGACCGTCCGCGCCGGCCGGGCGGACGCGGGCTGTGCGGCCGGGACGAGGGCCATGAGCACGGCCACCAGGACGCAGGACCGCATGGCGGACTCCTTTCAGTGTTGACCCCATATTGTGGGGGCGGGACGGCCTCAAGTCCACCCATTCTCCCGGCCGAGATAGACGATGCGGAGCGAGGACCCGCTTAATACTACAACGGGACGTCAGCATTTTGCGCGGTGGGTCTGGAGCACCCACCGCGCTCGAGAGGGCGTTTTCGGGGCTGCGCGGCGGGGGCAGAGATTTACCCGCCGGAGGCGGGCCCGCCGCGCAATAGTTAGCCGCCGGGCCCGCCAACACCGGCGGGTAAACTTGCCCGGCGCGTGCCGTTTGTTGGCACGGCGGGGGCAGAGACCCGCCGCGCGGGAATGAAGGTGGAAACCCGGCCCGGATCGTGTATACTACGGTGTTCGCGACAGGAGATTCGACGGGAACCATGCAAGAAACGGCCGCACCACCCCTCATGCAAATCCGCCGAAACATCGTCCATCCCGGGGCCGGGAACCTCACCTACGCGATCCGCGAGATCGTGGAGGTGGCGCACCGGTTCCGCGACATGGGCGTGGCGATGACGTACGAGAACATCGGCGACCCGGTGCAGAAGGGGGAGCGGATCGCGCCCTGGATCCGCGACATCATGCACGAGGTCGTCGACGAGCACCTCGCCTGGGGCTACTGCGACACCGCCGGCGTGCCGGAGGCCCGCGAGTTCCTCGCCGCCGAGGTCAACAAGCGCGGCGGGGCACGCGTGACGCCGGAGGACATCGTCTTCTTCAACGGCATCGGCGACGCCGTGGCCAAGGTGTACGGCTTTCTTCGGCGGGAGGCCCGCATCATCGGGCCCACGCCCGCCTACAGCACGCATTCCTCGGCCGAGGCCGCCCACTCCGGCTACGAGCACCTGACCTACGAACTGGACCCCTACAACGGCTGGCTGCCGGACCTGGAGGACCTGCGATTGAAGGTCCGGTACAACGACTCCATTGCGGGCATCCTGCTCATCAACCCGGACAACCCGACCGGGGCGGTGTACCCGCGGGAGGTGGTCGAGGGCATGGTCGACATCGCGCGCGAGTTCGGCCTGTTCATCATCTGCGACGAAATCTACACGCACATCGTCTATAACGGATTCTCCACGCTCCATACGTCCGAGGTCATCGACGACGTGTGCGGCATCGTGATGCGCGGCGTGTCGAAGGAGGTGCCCTGGCCCGGCGCACGGTGCGGGTGGATCGAGGTCCTGAACCGCGACCGCGACGAGATGTTCCACACGTACGTCAACTCGCTGGTGGCGTCGAAGCGGCTGGAGGTCTGCTCCACCACCGCCCCCCAGATGGCCGTCCCGCGCATCATGGGCGATGCGCGGTACCCGGAGCACCTGGCCCGCCGGGCCGCCACGTTCGAGGCCCGCGCCCGCGAGGCCCACGCGGCCCTCGAGGGCCTCCCCGGCGTGCTCGTCAACATGCCCAGCGGCGCGTTCTACGTGACCGTCCTCTTCGAGGAGGGCAGCCTGAACGACCGGCAGACGCTGCCCGTCGCCGACGAGGCCGTCCGCGGGATGACCGAAAGGCTCGTCCGCGGCGTGCCGAACGACCAGCGGTTCGTCTACTACCTGATGGCCTCGACCGGCATCGTCGTCGTGCCGCTGACGGGATTCTGCTGCCGGCGGGAAGGGTTCCGCGTCACGCTGCTGGAGACCGACGACGCAAAGCGGCGATGGACGTTCGAGACCCTCGCCCGCGCCATCCGCGACTACCTCGCCAGCGCGTAGGACTACACTTCCCGCGCGGCGGGCCCGCCTGCGGCGGGTAAATCTCCGACCCGCCGCACTCCGACAAGCGCCCAGTCTACAGCGCCTGTAAAGCGCTCTGACTTCCTGCTATCATGCGCGGGCCATGGGCCTGTTCAATGAAAGCGAAAAGCGGGAGGTGCGGCGGCGGGCGCCGCTGCCGGTGCGCATGCGGCCGAGGACGCCCGAAGAGTTCGTCGGCCAGGCGCTGGGGGTGATGCTGGCCATGGCGCTGGGACGGGTCCGGGAGAACCAACTCGGCAGCCTGCGCAGCCTGGTGGGGGCGGCCTAGCCCCCGCCGGGCAGGAGAACCGACGCCGCACCGGCCGCCACGCCGGGTAAGGTCTGTGCCGACACCCGCCGCGCCGTCCTCGGCCGCCCGGATCGCGTCCCGGACGCTCCCTCGAGGCCGCCGCCCCCACCTCCCCTCCACGCCCCCCCAGACCCCTACAACGCAAATGGCTCTTTTCCCTTGTGGCCTTTTGAGGGCGGTGATACGATTCCCTTTTGCCGCACTGTGCGGTCCCCACGCACGGGGAGCAAGATCAAGGTGTTGCGCGGTGGGTGCGGAGACCCGCCACGAACCAAGTGCAGCCGAAGGGAAGCCCGCATCTCATGGCCAAGACCCGGCCCCAATCCGTCCCCCGGGTCCTCCGCGACCGCGGCGAGCGGGTGGAGGCGGCCCTGGCGAGCCTGCTCAGCGTCCCGGACGAACCCAGCCGCGACCTCTACGAGGCCATGCGGTACATGGTCCTGGGCGGGGGCAAGCGGCTCCGGCCGGTGCTGGTCCTGCTGGCGGCGGAGGCGTGCAGCGGCTCGGACGAGGCCGCCATCCCCGCCGCCTGCGCCGTCGAGATGGTCCACACGTACTCGCTCATCCACGATGACCTGCCGGCCATGGACGACGATGCCCTGCGTCGCGGTCGGCCGTCCTGCCACAAGCGGTTCGACGAGGCCACCGCCATCCTCGCCGGCGACGCCCTGCTGACGGAGGCGTTCGGCGTGCTGGCCCGCGAGGTGGGCGACGGCGAGACGGCCCGCCGCCTGGCCGCCGAACTCGCCCACGCCGCCGGCGCCGTCGGCATGGTGGGCGGTCAGATGGCGGACCTGGAGGCCGAACGCACCGGCCGACGCGACCCGGACCTGCTCCAGGTCATCCACCGCCGCAAGACAGCGGCCCTCCTGACGGCCAGCGTCGTCATGGGCGCCGTGGCCGCCGCCGCCGGTGAGCACCTGGAGCGGAGCCTCCGCGCCTGCGGCGAGCACCTGGGCCTGGCGTTCCAGATCGCCGACGACGTGCTCGACGCCTCCGCCACCACCGAGGCCCTGGGCAAGACGGTCGGCAAGGACGCCGCTGCCGACAAACTGACGTTCGTGACGCTCTACGGGGTGGAGGCGGCCCGCCGACGGGCCCGGGACGAGGCCGACCGGGCCGTCGATGCCCTCTCGCCGTTCGGTCACGAGGCCGACCCGCTGCGGGACCTGGCGCGATTCGTCGTCGAGCGCACGTTCTGAAATGCGGAATGCGGAACGCGGAGTGCGGAACAAACGACAACGGCATACCGCGCGCCACATTTAGCCGCCGGGCTCGCCCGGCGCGTGCTCTTGGGCTGAACGTGATGTGAAGGAAACCCCGTGCCGGACCCGCTGCTCGACCAAATCGCTTCCCCCCGCGACCTGCGGGGCCTCTCGGCCCAGGACCTCGCGCGCCTGGCGGCCGAAATCCGCGCCCTCATCACCCGGACCGTGGCGGCCCGCGGCGGGCACCTGGCCAGCAACCTCGGCGTCGTCGACCTGACGCTGGCCCTGCACCGGACGTACGACTTCGCTCGCGACCACCTCGTCTGGGACGTGGGGCACCAGTGCTATGCCCACAAGATCCTGACCGGCCGGCGCGAGGCGTTCCAGGGTCTGCGGAGCGCCGCCGGCACGAGCGGGTTCCCGAACCCGGCCGAGAGCCCCTACGACGCGTTCCGGACCGGCCATGCCGGGACGAGCGTCTCGACGGCGCTCGGCCTGGCCCTGGCCGAGCAGGCCGCCGGCACGGGCGCCCGGACGGTGGCGGTCATCGGCGACGGGGCGCTGGCCTCCGGCATGGCGCTGGAGGCGATGAACCACGCGGGCGACGCGGCCGCCGACCTGCTCGTCGTCCTGAACGACAACGAGATGGCCATCTCCCCCACCGTCGGGGCGCTGGCCCGGCACCTGACCCGCCTGCGGGCCACGCCGGCCTACGGCAATCTGAAACGCGACGTGCACGAGGTGCTGGACCGCGTGCCGATGGGCGACCTCCTCTCCCGCTCCATCCACACGTTCAAGGACGTGCTGAAGGAGGCGGTGGTCCCCGAGCACATGTTCGAGCGGCTGGGGTTCCGCTGCTACGGGCCGGTCGACGGGCACGACATCCCGGCCCTGGAGGAGGTGCTGGAGGAACTGAAGGACCTCGCCGGTCCCGTCCTGCTGCACGTGGTCACCGAGAAGGGCCGGGGCTTCCGTCCGGCAGCCGAGCAGCCCGAGGCCTGGCACTCGGCCTCGCCGTTCACGGAGCGCAACGGCCAGGTGCTGGCCGGCACCGACGCCGCCGGCCGCGATACCTGGACGCGGGCGGCCGTCGACGACGTGCTCGCCCTGGCGCAGGCGGACGAGCGGCTGGTGGCCGTCACCGCCGCCATGCCCGAGGGTTCCGGCCTGGTCCGGTTCGCCCGCCGGTACCCGGACCGCTTCTTCGACGTGGGCATCTGCGAGCAGCACGCCGTGGGTCTGTCGGCGGGTCTGGCCCGCGGCGGGCGCCGGCCCGTGGTGGGCGTCTACTCGACGTTCCTCCAGCGGGCGTACGACCAATTGTTCCACGAGATCGCCCTCCAGGGCCTCCCGGTCGTCTTCCTCGTGGACCGGGCCGGCCTGGTCGGCGCCGACGGCCCGACCCATCACGGCCTGTACGACGTGGGGTATCTTCGGCACCTGCCGGGCTTCACGGTGGCGGCGCCGGCGGACCGGGAGGAACTGGCCGGCATGCTCCGCCTGGCGACGGCCGCCGAGGGGCCCTGGGCCGTCCGCTATCCGCGGGACCAGGTGCCGGCCGAGGCCTTTACGGAGGAGGCGGTCCGGCCGGGGCGGGCGGCCACGGTCCGCGAGGGCGCCGACGGGGCCGTCCTGGCCCTGGGCCCATGTGTCGCCCCGGCCGTCGAGGCCACCCGCCGCCTGGCCGAGGACGGCCTGGAGGTGGCAGTCGCCAGCGCCCGCTTCGTCCGGCCGCTGGATACGGATTTGCTGGCGGACCTGGTGGCCGCCCAGCCGTGGGTCCTGACCGTGGAGGACGCCGCCGCGGCGGGCGGGTTCGGCTCGGCCGTCCTCGAGGCCACCGAGGCCGCGGGCCTGGACGCCTCCAAGATTCACCGCGCTGCCGTGGATGACGAGATCGTCGAGCACGACACCCGGCCCGCGCAACTGGCGGCCCAGGGCCTCGACGCCGACGGCCTGGCCGAGCGCCTCCGCGAATTGGCGAAGAACGCGTAGGTCGTACACCCTCTCCCGCCAGGGGAGAGGGAAAGCGCACCATCCGCCCCGCGGAACTCGCAGGAGCCATCCCATGCAACGCGTCCTGATCCTCGTGAATCCCGAGAAGCCGCTGGCCCGCGAGGTGGCCGACTCGCTCTGCCCGTGGGTCCGCCAGCGGGCCGAGGTCCGGACGATGGACCTCTCGGACGAGCCCGTCGAGCCCGAGGCCGACCTGGTGGTGGTCCTGGGCGGTGACGGGTCGCTGCTGAAGGCGGCCCGGATGCTCGGCGGGCGGGAGATGCCGGTCGTCGGCATCAACCTGGGCAAACTCGGCTATATGGCCGAGTTTTCCGCCGAGGCATTCTGCGAGCAGTTCGAGGCGATCGCGGCCGGCGAGACGCCCGTCTCCCGCCGGCTCATGCTCCGGGTCCGCTGCGAGACGGGCGACGGCCGGAGCGAATACCTCGTCCTGAACGAGGTCCTGGTGGCCGGCGGCGACGCCCACCGCGTGACCGGCGTCCGCGCCACCATCGACGAGGAGGCGATCACGACCTACTTCGGCGACGGCGTGCTGGTCTCGACGCCGACCGGCTCGACGGCGTACTGCATGGCGGCGGGCGGACCGCTGCTGGCGCCGGGTCTGGCGGCGATGGTCCTGGTGCCCGTGTGCCCCCACTCGCTGACGCACCGGCCGATCGTCCTGAGGCCGGAATGCGAGATCGTCCTGGAACCGACGGACCTCCAGAAAGAGGCCGTCTGCGTCGTGGACGGGCAGACCCGTGTCCGGCTTCGGCCGGGCGACCGGGTCTCCATCGGCCGGGCCGACTCCTCGTTCCTCCTGGTCGAGCGCAGCCACCGGAAGCCGTTCGAGACCCTCAGCCGGAAATTGCATTGGGGGCATCTGCCGAGATACCAAGACAGAGAAGGGACACAGGGACAGAGGGACAAAGGGACATAGCCGGGGGGAGGAACGCCTGTGGCCAAGGGGATGCCCGAGGACATCCGTACGTTTCGCGACCTCATCGCTTGGCAGAAGGCTATGGCGTTGGCGCGATGCGTCTACCGGCTGAGCCGCACGTTTCCGGACGATGAGAAGTTCGGGCTGGTGTCCCAGATGCGCCGGGCCGCCGTGTCGGTTCCCGCCAACATCGCCGAAGGGTACGGTCGGGGACGGCGGCTGGAGTATATCCGGCACCTGGAGATTGCTCGCGGCAGCCTGTTCGAATTGCAGACCCATGTGGAGATTGCCCGACACGAAGACTGGATGACGGGGGATGGGTGGGATGAGTTCGACCGGTCGGCCCTCGAAGTCGACCGTGTGCTGTCAGGCCTCTTGCGCTCGCTGAAACGGTCAAAAGGCCCGGCCAAAGCGTGATGCGGCCTTTGTCCCTGTGTCCCTCTGTCCCTTTGTCCCTCCTCCCGTTCGAGGTTGACGTACGATAGCGCCGGCGCGTACTATATCTCCGAACCCACTCTTACGAGACCCGCAATGGCATTCCAGGTCCGCATCCTCGCCGAGTACTGCAAGGGCTGCGAGTTGTGCGTGGCGGTGTGCCCGAAGGGGTGCCTGGAGATGAGCGAGGGGCTGACGGACCTCGGCGTCCGCCCCGCCCGCATGAAAGCCGATGCCGAGTGCACCGGGTGCACGCTCTGCTACCAGGTGTGCCCGGATGCGGCTATCGAGGTGCTGGCGGTGGCGGAGGCGTAACCAGAGGAGAGCCAATGATGGATGCACGGGCGAGCCGGCTTACGGCCTTTCTTCTCGGGTTGCTGGTGACGGCTGGTGCGGCCGGGGCGGCGGCGGAGCGCGTCCCCGCGGCCACCTGGGCCGACCGGCTCGAGGCCGAGTGGCTCCATCCCCGGATGCTCGACCAGGTCCGCCGCGGCGTCAAGGCACCCGCCGGCCGGGTGCCCCCCGGGCAGCCCGCCGCCCACAGCCGCATGGACTACCCCGTGGCCCAGGTCATCCGGCGCGGCCGCCGCCTGGCCAACGACCTGGAGGGCAGGGGCGTGGACGTGGAAGCGCCCCGGGCGGCCCTCGAGGCCGGGGCGAAGCGGCTGGAGCGGCTCGGCGCCGAGGCGCCGGCCGAAACGCAAAGGGCGCTGTACCTGTCGGCGCGGCGGGCGGTGCGGCGGCTGGTCTTCGCGAACCCGCTCCTGGACGTCGACCGCATTCTGTTCGCCAAGCGCGCCGCGCCGCAGTTCCCCCACATGTCGGACCAGTTCTACGGATGGTGGTCGCGCGGGGGCGGCGGCCTCTATCTCCTGGAGGACTTCAAGGGAGACGGGCCGCCCACCGTCACGTGCCTGACCGACGACTGGCCGGACGGCACGTTCCTCCGGCCGTGCCTCTCCTATGACGGGCGGCGCGTCCTCTTCGCCTACGCCCGCTACCACCCCGACGTAGCCGGCGTCAAACACAAGACAAGCAAGGAGCAGATTCCCGAAGACGCGTTTTACAACGTCTATGAGATGAACGTGGACGGCACGGGCGTGCGGCAGTTGACGCGCGGCAAGTACGACGACTTCGACGCCCGCTACCTGCCGGACGGCCGAATCGTCTTCCTCTCCACGCGGCGGGGGCGGTTTATCCAGTGCGGCCGGGATACGGCCCGCCGGACCCGCCACGCCACCTTGCCGGACAGTTACGTCCGCTGCGGCGGGGGGGACTTCCGCCCCGTGGCCATCTACACCCTCCACGTCATGGACCCCGACGGCGGGAACCTGGAGGCCATCTCCCCGTTCGAGAACTTCGAGTGGACGCCCTCGATCGCCCACGACGGCCGCATCCTCTACGCCCGGTGGGACTACGTCGACCGCCACAACGGGCCGTACCTGAGCCTGTGGTCCACGAACCCGGACGGCACGAACGCGATGGCGGTGTACGGCAACTTCACGCGGAACCCGCAGTGCATCTTCGAGGCGCGGGCCGTCCCCGGGTCCGGTCGGCTCGTTTTCACGGCCTCGGCCCATCACTCGAACCTCGGCGGCAGCCTGTGCCTGCTGGACCCGGACGTGGGCGTGGACGGCGATGCCCCGCTGGAGCGGCTGACGCCGGAGGTCTGTTTCCCCGAGACGGGGGGCTGGCCGAAGACCTATTACGCCAACCCCTGGCCGCTCTCCGAAGACTACTACCTGGTGGCGTGGAGCGCGACCGGCCTGCCGCCCCACACCTATGTGCATGATAAGCGGAACCCCGTCGACGCCCTCGGCCTTTACGTCTATGACGTGTTCGGCAACCTGGAACCGCTGTATCGCGACCCGGACATCTCGTGCCAGTATCCGATTCCCGTCCGGCCGCGGCCGAAGCCGGCGGCGCTGGCGCCGCGCGTGGCGCGCGGCGCTGCCGAGGACTGCGAGGGCGCCGCCGAGGAGCGCGACGGGGCCGCCGACGGCCGCGAGGGACGCTTCCTCCTTCAGAACGTGTACGAAGGCCTGGAGGGCGTGGCCCGGGGAGCCGTCAAGCGCCTCCGCATCGTGGCGGTGCCGGCCAAGGTCCAGCCGCAGATGAACCGGCCCGTGCTCGGCGTCACCCGGGAGGACCCCGGCAAGTGCGTGCTCGGCACGGTGCCGGTGGAGAAGGACGGCTCGGCTTATTTCCGCGTGCCGGCGGGCGTCTCGGTCTTCTTCCAGGCGCTGGACGCCCGCGGCCGGGCCGTCCAGACGATGCGGAGCATCACCTACGTCCAGCCGGGCCAGACGCTGGGGTGCATCGGCTGCCACGAGCCGCGACACACCGCGCCGGCGGTCGGGCCGCTCCTGGCCCAGCGGCGGCCGGCCTCCCGGCTCCGCCCCGGGCCCGAGGGCACCTGGCCGCTGCGCTTCGACCGCCTCGTCCAACCCGTGCTCGATGCGCACTGCGTCCGCTGCCACAGCCCGGACGGGGAAAAAAAGAAGGCCGTCGACCGCCTCGACCTGAGGCCCGGCAAGGCGTATCGGTCGCTGGTCGCCTACGGCGGCAACAAGGGCCTGGCCAAACACGTCACCTCGCGGTGGCGGGGCGGCCGGTCCGTGCCCGACGCGTGCGTGGCCCGGAAGAGCCCCATTCTGGCGATGCTCACAAGCAAGAAGGGCCACCACGACGTCCGCCTGGACGCCGAGGCCCTGGAGCGGCTCATCACCTGGATGGACACCTACGCCCAACGCCGAGGCTCCTTCAGCGAGGAGCAGGAACGCCGGCTCATGGCCCTGCGGAAACAATGGGTCGACCTGCTCCTGGCACCGTAAACCACCCTGTGCCGCCCGGCCGGCCCCCTCCGGCGGGTACACGTGTATGGCGTGGGCGATTGGCGTGGTGGGCACTCTTGGCCACCACGCGGTGTCCGCGACGGGGTACCGCGCGATGGGTATCAGCCCATGGCCGCCAACGGCAGATGGCCGGGCTACCCCATGGCGTACGGCAAAACCACGGCCCCAGCGTTCGCACCGGAAGGAGGGCAAGCGCATGACGGTCCAGACCCCCACCCATGCGCAGCGCGAGCAGAAGGTCCTCATCACGGGCAACGTGGCCGCCGGCGAAGGGGCCATCCGCGGCGGGTGCCGGTTCTATTTCGGCTACCCCATCACCCCCCAGAACGACCTGCCGGAGTACATGTCGTGGCGGGTGCCGGAGGTGGGCGGCACGTTCATCCAGGCCGAGAGCGAACTGGCCGCCATCAGCCTCGTCCACGGCGCCGCCGCCGCCGGCGCGCGGGCCATGACCTCTTCCTCCAGCCCCGGCATCAGCCTGAAGCAGGAGGGCATCAGTTACCTGGCCGGCAGCGAACTGCCCGCCCTCATCGTCAACGTGCAGCGCGGCGGGCCGGGCCTGGGCGACGTCCGCTGCGCCCAGGGCGATTACTTCCAGGCGACCCGCGGCGGGGGGCACGGCGACTATCGGCTCATCGTCCTCGCCCCGCACACCGTCCAGGAGATGTGCGACCTGGCCAGCGGGGCGTTCGACCTGGCCGAGGCCTGGCGGTGCCCCGTCATGCTGCTCTCGGACCAGCAACTCGGGCAGATGATGGAACCGGTCGTCCTCCCGCCCATGAGCGACGTGCCGGCCGTCCGCGATCACGAGTGGGCGCTGACCGGGGCGGCCGGCGGCCGGGAGAAACGCATCGTCAAGAGTTTCTACTGGCGGCCCGGGGAACTGGAGGCCTTCAACCGCCGACTCCGCGCCAAGTACGAGCGGATGGAGACCGAACTGCCGCGATGGGAGGAAGAGGCCACCGAGGACGCCGAGATCGTCCTGGTGGCGTACGGCACGAGCGCGCGGATCGCGCGCGACGCCGTGCGCGCTGCGCGCGCCGACGGCACCCGGGCGGGGCTGGTGCGGCCGATCACGCTCTGGCCGTTTCCGGCCGAACCGCTGCGCACAGCCGCTGCGCGCGGCACCCGGTTCCTGGTGGTCGAGATGAGTTGGGGCCAGTTGATCGAGGATGTGAAACTGGCCCTCTACGACGCCCCGCGCCCCGTGGACCTGCACTGGCGCGCCGGCGGCGGCGTGCCGACCGTGGCCGAGGTGGCGGCGCACGCGCGGGAATTGATGGACGAGACTCGACGAGGGTGACCAACGCCAACGGCCCCATCCGGCGGGTGCCGGCGGTGGATGGCGCAAAACGTGCGGCTCGGTCTGCCGATAAGTCTCGTGAGCACAAGGGCTTATCAACGAGCAGGCGCCCGGCGATTCCCGGCGGGATGCCGGCCGGTCCCAGGCGATTGTTCGCCCTCTTCGGGTCCGTTTCACCAAGCCCTTCCGGGCCCCGTGCGGCCCGAAGTCATTCAGAATAAGGTAGCGAGATATATCAACCTGATGGGTGCGGGTCCGCCCGCCGCGCACGGCGCGGCGCTGCGGCCCTATTCCCCGGGCAGGTCCTCCTGCTGGGGGAGGCTCCGGAGTGAAGTCTCGGCCCGCTGGGGCTCGGGCAGGTCGCGACCGGCGGCCGACTGCTCCGCCAGCCGATGGGCCGAGGGACGCACCCGCCGCTCGAACGAGCCGACCGCCTCGTTGTACGCCTTGAGCGCCTTGCCGAGTTCGCTGCCCACATCCTCGAAGTGCCGAAGGAACACGCACAGCCGCTCGTACAACTCCCGGCCGGTTTCGCCGATGCGTTGGGCGTTCTCGGCCATCTCCTGCTGCCGCCAGCCGTGGGCGACGGCTTTCAGAAGGGCGATGAGCGTGGCGGGACTCGCCAGGACCACGTTGCTCCGGAACGCGTCTTCCATCAGGTCCGGGTCCGCTTCCAGCGCAGCGCTGTAGAACGATTCGCCCGGCAGAAACAGGACGACGAACTCGGGCGTATTCTCGAATTGGCTCCAGTAAGCCTTCTGGGCGAGGGCCCGCACGTGCCCCCTGACGGCCTTCGCGTGCCGCGCCATCGCCTCTTTCCGCGAGGCCTCGTCCGACGCCTCGAACGCCTCGCGGTACGCGTCGAACGGGGCCTTGGCGTCGACGACGATGAGCCGGTCGTCCGGCAGGCGGACCGTCAGGTCGGGGATCTGGCGGCCGTCCTCGGTCCCGGTGGACGCCTGCTCGTCGAAGTCGCAATGTTTCGACATGCCTGCCAGTTCCACCACGCGTTTCAGGGCCAGTTGCCCCCATTGCCCGCGGACGCGCGTCGAGCCGCGCAGGGCCGTCTCGAGTTTCGTCGTTTGCGTCCTCAGACCTTCCTGCGCTTCGCGCAACCCGTCCAGATACGACCGCAGACCGCCGTAGGCATCGTTGCGGGCCTTCTCGATCTCCTCCAGCCGCTTCTGGTACGTGTCCAGCATCCGGCGGATCGGCTGGAGGTGTTCGCCGGCCTGGTCGAGGAACTGCTCCCGACCCTCCTTCAGCGCCTTGGCCGACAGGGAGGCGAAGGCGTCCTTCAGTTGCGACTCGGCATCGGCGAGGAGTCTCTTCTGCTCCTCGAGGTTGCGGCGTTCGGCCTCCAGGCGGGTCTCGGCCTGGACGCGGGCATGGTGCTGGGTCGCCAGGTCGCTCCGCAGGCCGTCGGCTTCCTGCGCGAGGTCCGCGACGCGCTGCCGCAGTTCGCCCTCCAACGCCCCCCCGCCCTTTCGCTGCTTCAGCAGGAGCACGAGGATCAAGAGCGCAAGCGCCACCGCGATGCCGGGCAACAGGTATTCCATGCCGGCCATCTTACCCGCCCCGGGCCGAGCCGTCAACGGATGCGGCAGCCACGAGCCGCAAGCGCTGTCATCCTGAGCGAGCGCAGCGAGCGAAGAATCTCGCCGTGGCTGCCGCGCGCTGTCATTCCGACCGAGGCCCGAAGGGCCGAGCGGAGGAATCTCGCCGTGGTCGTTGCCGTGACCGTTGCCCTTTGGCCCTTGGCCTCGTGCCTTTGGACGGCCTTTTCTGTCGAAATCCCGCCCCGCCCTTTTCGAAAAAATCCGCCGGACGGACCCGCCGGCCCAATGTCATAACCCCTTTCCGCAAAAGATCTTACAGAAACGCCGCCCACGTTTCTGCGCCTGCTGTTTCGGCCGAATTGCACCCGGAACTGTCCGCGCCCTTCCGTTAGGGAGGAGCGTGTGTCCCGAGCCGACCGCCAACGCCGCAAGACCCCCGCCTCCACTCCCACCCGCGTGTGCACGAAGTGCGGCCAAGAGAAGCCGCTCGCCCAGTTCTTCCTCGACAAGCGGACCGGCTCGGCCCGGTCCTGGTGCA
>Ga0180434_10004031_pt1 | contig 18149 bp, 10 predicted proteins | sample SS_ome_7_FD_132453 | JGI IMG/M metagenome (GOLD analysis project Ga0180434, IMG submission 132453) | Hypersaline lake sediment archaeal communities from the Salton Sea, California, USA - SS_1_D_2 metaG | ecosystem: Environmental > Aquatic > Non-marine Saline and Alkaline > Hypersaline >...
ATTTATACAGGTATAAAAGAAGTAAGTTGGAATAACACAATCGTTTGATTTTTGTAAGCGTTCACAGGTTCAAAGGTTCAGGGTTGCCTTCATGCCTATGCATTTGCATGCAGGCCTTTAAGCACTTGATATATGAGGGCAAGAAGTACATTTCCGGGTAAGGCCGGGTTACGTGCAGCATCCCGGAATTAAGCACCCTCAGTTCCCACGTTTAACATTCAGGCTTATGGATTCTGTCTTTAGCTATTGAACCCTTGAACCTTTATCCGCCGTTTTTGTGGCGGGCAGAACGCTGAACCCGTGAACGGTTCGATTTTTTAAACGTATTAATTTTACAGGAGGACAAAATGGCTGAAATAGAAGGATACGATTTTCCAGATGATCTTTATTATCATGAGGAGCATAGTTGGGCAAGGGTAGTCGATGGAAAGGTTACTGTAGGCATGAATGACATGTTTCAAAGAGAGGCAGGCGATATAGTATTCGTAGATCTTCCTGAGGAGGAGGACGAAGTTGAGCAGGGGGAAGTTTGCGGTAAGATCCAGTCAAGAAAATGGATCGGAAAGCTATGCGCGCCTGTTTCGGGAGAGATTATAGAAATTAATGAAGAATTAGAGGATGATACATCCCTTATCAATGAAGATCCCTACCAAAAGGGGTGGATACTGGTAATTGACCCGAGCGATTTGGAAAACGAGCTTCATAATCTTATCCACGGAGAGGCGGTTAAGGATTTTGTTGAAAGAGAGATAAAACATACTGAGGAAGAAAGGGCAAAGGCTTGATAGTGGGTTGGAGACTCTTTAAAGATATTAAAAACACCGTCTCAACGAGCGTTGGTTTATCTATTGATGATGCCCTGCCTCTATCCGTATCAGAGCATGGTTCACCGCCTGTTCTTCATTTATACAAATTTAGCCCATCAGCTATTGTCGGAAAATATCAGGATATAGAGGCAGCACTTAGACTTGAAAGATGCAGAAAAAGGGGCATTGAATATAACCGAAGGAGCACGGGCGGAGGCACAGTAATAATGGGCCCCAAGGCGGTTGCCCTTGGCCTTGGTATTAGTATTGATGAACCAGGGATGAATAAGGGCATACAAGGTATTTTTCAGTCCATGAGCTCTGTATTGATACGGGCATTAAAGGATTTGGGGATAGAAGCAGGGTTCAGGCCGAAGAATGATATAGAGATAGAAGGTAAAAAGCTTGCGGGTCTTTCTGCCTCTTTAGAGACTGAAAAGGCAATATTGTTTCACGCAAGCATTTTAGTTGATTTTGATATAGCCTTAATGATGGATATTATGAATCAGGCCCCCTTGAAGATGTATGACAAAGGTTACAGTTGTTTTAGCCAAAGGATTACAACGATAAAGGAACAGCTTGGTGTCGAAATAGATATAGAAACTGTGGTGGAGTGCATTGAGAATTCATTTGAGCGACAATTTAATACCTCCCTTGAAATAGATAAGCCTGATACGTGGGAAGAAAAGGCAATCAATGATTTTATTGATAAACGGTACAATAACCATGACTGGATTTTTTCCCACAAACATCCAAGGTCAAAAATGTGCCAGGGAGAGCTCAAAACGCCTGGCGGCCTATTGGAAATATATCTATCGCTTGCGGGCAGCACCATTGAGAATATTATTATTACGGGAGACTTTTTTTCTACAACCAGGGACATAAATCTCCTGGAATCAGCACTTAAGTGGACAGCAGCAAAAGAGGAAAAAATTGAAGAACACCTTAGGGAGGTTTGGCGGGAGGATATGATCCACGGTGTTGATACCCACACCTTGACAGAGGCAATTTTACAGGCCAAGGAAAACGCTCTATCTATATAAAACAATGTCTGAACGTATTAAAAAAGAAAGTCCGGATTATGTAAGAATTAGCTCTGCAACAGCTTTATCCCTTGGCCTTATGAGGGGACGCTTTTACAGGGATGCGAAAAATAGATGCGCAAACCTTCTTGTTCATTATGATAAGGGATGTATGGCCAATTGTGCTTATTGCGGCCTGGCGAGAAAAAGGGCAGGGGCCTATATTAAAAAATCCTTCATTATGGTGGAATGGCCATTGTTTCCAACGGATGTGGTGGTTAAGGCGATCAATGAGGCGCCTGATTATGTAAGACGCACATGTATTTCAATGATAACAAACGGTAGATGCAAGCGAGATACCTTCACCATGACTGAACGCCTAAAAACTGAGACAACTATTCCGATCTCTATTCTCATTAGCCCAACTATCCTAAGGGTTGAAGATCTTAGAACATTACAAGAAAAGGGCGCGGATATGATTGGGGTGGCAATTGACCTGGCCACACCTGAGTTGTTTGATATGTATCGCGGCAAGGGGGTATCTGGCCCTCACACCTGGGATAAGTATTGGCAGACGGCAAGGGATGGAATTGAGATATTCGGCAAAAAAAATGTAGGAATTCACCTTATGGTGGGTATGGGGGAGACGGAAAGGCAAATGGTTTCTATTATGGAAGAATTGTGGAATTTAGGGGCCGTAAACCATCTATTTTCCTTTTTTGCTGAACCAGATTCAAAGCTTTCTGATAGAAAACAGCCTCCCTGGCCTACTTACCTCAGGATCCAGCTTGCTCGGTATTTGCTGGAAGAAGAATCCATCGCATTCTCTGATATGGGCTTTGATGACGATGGGCACATAATTGATTTTGGGTTGCCAAAGGATGAGTTAGTTACTATAATTAATAGAGGCGTGCCATTCATGACTGGTGGATGCGTTGATGATAAAGGTGATGTCGCCTGCAACAGACCATTTGGAAACTGCCTGCCCGGGGAAAAACAATGGAATTACCCCTACCTGCCGAATTCAAGCGAGTTAGAATTGATAAGAAAAAATATATTCAAGATAGGTCCAAATTGATTTTGGAAGCAAGGCCTTATTATTTTCTTTGACAGCCCCCCTTAAAAGTGTTACTAAATCCCTGCACCTTGTTTAACGGGCCGTTAGCTCAGTTAGGTAGAGCAGCGGACTTTTAATCCGTTGGTCGGGAGTTCGATCCTCCCACGGCCCATCAATAAAAGCAATAAGTTAGGTATAGAACTCCATATCGTTCACCAAAAACTATCGTAATTTGTCCCCATTTTGCCCTCACTTTTAAAAAACAACTCCCTTAAAATGCAGATAATCATTCATCTAATAGAGGCTTTGCAAAAAGGGTTTTAGGATTCTATAAGCGAAAATGTAATTGCCTTTTCTGATCTTATCCTACCTTGAGATTTAAACCCAGATTATGCATATAGCTACCCGCTGCGGCCTGAAAACCTTGCTGTCCCGCCTTGGCAGGATTTCACCATTTTGCTACTCAACATATGTACCACTATGCATTCGGCGCACAATCGCTCCAACTTCCCGTTTCGCTAAGGTTTTTCAACACTCGTGACGATGCCTGCTGCATAATCTGGGTTCAATATTGTCCACAGAAAACATTTTCATTTTTCCAGATGAGGAATTCGGCCCTTGGCTGAAATCGCTTGCCCAAAGGAACCTGTTGTCTTTTATCACTGAAGGCTTAATAATGCTTGCCTTTATCGAATTCATCATTAGTAAAGCGGTCAAAAACTCACCTCGTCGACTCCCTGCTGTTGGCAGAGGGATGTTAGCCAATCACTGTCAGTTAAGCCGGTAGAGATATGTGGGCTTGCCCATGACATGACATCTCGAGCGTATTCCAGTTAGCAAAGAGTCAGGGCAAAGCCTTTCATTTCGTATTTCCTGGAACAGTTTCTGATTTAACATGAGCTAAATGAAGATTTGACCTAAAAACCTCCCCCACACACCTTTCCTCAGTAATTTACTTATTTATTTGTGGCCGTCCCCATTTAGCGTAAAAAAATAGGGCATAGAAAATTTACACAAAAAAGTTGACAGTACCGAAACAAAGGGGGCATGATGAGAGAAAGCCGGAAGCTATATTCGAGGGCTAAACCGGTTGGTTTATTAGGCCTGTGAGCTGGTCAGCCCGCCTTTTTTCTATTTGCCCTATTGGACGGGTGTCGGGGAGGTGAATTAGTGGCGTGATCGATCACCAATCGACAGTGATCAATAGAGGGGGAAAAATGGGTGAAAAGAGCCCGAAAGGCAGAATACTCATCGTCGATGATACGCCTTCGACGATCGACCTGATCAAAGCCACCCTTGAAATCGATGGCTACGATATCATTGTGGCCACAACAGGGGAAACGGCCGTGAAAAGGGCAAAGCAGACAGCGCCTGATCTCATCCTGCTGGATGTGCTCATGCCGGGGATGGACGGCTTTGAAACCTGTCGCCTCTTGAAGGTGGAGAAGGAAACCAAAGATATTCCAGTTGTTTTTATGACAGGGCTGACGACCACCGAGAGCAAGGTCACGGGCTTTGAAGCGGGCGGGGTGGATTATGTCACTAAGCCAATTGAGATCCGGGAAGTTCTGGCTCGCGTCAGGACCCACCTGACCTTGCGTAAAATGCACAGGCAGCTTGAAGCTCAAAATGAAAGGCTGCAGAAGGAATTGGGCGAGCGCAGGCGTGCGGAGGCCGCTTTGCAGGAAAGTGAGGCAAAATACCGCTTGCTGATCGATAATATGCCGGGTCTTGTGTATAGAGGGTATGCGGACTGGTCTGTCGATTTCATGGACGAAAAGGTAGAGTCTCTAATGGGTTATAGCATGGATGAATTCAATTCTCGACAGAAGAAATGGTCCGACATAATAGTTGGGAAGGGTATTGAAATGGCAGAGAAGGCCTTCCTGAAGGCGTTAAAGAGAAATAGACCATATGAAAGAGAATACAGGATCAGGACCAACACCGGAGAAACCTTGTGGATAAGGGACAGGGGATCTATTGTGTGTAATGCAGAGGGAAGAGTTGAATACGTCAGCGGCGTTCTTTTTGACGTGACAGAACGTAAGGATATGGAGAAGGCCCTCGTTCAAAAAGAAAAGCTCAACACCTTGGGTGCCATCGCGGCGGAAGTAGCCCACGAGATCAGAAATCCACTCGTTTCAATAGGCGGTTTCACCAGACGCCTCAAACAAAAATTTCCGGATGTGCCTGAATGCGACATCATCCTGCAGGAATCCCAACGCCTGGAAAAGATACTGACCCGAATAAGGAATTACCTTAAACCTGTAGAGCTCCATCCCCGGGAATGTTCCGTCAACGCCATTATCCGCGACTCTGTGGATCTGTTATCTCCTGAGATAAGACGTAGGAAGGTTTCATGCAGAATGGATCTAAATCCAAATCTTTCAGTGGCCTACTCAGACCCGGATATACTGACACAGATCTTTGTTAATCTAATTCTTAATGCCGGCAAGGCTATGGACCAAGGCGGAATTCTTGAAATCAAGACTTATGAAAGTGATCAACACCTTCACATAGAGTTCAGGAATAAGGTCTCAAGATCCCAGGTTAGAAACCCCGATCTCCTCTTCACGCCTTTTTCCGAGGGTGGCGAGAGCATCGGATTACCACTTTCCTATCGTATGCTCAAAGATATGGGTGGACTGCTTTCATGCGCTCCGGAGAATAATGATATGGTCTTTACGGTGACCCTGCCAAAACATTCCGGGTAAAACCGGAGGAAGAATCAATGAATCTTTATGGTCTGGAAAACCGAGGCGGCAGGGTTTAATGTGTTTTGCGATCACATAAGACAATATGCCAAGAGATACGACGATGAGGGATTCATTGGTTACATCAAGGTGCAGGGCTTGCGGTGAGTTCCCTTCGGTCTGAGATCAGGGTCGAAGACAGCCGAGCGGCTCAGGGCACAAGGTTAAGAGCAAAGAGGAGCGAGGAGGGACGAGAGGAGGAAGGAGGAAAGACGAAGGATGTCGAGAAAGGCTAAAATAATCAGAGAATTCGTTTGTGCCCGAAGCATTAAGTGGGCCCTGATCCCGTTGCTGATCATTGAATTGGCGGCCGTTGGCTGTGAATCAACGTCCAGTCCGCCTGAATCTACAAAGCCACGGGGCATAGTCATTGGCATTCTCCTGTGTATGACCGAGGATACACCCTTTTTCATTTCATTGGTGAAGGGGGCCAAAGAAGCTGCTGAGAGATTAAATGTAAAGTTAGTGGTCAAGTACGCTCGTGACAATGTCGAATTACAGTGTATGCAAATCCGGTCATTGGTTGATGAGCGAGTGAGTGCACTATTGGTAAATCCTGTCAGCGATGCCGTGGTACCCGAGATAGAAGCGGCCACCGTCGCCGGCATAACGGTTTTCACCATTGACCGCAGTGCATCCTGTGATGCCATCGTGTCCCATATTGCATCCGACAATCTTTCCGGCGGGAGGATGGCCGGTGAATACCTAGCCGAAATGCTGCACAGAAAGGGAAAAGTGGTGGAACTGGAGGGAACCCCCAGTTCTTCAGCGGCACGTGACCGCGGAAATGGCTTTAACCAGGCGATAGCGTCCTTCCCCCAAATTGAGGTCGTGGCCCGCGAAACGGCCAATTTCAATAAATCCGATGGCAAACGCGTTTTTGCAGGGATATTGGCAGAACATCCCGAGATTGACGGTGTTTTTGCCCATAACGACGATATGATCTTGGGGGCAATCCAAGCCGCCAAAGAAGCAGGCCGAGCCAAAGAAATTAAGTTTGTCGGATTCGACGCAATAGAAGATGCGATTATGGCGATTGAGAGGGGTGACCTCCTGGCCTCCATTGCTCAGCGACCCACGGAAATGGGCCGCATAGGAGTAGAGTTGGCCGTCAAGTATCTGAATGGGGAATCAGTTCCCAAATCCACGCCCGTTGACTTGGCTCTGATTATCAAATGACGTATCGCGATCACAGGAGTCATTCGATGAAAATCATGTTGCATACAAACATGTCCATCAAGCAACGCACTGTTCTGGGTTTTGCTTTGATGTTCCTGCTGGTGCTCATCGCCAGCGGTATGGGCCTGTTATATACGATATCTGTTGAAAGGAACGTCACTAAAATGCGCAATGGCGGCGAGCAGATTGAACAGATAGAAAATCTTAAGACTAGCTGTCTGGGTGTGGTTGCCACCATTGACAGTATGCTCCTGACTCGTCAAAGGGGCCTAATCGAGCGGCGATTGAATGGCGAACTGGAGGATTTTAGCAGGCAATTGACTGCCTCTCAAACTCAGTCCTGGGGCGAGAGCCTGCAAGTGGCTGCCCAGAACCGGAGCATTGTAAACAACCTGCAAGCCCTCGGGGTCGAGCTGGGAAGTGTTGTAAATAAACTCACCACCACTATCCGGAAAGGTCAATGGGCCCAAGCCCAGTTTCTGCGTCATAATGATTTGGCCTCATTGGAGCGCCGCTTCAATGAAACCTTGTCCCAACTCAGCATTAATGTCAGAAATCACGTAGATAAATCCGTGGCTGAGTCGATGCGCTCTCAGATTCTCCTTAGAAGATATTGGATCCTCACTGCCCTTGTCGCCTTGGCTTTAGGCTCTCTGGCGGCATTCCTGACCGTCACCAGCATTATCAGGCCCATTGCAGCACTGGTCGCCACTGCCCAGGCAATCAGGCATGGTGATCTATCAGAGAAGGCAGAGGTACCCAGCCGGGATGAGCTTGGTGTCCTGGCCGGCGTTTTCAACAGTATGACCACCCGGTTACGAGAACTGATTGGCGGCCTGGAGCAGGAGGTCGCCAAGCGAAAGCGGGTGGAGGAAGAAATCAAAAATGCTCATCGCCGTCTTGACAGCACACTGAAGTTTGTCACGTCGATCATTTCGGCCGTTCCCATCCCCCTTTTCTATAAAGATAGGGATGGTCGCTACCTCGGCGTGAACGACGCATTTGCCGAGCTCATGGGTTTTACCCCTGACTACTACAAGGGAAAGACCCTTATGGAGCTTTGGCCGGGTGATTTTGCGGAAAAGTACCACGAAAAGGATCTGGAGTTGATGAGGCATCCTCAAAAACAGGTCTACGAATTCAGGGTGCAGGACAAGAACGGGCTGGTCCGCCCGGTGCTTTTCGGCAAGAATGTATTTCGGGATGAAAACGGGCAGGTGGCTGGAATTGTGGGTGCCTTTCAGGACATCACCGAGCGCAAACGGGCCGAGGAGGAGCTAACGAGGCACCGGGATCACCTGGAGGAACTGGTACAAGAACGCACGGAAGAATTGATCCGCGCCAAGGATACCGCCGAAGTAGCCAGCCAGTCCAAAAGCACCTTTCTGGCCAGCATGAGCCACGAGCTGCGCACGCCACTCAATGCCATTATGGGGTATGCACAGATACTCAAAAGGGAGGGAAGCCTGACAAAAAAACAAATGGATCAGGTAGACACGATCTATGACAGCGGCCAACATCTTTTGTCGCTGATCAGTGACATCCTGGATCTCTCGCGCATAGAGGCGGAAAAGATGGAGGTGGAAATCAAACCATTCAATCTGCCAGATTTGATCCAGGCGGTTCTCAGCGCCATCCGGATTAAGGCCAGGGAAAAGCACCTTTCCGTACAATATGAGGAAGGCTCAGCCGTTCCGAGTATGGTAAAAGGCGACGGCAGGAAGCTTCAGCAGGTCCTGCTCAATCTTTTGGACAATGCGGTGAAGTATACGGAACGAGGCGAAATCACGTTGCGGGTTTCGAGTTCCGAGTTGCGGGTTCCAAATGATCAGGAATCTAACCAGTTTCAAGTTTCAGGTTTCAAGTTTCACATCTCTGACACCGGTATCGGCATTCCCGGGCATAATATGGAACAGATCTTCGAGCCGTTTGCCAAGGGGCGAGCAGAGGGCAGAGCAATCGAAGGTATCGGTCTGGGGCTGGCCATCTGCCGGCGTCTTGTTAAGTTGATGGGCGGCAAGCTCTCGGTAGAAAGCGAGGTCGGCAAGGGAAGCATCTTTACGGTGGAGCTGAGGCTGGAGGTAATGGAAGAGGTGGCGGTGGAAACTACACGGCCGGAAAAGGTTGTCATTGGCTACACCTCTCGTGAGCCAAGTCGAACGAAGGGCGAGCGGAAACGTCTGCTTATTGTGGACGACAACATCACCAATCTGTCCATGCTGGTCTCTTTGCTTGAACCGTTGGGATTTGAAGTACATACAGCGGAAAGCGGGGAGGAGTCTGTCAGAATAGCGGAGGAAAACAGGCCCGATCTCATATTGCTGGATCTTTTGATGCCCGGTATGGACGGACATGAGGCCCTGCGCCGGATACGGGATGATGAGGAATTAAAACGAACCAAGGTCATTGGTGTCTCGGCGGCCGTGGCGGACAAGGATCGTGTAGAGGCGTTTGCCGCGAACTGCGATGATTTTGTTTCCAAGCCCCTTGATACGAGTGTGCTGCTGGACAAACTCAAAACGCAGCTTGGTATCGAATGGACCGAAGAAGAATACGGGGGACGAGAGACGAAGGATGAAGAAGGCGAAACGGTCAAGGTACCTCCCCAAACCGTTCAGAATAAGATTATTCAATATGCTGAGCGGGGAGAATTTACCAGGCTTGAAAGGACTCTTACCGAACTGGAATCCGACGAAGGGGCGTACAATAGGTTTTGCGATCGCATAAGACAATATGCCAAGAGATATGATGACGAAGGAATTGTGAATTACCTAAAGGCCAGAGGCTTGGGCTACAAGGCACACGGTTAAGAGTAGATGTCATGAAGTGTTCACCTGTCTGTTCGCCATACAAGGCTTTGGAAGGCGGGTTGTGTGTAGCAGCTTTACTGGCCTTATTTAATTTTATTGCCTTGATATGAATCTGATACGGCCTTTCAACCAGGAACCGTGGCCGCTGAACCGCTCAACCCATGTTATAGGAATGGAATTATTTATACCTTGAAATAGCTCAAAAGCGAGGAACTTGAAATGGGTGAAAAGAGCCCGAAAGGCAGAATACTCATCGTCGATGATACGCCTTCAACACTCGACCTCCTATCTGCTGCGCTTGATATGGAAGGTTATGACATATATGTTGCCACAACGGGGGTAAAAGCCGTTAAAAGGGCAGAATCAAACCTTCCTGATCTCATCCTGCTGGATGTGCTCATGCCGGGGATGAATGGCTTTGAAACATGCCGCAGCTTGAAGGCGAAGGAAACAACCAGAGAGATACCTGTCATCTTTATGACTGCACTGGCTGATACGGAGAGCAAAATTATGGGTTTTCAATCGGGCGGGGTGGATTATGTGACCAAACCCATTGAGATTGAAGAGGTTCTGGCTCGCGTTAAAACACACTTGGACCTGCACGATATGCAAAAGAAGCTTGAGGCCCAAAACGTGCAGTTGCAGCACGAACTCAGAGCACGCCGGCAGGCGGAGAAGGAGATACGCACACTCAACAGCGAACTGGAACATCGGGTCAAGGCGCGAACTGTCGAACTAAGAGAGGCGAATGAGCAACTAAAGCAGAAGATAGTAGAGGCCAAGCGGACGGAGGAGGCACTGCGAGAGAGTGAGGGAAAATACCGGCTTTTGGCGGAGAATGTGGTCGATGTCATATCCAGTTTCAATATGGACATGAAGTGCACCTATGTAAGTCCTTCCATCAAACGCTTGAGGGGTTTTACCGTCCAGGAGGCGATGGAGCAGACAATGGAGGAGTTCCTGACACCTCAATCCCTGGACCTGGCCATGAACATCTTTGCCGAAGAGATGCATGTCGAAAGATCCACGGAAAAGCATGTAAATCGGATGCGCACAATCGAACTGGAGCAGTATTGCCGAGACGGTTCCACGATCTGGACTGAGAATAATTTAACCTTTCTGCGCGATGAACACATGAGACCAGTGGGGGTTTTGGGTGTTACACGCGACATCTCGGAACGAAAGCGTGCGGAGCTAGCTCTTCGAGAGAGCGAGGAGCGGTACCGAACGGCCATCGAAAGCTCCCACGACGGGGTCGCCATGGTTGAAGGAGATGAGCTTGTATACGTCAATCAAAGGTACGTGGAGATCTTTGGTTACGATGGCCCTGCTGACCTGATTGGCAAATCAATAACTTCAACGATACATCCCGATGATCGTGACCGGGTCAAGGAGTATTCTCGCCTGAGACAACTGGGAGATCACGTCCCCTCAAGATATGAATGCAAGGGTATTCGAAGGGATGGAAAGGATATTGTTCTTGAAGTCTCTGCCACACGAACCACTTTTCGGGATAAGGTTGTCACTCTCGCTTTCTTAACAGATATTACCGACCGCAGGCAACTCGAGTTACAATTGCAGCAGGCCCAAAAAATGGAGGCCATTGGGACCCTGGCAGGAGGCATCGCCCATGACTTTAATAATATTCTCGGGGTCATTATCGGCGGCACTGAATTGTCCCTGTTAGATATTCAAGAGGGCTCTTCCGCCCATAGCCATCTACAACAAGTCCTTGAAGCGGGTAATCGGGCCACAGACCTTGTGCAGCAGATCCTTACCTTCAGCCGCCAGAGAGACCTGGAGAGAAAACCTTTACAGTTAAGCCTCGTTGTAAAGGAGGCCCTCAAGATGCTGCGGGCCTCCCTGCCTTCGACCATCCAGATTCGCCAGGACATTGAAGCCCGTTCGGGAATGGTCATGGCCGACCCCACCCAGATACACCAGGTGTTGATGAATCTTTGCACTAATGCGTCCCACGCCATGCGCAAAAATGGCGGCATCCTTGAGGTCGGCCTCAGCAATTGGGATTGTGACAGTAAAAGTGCGGACTGCCATCCGGATCTTAGTCCCGGCCCCTATGTTAGACTTACTGTCAGCGATACGGGTCACGGTATGGGATCCACAACCCTGCAGCGGATCTTCGATCCCTATTTCACCACCAAAAAGCCGGGAGAGGGAACCGGTCTGGGCCTTTCCGTGGTCCACGGCATTGTCAGAGGGTACAAGGGCGCCATCAGTGTCGAGAGTGAGCGTAGAAAAGGGAGCACCTTCCATGTATTTCTGCCCAGGATAGATAACGTCAAGGTACCTGATAAAAAAGAAGACCTCACGGTTCTTCCTACGGGGAAGGAACGAATTCTTTTCGTTGACGATGAAAAAATCCTTGTTTCCATAGGTCAGAAGATCTTGGGCTTCCTTGGCTACAAGGTCGTTGCCAGAACAAGTAGCCTTGAAGCCCTGGAGCTCTTTAAGGCAAAACCGGAAAATTTCGACCTTGTCATCACCGACATAACTATGCCGGATATGTCGGGTATAGAGCTGGCAAAGGAGTTTATGCGGATCCGGCCCGGAATCCCCATCATACTTTGCACCGGTTTCAGCGAGGTGATCACTCCGGATGAGGCCAAGGCTCTCGGTATTCGGGAGTTTATCCTGAAACCGCTTGTGATTCAAGAGCTTGCTGAGAAGGTAAGAAAAACGTTGGATTGTAAGATCGATGATTGATGGATTTAGATTGAAAGGTAAAGATTGAGGGTCCAAATGTAAATTAGGAACGGAAAGGGATAATGGCATAACAATGAATGACAAAATAAGAGGATTGCTTTGGAACACTATCTCTAGCGGTCTACCCGCCGCTTATGAACTTGAGGTGCTTCGCAAAATATTCTTGCTTAATCTAATCATTATCGTCGGCGGCTTTTTCCTTGCAGTATTGAGTTCAATAGCATATATCCAGCAAGAGTACCTGTTAGGCATAGTTGATTTAATAGTTTTTCTATTCTTAATTCTTTTGTTTGCTTATCTGAGAAAGACAAAGAACTATGATTTGATCGGTATGATTGGAACAATCGTAGCAGGCGCCTTTTATTTTTTTCTTATCGCCTATGGAGGTATCGCTAAAACGGCATATGTATGGGCTTTCACATACCCGCTCATTTCGCTCTTTTTGCTCGGCATCAAGCGTGGCACATTTATGTCACTTTTTCTTTTGGGAATGGCAAGTACTGTTTTTGCCGTGGGGTCAAAGGTTTCCTTTTTCACATCCTATAGTATCGACCTTGTACTCCGCTTCATACCGGCATACCTTACTATCCATTTATTTGCTTTTGTAATGGAAAAGGTTCGCGAAAAGGTCCAGTCCCGGCTCAAAACCTCAAATATGGAGTTAGAAAAGGCCATTGAGGAGTTAGAAAAGGCAAATAAAGAAAAAGAAAAGCTGATCCATGAATTGAAGAAAACGATGAATGAAGTAAAAACTCTTCGGGGAATTTTACCAATATGTACAAACTGTAAAAAAATTCGAGACGACGACGGATATTGGGAGCAAGTCGAAAAATACATCCAAAATAGATCCGAAGCGCAGTTCAGCCATAGCTTGTGCCCTGAATGTGCCAAGAAACTTTATCCGGATTTTCTTAAATGAGCATATAGGAGGTTATTATGAAAAAAGAGATCGGAATGCTATGGCAAGCTTTAATAATGATAGTATTTTTTTTCTTTGGATCAGGTATATACATGGTCCATGCATCCTCTGATCTGCCCCACCGCGTTTTCATCCTCCATAGTTACGAGGCCAATCATGTCTGCGGACAGCCGCAGCATGACGGGGTTGTCACAGTTTTGAAAAGGGAAGGGTTCAAGGAAAAAGAGAATCTGGTATTCCAGGTGTATTTTATGGATACCAAGCGAAAGAATAACACGCCGGAACTGATCGAAGAGCAGGCCAGTCTGGCCGTGGAAAAAATCCGTTTTTTCAGGCCACACGTTCTCGTGACCCTGGATGATAATGCGTTTCGGACCGTTGCCCTGAGACTGGTGGATTCCCCAACCCCTATCGTCTTCTCCGGGATGAACAGTCAGCCCGAGGATTATAACAAAATAAGGCCGTTCATGGATTCAAGATCTCTTCCCGGCCACAACATCACCGGCGTTTATGAAAAGCTTCACATTGCGGATGCCATTAAAGTGCATTCCAGGCTTTTTCCGGGCCTAAAGAAGATCAGGATCTTTGTGGATCAGTCCCCGACAGGCAAGGCAATTGCCAAGCAGATAGAGGTAGAGCTAGCGAGGGAATCAATACCTTGTTCGTGGGATATGAAAATCATAGAGAACTGGGAAAAGTATCAGGGAGAGATTCACGCGGTGAACAGAGACCCTGAAGTAGGTGCCGTCTATCCGGCAGCCCTGCTTCTCAAGGATCGCAAGGGAACGACCTACACGGCACCGGAGATTTTCGCCTGGACCGTCCGCACGTCAAGGAAACCTGAAATTGCTCTCAATTATGCATTCACAAGGCTGGGTTTGTTTGGCGGGGCGGCCGTGGACTTTTATGCCATGGGTTTACAGGCCGGGAGAATGGTAACCGAATGCCTGCGGGGAGAGAACCCGGGCGGCATGGCGATTGAAGAGGCCGACAAATATGCCCTCGTGTTCAATCTGAAAAGGGCCGGGCAGCTGGGAATAACGATCCCCCCGGATATTCTCATGGCAGCAGATGAGGTTATAAACGGGACGAAATAGCCTTTGGACTGTAACATGAAATCAGAAAAGAAATTTTCAAGGTTTATTGCCTGGGCATTGATCCTGTTTGAAGTCGTATCTCTTACTATGGTCTTGGGAATCCTTTTCGGAATTCTCAGCGGGACCATGACCAGGGAGTTTTATAATAAGATTCAGGTACAGCAGGCCGAAGTGGATATGGTTCTCAAGGATCGTCTGAATCAATTGGAAACAGAACTTTTGGAGCTGAGCCTGAACAATGCGGTCAGGGTAAGCCTGATGCTCGGGGTGAAGAGTCAACTCCTTGAGGTCATTAAAACACAATATCCGTATTCCAACGGCGCCTTCTTCTGTGTCGTAAGAAGTGAATTCGGCGATTTCTTTCCCGAATTGCCGAAACACCTGAGGCCCTTGAGACCCGTTTTGCAGAAACTCTCGGCCACAGAGCATTTGCAGGTCATTCGATTCGGGAATTTTGGAGACGACTTGTTTCTCAGCATACTGTCCAATCCCGTAAAGAGGAAAAATGATCAGCTGGGGACGGCCTTCGCACTGTATGATTTTTCCGGGGACAAAGGTTTTTGGGCGCGTATAGACGCGCTCTCACGCGGTAGGCTGTTCATCAGGAATAAAGATCATCTGGTGGATCTGCGTACAGGCCTAAGCACACCTATTCCCAAAGAAATCCAGTCCCTCACCTTCAAAGACCATGAATCTTCGGGGCTGGACCTGACAACGGGAGAGAGTCTTATCCCACTAAGAGATTTTCCAGGACTCTATTATGCCGCCTCCTCATTGCCGCTCCAGGAGAAGAAAAAATCCCTGATCTTTACACTCGCCGTTATCTGCATAGTGGTCTTTTTCCTGACCCTTCTCCTCTCCTTTCTGATCGGCCGCAGGATGAGTGAACCCCTTGAAAATATCGCCGATCAGGCCCTGGAGATCGCCCGAAAACCTTCAGATAGCTTCCTGCGCGAGAAAGAGATTCGGTATGTCGAATTTCGCAAGCTGGCCCAAGCATTTAACCATGTTCTCATGAGCCTCCTGGAGGTGCAGAAAGAATTGGAAACGACAGCCAAAAAAAAGATAGATGCAACGGAAGAAAGATACTGCCTTACAGTGGAAACGGCACCAGACTCTATCACCATAACCCGGGTAACGGATGGTCGTTACCTCCAGGTCAATGAGGCCTTTTGCAGGCTGAGCGGCTACTCTCGTGAAGAGGCCTTGGGCAGGACCCCTTTTGACCTGAAACTTTTTGTCAACCCATCGGATCGTTATCGTATGGTCGAGACCCTCAGGGAGAAAGGGGAAGTTAACGGGATGGAGATCCAATACCGGAAAAAAGAAGGCACTGTCCTGGACACCCTGCTTTCGGCCAGACCGGTTCGGTTTGATGATGAAGACTGCCTGATCGCAGTGGTTGCCGATATATCCCAAATAAAGAGTGCGGAAAGGGAAAAGGCCCGGCTGGAAAGAAAGCTGACGCAGGCACAGAAGATGGAGGCCATCGGAACACTTGCCGGGGGTGTGGCCCATGATCTTAACAACATTCTGAGTGGTATTGTGAGTTATCCGGAACTCTTATTAGTTGATCTGCCGGAAGACAGCCGTTTAAGAAAGCCCATTCTGACCATAAAGGAGTCAGGAGAAAAGGCTGCCGCCATCGTCCAGGATCTGCTGACTTTGGCTCGACGAGGGGTTGACGTTGCAGAAGTGGTCAATCTGAATCATATTATTTCTAAGTACCTGAAAAGCCCTGAACACGAAAGGCTGGAGAAATTCCACTCGGCAGTCCGGGTGGAGACCGAGCTCGAGAAAGACCTCTTTAATATCAAGGGTTCTCCCGTCCATCTATCCAAGTGCGTTATGAATCTGATTTCTAACGCGGCCGAGGCCATGCCTGAAGGGGGAACGATGCTTATACGGACAGAAAACCGTTATATTGACAGGCCTATAAGAGGTAATGAGGACGTGGAGGAGGGTGATTACGCTGTTTTATGCATCTCTGATACGGGGATAGGTATTAAGCCTGATGATCTGCCAAGAATATTTGAGCCGTTCTATACGAAAAAGGTAATGGGCAGAAGCGGAACAGGCCTGGGCATGGCGGTCGTATGGGGCACGGTCAAAGACCATAAAGGATACATCGACATCCAGAGTGCTGAAGGAAGAGGAACCTCTATCAATCTCTATTTCCCCATAACCAGAGATGAATTAGCCAGAGAGAAGTCTTCTTTAAACATCGGAGAATATATGGGTAAAGGGGAGTCCATTCTGATTGTGGACGATGTGGAGAGGCAGAGGGAGATAGCCTCAGCAATATTAGAAAAATTAAATTATTCTGTTACCTCTGTTTCATGCGGTGAAGCCGCGGTTGAATACCTGAAAGACAATTCAGCAGATTTGATAGTTTTGGATATGATCATGGACCCCGGCATGGACGGGCTTGAAACATACAGGAAAATACTGGAATTGCATCCCGGTCAGAAGGCGATCATCGCAAGTGGGTATTCCGAAACGGACCGGGTCAGGGAGGCCCAAAGGCTTGGGGCGGGTCTATATATCAAAAAGCCATATGCTTTAAAAAAGATAGGACCTGCAATCAAGGAAGAATTGGAAAAGTAACATCTTCAACGCATCCGTTTCAGAAAAAATACCCTCCCAGGAAATATTACTCTTATGAAGAATGTTTGTTTCCCATTTTCTTAACTATTATCAGCCTTTGACCTGTTTGTATAGATTTTAAAATATAATTGACCCCCTATTCTCAAATACAATTGACCCCGCCATATCAGGTAGGAACAGCCTGTTGCCCAAACCCGTTTCTTATACTTCTATTACAGAATAAATTAGTGCCAATTACTGCCGGATCTTGACATGTTTTTACACGACCACCTTAGAACGGGTGCACTGTTTTCTAAGCTCACACTGGGCACAGAGCCCAGAGGAGGCCTTGTACTCACAGTGGTTTCTCTTTTTATGATAATTTCTCCTTTTCAGGCTCTTGCCCCCGGGACAGGTGAAGGTGTCGTCTCCTGGATTATAGACAAAGGCCTCTTTGGGAAAGATCCCTTTTTGTCTTCCTGAACCCCGTTGTGTCTTTTCACGTGAGGCAATGTGTGCCTTGATGCCCGCATCATGACAGAGAAGAAAGGTATTAATTGTTCCATATTTACTGTCAGCTACTGTGGTTTCAGCAACCTTTTGGGTATTTTTCTGATGTATATCAATCATTTCTTTGAACATATCACCATCATCGACAGAGCCGGGGGTAATCTTCGTGGCGGTAATCACTTCATGTTTTGGGTCAGCCGCTCGATGGGTCTTATATCTCAGCTTTGATTTCCCGCCACCGCGTCTGGTAGGCGAGGCATCAGGATCAGTGGTAGAAATATATCTGCTGTTGGCAGGAGTTGTCTTTTCTACATCATCTAATCTCTTCTCAAGCTGCCGGTAGCCCTTATTGAGGTATTTCTTTAGGCTGCGTGTATCTACCACGGAGTTACTGGAGGCATCCGCATCAATGAGACTGGCATCAACAAAGAGTTTACTGCCATCAATAAGACCGGCCTCTACACACTGCCAGACGATACGTTCAAATAATTTCTTAAATGCCTTCACACCCCATCTAGATCGTGCCTTGCTTAAGACACTATGATGATGTATTTCATCATTGAGGTTATAGCCGAGAAAATACAGCCAGTCCAGGCGCTCCGGGATCGTGAGCATGAGCTCTCTTTCTGATCTAACATTGTAGAGAACTAACAGAAGCATCATCTTGAGGATAACCGGAGGGGGAG
>Ga0180434_10004034_pt1 | contig 18144 bp, 19 predicted proteins | sample SS_ome_7_FD_132453 | JGI IMG/M metagenome (GOLD analysis project Ga0180434, IMG submission 132453) | Hypersaline lake sediment archaeal communities from the Salton Sea, California, USA - SS_1_D_2 metaG | ecosystem: Environmental > Aquatic > Non-marine Saline and Alkaline > Hypersaline >...
ACTGGGTCTCCTATATCGAGCGTAGCCTGTATCAGTCCGGCAAGAGTGTTGTACAGGACACGCCCGTGAACAGCATGCACCACCAGTGCCTGGTAACGGACTTCGGCGTTGAAGAGACCCCGGAAGGCCCCAAAGCCATCATTTCCTATGATGACTTTCACATGGTTGCGTGGACTGACCGTGGCCTCAAGCCAATCAAAGACCATCCGAGTCGTGTTGTTTGTGAAGCGGTGGTTATCACCGGGTGGCCGTCGGCTGTAATGGCCGTGCAGTGGCACCCCGAGGAACTGCGGGACAAAGACCTCATCCAGAAGTTCTTCAACCGGCATTGCAAACGCCCGAAGGCGAAAAAGGCCGGTAAGTAGTGGCTACCGGCAGGTGGTATGCGAAAGTGTTCCTATCTGACCCAGCTCAGCCCGACCGAGGTGAGGTCACACATGCTGAAACCATCCGTCTATCGGCGCTCAAAGACCATTTAGACAAACGACGGATGGGTGGTTTCGACATGCCGGTCAAACCAGTAAAAGCCTGGGTCATAGACAAGGCTATGCACGACGCAAGAGAGGCATTCGGTACTTTTAAGATAACCAAAGTTGTTGTAAAGGAGTTAGCGAAATGTCGACGCTGATTGAGGGGTACCTAAAAGAGGTGCCCGATGTAGAACACGTGTCCGAAGTAATCGCCGAGCAGTTCGACGATGCCTTGGAATTCATGACTCCAAACACCATAGTATATGGGGGAGCAGTCCGAGATGTACTGGCCGACCTTCCACTGGTCGGTGACCTTGACCTAGCTGTGGCCCCCGCCGAGCTCGAAACATTACGCTATGCTTTCGAGACCAGCGCAAAATGGGTGGACTCGGACATGTTAGAAAGAACAGCATCAGTGCCTATCCTGGGCAAATCTCCATTCGGACTTCCTTCCATGCCAATGGCCGGCATCACACAATTCTCTACAATTAATGGAGCAACGGTACAGCTGATTGCTTCTGCAAGCTTTCAAAAGGGCAACCTCGAAAAAGCTTTGTATATGGCCCGTCAGGTGGACATAGTATGTTGTGGGGTGGTGTTGCTATCCGATGGTCGCGTGTTCGAAGCATTGCCTGGTGCGTACGAAGACTGTCGGAACAGAGTGCTTCGCATTAATGAGTACTCCGACACCATATACGTTGATGCTTTGCCAAGCAGAGTAGAGAAACTTGTTGGCCGGGGCTGGAAATCAGATATTGACGTCCGCTCCACCATGGCGAATCTAAACCGCAAACGCGCCAAGAAAGCCAAAAAGTCGGTTGTTTCCGGTAATGCGGATCTAGACCTGGCTAAGAACAGAATAACAGTGTTTGATTACCGCAGTTCAGGCATAACTGACTCAAAGATTCAACCCTCAATGGCGCGCCTTGTTTCAGAGGACAGGTTAGCAGCAGTGCGGACAGCGTTACGGGCATACGCCAGCCGTAAAGGCATACGCATAGTAACAAAATATGCGCGCAAGCACGGCAAACTGGATATATTCGCCGAAAAACAGTTCATGGCGGATATAGACAAAATACATGCAAAAGCTCAACCATTGAGCAAAACAAAAATGAAAGGAACGTATTAAAATGACCGAGAAATTCTTTGTGTATGGAACATTGAAAGTGGGCGGACATTTTGCCAACCAGTTCGACCACGTACGTACATCGTCAGTGAAGGCCACCCTGAAGAACATGGACCTGTTCAATCTGGGATGGTTTCCGACCATCAAACATGGAAAAGGGAAGGTAGTCGGCGAAGTACATGAGTACGTTGACCCCAAACGAATTCTGGCCATATTCGATCAGATCGAGGGATTCAATCCCAAAAATCCCGATGCCGGCCTCTACGTGCGTAATGAGCACGATGTGGTTCTGGAAACCGGTGAAACGGTGAAGGCCATAGCTTACACCTTCAGGCAGGACGTACCAGCCGAGGCAGAAAAGATAGAGGATGGCGTCTGGAAATTGGAAGGCGCACGGGCCTGAATAGAACGCTTAACCAGGCCACTAACACGAAATCGGCTCTTCGGAGCCATAAGAAAGATACATCACAGGAGGTATCGTCATGGGTAAAGTGTTTAAAATTACCGAACTCGTTCTGACCAACGGTAACGTGTATACCGTAGGTGCACCGCCGGCACATTTTCAGAACGGAAACGACATAGTCGAGAAGATTATGTTCAACCGTGCCGACAATGCTTTTAACAAGGGGCTCCAGGTACCCGGTGCCAGCTACACCGTTTCCCTGGCTGGTGATGAGCGTCGTCTCATCCCGATTAACAACGTGTTCGAAGTGGGTGGTATGTGGACGACGGGCGTCGCAAAATCGCCCGCAGAAAAGAAATCCATTCCCGAACTTCCCGACGCATAAGGAGAAGAGTATTGAAGAAGATTCTTGTTGTAAACGGCGCCAGTTACGCTGACGCTATCGTGGGGCTTGGCACCATCGTGACCAAGCCCTTGGTGTTCTTCCGTAACCCCGAAGAATTTTCGCTGGTGCTGTTTACTGGCGGGGCAGATGTATCGCCCAAATTCTACGGAGACACGAGCCCGCAAGGGCTGTGCAGTATAAGTCCGATTCGTGACGAAGAGGAGAAGAAAATCTTCGACTGCGCAGTAGCCAATGACATCCGGTGTGCCGGAATTTGTCGCGGTGTGCAATTCATCAACGTCATGTCTGGCGGAAAGATGATGCATCATCTGGACAACCATGCGGGGCAGGACCACCCCACCGAACTGCTCGACGGTACCATTATCCGTACGAACAGTTTCCATCACCAGATGATACTCCCGCCTGAAGACGCGGTAGTCATCGCTACGTCGGAAACCAACCGTTCCAAGAGGTACTTCGGTAAGGCCGACCGGGACATTGTCTACATCGGTGATGAGATTGAGGCGGCGGTCTTCCCGAACACGAAAACCTTTGGTGTTCAGTGGCACCCCGAGTGGATGGACCCGAAGAGCGATGGTTACCAGTTCTTTTTCAATCTGGTTAAAGACGCCATCGCCATGGACTGGGACAGCTTCATGGAAAAACATGCGGGAGGCGTAAATGCAGAGGACGGGAGTGATGGTGCTATGCATCATACTGCCGGATAATCGTGTATTACTACACAGGATAGCACCAACTGGGGATACTCCAGAAGCATGGGGTATCACCCAGGAGGTGTATCTTCCGGCTAACTATAACATAAATTCACCGACAAGAGCGGCTGTTACTTTACTGCGTGAGTATTATGGTGTAAACCCAGGAGACAAGAACGACGGTACGTTGCTACGTGAGGGCGCCATAAGCATAGGTGCCATGCGAGTGTTTCCCTACGTATATCACGTCAACGGGATGTTCTCGTTCAGTACTTATAAAGAAGAGCAACATATGGCGGTCCCCTGGGATGATTTGTACGATGCCATAACCACTCAGGCTATTCTCAATGAGACCGGCGCCACGCAGAAACAATACACAACAGTATCCATGCACGCTGCTGCAGAGGTGCATATAACAGGACACTTTGAATTATGTCAAAAATAAATTCGTTTTACGGCGAAGAGATATACATACTATGCGCCGACGAGGATCAGGAGACCCACGGGCTTTTAAAGATATTCGAACGCCTCAGCAGGTTACAGGGCTACATGGCCACTTTGAACGTGGACCAGGCCAAAGAACTTCGAGTACTCCACGGTATCCTGACTCCAGCTAGATATTTACCGTCCAGCCTTCGTGGTAAATCGTCATTCCTTGTGATTCAAAACAGGACGGACGCCGAAAAAGGATTGGTGTTTGAAACCACCTCTTCTTGTGTAGGGGACTTGGCCGGAGACATCTCATCCGTAGTAGAAAATGCAGGCTCAATCGCTCTTACTGATTTTGATAGTATAGACGATTTGGCTATCCTCTGGGGGTATGAAGTTCAAATCTGTCTTACGATAGATGAAGACGAGCTGGACGAAGAGGCCCTGGATGGGTGCATTGCAATTTCTGCCGAGGTAAAAGAGATAGCGGAAGGGGGATACTAACGGAGGAATATATGGCAAATAAAGTTACAGTGGAAGTATACGAAGGGCGTGACGACAGCGTGACCTTTAAGGGCCGGCTCCTTGGATGGATTTCACCGGGAGAATTTGAAAGAATAATGGCGCTTGATGGTCTGCAGCAAAAACTATACACCGTACCGACCACGCCGCTCATGGAAGCGGCTGAACGGGATGATGACGAGAGTATAGAGGGACTGCGTTTGGCATTAGCGATCCATAAGGTAGATGATGAGGCAATTATCGGTAAAAGAATCTTCATCTCTGCCCCGGCGCAATATGTCAGCTCACTAGTGGAGGACGGCAGTGAAGTTCAAATCATTGGCGACGAAGCTTACTACTTGCTTTCGGAAGAAAAAGCCTAAAGAACCAGATATGGAGGATACATTGAGTATGGGATCAGAAGATGGCGTATTAAAAAGCGGTGTAATGATCACCGGGGCAAAATTCGAAGTTTCTGCCGACAGTACAGACGGTACATACGGGCCCGGCACTACCGGCTTCATGGCCTTCGTTAAAGGTAAAGACAAAGATTTCAGCAACGTGTTTTTCAAACGTGTGGTTATCACCAGGCGTGGCAAATCCGGCAAGTCGCGTGTCAATATTGTAGACCTTTCGTGCCCGGTATTTGACTTCGGTGCCGGCAACAAACTGGCCCGCAAAATCATGCCCGAGGAGAAACGAAAGTATTACATCCATGTTGAACCGGTGGCACTACAAGGCACCCTGCTGGAAATCGACAGTCTCGATTTTATAGCCTGGGCGGCTTCGCAGGTGCAGTTTTTGAACAAGCTGAGCGGAAATGCCTCGCATTTTACTCCGTGGCCCAGCGCATCCAAGCATGTACTGAACAAGCTGTTCCATATAACTGACTACTGGGACGAGGACCCAAAATACTGCGTCGCAGAGTTTGCTTCCGAGCCATCCAGAATCAACATAATCAACCAGGTGCGATTGATGGAAAGTAGCCTTGTGCGATGCTCCCTCAGTTATCTCTCTCGTGTAGCAGAAGTGGAGTATCTCGCCGCCAAAGGGTTGCTTGAGCACTGGTCGTCAGATTTCAAATTGACCACCAAAACCTCGCTTAGAGAGACCACCAAATCGTTTGAGCGCAAATGGACCGCGCTGAATTCACTTGCCAGCAAAAAGCCTGCCAAGGCGTAGATTGGAGGGGTAATGTTCACTCCTGGAGCACACATCAAAGTCGTAGAAAGCTCTGTAATCCACGGCACCGGCCCACGCAAAGGTAGCCTGGGTTACTTCGTAGATTCGCCTAGCACCATTCCGCTGTCCATCAACGGATTCAATTGTGTAGGCTACACAACAACGATAATATTCCACAAGTACGGAAATGAGACGCGGGCCAGAAAAGAGCAAAAGCAGGTCATGCTTCTATTTCCGGCAGACACCGTGACCGGCGATGCGGCGACACCGTTCTTGAAACTCAAACAGCGGATCACCTCTGCGAAGTTCGAAGATTGGAGAGCATCTGTTAGAGAGGGGGCAGGTGGCAATAAAAGTTTACCGCTTATAGTTGCTGTCCCGGTAGGTGCGACTATTTGCCTTAACTCATGTCCTGAATTAGAGTTCAGTGCTTGGGTAGAAAGTATCCTTCGGGGCCCAACATTCAATCGAATTAATCGCATGTTCCTTACGATGCACTTCAAGAGCAATGAGTTTCTGGCGTCAAATACTCAAGCTCTCGCGAGGCTGAGGGACATGGCAGTCAACAAAGATCATCGCGACGCCGTTATATCTGCTGCCATAAAAGGTACGCTGGATATCAGTCGAAAAGAGTTTGTGCGTGTAATCCAGACAGTGCTCGCTCTATCTGCATCAGCGAAAGCAAAAGATGCTTTTCTGTCTCGCCGTATTTTCATTGAAAGTGGCGAATATTACACTGGCCATCCCGAGGAATTATGCATAGCCTCGGTACTATGTCAAGGATTGTTCAACCCGCAATTGTTCAATCACACCAAACATGCCTGCGAGGCGATGATACCCTCGGGTAAGTTCAAGCCTGTATGGAAGAACGTTAACATTTTAAAGGAAACAGCTCTGGGGCTCTCCTGACTGGAGAGCGTAGTGGTATAAGTAAAAACAGTTAATCAGTTGAACACGAATCTTACAAAGGAGATCCGATGACCACACCTGACACTATCTGCGCTGACCCAAAAGTTTCGAACCTTATCCAAGCCCTTATCGGCCAGTTTGCGGCTCGAACCGAAGTAGAAGGACGCAAATGCGGAAAGCTGGCCCTGCAAGGGCTGACCATGCAGACCGAGGTCACTGATGACCTGGTTTTGTGGCTTCATTTCGTGGGCGGCGCAGAGAGACACAGCGTCAATTTCCCCTTACCGTTCGACCATAACGGCGTCAACCTTATTCAGCAGAATGAAGTTCTGCGCGCCACATGCCCGTTTTGGCGGGAGCAAGAGCAACTCGAAGTGGATTACCTCTCCGCCATGTACAACATCGCGTTGAGTGACTGCACCGGGTTGGTAAGTCCCTGGCTGGCCAAAAGCACTCCGTACCTTCAGCAGGTAATCTACGGGTTCTGCAATGGCAACGCTCCGGTTATCATCAATCGGTTCCAGAAAGCCATCAATGAAATCGTGCACCGCATGCCCTTGCATGAGACCATGCTCAACAGTTGGGTAATGAACCAACGGTTGATTATCATCGACCCTGCATTCGATGAACTGCGGTCGCCTGAAGATCGTCTTGGATACCAGACGAACAAAGCCAGGAAGTATTTCGACAGAGGCTGGACAGCATTGGGGTTGTCCGATGGCGCTTTGGCAGACAAGAATTATCTGCTCAAGTGTAACCTGCGCCAACTGTCTCCTTTTGGCTGGAGATTTCACAATCCTCAGCGTAACCTTTTCTCCACGTTAGGAATGAAGGGCGACGAACTACCTATAATTCGTTCTCAGAGCATGCAGACTCTTATGGACGTCGGTATCGCCCGGAAAGGCTGGAACCTCAATACGGCCTTCGTGGACATCCCTGATGTATTTGAAGACCAGATTATGGTTGACAATTCTCATCGGGATAAGTATGTTACCTATGAGCGCCGGTTTCAGATTTTCGGCGACATGCTGGTGAAACAGGGCGACACCATCAAGTGTGGCCAGGTCATCGGCACTGCCCCCGATACTGAACCCAAATACTTTCAGGTAGCATGTGACCACGCCGAAGTAATCAAGGTCGTCCCTGCCATCGTCAATGTTGGCGGTAACCCGACCAGAGTATTCAATGTGGTTATCGAATACCGTCGCAATTTCCGCGATGGTCTGAAACTTACCAATCTTCACGGCAACAAAGGCGTAATCAGGTTGGCAGACCTGGGATACGCTACCAATCCTGCCACCGGGGAGAAAGTCAAAATAGACGTCATAGTCGGCGCCAAGACTGTTGGTAAGCGGAAGAACTACGGGCAGGTGCTTGAAGCCCTGCTCAACAACGTGTTGTCCTTGAATGAAGACCCCGACGAGCCTGTCGTGCTCCCAGACGACTGGAACCAGCCCATGGATCAGGTGACCAACGGCCTGGCGAAGCGGGGATATCGTAAGGACGGAACCTGGGACTGTGACACCTATGCTGGAAAGGTAACAGCAGTCGTGGGGCGCGTATTCTGGGGCTGTATCAAAACTCCGGAAGACCAGATCTGGAAGAAGGGCGACACCGTATGTCGCAACGGTAAGGAAGTTCGCACCAGGGGCCTGAAGTTCTCCCACGTTGAATTTCGTGCACTGAAAACAAGATTCGGCGATGACAATCCCGTTCTCGACGAGATCATGTCTTATGTACAGGGCACTGCTAATCTGCGTGACCTAATCCGAATGGCCGCTACCAAGAAAGGGGAAATGCCAACAGGTATGCCCGTGGTTAATTACAACGTGGTAAGACCGCTTGATCAATCCGCCGGTACTATATTAGGTGGACAATGGATCTCCGGCACCGTGGTAGACGAATTCTTTATGCCGGACGGCTTCATTATGACGTTGCCCCTTCCATACCAAACCCTGCTGGACAGCTCTGGAGACGTACTCCATGAAGGCTCTCCGCAGGCAACCTTGGACGAGGAGAAGACCACTCAGATTGAGCGTGCTTTCCAAACCGATCGCATCTACATTCCGGCCGGCGTTTTGCGTAAATGCTGGAGACATGACAACGGAATGTACGGTTTAAGCGAAGTAGGTGTCATCGTGAATAATGTGGTAACGATGATTCACCGCCTTTGTGCGAACCCCTCAGACCCGGTGAGCCATCGGCTGTACTACACCGCGCTGTACGCGTTCTTCGATCAAGTAGCTTCCATACTGTGTTCCAAACGTGGAGATATCTCTACGCTGGGCATGTCTGTGCGATATCCGTATTCGGCTAAAGCAGTGGCCACTTTGTCAACCACTCTGCCCAAAAACACGGTGGAAATCCACAGAAGTATGGCGCGCATCATGAACGTAAGAACCGGCGATGTTGTTATCGCTGAGCGGTTCCCGTGTCTGGGCTTCATGTCTGTACGGCTCCAACGGGTACAGGTTACCGATGATGATATGTGCCGCTACACTATTCGTGCCAGCGGTAACAGTCTGGTATCTACCAACCTGGATCATGATGGAGATGTCGTGTTTCTCGCGGCGTTCCACACCCCCGCAACCAGATTGGCATTGAAGAAGGAATTTGATAATCCGAATCAGACCTGCTACGGAGAGATTAAACGGCTGAACAATCGCAAGGGGGCGCCGCACGTAAAGTGTTACACCCTGCAGGACTTCGCCATTACTCCGTTCGCCGACCTTACCAACGAAGAGCATGCTGGCCTCGTTGAGAAGAATACCGGCGTCAAAGCGCAAACGGGGCCGGTCATCGCATTGACCTATAACCTGATGCGTATAGTTGAGAACTCCGATATCGGCCCCAGCCAGAAGATGAAAGTGGCTGTTGAGATGTTTCTTGAAAAGGCCGCCCAATCCGTGTTCGAGCAGAAACACGGCGGAAAATCTCTCTATGAAATCGTCATTGATGGTGTGTGTATGGCCGACGTCCAGATGTTGGTAGATGTTGGCTTTAAACGTGGCACCACCGAGAAGCTGTGTGAGCTCATCAAAACGAAAGCCATGCAGATCGGTGTCTTCGATTTGGTCAAGTATCATCTGAAAGCCAAAGAGAAGGGCTACAGCAACATCATCAGCAGAATCGTCCGCACTCAAAACCGGATTTATTTTGCCAGCCGTTCGAAACTGGAGGCCATAGCTCTTCTTGATGCTCTGGAACATCCGGTAGTAGACATCCCCAGCGAAGTATTCAATTGGGTAATGTCCGGCCAGGCCGATCTGGTAGAAACCGAGTTGGACAAGGCAAAGACTGCTGCTTCGCTTGATTGCATTAAAAGCGAAGTGATGCGGGATGCTTGCTCTTTACTGGTGGATGCAGTTGACGGGGTCATGGCCCCGTCGGCGCCCATTTCCATAGAAGAATCATTCAAACGCCTGCGTAATTTTTCTCGCGGCCTGTCAAAACAGAGAGGTATCAGTAATGTCCAGATCGTATAGATTCCATGGAAGAACTTTCTCCACGGGCGACCGGATAGTTGTAAACAGTGAAGGCAGCAAACGTGGGTTTGGAGAAGTAGGTGAACAGCTGACCATTGGTGCTATTGCCAGAGACAAGGGCAACGACACCCAGATCGGCATAGTCGCCGACACCCGACGTAGCCGTTGGCATGATCTTGACGGCCAATGCGATAGTAATTGTGGCTACTGGATATCTGTGTCCAACGCGTATACGGGTACCGACCCCGCCCCAAAGAGCTATGTTATCGGCGGCGACTTCGCTTTCAAACGCCACAACCTTCGCGGCAAGAACTGCCGTCAGGTGGGCATAATAAGTGGAGGAGCGGCTGCTATCGTGGAGCTCGAAGAAAACGTCGGCGGTGGTTCTGGTGACGGCCTTGGCAAACATGGGCACTGCGTTCTCGTTCCGATGAGTCTGCTTTCGGTAAGAAAACAGAGGAAACAGTCGGAATAACATCAAACTGGGGCGACTTCGGTCGTCCCAGACAAGGCAAAAAAGACTTCCGTGTTCGGGAGAGGAACAACAACGGAGGATCACTATGGGAGATAATGTACCATTGGGGAAAGCCGCCCCGGCTGCCAAAAAAGCAGTCGAAACCGCTGTCCCAAAATCAGTTGATGAAAAATTGGCGGCGATGCAGTATCAAATTGACCAGTTAGCGATGGCTTTAAATGCTACTACACGTGCGGGATTGAAGCGTCAGCCTGCTGTTAAAGCGTCGCCAGTAAAGACAACCAAAAACAAAGACGGAGTCGAAATTGGCATGAGCCTTCTCGGTTATTCGAAAAGAGGCGGTATTCATGTGCTAACCGTATGCCCCGACGGGTATTACATAGGCACACTGAGATATCGTTCCTTGTCGGCCGCCGCAGAAGCTGCCAGTGGAGTACGGCGAAGTGGGTGGACATACTGGTCTTACCCAGACGGCCGTACCGTCAAAGAGACGCTTGGGAAATGATATGGGTAAAAAGAAAGGTAGGAATCGCAAGAAGAAACAGCAATATACAGTCCATGAGTTCAAGGACATCTTCTGTGCGAAATGCGAACTCTGCCCGTACGGAATAGACCCATTTTTCTGCTTTAATCATGTCTACAAGCAAGCACCAAAAGAGTTTGTTAAGAATGTATTTAACAGGCTCTTGCGGGCTCGCAAGTGTGTGATAGATGGTTCCATCAGTAAAAGTGCCACTCCCGGACAGGAAGTTGCCAATATTTTTAACCTGGCTTTTGGTGGAGCCCACTTTCAAAACAGAAAAAAGGCGAGAATTTTGTTCGCTGAGCAAATGGCTTCTGAAGGGCAAGGTGCTCCGCCTAAGAAAAAATTATCCAAAGCGGAGAAGAAGAAGTTAAAAAGGGAAGCGAAACGGAGACGCAAGCGTTATATTGTGCAAGCATACCCGTATTTCTTCTGCAACGAAGGATTCAGAGAGGAGATAGACACCGTACTTGGAAATAACAATCAGCAACAAGATAAGGTTAAAGAACCCGCCGGAGGAGATGAAGCAAATCCTGGCGAGACAGCTGACGATACCAAACCCTAAGTACACTGATGCCCAAAACGCTGGCCGGTCTGTTTATGGAATGCAACCTTACATCTACAACTTCATGGTTACACCTGATGATGGGTTACTAATTCCACGCGGTTTAAGAATTCCGCTGCTGGATCTGGCTAACGATATGGATGTTAAGTACGTAGTAGTAGATGAACGTGCTCGCTTCGAGCACAGAGACATCGACTCTTCAAAGATAAAGTATCGGCCTTACCAGTTTGATGCTGTATTAAAGTTGTTTTCTAACTACGAAGAAGGTATTCTCGTAGCTCCAGCTGGTAGTGGCAAAACTATCATGGGGCTGAGTCTAATACCTCTATCAGGGCAGCCGGCCTTGTGGCTCACTCATACTGGGCCACTGGCCAGCCAAGCGCAGGAAAGAGCTGAGGCATTCCTACCAAACATTGGTACCATCGGTCGTATAGGTGGTGGCAAATGGACGCTGGGCGACAACCTTACCATTGGAATGATTCAAACTCTCGTCCGCAACCCAGATAAACTGATACGAATGCGGAATGAGCACGGTTTGGTAGTTCTAGATGAATGTCATCATTGTCCAGCTACTACTTTCATGGAGGTACTTGGATACCTCAACCCATACCGGATGTATGGGCTAACAGCTACTCCTTATAGAAGAGATAAACTCCAAGCGTTGATGTTTCAAGCAATTGGAAGTTCAACAGTTACTATCCCTCTAGAAGAAGTGGAAAAATACGGAGGGGTTATGATGCCCACCGTTCGTTATAAAGCGATACGCGGCCCGAAAGTACAGGGCAATAACATACAGGTCATCCTCAAGAAGCATATTGTGGACAACGTCAAGAGACATCGCGTGATTGTAAGTGATGTTCTTGCCGAAGCCGTAGCAGGCAACTTCTGTATCGTTATCAGTGATCGCAGAGAACACTGTGAAAAATTATATGAACTTCTCGCTGCATCCTGGGACAAAACCGGGATAGCCACCGGTAAGTATAGCAAAAAGTATGTCAAAGAACAGGTTCAACGATTCAATGATGGTGACATCACTGTTCTGGTAGCCACTTATGCCTTACTGGGTGAGGGGTTCGACGTCCCATTCCTAAATAGAGCATTCATCGCCATGCCATTCAGGGCGGAAGCAAAGGCGGAACAGCTCATCGGGAGGGTACAACGTACCCACCCTGGAAAAAAGGACGCGGTAGTGTATGATTATGTGGACATTGATATAGGTGTATTAGAAAATCAATTCCATAATAAAATGGGCGCCTGTCGTCACCGTACCTATCAGCGACTGGGCGTTAATGTTATACCATATTAGGAGATAGTCTATTGCAGATAAGAATGTGTCCATCAGCAGCTATGACAGAGGCTGGTGCCTTGAGAAGTTATTATGAAAATCGTATCATAAGAATTTCTGAGGCCGGCCGGGCTCATTATGGGCTACAGTTGGAAGATCCGATAAGTTTGCGTACGATACATAACGAAATCATCGTGCTGAGGGTAGCTGAGGCGCTCAAGGAGGACATGGATGATGACTATTCATGTGCCAGTATTACTTCGAAAAATGCGGAGCTCCTGGGCATCCATTCAAGCGTTCCGAAGAGCGAAGTGCAACGAGTGCGGGGAATCACTCTGGGGTGTGACCCGGAAGCGTTCATCGTAGATATGGCAACCGGCAACTTGGCCGGAGCCAGCAGATTCTTCAAGAAATTCGGCGAAGTAGGTCATGATGGAATGATGGTGGAGTTCAGACCGCCGCCCAGCACAGACGAAAACGTTGTTACAAACAACCTCTGGGTTCTGATTCAACGTGCCCGTTCTATCCTAAACGGCCACCCCGAGGGAAACAGGATTGGGATACTGGGGGCTTCCAGTTATGCAGGATTGACCGCAGGGTTTCATTTGCATTACGGATTACCGTCATCCTTGCTGGGTTACAATTCTGGTGCCCGCAACTTGGCTCGCATAATGACCCTTGCGTTTGATTACTACATCGGCATTCCCGCCATAATACCTGAAGGCAGTCAAGATTACCGAAGACGAACGCAATTGCATGTAGAGTACGGCAAGCCCGGCGGGTACAGACTGGACGGCCGCACCTTTGAATATCGTCTTCCAGGCGGAATTCTATTACAACATCCCATTTATACCAGAGGCATCATAGCTCTTGGTGCAACAGTGGTCGAAGACTTGGTCAGTCGCATAAGCACTCGTACCGATGGTTTTGTTTCATTAGGCCTGATAACAAGGCACGAGGACTTGAAAGAACTGTACCCAAGGCTCCCGGACATCAACGGGCTCTTCGGCCTCATATGCAGTATCGACATTGCGCCCGCTAGAGCGCACCTTGCAGGTATTATAAATGATGTCCGCCAGATGGTAGGCTATGAACAACGTGCTCAATCCATAGAGCCATTCTTCCAACATCTGATGGACGGAACTACTTTCAACCAGAACATCGAACTGAATTGGGGAGGCGTCGCAAATGAGGAACAACAAGGACAAATGGTCGTTTTATAAACTGAAACATCGCCCCGTACTAACTCCGGAAGAAGAGTTGTACTGGAAAAATGCGTTGTCCAGACTTCTCAAAGTAGGGATGGAATTCGAATTCAACCTGCCTGAGAAGAAAAACGGTTCCTGCCGTGGCGAAAGCACGACATGCCCGTGTGTTAACTTAACTCCTGAGAACGAATGCTGGCAGCAGTGCATCAACACCAGCGCTTGTGCCAACACGGCTCGTTCCATGACTACCTGTGCAAACGTCACCGGTACCTGCACCGAAGACCAATGTGCCACTTGCGAGCACTATTCGGTAGTATGTAAAGGCATCCTGTGTCCGTCGTTTGTAAGTTTCTGCTATACCTGCCCGGATTATGCAACCGATTGCAAGTCCTGCAAGTATATGTTTGATCCGAACAAAAGCCCGAAAGCCATCCGCAAGCATTTCACCGAAACTCTGCGGCCTGGCAACAGCTACGGAATCATCCCGGAATCCGGCGTACACAGTATTATTACGGACGGGTCTCTGCTTGGCGAGAAAGGTGCTGAAATCATCACCGTAGGTCGCCGTGTGGACTACTGGGAGTTCTACAAGATGGCTGATAACATCATCTCCCTGGCGAAAAAGAAGGGCGCCTACATGAACGAACGGTGCTCCATCCACATGCATCTGTTGGCCAGCTACTACAGTAAAACTGTACCTGGCGGACAGGGTGAGAAACGTGGTGTGCCGGACATGGTCAACGAAATGGAACGTGACCTGCCGGAAATCGTACTGGCCAATTTTCATCAGCTTGTGCGTCGCTACCAGAACGCCATGACCTGGATGATGATGGGGTTGAACGAACCGGACCATATGACTCGCTGGGAGAAATTCCGGATGAGTGTGCTTCCCTACAGCGCCATTCTCAATTCGATGAACGAAGTACGTAACCAGGTGGCCAGTGGCTCCGGCGGTACCGGCGGCGGAAAATACGGCTGGGCGAATTATTGCCAGGTCGGCTTTGCCAAGAACGGAGATGTTAACCGTCTGCACGTAGAGATGCGAGCCGCTGACGGTCTGCTGACTCCGAGCGCGGTTGCTGCCCTTGGGTGCATGTACTACGCCCTGATGATCAAAGCGGTTACGATCAGCCGTTACGGTATCGTCGAAATCGGCGATGATGCCTGGTTGGCTCAGGCAGAAGAAGTGAAAAACGCTATCCTTAACGGGAGTGGCGACTACAAGGGTTCCAGATTCGGCGATACCAGCAATCTTCACAAGTATCAGGACATTCTGATCGGTGAGGCTCTTGATCTGGTGCGCCAGCTGAAACCCATCTTGATTAAAATCGGCCCGGCCTATGAAGTACTGGAAAAGCTGGCCGAGCGTCCTTGTGCCCTGCGGCGTGTTGACGGGCACACCTGGGATAGAATTGAAGACGACCTCAAAGTCATAGTAACCGAGGAAGGCCGTGTTGAAATCGCTCTCAGTGAAATTATCGTTCTCAATCAGGTAACGGAGTGTAAGGACTTCGCTGAATGGGTTGATTCCGTGGGTAAACTCCTGCGCGAAGACCCGGATCTGGGTATTGACCCCGACAACGACGTCCTGGAAGATGAAATCTCCCTCTTCGTGGAAAGAAAGAGAAACGACGGTGAGCTGGTGTGGTCAGAACCCATCGGCGCTCCGATTATCATTTAAGGAGTAAAGAGCCATATGTGTAGCATAGTAGGAATGGCCTTTCAGAGAGGCAACAAAGTCAAAGACAACCTGCCGATGCATAATATTATGCGTCGGTTGTTGGTAGAAGGGCAGGTCAGGGGCCGTAGAGCGGCTGGTGTATGTTTCGTTAATCAACGACAATTTACCGTGGTGAAGAAGAACATCAGTGGTGAATCATTAATCAACACTCCGGAGTACGACGAGGCTGAAGCAACATTCATGCATTTCGCCGGAAAGCCTGTCGCTGGTAAGCAGACCCAGTCGCCACCATATGCAGTACTTGGCCACAACCGCCTTGACACCAAGGGGTGTCCCACCAATAACTCAAACAATCATCCGATAGTAACCGGTAAGGTTATCGGGACGCACAACGGCATGATTGGTAACGACGATGCACTTTTCGAGCGTTATTCCAAGGTCATCACCCGAATCGGTCAGGTAGACAGTGAGATTATATTTGCGCTGATCGACCACTTCGCCAGACGGGCGTCCGGGCCGGGCAACGTTACCAAGGCTATCATCGAAACTTCCAAACTCATCACCGGCGGCTACGCTTGTGCGGCAGTGCATGTGAGTCATCCGTACAGCTTATTCCTATTTAGGAATACCATGCCGTGTAATGTTGTGCATTTCGATGATATTGGTGTCATAATGTGGGCGTCCAGCGAGGCGTTCATCAGAACGGCAACTGAACAATACAATCTCGGCGCTTTTCACAGGATAACCATCCCTCAAAGTGCTGGAATTGGAATCGACCTTCATGGAAACAAAATCAATCACTTTGATTTGGAGAACCCCAAAAGGAGAGGTTATCTGCATCAGGTGTAAAGGAGTTATATAAAGTATGCACGACCCAAGACCCATCTTAGGCATACAGCCTTCAGACAAGAACGTGTCTGCAGGCGTACTCGTCAGCTCCAGTGGTGGAGGGCCACCGGCGCTCATGCCCGGTACTGTACCGGAAAGCTTCTTCGAAGGTATGGTCAAGGACAAGCATGGAATCTGGCGTTCCAAAAGGCACACAGCCAGATATGCAACGTTCATGTGGCCTATCAACGGCAGAAATCAAAGAGACCATTTTGGAGCGATGGATTTCAGCTGGTTTGCGACGGACAACGACTTCGTAAGCTCTCATAAGTTCGTAGATGTTCCAGGCTTTGATTTCAAGAAGACAGACCGCCTTCTCAATTATGTGCAGGCCAACAACAGCATTTCGCTCGTAATTGATAATATGAAAGCTGCTGCTGGATTCTTCGGCGCTTTTCGGAAAAAGATGTCCAATGAATTTCCTGTATACAGGCATGTACAGCACTCCATGCCTGAGAGGGGCCCCTCAACCAAAGATGATCGGTTAGTGCTGGTTCTGACATTCATGAATATGCCGTTGTGCATTCCGATTTATAATACGCGGAAAGTAAATGGCATGGGACTTAACGCAGCATTACTCTGGGAAAAGTCTACTGAATCGTCAAAGCGTGTTAGGATGGAAGAAGAATTCTGGATTCTCATGAGCCACGAGGCAGCAAACGTGCTCTCTATTGACGGTGCCAGGTTCTCAAGCAATCAAATGACTTCCGGCGCCGTACTCGACCATATCAAACACGCTGCTCAACTCGAAGTGGTAAGAGTTTCTGAAAAGAGACCCCACAAGAGAGTAAAAAAGAAAAGCCTTTATTCGGAATTGTCTGAAAAAAAATTATCATTGAAGAAAAAAGAAGCCGATGATTGGCTGTTTGATGTAGCGAAAGACGCCGTCAAATCAAAAAAGAAGAAAAAAGGCGGCATAGTGTTCAGTGAAAGTGAAAGTGAAGGTACATTCTCCTCAGGTGAGAGCGTGAGTTACATATCATATACAACAATGGCTTCGAGTGGTAATTACGGAAGTAGCGACACGTCGAGCTAAACAAAAAGGATTGGAGGTAAACATGTGTGGAATCGTAGGAGTATTAGCCTATGGTGACTTGGACAAGAAACTGGAGAAAACGCGGCAGGAAGCAATGATTTATTTTGCGACGGAATTGCTGCAGTTAACCCAACCGCGCGGTAAAGACGCAACCGGAATCGCAACCCTGTTCGCCAATTGCGACTATATGGGGTTGAAGATGGGAGTTCCCGCCATGGATTTCGTCTCTCGTTTCGGCGGCGAAGACACCGACTTCGAAGGCTTCACCAAGGTGTGGCGTGCGAAGACTACCCCTGCAAAGGCCGTGATTGGACATTGTCGGAAACCTTCCGCCACCACGAATGCCGGCGCCGAAGACAACAACAACAATCATCCGATCAAGGTTGGCGACATCGTGGGTATCCACAATGGTACCCTGACCAACCATGAGAAGATTCTCACCCAGTTGGGCGGGAAACGGGACGGTAAAGTAGACAGCGAGGCTATCTTCCGTCTTCTGCACAAGATTACCAATAACGGTACCGAGCCGTTTACAACCGGCGGTCTGACAGAGCTGGTGAACCGTCTGCACGGTTCTTATTCATGCCTGTCGTTCAGCGGCAACAATCCCTTCCAGCTGGTGGGTTTTCTCGACCAGCGTCCGATGGTGTTTGCCCTTATTCGCCCCCTCAAACTGCTCCTCGTGGCCAGTGATATGGATTTTCTGAAAGAAATCCTCTTCATGTACAACAAAACTGCGAAGCTGTACGGCGGCGGAATCGGCAAGTTCCCGTCCCTGAACAAAGACGACGTGGAAACTCTGACGGCAGCCAACCTGTCCGCCTTCGTATTTGACCTGCGTATCGACGTCACTCCGGAAACCAAGATTACTGATCTGATG
>Ga0180434_10004036_pt1 | contig 18140 bp, 20 predicted proteins | sample SS_ome_7_FD_132453 | JGI IMG/M metagenome (GOLD analysis project Ga0180434, IMG submission 132453) | Hypersaline lake sediment archaeal communities from the Salton Sea, California, USA - SS_1_D_2 metaG | ecosystem: Environmental > Aquatic > Non-marine Saline and Alkaline > Hypersaline >...
CAAATTGGAGGCAGGATCATGGCAGGACGTACAGTAAAGTTCGGTGATGACAAGAAGATGAAGCAGAAGGCTGGCGGGTCGAACATCAACAAGTTCAAGGCGCAGGTCGGCGTCAAGGACGTTATCCGTCTCGTCGACTCGGCGCCTTACCTGATCCGCAGCCACTACGTGGAGGATCTCAACAGGGGCTTCACCTGCTCCAAGGAGTGGGACGAGGAGAAGGAGGCCTATGTCGGCGCGTGCCCGCTGTGTGAGGAGGGACACAGGGCGCAGGAGCGGTTCGCCGTCAAGGTGATCCACATCATCCGCGGCCAGGAGGCGGTCAAGAAGTTCCGCCTCTGGCAGTTCGGGCTCGACAAGTACCACATGCTCAGCGACATCGGCGACGAGTCGGACAAGCCGCTCAACGAGCTGGATCTCGTCGTCACCTGCTCCGACGAGAAGTACCAGAAGCTCAACATCATCCCGTCGAGCAAGCACCGCAAGGTGACCGCAGCGGAGGACAGCGACTTCGACATCGACGCGGTGACGGCCATCCCGGCCTACGAGAAGCTCCAGGAGCAGCTCAACGAGGCTCGCGGCACGACCTCGGCGAGGACATCGTCCGAGGTGGACGCGGAGGACATCGAGGACGACGAGGATCTCTCGGAGCTCGATGAGGCTCCCAAGTCCGGCGGGAAGCAAACCAGCGGGAAGAGCACGGCGACGGCGTCCGTGGCGGACGACGACGATGACGACTACGACATCTCCGATCTTTTGGCCGACGACTAGAGGCGGCCATGACGCGCGAGAAGGCCCGCGAAAGCGGGCCTTCTCTGTGCGCGGGCGGCTAGAATGAATCATGGATCATGTAATCGGCATAGATCCCGGCATCACGGGCGCTGTGGTGGTGCTGGGGATGGACGGCACGCTGGAAGCCGCGTCTCTGTGCCCGAGTGTTCCGACGGGCAAGGGGAACAAGCGGGAGTTCGACTGGGACGGCATGCGGAGGTTGGTTGAGCCGTACTCGTTCCTCGCAGGCCAGCAGTCCAGATGTGCCATCGAACATGTTGGACCGATGCCAAAGCAGGGTGTCACGTCCATGTTCAACTTCGGCCGCGGCTATGGTATCTGGATTGGAATCATCTGCTCGCATCTCATGTCCATGACCTTCGTGAAGCCCAAGAGGTGGCAGGACGAGATGATGGATGGCTATCCCAGGGGCAAGGCAACGAAGCATAGTGCTGTGCGCGTTGCCAAATCCCTCTGGCCCGATATCCCGATAGAGAAGAAGAAGGACTGGGGCCTCGCCGATGCGGCCCTGATTGCGGAGTGGCACCGACTGAATGCCCGGGCCGACGACCCGGGTGCGAAGACATTCAACGCGGGGAGGAAGCACTGATGGCTGCCAAGAAAGAGAGACCGTCTTTCAGCAAGGCGAAGGCTTTCCTGACGAAGCAGTACAAGGAAGAGGCGTTCGAGGACGCGGAGGGCGTGAGGATACATTCGACCGGGAGCCTCTCGATTGACTGGGTGCTCGGCGGCGGACTCGCCGGCGGCCGCATCTACGAGTTCTACGGCACCGAGGGCAGCGGGAAGACGACGGCCGCTCTCACGGCCGCGAGGTCGGTTCAGCGCCGGGGCCGACCCGTTTTCTATGTGGACTTTGAGCACTCGCTCGACACGGAGTACGCGCGCGATGTCATCGGCGTATCGCTGGATCCGGAGCACTGGCTGCTGGTTCAGCCGAACACGGCCGAGGCCGGGCTCGACATGGCAGTGGAGATGATCGAGCAGTTCGATGCCGCTCTGGTCATCGTGGACTCCGTTGCGGCGATGGTGCCCAAGGCCGAGGTGGAGGGAGCCGTCGGCGATCTACAGGTCGGGGCGCAGGCGCGCGTGATGGGCAAGGCGATGCGGAAGCTGACCGGCGTGGCGCATCGCCACGACTCGTCCGTCATATTCATCAACCAGGTGCGCGAGAAGATCGGCGGCACTGGCTTCGGCGACCCGACGACGACGCCCGGAGGACGCGCGCTCAAGTTCTTCGCGAGCGGCCGGATACAGATGAAGAAGCTCAAGACGCTGGAGGATGGCGTCGTGATCCAGGCGCAGATTCGGAAGTCCAAAATCACCAGCGCGCAGAAGCGCAAAGCCCAATTCACCATCCGGAGCGGTATTGGCGTGGATCTCGCCGGGGAGATCGTATCGATGGGCGTCGCGTCCGGCGTCATCACGAAGCCGAACAGCCAGACGCACCAGTTCCCGCAGATATCGAAGCCGATACCGAAAGGCGAGCCGATGGCTCGGAAGTTCCTCCGCAAGCCCCGGAACGCGTTCTATGTCGATTTGTTGCGGGAGAAGGTGCTTCGCGCTATGCTGGAGCAGGAGAGGTCGAAGCTGGAGTTTCTGCCTGCCGAGGACGACCCCGATCCGCTGCTCGATATCGAGTACGACGGCGATCATTCGGGACTGGAGACTCTGGATGACATGAGCGAGTCCGGCTGGATCGCGAAGAGGCCGAAGGGCGCGAAGGCCGCCGCCGACCTTGCCGAAGTGGAGACGGAGGAAATATCGGAGGAGGACGACTAGGTGCCAGATGATCGGCGATTGCGTGACGCGATGAGGAGGAGCCTGCGCCGCCTGCGGCGGCTATCCTCCCTAGCCGAGTTGCGAGGCATCGTGGCGGAGGGTCGCCCGGTCTTCGTTCTGTTCACGGCCGCCGACTGCGATCACTGCGTGGACGCGATGTTCACCGTGTCCGACCTGGCTCGGCGGTATGAGAGCGTTATCGCCGTGTGCCGCGCGTCGTTGGAGGACAACCACGACATAATACTGAACCACATGGTCACCGAGTACCCGTCGGCGATCGTGCTCCGGCGGGACGCGACGCCGGTGCGGGTCTCCGGCAGAGAGTTGGCGGATCCGGAGAGCGCGAAGGGGGTATTGAATGCCGCAAGCAGATAGCGCAGTCGCCGTGGCAAACGACGCCATTGGGCCGATTGACAGCATAGCCATCGACGGGTTCCAGTCCCTCGTGGGTGTGGATATCCGGCTCGCGCCCGGCGTGAATGTGGTCGTCGGCGAGTCAGATGTCGGCAAGTCCGCAGTGGTGCGGGCTCTCCAGGGCCTCATTGGCAATCAGCGTGGCGACGGGTTCATCAACAACCGCACTGGCAAGTGCCGGGTGACCGTCCGAGTGCCCTCCGATGACGGCGGCGCGACGGTGTCGTGGGAGAAGCCGGAGAACTCCTACCGCATAGACGATGATGATCCGTTCAAGAAGGTTGGCACGTCCGTGCCGAAAGAGGTTCTCGGTCTAATCAACATGGCGCCGCTTGAGCTGGACAAGAACTCGACTAGGTCGATCAACATTGTCGAGCAGGGCGGAGCGAAGTTCTTGGTGGAAGACAAGGAGACGGATGTCGCCAAGACCATCGGAGCCATCACCAGGTTGCAGCCGGTCTACAATGCCATGCGGGCGGTTGCGGCCGATCGCCGAGCGGCTGGTAGCCGTGCGAAGACGTTGGGCGCCGAGGCCACGCAGAGCCGCCTCAAGCTGGCGGCCTTTTCCGATCTCGACAGTGAGGCGGAGCGTCTGGGTCGGGCGGAGAAACTTCTTTCGCGATGCTCGCGACTTCACGAGGGGCTCGCGGGGTTGCGAGCTCTCTCTGAGAGGTTGCGGGCCAACGCCGCCGACGCGGAAGCCATACGCCGTAGGTTGGGCACCGTCGAGGCTGTCCTCGGCGCCGTTGAGCATGTGAAGCTGGCTCGGGGGGCGTGGAAAACAGTCGGCCGATTGGAGGGGCTCGGGCGGGATCTCGCCGCCGCCGCCGCCGCGAGCGGGGCGATGTCCGATCGCATGGCAGCAATCGAGCCAGTCGCGGATACAGATACATCGCCGCTGGAGGCCGACGCGGCTCGTCTTGCCTTCCTGTCCGACAGGGCCTGCGGGCTCGCGGGCAATTCTGCGGCGAGCAGCGAGCTCGCGGACAGATCTGCTGCCCTGGCATCCGTGGCGGAGCTGGCCGTCGGAGATATCGAGGAGCACGGGGGGCGGTTGGACAGAATCGTCCAGTTGCGACAGTCGTTGGGCGCATGCGACATAGCCGCAGGTGAATTGAACCGGGAGGTGGAATCCGCCGACGCAGCCCTTGCCCTCGCCGTTGAGGAGGTGGGTGGGTTCCTGGCGTCCGCCTCCGTTTGTCCGTTCTCCGGGGGAGAGCTGTTTTCGGAGTGTAAGAAACTCATTGGAGGGGCAGTATGAGCGACATGACGAATCAACTGGATGCGGTAAACACGGAGATAGCCAAGCAGCTCGTCAGGTGCGAGGACAGCTTGCGGGTAATCGCCCAGGAGTACAATGCCTGGACGCAGACCAGCATGTTCGCCGCCCTAGACCCGGCCACAAAGGCGCGGTGGAGAACGCTGTTCGGACATATGTCGCGAGCAACACCGAGCGCATCCGTGTCGCGAGAGCCGGATTCGATGCGCTGAAGTCGATTGCGCCCCCCGCCCCCCCGGAGCAGAACCCATTGGTGTCGCTGGGCGTTCCCGCGCAGGATCCATTGGCCGTGGTGCCCTCCGCCCCCCAAGCCGTCCCTGAGCCCGCCGTGCGGTTGGGTGAAGCCGAGGGCTCGGCGATCAGGCGCCCCGTGCCGGAGTCGGAAATCGACGATCCCGATTTCGTGAGTGTTTCGGAACCGGAAGCTCCTCCCCCGCCCGCCGAGCAGGCCCCCTCGCCCGCCGAGCAGGTTCCCCTGCCCGGTGGATCCGAAGGCCGCCCCCACCCCCGCCCCTCAGCCGCCGCCGCCGCGCCGGTGCGGAACCAGGAAGGCTTCACGCGGGCGTCTGGCCCCGATCCCGAGGAAGCGCCCATCGGGCGTCGTGTTGTGCGGGCTACGCGCCAGCACAGTCACGGAGCCAGCGTGAGGCCCGTCAGCCAGGACGAGATGCTCACTGGCGAGCGGGCGGACGGCGTGGTGGTGGGTTCGCCGGAGGCAGATCAGAATGATGTGATAACCTCCGGCCGCTCGCTCTCTCCCAACGCGGATTTCGACAACGCGGCGCAGGCTGTCCGACAGCGCCAGCGGCAGCATATGGCCACCCAGAAGGCTGCTGCGGCCTCCGGAGCTGCCCGCCCCATCGTGCGGGAAGCGGAGATTCTTGACGGATCCGAGAACACGATTGGTCGAGCCATCGGCATGCGGCGACACGAGAAGCAGATCATGGTTGATCAGATTGAGTTGTATCTGGAGGACATGGAGGGCGAGTGGGGTGACGACGACGCTTCCTCGATACTTCGCGCCATCGTCAAATCGAAAAGCAAGTGGGTGTTCCAAGGCGCCAAGAAGAAGATCGAGAACATGATGGTGGCATACGCGAACGTCTGCGGCTTCGACGAGAGCGATGACAATGTGCTCGTGCTGAAGGATGTCGGCCTAGCCGCCGGCGCACAGGCGCCAGTCGGGAGGTAGGGGTTGAGCGACCAGCAAATTACAATTGTAGCCGCGACCGATTTCCACTACACGCGCGTAAACCCCCGCAGTCGCTCGGACGATTACGGTGCAGCAATTTTGCGAAAGTTGCGGGAGCTGATCGAAACAGCGGAGAGTGTCGGGGCGGTGGCGGTGGCCTTACCCGGGGACTTGTTTGACCGCAAGGGCCAGGTGACGGTTGAGGAAACGGCAGATGTGGCCGAAGTCTTGGCGACAACGAAGCTGCCGATCCTAGGTATCATGGGCAACCACGATCAGATAGGCTACCGCGTGGACAGTCTTCCGAAGACTGGTTACGGGGTTCTGGTGAAGGCAGGCCTTTTGCGGCATTTGGACGACGAGCCGTTCTCCGTAACCCGCGACGGCGTGACTGTTTGCGTGACGGGCAATAGCTATCGGGACGGTGTCGATCGCGGCGATCGGCCGGCGTATTTTCCGGCAAGACAGGATTGCGACTGGCAGGTGCATCTCGTGCATGGCTACATGCTCGACACGAAGGAGAGCATCATAGAGGAGTTCACGCCGTTCTCCGCCGTCGCCGGGACGGAGGCCGACTGTATCATAAGTGGCCATTATCACCCGGAGCAGAAGGTGAAGCGGGTGAAAAACGCGAGGTCTGGCTGCATACTGATATCCCCAGGCTCGGCGTCGCGCGGCGCGCTCACCTCGGACAACTTCGACCGAATTCCGAAGATGGTCATCCTGCGTATATCCCAAGAGGGCATCAAGACTACGTTGCGACAGTTTCGCACGGCAAAGCCTGCGGACGAAGTGCTCAAGATTGAGGAGAAGAAGCGGAAGCAGGAGCGGGATACCCGACTCAAGTCTTTCGCCAAAAGCCTTCGCGAGGAGGCGTCTCAGATGGACGAGTCGTACACACCGGAGGATTTGGTGGCGATTGTGGGCGAGGACATGCCCGAGCTCCCGGATGGAGTGGACAAGGATGAGGTGATCCTGGAGGCGAAGAGGTATCTCGAAAAGGCCGGGGTGGGCCATGCCGCCGGCCGCGGAGACTAGGTATGCAAGGAAAAGAAACCAGCGGGGACACCCTGGAGCGGTTGGAGAAACTGCGGGAGGCCGTCAAGAGCGCCCGGGACGAGAAGGTGCGACTCGACGAGAGGCTCAAAGCCAAGGCAGAGGAGAGGGCTGCGATACTGGCCGAGCTGGAGGAGGCCGGGGTTTCCGAGGGCGAGCTGGAGTCCACCATCGCGAAGCTGTCGCAGAAGCTGGAGGCCGAGCTGACCAAGGCGGAGCAGGTTATCGCATCGGCTGAGGTGACGGATCCGGTGACCGCCGCGGCCGAGGACGGAGGCGAATTCACCCAAGGAGCAGCCGATGAACTCGACGACCTCGACGACGATCTCTCATAGCAGACTGGATGCCCTCGCACGCGGCACAGATGATCTGAAGATGCGGCACGCGAAGCGGGTGGCGGCGCGCGACATGCTGCTTGAGCAGATAGGCGAGATTGAGTCTCGAGCTGATCTGGCAAGGTCCCGCGCGCAAATGCTCGACTATGTTCACGAGCTGCTGAAGGTTATCGCCGAGAAGCGAGAGGCTCGGGTGCGTGAGCGACTGGAGGCCTTGGTCACACAGGCGCTGCGGCTTGTGTTCGACGACGATTCATACTCGTTCTTCATCGAGCAGGATGTTAAGCGCGACCAAGCCGTCGCGACACTTGTCCTGGAGAAGGCCGACGAGGATGGCAGCCTTTTCCGGACCCCTATTCGCGGCTACCACGGCGGCGGCGTTATAGATATCGTCGCGTTCGTGCTAAACGCCATCGTACTCACGTTCGTGAAGCCGCAGAGGCGCCAGACCATGTGGTTGGACGAGCCGTTCAGCCAAGTGAGCAAGTCGCACAGGCCCCGCGTGGCCGACATGATGAAATGGCTACACGAGGAGACCGGACTCCAGTTCGTGATAGTCACCCATGAAGAGGAGTACCTCTCGGTCGCGGACACGGTGACGAAGATAACGCAGTCAAACGGCAAGACCCGCGTGCAAGTGCTCGCCGGCCGCGAAGCGCCGCAGGAGGTCGAACGAGCGGAGAAGAAGACCGAGAAATCCAAACCCAAGCGCGCAGCCAAGAAATCCAAGAAATCCACCCGGGTCAAGCGCGGATCGGTCAAGCGCGCTTCTAAGGCAAAATGAGCAGCGACAGATCGCGCCCGACGCTCTCCCGGCCACTGGTGAGATTCCTGAATACCACCCTGTCACCGTAGCGACCGGGAGCCAGGCTGTCGGCTTCAGGCGAGAGCGATACCTCAATATCGATCGAGCCGCCCGGCGGCAATGTGCCGCTAGCGACGGAAAGCTGCAACCAACTCGCCGAGTGTTCGGCCTCCCAAGTCATGGGGCATCCGTCGGTGTTTGTGAGTGTCCATGTGTCCATTGCAGGCGAAAACGGCCCGCCCGCTCGGCCTTCGGACTCGAAACCACCGGGCGGTTCCAAATGCGGCGTCGGCTCTCCGCGGACTTCGATTTGGAAACTCCTGGTGGCGGTTCCCACACCGTTGGTTGTGTTGGTTATCACCACCGTGGCCGAGTACTTTCCAGTGCACAGGTGTCTGGCGGCGTCATTCAGGGATACGGTGGTTTCCCCCTGATCGCCAGGTTCGGGCAGCACGCCCCCCGTGCTGCTCACGCTGAGCCACGGCTCGCTCGCCTCCGCCGTCCAAGTCACCTCAAACTGCCCGGTGTTCTCTATGACGAATGTGACCGATTCGGGCGAGAACGGTCCGCCCATGCACCCCGTCACCTCCAAGCCTCCTTCGGTCACGCCTATTGCCGCCTGCGGGATCGGCTCCAGCGAATCGTAGTATTCAAGTGCCTCGGCCTCCGTCGGAAAATCCCTCCACCCCTCCGGCTCCCGGTACAGTTTCCGGTGGCATCGGCACGCCTCGGGAGAGCCGCTCTTTGTGCGGTAGATTATCTCGTTGACTTTGACCGCGTATTGACCGGTCGGAGATTCCGGGGGATCGATGCTGCCGTCGAAAAACTGCGGAGGAGGTCCGCCTATCACTTTTCCGATGGCCACATTGGTTAGGATTCTGGCCACGCCCGCGTCCGTCACGTTGACCGTGCCGACGCGGAGATCCTGCACACCGCTGGTGTCCAGTATGTACAGGTCCGCCCTTTCGGCCGCCTCGGCGCCCCGCCCGTCCAGCGAGAGTATCTGGTGGTATGCCCGGTCGTCGGCCAGCGGCCTCTCTGTGAGGTTCTCGTCCGTTGTCGGCATCAAGGTTCGCTGGAGCTCCCCGCCGAAGCCCGTGGAGAGTCCGCGGAGGGAGTGCCCGAAAGGCACTGTGGCCGGGTGGCCGGCTCCCCAAAACGGTATCGCATCCTCAGCCCACGCTACGCCGACGAGGTAAAACCTCCCCTCCCGGAGGGGCACCTGAATCGTTCCGGATGAGTGGAAGCGCCTCCCGGCCGGGCTGGCTTCGACCACGGCTCTCGCCAGGAGGTCGAACGTTCCTTGGAAATCAGCCCTGGACAGTCGGTGGCGCTCGTCCGCGTGGTCGCTAGACGGGTCGATGACCCCGTACGACTCGTGAGTCCCCGGTGAGGGCTGGTGCGCGGGTGCGAACAGCGTTGTCGCCAGGATCGGATCTTCATGGGCCTCGTAGACGAAGAAGTCCAGCCTCCCCGCCGCGAAGGTTTCCAAGTATTGCTCAATCCTGGTCAGAATCCTGTCGCCGGAGCAGTAGTAGATGTTGGCTGCCAGCATGCCCGAGGACAAGGAGCCCTCCAGCGGTGCGCCGATCTCGCCGTGGCAGTTGTCATCCCCGACCGTGTCCGCTTCATCGCAGCCGATGTTGAGGGTCTCTGTCTCGATGTCGTAGTCGACGCGGTATTCGCCTTTTGTCAGCCCGACGGCCAGAGCCTCTCCGGCAGGCAAGTCTACATTTAGCCGCTGCAAGATGTCCGCATGGACATTCGCCCGGGCGAAAGGCGCAGAGTCGCCTAGCTGATCCCATAGGATCACCCTTTGCCAGTCGTTCTCTTTTTGGGCGACTATCCGAGCCATTGCCCAAGGCGCAATCATGCGAACATTACAAGGTGGCCCGTCCTGCCTGATGTTGTTCTTACCCGCCGCTCACCATGTGATTGCGCAGTTTGGTGACAGCCTGCTTTGGCGAACGGGCACGGTTTTCGACATCCGAGCCGCCGCCCTGGGTGCGGACAGGGTGCTCCTTTGCTACAAGGATATAGGCGAGGGTGGCGTCGGCGTCGCCCGCGTCGCCCGCGTCTCGGGGGCGGCAGTTTCCTTTGGGCGGGAGTTCTATTTCTCGTCTGAGGATGACGGTGTCGGCGCGGATTCCCTGGCCGTTGCTGCCCTGGACGCCTCGACAGCGTTGATTTTCTGGCGCAGCGCGGCGACCGGCCGCGGCATGGCCTGTGTGACTCAGACCGGCAACGCGATAGACGGGATGGATATGTCGTTGTCGTTCGGCGTGGAGCACCAATTTTTCCCCGCAGACGACGCGGATGATGTCCCGCCTCCGGGCCTGGGGTCGCTTTCCGCAACTCCACTCCGTGGCTGGCAGGACGATAGCACGAGCAGCGCCGTGCTGGCTTTCTGGGATCGCGCATCCGATGCCGGGGTGGCTTGCCTGGTTACTGTCGGCGATGAAATCGAGTTTAGCGAGGCGCTGGTTTTCCACAGCGGCGAGACATCCAGCATAACGGCTACAGCCCCCAACCGTCATGGTGCGATAATCTGCTACCGTACTGCGGAAGGGCATGGGGAGGTGGCCACAGTTCAGGTGGATGGCGACAAGCTGGAGCTGGTTGGCCCGCTCGTTTTCCTCACGCCCGCCAACATTAGTTGGCTGTCGGCCGTATCGCTCCACGGAGACTTGGATCCCGTGGTGATGGCCGGCCTGGAGAACCGGGAGAGTGCGGTTTGCCCTATTGACGGGGAGCCGTGGCCTTGCGGCGACATGAGCCACTGGATGGTTCCGTCGCAGCCGTCCAGCTCCGTCAGACTGTCGCATGTGGCCGTGGCGCCGATACCCACGACGACACCGCCGCCCACGACGACACCGCCGCCCACGACGACACCGCCGCCCACGACGACACCGCCGCCCACGACGGCCCCGAGCACGACGTCTCCCGCGACGACGGCTCCGAGTACGACGCCTCCCGCGACGACGGCTCCGCCCACGACAAGTTGGCCCGTGACCTTGCCGCCGTTCGGAACTTACTGTGCCCGCGATGTGGATCCGAACGAATACCTGCCGTCTTCCCCGCTTCAGGTTCGCCTGTGGTGTCAGCTCGATCCCAGTCAAGTGTCTAGCTACATCGTCGAGGAGGTGTATCCGGCGGGTTGGGCGGTTTCGGATATCAGCGATGGCGGGTCCGATACAGGTACGCTCATACGCTGGTTTTTCTTCGATGATACTCACCGGGTCATGACATACACCCTTACGCCCTCGCCCGACGCTACGGGCGTGAAGAACTTCGACGGGTCGAAGATGTCGGTGGATGGTCCCGGGGGCCCGGCGGAGATAGCAATATCGGGTGACACCGAAGTCGGTCCGGCCCCGGCCACGACGCCGCCCCCAACCACGGCTCCGGCCACGACTGCCCCGGCCACGACTGCCCCAGGCACGACGCCGCCCCCAACCACGGCTCCGGCCACGACGACGGCTCCGGCAACGACCGCCCCGAGCACGACGACGGCACCTGATGACTGGACTGTTTCGGGGATCAGCGACGGGGGAAACGAGTCCAACGGAACCATAAGGTGGTTTTTCCTGGACAGCGTTGCTCGGCAGCTAGAGTACACGATCTTGCCCCCGCCCTCAGCCTCGGGCGAGGCAGTTTTCTCGGGCGCGATGAATTCGGATGGCCCGGGCGGGTACCGTTCGGTTGATATTGCTGGCAGCCAGTCCATACTCGATGGCCCTGGCACGACGACCGCGCCTGCCACCACGCCCCCGTCGGGCAATGTCTGCGAGAGGTCGTTTTCCGATAGCTGGTACACGCCCGGCGTGTCCTTTCAGGTCGTGCTGGATTGCGATCCGGATTCATCCCTGACATCCACCTACATTGTGGAGGAGACATACCCGGCCCTCGCCCCGACGGCTCCGCCCCTTCACGCCGACGCCGGCGGCGCAGTGGCCCAGTTCCCGGACGAGGGCGATGTGGAGCACTTGGCGACGGTGAAGCTGAGCGAGGGGACGGTTCTGGATTCCGCAACCGTTCTGCTGGCCTACCGGAACAATGCCAGCCACAGGCACGGGAGGGCGGTGGTGGCTGAGGTCGCGTCGGATGGATCGGTTGCGTTCGAGGAAAACGATAGTCGCCGCGGCGTTCGAGATTTTCTCGGGCACCGCGTGGAGGAGGTGGCCGCCGTCGCGCTGCCTGGCCAGGAGAGGGGCCTTATGCTGTATAGGAAGGACACCGACATGCTGGCCAAGGTATTCTGGATCGAGGCGTTATAGGAACTCCGCGAGGCATCGAACCCAATGCGCCGTCAACCATGTGTAGGCGCCAGCGGCGACAAGGATACCCATTAGGATTACCCCCGGCTGTTTCCGGCTGCCCAGTCGCACGGCCAACCACAGGGCGAGGCAGGCCGCGCCCGTGACCGCGACCTTGAAGATCGTTAGTCCGATTGCCCCCCAGGATTCGAGCACGCTGGCGGCGACGGGGTTCTGTTCCAGAAGCCATCCGCCATTGTGGGCGGCCAGCGTGCATGTCAGATCGAACGCGCCCGTCAGGATCAGGAACGCGAGGCAGGGTCCGCAAAGTCTTTCTACGAGACGGTGTCCGTCCATTGTGGTTCTCCTTGCCGAATGGTAAGCCCCTTTCGCCCCCTTGTCAACTAATTTCCGTAGGCGTCCGGCTCGGCGCCCCAGGGTTGCCCCGGAGGCATTTGGATGTCAATACCGTACGACAGATGGTCCTATATCTACCCGCCCCGCCCGAAGACGGCCGTGCCGTTCGGCGATATCGTACGCTATGCTGACGGTAGGTGGGAGGCGCAATTGAAGCTGAACGGGACGCGGAGTCTGATAACCGTGGCCCCCGACGGCGATGTGGGTTTCTGGAACAGGCACAAGGCAGCGCACAAGGCCTGGAGCCCCCCACCCTGGATTGTGGAAGAGGTTCGAGGGCGATTCGCGCGCGGGAAATGGGTTGTAGTCGATTCCGAATTGTTGCATTCCAAACACGCGTCCGTGAAGGACACGCTGTACCTTTTCGGGGCCCTTGTGCTGGACGGGCGATATCTCGTGGGCGAGACATACGAGGCGGGCTATCGCGGTCTCGTCGCGGCTTGCGGCGACCCGGCGCGGGAAGTACCGGGGTACGGCGGCTTCGTCGCCGAGGTGGGTCGCGGAATTTGGCTGGCTCGCATGATACCGCACGCTCGCTGGGGCGAGGCGTGGTCCGTCGCGGAGACCAACCCGATTGTGGAGGGCATGGTGCTGAAACGGGTGGCCGCCAAGCTGGAATTCGGTCGTTCCGAGAACAATAACGGCTCATGGATGATCCGGTGTCGTAAGTCCACCAAGAACTTTGCTTTCTAGGAGCCGAAGATGCGGTTGCTGAAAATGCTGACGAGTCTCATTGTGCTGCAACGCCCGCTTGCGGCGGTATTGCGATCCGCCCGACCGACTTCCTGCGTGACGAGGGTGGCGTTCTTCACCTTCGGCGCACTGCTCGTGTTCGGCGGACTGGGCGTGATGCGTGATGGCGGGCGAGGCGGGGTCGCCGCCGCGATGATCGCATCGGGCGGAGCGCTTGTGCTGCTGCGGAGGCGCCAATTGCCGAAGAGCGTGCGCGACACGCCGACCGCGGTGGCCCCGGGCGCATCACGGCCGCCTCTCCCCGAGGCGATGCCGGGCGCGCCGGAATTGCTCCCGTCGGCTTATCTGCGGGCGGGATGGTGCCGCACTGGTTTGGCGATGAATCAGTGCGGCGACCGGGTCGCCGCCGCGCCGGGCGGCCCCGACAAGCCGATCGCATGGTCGTTGGCAGGCGCCGCCTTCGCCGCCTTCAGCGAAGTCCGTATGAGCGGCGCGTACGAGAGGTGTGTGGCCGAGATTTTGTCCGAGCGAGGAGTCTCGGATCCGGATGATTGGAGCGGTGATCCGCGACGGACGCAGGAAGAGGTGATCGCGGTCGCGGTGGAGGCCGAAAGGCGCATGTTTGGAGACAACGCATGACCGGAGCAGATGTGGGACGCAGGATTGTTAAACAGCACGGCGGCCGGACCGGCGTGGAGCTCGCGGTATCCATCCTAGCCCGAAGCGACCCGGCCTTGGCCGGCTGCCTGTTGGGGCTGAGCATCGTGGAGGCGCACAACGGCAAGACCGGGCAGGCATTGGCGGAGGCGATGGCATGCGCATCGAAGACGACGGAAGTCTCCTGATTCCGTTGCCGGACTGCGATGTCCGGGCGTCCGTGCTGCGGGTGCCCGGCCGCGACGGCCGTGGCGCGTATATGGCCGAAGTGAGTTTCTGCGGAGAGCGGGATTTCGTGGAGACAGCGGATTTCCGCCCCGCGGTCGCCGAGGCGATCCGCGACCTTGTGGTGATCCTGGCCCGCCACGGCATTGCGGACATCCCGGCCGTCAGGCCGCGCCTAGTGTACGGCGGAGCTTGGGCGCCCGGGGAGTTGGAGAGACAGCCCGGCTACAACCCCAGGCGCGACCTGCGGAGCGATTCCGCCCACTCCAGGTTCCTCAACCTCCTGTGGGCCGCCCTCCCGCCCGACTGGCGGGTGCACGCTGAGGGCCCGCCCGGCGGCGTGAGGCTCCGGTTCACCCGCCCCTCCGGGACATCGTTCGCGGAGGTGTATTGCGACGAGGTGATCCGGAGGGCGGAACAGCAAGGCCGCTTGGACGAGCTCGCGATGCGCAGCGCGCGGCTGGCCGTCGTGGCTTGATATGGTTTTGACCCGCCGGGACAGGCGGAATGAGCTACCACCGCATATCAGGGCTGCTGCGCACCGCCGGGGGGAACGACGCCGGGCGGACATATCGAACATACGACAGAGCCCAAGTGCAGCGCCAGTGGGACGACGACGTGGCCCGCAGCCAGCACGAGGACGGCACCAGCTACAGCGGCGAGATAGGCATGCTCACCGGGCCGATCCAGTGGCACGACAAGAAACTGGGAAGCCTGAGGGAGGCTTGGGACTGGGTCATGGAGACCCACGATAAGTTCGAGCCGCCCCTGGCCGTCTCGTTCGAGCTGGAGGCCGATGTGCCCCAGGCCAGGCTGGAGGAATGGCGGCGGAAGGAGCGGGAAGCCTACGAGGCGTACCAGCGGAAGGTGGGCGAGGTAGTCCAAAGGGCCCTGACGTCAGGCAAATCCAAACTGCTCCCGGCGTGCCGGGGGTGCGGCAGCAAGCTGAGCAGGGAGCACATCGCGAGAGGGGCCCGGGGCTGGGCGTCGGCGGAGGGCGTGCCGTGCCCCGTGTGCCGCGGGAACCTACTGTCGGAGGCCGTGCGGAAAAGGCTCGAAACCCTCAAGTCCCGGCACGAGAGCCGCCGGGGCAAGGAGCCCCGGGGCAGGAAGACCGGCAAGTACGGCTGGGTCGTCGGCGGCGTCGCGCAGTCCTGATTCCCTAGAATCCCACATGAGCAAGAGAGTCGCCGTCGTCGGCAGCCGGGAGTACCCCGACCTCGGGCTGGTCCGGACATTTGTCCGCAGGCTCGCTGAGAGGGACTCCGCCGCGACTGTCGTGTCCGGGAACGCCCGCGGCGTGGACAGGGCGGCGGAGAACGCCGCCCGGGCCGCCGGGCTGGAGGTGACGTCGCTCCCGGCCGACTGGGACAAGCATGGGCCGAGGAAGGCGGGTTTCATCCGTAACGGGCAGATCGTGGAGGCCTGCGACGCCGTCGCAGCGTTCTGGGACGGCAATAGCGGGGGCACGGCGGACACCGTCCGCAAGGCCGAGGCCGCAGGCAAGCCGGTCTCGGTCTGGGGGCCGGACGGCGAGCGCGTGCGGGGCGGCACCAAGGGCATGCGGCTCCACAAGCTCGATTCGCGGCATGTGAGGGGCTGCGGGAAGTGCGGGCTGCACCACACGCGGAGGAGCACGGTGTTCGGGCAGGGCAACCCGGACGCGAGGCTGGTCTTCGTGGGCGAGGCCCCCGGGCACGACGAGGACGAGAGCGGACTAGCCTTCGTGGGGAGGGCCGGAAAGAGGCTCACCAAGCTGATCGAGGGGATGGGCCTGTCCCGGGACGATGTTTTCATCTGCAACATCCTGAAGTGCAGGCCGCCGGGCAACCGGAACCCCGATCCATCCGAGGCCGCGGCCTGCTCCCCGTACCTCCACAAGCAGCTTGGGATTATCGCCCCCGAGGCGCTGGTGGCTCTCGGCGCCTGCGCGGCCAGGCTGCTTCTCCGGACGGAGGAGCGCATCGGCGCGCTCCGCGGCAGGTTCCACGCGTTCCGCAGGCTGTCGGGACCCCCCATCCCCCTCATGCCCACATACCATCCGGCATACCTCCTCCGCAACCCTGCCGACACGGACAAGGTCGAGGGCGACTTGCGGCTCGTGGCGGAGCGTCTGGGCCTATAAAGTCTTCATCCCCGCTCTCCGGCGGAGGGTGACATGGCAACAAAATGGGAACAGGCGCCCGAGCTGAACATGTTCGGCGTCGATGTGCGGGTGAGCAACGAGATCGGCAACCCGGCGAACCTGAGGGTCATCGCGGACGACTGGCAGTGCACCCAGACGGGGGAGATCACCGACATATGGTTCTGGTGCTCCTTCTTCAACGACATCGTCCCGAATCAGCCGTTCGGACAGCTTCGGCTCGTCATATTCGACGATGTGCCTTCGGGGCCGTACGGGCACAGTTGCCCCGGAAATGTGCTGTGGGAGTGGGATCTCTTCCACCAGGAAGTCATGTTCGCGCCGGAGGGTCCCCCCATCGCGCCGGGCGAGTGGTTCTGGGATCCCGTCCAGCCGCTCTTCCCGTTCCCGGGCGACACGCAGTGCTTCCGTATCGGTTGCCCCATCCCCCAGGGCCAGAGGTTCGTCCAGAACGCCGGGAACATCTACTGGCTGGGTGTCCATGTGCTGTCGGAGGCCGGCACCCCCCCGTCGACATCGACGACGACGGCTCCGGTGACCACCACGTCGCCGCCCACCACGACTGTCCCGCCGGATTACATGATGGGCTGGAAGACGAGCGACCAGCACTGGAACGACGCGGCCGCCTGGACGGTGAACCCGTATCCCGCCCCGGCCGACTGGCAGGCGCTGGCCTATCCGGCCGGGCACCCGATGAACGGCAACCCCATGGACATGGCGTTCGGGCTTGAGACGGAGCCTGCGGCCACGACGACGACGACGCCAGGCACCACGACGGCTCCGCCGACCACGACGGCTCCGCCGACCACGACGGCTCCGCCGACCACGACGGCCCCGGGCACCACGACGCCGCCGCCGGCCGGGACGATAGAGTTGCAGCCGGTCTCGGCGACTGGGTGGCACTCGATAGTCGGCAACCAGATTTTCGTGACCCCCGGCAGCCAGATCACCCTGGAGATTCAGATTGCCGGGTGGAGCCCCAGCCTGCTGAAGACCTGGCAGGCGACGGTCGATTCGGCGGGGTACACGAGCGGCGCGGCGGGCTCGCTCTCGCCGCTGGTCGTCCCCAACCCGGCGGCGGGCTGCTTCATCGACAGCGCCCGCCCGGACTATGTCTTTGCGGGGATATCGGATCTCCCGGCCACGGACCCCTCCAACCCCGACTACCGGTGGGGGAGCACGCAGCTCGGAGGCGGGCCGCCCGGCGCCACCGATCCCGGCGTGCCGCAATATGCCGGGACGCTGATTGTGGACGCGTCGCCCGGCGCGGACGGCACGTTCACCGTCGGCTTCCTGCCCGGCACGGGAGCGTTCGGGACGTTCCTCAAGGACGACAGCAACGCGGACATCCTGCCGGTCGCGCTCGTCCCCGCGCAGATCACGGTCTCGACGGCGACCACCACGGTCCCGCCGACCACGACGGTCCCGCCGACCACGACGGTCCCGGCCACCACCACGGTCCCGCCGACCACGACCCTGCCCTGCTGCGCGGACGTGGCGGAGAGGAACGCCGACCAGGTCAAGGTGACGGGGTCGCCGCTGGATCAGGTCGTCGAGACGCGGGAGTGCATCGACGGCGACTGCCACGAGGACAACGCCGGGCGCGTGCACGACCACGGCGTGAGCGAGAAGGACTTCGTCTCGCAGTCCTCCCAGAGGGCGCTCCGCCAGGACGTCAAGAAGGCCGGCGGCTCGCCGGGCCTGGCCGGGCCCAAGAAGTTCGGGGGCACCCTGCCGACGCCGGACTAACACACCGGGCGCGCCTCTCCCTGGGACGCGCATCAAGGCCCGGTTTCGCGAGTGATGGGGCCGCCCTCCGGGCGGCCCCCTCCGCGCGCGGACCCGATAGAATCCCGCATGGACACACACGATAAGATCAGGGCCGGGAAGGCCACAATCGGGATTGTCGGGCTGGGTTACGTGGGCCTGCCGCTGGCGCGGAGATCCGTGGCGTGCGGCTTCCCCACAATCGGACTGGACACGGACGAGCGGAAGATCGGGAGCATCCGGGACGGCCGCAGCTACATCAAGCACATACCGGACTCCGACGTCCAGGGCATGCTGGACGGCGGCTTCGAGGTGTCGTCGGACTTCGCC
>Ga0180434_10004039_pt1 | contig 18126 bp, 17 predicted proteins | sample SS_ome_7_FD_132453 | JGI IMG/M metagenome (GOLD analysis project Ga0180434, IMG submission 132453) | Hypersaline lake sediment archaeal communities from the Salton Sea, California, USA - SS_1_D_2 metaG | ecosystem: Environmental > Aquatic > Non-marine Saline and Alkaline > Hypersaline >...
TACACCAGGTTTTACTACGTCTATCTTCCTTGCTACGTGATATCTCTGATAACTTTGGCAGCAGTGGCAGGGTTCTATTTCCTCCGAAAAGGACCAATCCTGTAGGCGAAAGCCAAGACCATTTTCCTGGCATAATATTATTACAAAAATACTATGCTGGGGGGCTTGACAAGATGGGATAAATATGTTAATAATAAGATAAACAAGTCCGAAATTGGACAATTTCGCCCTAACCTGGGGCTACTTAGCGGCGCCGTTGCTCCACTGTTATGCGGTGCCGTTGTTTCATCGGCAGCATGAGGGAAGGGCCTAGAAAGTGGGGACAGCAGATGAAATTGGTAGTTTTAGGCTTAGGACAATGTGGGGGGAGGATTGCCGACGAATTCGCCCGTTTGAACAGGAGGGCTGAATCGCGTCGCGGGGTTCAGATCATCACTGGTGCCTATGCTGTGAACAGTGATGAGGCTGACCTATCGGGGCTTGAGACCATACCCGCCGACTACCAGCACCGGATTCTTATGGGAGGGCGAAAGACTATCGGTCACGGCGTTGGCAAGATAAGTAGTCTTGCTGCCGAAGTAACCAAGGAGAGCGCAGATAAGATTATCGATGCACTGCGGGTTACGCCCAGATTTTATGAGACTGACGCCTTCCTGCTGGTGGCTTCTGGCGCAGGGGGTACCGGATCAGGAGGCTTACCCGTGCTGGCCGAAATCATCAAGAAGAGGTACTCGATTAAGCCGGTCTATTCCCTGCTCGTGCTCCCCTTCGAGCATGAGGAAGAGGATGAGGCTCGTTCTATTGTCAACACTGCCACCTGCTTGAAGTCGGCATATTCAGTTGCCGATGCGGTATTCCTCGCCGATAACCAGAGGTATGTGCGAAGGGATGGTACCCTGATCAACAACATGAGCGAGATCAATAGGCAGATCGTATCCCCCTTCTACAACCTCCTTTGCGCCGGAGAGGAGACGAAGAGAAAACACATCGGCGCCAGAGTAGTGGACGCCGGCGACGTCATCCAAACTCTTGGGGGTTGGACCACCATAGGCTATGGCAAATCATCGCTGGGCTTATGGATGAATCCTCTAGAGAGAAAGCGGAATTTCAGGAAGAAAGGGGCCGAGACCCACGTAGCCCTGCAGGCTATGGATGAGGCTCTGTGTGAGCTATCCGTGGATATCCGGCCAGCGGATGTAGGGAGCGCCGTTTACGTGCTCTCGGCCCCTGCTAAAGAAATGAGCATGGATGCCATTAAGGAGACGGGGGACTACCTGAAGCATGTGGCGCCCAGCGCTCAAATCAGAGGTGGCGACTATCCCAGGGAAAAGGGAGAGTTGAGCATAACGATGGTCCTGTCCCAGATCTGTGATGTGGATAGAGTGAAGGAGTATTATCCAAAACTAAAGGAGTCCAACCACATCCTGGAACGGATAGAGAAGGAAAAGGCGGCTAAGGTCAGGGTTCAGGAAATGACGTGGTCCGATGTGCCCATTTTGGTGACCAAGGGCAACCGTCGCCACTAAAGAGCACGCTTGCGTCAACCCATAGCTATCTCCTCTGACGTAACCGCATGCATCTTGGTCACTGCTAGCATTGACTCGTCAGCCCAGTTTCACTATGCTTTGCATATCTAGGGAACTGGGCGTGGCGGGTAATTCCTCTGCTGCAGCCTCTAATGGCAATTCCATCTTGAGAGCTATCCAGAGGTGGCAACCGGCTTGGTTGCTCATGGTGGCCAACTGGATGGACGTGTTCACCATTATTGACGAACAAGGAGTGCTGAGGAAGTAATAGACTGGACGCAAGAACTCGGCTTCGTTGACCTGCTCATTAAGCCCCTTTCCGACCGGATATCACTGGTGATTGGGAAAAGGCCCTAGCAACGATATGGTCACAAATTATGATATACTAGTATCAGGGCCTTGGAGACGGCAAGTAACGTGAAAGGAAATGTAACTAATACAAGGGGTTAGAAAATGGAGTTTGCTCATTTACCGCTGCAAGAGGAAATAGAATTTCTGGCGGGATCCTATTGGATATCAGAAGAGGCTAAAATACCATATGATGGTAGAGAAGTCCTTTGCCTGGTTAGGGATGCTGGCCCCTTTATCACTTGCGGTACGGGGGGGTGCGGAGTTCAGTTTCCAGGATTTAGATCAGTTTTAGTACCCGGTTTTTTAATAAGACATAGATATGAGAAAAACAAAGATGGCTTGGAAGTATCAGAAGTTGAACCAATCGAGGATGAAGATACTAAAAAGGATCTCCGAGAAATTTCTCACCAAAAATATGGCACGCTGCAAATAGAGTTCTTGTAGAACTCACCCCAATACACGAACACGCCTAACGATGCTCAAAATCTAGTGCCACAGCAGCACGATGTCAATCCTCATGTTTGGGCAATGCCAGTAACACGGCTCAGTGGCCTCAAAAAAGGACAAGATTAGGGGGAGTCATTCTAATAGGAGCGTTCAAGTAAGCGTGGGAATCTCTTCAGCGGCGACTGGTTTGTCTCCCTGTAGAAAGCGCTTCCTTCTTCGCATCGTTATCCGGGATAGCCGTAGGCGGTTATAGAGATGGAAGGGCATCTTATAGAGGAACTGATCGATGATCAGTGGGGCAAGGCCGGCTTTTAGCATGGGCGCAGCGGCTAAGTAGCAGACAGCCCCCAGCCCGGGCAAGATCGCGAGCAGCATCACCGGAACTGAGTGTGTAGCTCGCCCGATCCGATGTTGCGCGATGGTGATCCGTCCCGTGGCAAGCTGCAAGCGTGACCTCATCCTGAAGCCCAGCACCCAGAAGAATCGAACTATGCTTCCCACAGGAAGTCGCAGTGGCACGCTAAGAACCATGTGAGCCCCGAGATGGTAGAGCATTCCACTCTCTCGAAGGTCGGCTATGTTTTCCCGTATAATAGGCACTTTCTCGGCGTCAATCCTACCTCCCTGTACCCAGCGCTCAACAGCTTCGTCTAGGAAGTGAATAGCGGTGCTTTCAGCACTCAGAAGCTTAGAGCGCATCCAGGAGGAGATTCTCCCGAAATTGAAGGAGCGATAGATGAACCGCGCTGCACGGCCCCAGATCGCGGGTTCCTGTGCTTTCCATTCGTTGGTGTACTCCTCGCACATCTCAACTGCCTGTGCTAGTTCCCCAAACTCTTCACCGCCCAGGACTTGCTGCAGGGAGACCTCATTGTCGCGCAGGTAGCCATGTAGCCGGACGAAATCCACATCATCAAAGGTGGGGATGTGGCCATCTCTCAGGAGTCCCCCAAGCCGGGCGATAGGCTGGACCGGAGAGACCAGCGCAGACTCTAGATCGATGACCTTTAGCCGTCCCTCGGGAGTTAAGATAAGGTTGGAATATGCCTTGGGATTGCCGGGTAGGACTTGCCAAGTGGGAAGGCCGACGGCAGTGAAATAATCAGCTATCTCACGCAGCTCTCTCTCGACCTGGCGGTTAGAACGAGGCTCACTGCCGGGCACGAACTCTGCCACCAGTTGGTATCTGCCATTATTCCGTCGGATATCCAAGATGGGAGCAACCATATTGTATCCAAAACGATACTTTGTCAGGAGGCCCGCGATTTTGCGCCGGTGTTGGGCTGCCACGAGGGCTTCTCTCCGGCCATTGTAGGGAAACCGTGCCTGGAAAGCCAGCCAGTAAAGAGTTCGGACATAGAATGGGGGATTATACTCCTTGATGGCTATTCCGTGGCCTTTGTCCAGGTATACGGTGCTAGCTATAGATTGAACAACTCCTCCCCCGTTGTCGCTGCCGAACTTGCAGTGGGTCTTTGGCGCAGTAAGGTGTCCATTCCTAGCATGCAGGTAGACATAGGCGATGGCTCCTAAAACGAGGGCTCCCATGAGGTAGCCACCCAGCATATCGCTGGGCCAGTGGGCGGCGAAGTAGAGCCGGGAAAGGCTCACCATGGCGACCATAAAGAATGCGAAACCGATGGCCAAGGAGCGTATAAGCCTATCCTTAATATTTACGAATACAAGAAAGGCAATAAGTCCATAGAAGGCAACGGCAGCTGCGGCATGGCCACTGACGAAGCTGTAACCGGAACCGACCCCCCACGTTTGGACAAGGTCTGCGGTGGGGCGAGGGCGGTCCACGAGATTAACGACGATGTTATCGAGTGGCCACAAGCTGGCGATAGCGGTAACGGCCAAAGCTTCGAGAGGTCTGGCCTTGAACCACAGTAAGAGGACAACGAACACGAGGGCCAAAACACTGCCGATCTCAAAGGCAGCCATATTGCTAAAAAAAGACAGCAAAGAATGCAGGCCGGGAAACTCCAGGCTCTGAATCCAGCGGGTAATAGGCGCATCGAAGGAAAAGGGCTCAGGATGATGAGCTACCTGGAAAGAGAAGAACCCCAGGGCAGAAGCACCCACGCCTAGGGCCAATAAGCCCCAGAGCATCCTCGCTCGTAGAAAGACCGCCTTCCGACTATCTATGGCGCTCCTCCGTCTCGGCTCCGACCCCAGATATTCGCCATCTGCGTCGTCAGCACCTTCGGCTCAAAATGTTGAATGACATTACAATGATGCCCGAGTATTCTAAGGCAGCTTTACCTCAATCGCGCCCTTAGGGCAAGCGTCGGAACATTTCATACAAGCATTACATAGAACTAAGTAACTGGATATGATCTTATATCCTTCGGGATTATGGCCAGGCTCTGGAGCCTTGGTGTACATGTAGCCGATTACCGCGTATGGGCACGCCACAACGCATTTGAGGCACTCCAAAGGGTCGCCGCACTTTTCATTATCAATGTTAATAGTTACTCTAGGAGTACCAGATACTGTTGTCATTTCCATCCTCTACCAAGCATCCTTGAGACTGGGGAAGGCAGTACGATCGACCAGTCTGAGAGCACCCCTATCACAGACATCGCGGCACAGCCCACAACCAAAGCAAGCAAAGGGATCAACAGTAATCCTCCTGCTTGACGGGGAATATCTTATAGCACCAAAGGGACACCTGGTCATACACTTGAGCGAGCCTTCACATCCATCACAGCGGTCGGGATTGACAACGGCAACGGAATGGCCCTTTAAGACGGCTTCTTTGATCCCATACTCCATCCTTGCTCTGAGGGCGATACAATAAGGATACTCGCAATTACACATGACTATGGGATATGGAACCGGCGCGTAGTAAACTGCGTGATAAAGGCCTTCTTGATCAAACTGCCGAATGAGATCTTTGGTCTCATCTTTAGAAAGAGGCTTCATCTCTTCCCATGGCCTGGCCTCCTGCGAAACCTCAGTTGCAGGGTAGAACCATAGGCAACTATATTTTTCTATTGTCCCATAGTACTTGCGGCAATAGCAAGGCTGGGCAAGTGTGCCACCCCGATGAAGGTAGACAATCTTCAGAGCATCTTCTAGAGGTACCACTTGACCTCCATGACCATACTCAGCAGTAAAATCACCCATCACCTTAATGACATCCCTGTTGGCCAAATCAGGGATAGCAGCGTCAATCAGAAGACCGTTGCCTTCCTCAAAGGCCATTCTCTGGGGACCTGCTAAGATATCGATCATGCTTCCGTTGACGCCGAGCGACTTGCCGAGAATGGGAGTCAAATCCCTCTGAACCCGCTCCGAATTAAGCATCTCATCGCTGAAGTTTTTGGGATTCAGGTACCACTTCATCCCCTCACCAAATCTGACACAGAAATCGCACATTGCCAAAACTTCGTAACAAACTTTGCTGCATACCCAATATAGCTACAAACCAAGTGGTTGTCAATGTTCCAAAGTGACTCACACTTGCAGCGCCTTGTAGGTCGACGGGCGAGCCAGCTTGACACGGGTTTTCTGTAGCGGATAAACTGGGCATCGTCGACGGCAATTTTGATATAGGGGATTTCGATCGAGAGGAGAAATAATGAAGACGAGGATCACTGAGCTTTTGGGAATAAAGTACCCCGTCATTCAATCAGCTATGGCCTATGTCGCATATCCCCCGCTGGTGGCGGCTGTCTCTGAGTCTGGGGGGCTGGGGATTTTGGGGGCAGGCCCCATGACCCCCGAGGAGGTTAGAAGAAGCATCCACCAGATCAGGGAGCTCACCGATAAGCCCTTTGGTGTGAACTTTCTCCCCTATCATCCCCAGGCTGATGAAGTTTTGCAAGTGATGATTGAGGAGAAGGTTGCTGTTGCTAGCTATGGAAGGGGCGACCCAATGAAGATCATAGAACGCACCAAACCCCACGGTATAATCAACATGCCCACCGTAGGGGCATTGAGACACGCGGTGAAAGCGGAGGGCTACGGTGCCGATGCTATAGTGGTGCAAGGAATGGAAGGGGGAGGACATACCAGCTATGTGGCTACCACGGTTCTATTGCCGCTGGTGGCGGATAGAGTGAAAGTGCCAGTGGTGGCTGCCGGTGGTTTTGCCGATGCCAGGGGGCTTGTGGCTGCCTTGGCCATGGGGGCTGATGGCATCGCTATGGGTACCAGGTTTGCTATGACAAAGGAAAGCCTTATCCCTGATAGTGTCAAACAGTTCTATCTTGAGTCTTCTGAGAACGATACTATAATCACGGCGCGGGTTACCGGGACTCGCTGCCGGGGGTTGAAAAATCAGCTAACCGACATGCTCGAGGGTGAGAGGCGGGGTTTCCCCGTGCTCAGGACATTCTCCGGCTTGTTACAGATGAGGCGGGCTTTCAATGTGCCCTGGTGGAAGGTGCTTGTAAGCGGACTCCGGATGAAGCAGGCCTATGAGGTCTCCGTAAGTGGTTTAGGGGAGCTAGCCTATGCTTCATTCGGTGGTGAGAGAATGTACCTCAGCCTGGTGCAGGGCAATCGAGAGCTAGGCTTTATGCCTGGCGGTCAGGTTTGCGGTAGGATTGATGACATCCCGACCTGTAAGGAGCTAATCGAGCGCATCGTCCATGGCGCGGAAGAGATCCTGGAGAGCGTCGGGGCCAAAGTAAAATCATAGCCAGTATCTTCTTAACCCTGCTTCGCCGTTCCCAGAAGTTCCTCCTTGGCCTGGAGCAGAAGTTCCTGCTCACTTTCAGCATGGGCTTCCAGCAGTTTTGCCGTGTGGCGCATGTAGGCGCGGAGCCCCCACACCTTGCCTTGCCATATGTGGCGGCTTGATCGTTCCGACAACAATTCGGCAACATCCTTTTTCTGTCTGCTGATGCGGTGGCGCACTTCTTCATGCTCGGTGAGAAGCGCATGTAGTGCTGAGGCGAGGGCTTCGTTTCCAAGTCTTTTGAAGGCTGCCAGAAGTGCCTTTTCTTCCTGCTGGAAGTGCTCTTCAAGCCGTTTCTCCAGGGTATCCATCGAGTCCTGTAGCTTTCGCAGCCCCTGGCTCTGGTCCTCCAACCTCCCGGGCATCACTTGCTCCCTGGCCTGCTCCAGCCATAAGCCGGCACACACGTCATCGGCAATTGCCTGCGAATCCACAACGCAGCTAAAGATTTTTTGATGTTCTTCAATGGCCTCATCTACTAGCGCCAGTATATCTTCCATTCGCCACCTCCGAAGCTGCTCTCTACCAAAAGGAAGCATGCTTATTACATCTGATCTTCATGAATCCAGAGCAGGATGAGGAACCTACTAGCATAATACCACGCTGGCAGCGGGAGTTCAATGTCATTTACAGGACCCTTTATCTTCTTGATTAGTACATTCTGTCCACATTGTGCAATGACGGAGATAAATATTGGCTTTGACTGGACGGGCGAGAAGCGTGTATAATACGAGTGCCTTATGATATATGGATAGGGGTGTTATGTCCTCAGAAGAAGTTACCCCCAGTGTGGAAACCATCGAGGCTGAAGCCGAAAAGGCGCTTGATGTAGCTAGGGCCAGAGCCACCGAGATCCTCCTGAAAGCCAGGGAGGAAGCAGACAATATCCTCTCCTCTCAATTGCCTATGGCAGAAGTCGAAAGGGAGCGCGAGAAAATCGTTCATATGGCGAAAGAAGAGGCCGATAGAGAAGTCGAAAATTCGAGAACGAAAGCCTCTGAAATCAGAGCCAATGCCGAAAGAAAAGTAGAGAAGATTTCGCAGCGCATTGTGAAAATCATTATCGGGACGAACTCGAAATGATGCCCATAGTCCTCAATACGGCTGAGCCTATGGTCAAAGTCCGAGTGATCACGATGAAAGATCACTCGGAGAAGGCGCTCAAGATCCTGCATAGAATTGGTGTGCTTCATGTTGAGGCGAGTGAAGAGTTAGAGCCCATAGATAGAGCAGCCATTGAGCAACAGCGAAGAGATGTCAGCGAGCTAGCAACGTGCATTGACAATTTGCTAGCTTACATTCCGGAGACGGAGAGGGTGCCTCTGGGAGAGGATGTTGAAGTAATATATGCTCGACCTTTCAATGAACTCGATACTGAAGTTCGGTCATTATGTGACAGGCTTAACAGCCTGTACCAGAGGACCGTTGGCCCAGGCGAGGAACTTAAGCGGTTAAGAGAGCTAAAGAGGTATCTTGAATCGCTTGCTCAGCAGACAGACCTCAGACTGAAGGACTTGGACTTTTCGGGGGACTACCTCTGTGCCCGGGTTATTGTGCTTCCAAGCAAGTCGTTTGCGGCTTCATACGATAGGCTTAAGGACTACCTATTTGTAAGCACCCTAGCCTCAGGTAAAGACGAGACCGTTCTACACGTAATCGCTAAGGCCCAGGACAGGCAGATCGTCGAGTCCGTGGTCGCCGACGCCGGAGGCAAAATCCTTCAAATTCCGGACGAGGATTTGACCCTGGTGGAATTCCTTGAGGCGGCTGAGGACCGCGTCCGTAGCCTTGAGGAGGAACTGGCAAAGCTAAAGGGGGAGCTCCAGAGCAAAGTGGAGGAGAACCTGGAGAAGCTCGTTCTTTTAGAAGCGGTGCTCACGGCAGAGGATGAAAGGTTATCGGTTCTGGAAAAAGCCTGTGAGGCGAAGTATGTGACCTTGACTGAAGGCTGGATTCCAGAGAGCAACATTGAATCCGCGATCTCTGAAGTCAAAGATAGCATAGACTATGCGTTTATTGACACCAAGGAGCCTGAGCCGCAGGAGGAGCCTCCCACTAAGCTCAAGAACTGGCAGGGATTTAAGCCCTTCCAGGTCATCGTAAACCTCTTCGGCATCCCGAGATACGGGGAATGGGATCCGACACCGATTATAGCCTATTCGTTCGCCGTTTTCTTTGGCCTCATGGTGGGTGATGTAGTTTATGCTATCGGCCTTATACTGGCGGCGAGATACCTCCTGCGCATCTTCGTTGACGATCCCCAAACCGAGGGATTTAAGCTATTCCAACGGGTGCTATATACTAGCGGCAGCGTCGCCCTGGCTTTCGGCCTGCTTACCGGTACATATCTGGGAGATGCGTACGACTACCTTGGATTCACGAGCTTGGCAATCGTGGGGTCGGTAAATGAGGTGCTTACTGATCCCGTCTCTTTTATAATCTTAGCTATTGTACTAGGTCTCATTCACGTGAACATAGCTCATGTGCTGGGATTCATAAGGGGAATGAGGGAAAAGCAAAAGGGGGTGATGGTCAACAAGATAGGCCTGTTTTCACTTCAGCTCTTTGGTATACCTTTTCTCATCCGCATGCTGTTCGACTATGACATCCTGCCGGTTGGTGCGCAGGTGTACTCCATCTTTGGATTCATCATGATGGCTAGCCTGGTGCTCATAATCGCCTCTGCCTTCATGCAACGGGGTGCACTGGGAGCTATCTTCTGGCTCTTTGACCTGGCCGGCCTGCTGGGCGATATAATGTCGTATACCAGGCTGGCAGGGGTGGGCTTGGCTACATTCTACCTGGCAACGAGTTTCAATATGCTGGCTGATGTGTTCTACGATATAATACCGGGCGCTGCCGGAATTGTCATCGGTGTCATACTAGCAATTGTAGTTCTCGTCTTGGGACATGCTATCAACCTGGTTCTCAGCGGGCTTACCGCTTTCATCCATTCTCTCAGGCTTTGTTTTGTGGAATTCCTGTTCAAGTTTTATGAAGGAGGAGGTAGAGAATACAGTCCGTTCAGATTGAAGACTCCGGCGTCAGCGCTTGTCGGGGGAAAATGAATCGAGGTGAAACATGACAGTTAATCCCGAGTCTTTAGCCACCCTTGGTGGCTCACTAGCACTGGCTGGAGGCTTGCTCGGCTCCGCAATTGGGATAGCCATTGCCGCATCGGCAGGCCTCGCCACATTATCTGAGGATGCCCGACAGTTAAGGAATGTAATAATATTGGCCTCGCTGCCGATGACTCAGGCCTTCTACGGGCTCATAGTACTAATACTCATACTGACAACGATCGCCCCCGATTTGCCCGCCTCAGGCAACGAGGGGTTCATGGCGCTGGGCATTTGTATCATAGCCACGCTGGCCTTTGCCGCCTCGGCAATATACCAGGGCATGGTCTGTGCATCGGGCATCTCGCTGCTGCCCAAGACAAAGGGGCAAATACTGACCAACTCCATGATGCTGGCTGTATTTGTCGAGTTGATAGCCGTGCTGGGATTGGTGTTCACCATAATGGGATTCACCTTAGTGGAAATCATGTAGGAGTGCCTTATGTCGTCTGCGGGGATGGATAAAATAAGAGAGGCTATACTGGCTAAGGTAGAGGCAGAGGCCCGGGATATAATAACGGAGGCCGAGGATAAGGCGCGAGAGGGAATAGAAAAGGCGCAAAGGCAGCGGGAGCGCAGGTTTGAGGAGAGAAAACGCCGGCTAATGGAGGAAGCAGAAGGGGAAGCTGCCAGGATCCGGGCTCAAGCCTCGATAAGGGCACGCCAGGAAGTATTGGCAGTCAAGGCTGCTGTTGTCAGTGAGATAGCTGACAGGGTGAAAAGGGAACTGGAGGGGGTTTCAAGCGATGAGGGCTCTAAATTGAGCTTGATCCGTGAAGCTCTGGAGGGCCTTGGTGTGGATAAAGCCAGGCTCTATGTTTCTCCCAAGGATGTGGGCAAAGCGAAGCGATTGCTTGAAGAAGATAAAGAGCTCAGGGCCAGGATAGCAGAGATCAGGGAGTCGAACTGCTTGGGAGGAGTCATAGCTGAGGATATCGATGGCAAGTTGAGGATAGACAATACCTATGAGACCAGGCTTGAGGTTTTACTGCCCCGGATCTTGCCTCAGATAGAAGGGGAGCTGTTCGGGACTGAGTAGGGGCTGAAGTTGCCTAGCACAAGTTACGCCTTTGCAACTGCATATCTAAAAGGCGAGGAGGCCAGACTCATAACCTCCGAGCATGTGGAGCGCATGCTGAGCACCGCCAATATACAGGGTGTATTGGAGATTATCAAGGATACTGATATCGGGAGCTACCTCATAGAGGTAAACCCGATCAGCTTCGAAGACATCGACCAAGCCCTCTGGGTCTATTTGGGCCGGTGCCTCGAGCTCCTGGAGGGGTTCAGGATGTTGCCCGCTGAGTTGTTGAAGATATTGAGCGCCTACAGGGTGAAGTACGACATACTGAATGTTAAAGCCGCCCTGTGGGGTGTGACCACAGGGCGAAGAGCTCGCATGATACCGGTGGGTGCACTCCAGAGCTGTGGTCTACTGGATAGACTGGCGAATGCTAAAAACCTGGACGATATTATAGAATCACTTGCCATATGTAATCTGGGAAACTACGCCGACATCCTGAGGGAACATCAGGAGCAGCTGAACGAAGGAACAAGGTCCAGACTTCAGGTCGATGCCAGATTGGACAACGAATACTATGGGAACATGCGGGTTGTCGCAAGAGAAAGCGGAGATGCCCCTGTGTTTGCCAAGGTGCTTGGCATTGTCATAGACCTTACCAATCTGCAGATCATATCCAGAGCCATAATTGAGGGCATAGGGCCTGAGGCAGCCAATTATGCGATCGGTGGTGGAACTATGTTATCGAGTGCGATCATCACCGAGTTGCTATCGCTCAAGCTGAGCGATGTACTGGAGAAGCTAGATGATATCCAATACCGGGATGTGGCGGAGGAAATATCGAGCGGCTACGATAGTACGAAGAACATTGCCGTTGTGGCCGAGATCATTGACGGGCATAAGTTCAGGCTGATCAAGGAGATACTGGTGCCGAGGGTGCTTTCACCAATTATGATGCTTTACTATTTAATCCTCAAAGAGGCGGAAATACGAAACTTAAGGCTGATTCTGAAGGCAATTTTCGATGGCATACCCTTGGGGGAAACTAAGGACTATCTGGTGCTAGCATCATGATGCCTGTTAAACAACTGGACATAGCAGTCGTGGCTGATGAGGACCTGGTCAGCATTCTCAGACTGGCTGGCGTCTCCAGATACCACATAGTGAAGGACGGTCCAAGTCGCGGCGAGGATATCAGAAAGTCGCTCAGTGACTTGCTCCAGGAGCCCGATGTTGGCATCGTAGTGATACCTGAGGACTACAGGGAATATGCAGCCGATCTGCTAGCTGCGTTTAGAGAAAGAAAAGGGACGACTCCGGTGATTATCGAGATTCCCTCAAGGTACGATCCAACCTATCGTGATGCCCGGGAATACTACAGAGCAACTATCAGGAAATTCATCGGATTCGATATTGAGGTCTACTAATTGCTTTTGAGGAGATGGTGAAACCATGGGAAGGATATGGAGAGTCTCAGGCCCCCTGGTGATAGCTGAGGATATGAAGGGGACCCATGTTTATGAGATAGTTGAGATAGGTGAGGAGGGATTAATCGGGGAGATCATAGGCCTGGAAGGCGACAGGGCGATAATCCAGGCTCACGAAGATACCCTGGGATTAGAAGTGGGCCAAAGGGTTAGAGGGACAGGAAGGGTTCTAACTGCAGAACTGGGCCCGGGGATTGTAGGCGCCATTTATGATGGGCTTCAGAATCCTTTGACCGTGTTGATGGAGAGCGGCTCGTTCTTGAAACGGGGCACAAAGATATCCCGGCTGCCACGGGACAAAAAATGGCATTTCACTCCTCAGGTTGCGGCAGGCGATACGGTTAGCGAGGGGGACATAATTGGTGCCGTCCCTGAGACCGAACTCATTGAGCATAGACTAATGGCTCCCCTGGGAATGAAGGGTATAGTAAAGGAGATAAGGGAAGGCGATTATACAGTTGAGGAACCTGTAGCCAGGATAGAGATCGATGGCGAGGTGCGGGAACTGAAGCTGATGCATGAATGGCCGGTAAGGAGGCCCCGAGCCTATAAACGGAGACTGGCCCCTTCACGATTGCTAATCACTGGCACGCGCATTATGGACTACATGTTCCCCATGGCTCTCGGAGGCAAGGCCGCCATACCCGGGGGTTTCGGTACAGGAAAGACGGTTGCCTTGCAACAACTGGCTAGATGGGCACAGACTCATCTAAACATTTACGTGGGGTGTGGTGAAAGAGGTAATGAGATGGCCGATGTTCTCTATAGCTTCAAGGAACTTAAGGACCCCTCAACCGGCAGATTGCTGCAAGAGAAGGAGGTCTTTCTGGCTAATACCTCCAATATGCCGGTAGTGGCCCGCGAAGCCAGCATTTTCATGGGGATCACGCTTGCCGAATACTTTAGAGACATGGGCTATGATGTCTTGCTGGTCGCGGATTCAACCTCGAGATGGGCCGAGGCCATGCGGGAGATCGGAGGCCGGCTTGAGGAGATGCCGGGAGAGGAGGGCTTCCCTGCATATCTGGGTTCGCGGCTTTCCTCTTTTTACGAGAGGGCAGGGAGTGTTGAATGTGTGGGCAGTCCCCAGAGGCAGGGATCGGTAACCATAATCGGTGCCGTAAGCCCCCCTGGAGCTGACTTCAGTGAGCCGGTAACCCAGAATACATTGAGAATAGTGGATGCCTTATACTCTTTAGATGTCTCACTGGCAAACAAAAGGCATTTCCCAACTATAAACTGGCTTTCCAGTTACAGTCTCTATTTGGATGCAGTCCGAGATTGGTGGGCCGATGTCGCTCCCGAATGGGAAGAATCCAGAGCTACTGCAATGAAGATCCTGCAGGATGAGTCTGAACTGGAGGAGATCGTAAGGCTCGTGGGTCCCGAATCTTTGCCCGAGAAAGACAAGCTACTTCTGCTGGTGGCGAGGATGATACGTGAGGACTTCCTGATGCAAGCCGCTTACCACGAGGTCGATACCTACTGCCTGCCGCAACGGGCTCACTCGATGCTCGCAACCATATTGAAGTTCTATGAACTGGCAGGGGAAATATCCGAATCGGGAACAAGCGTCACTGAGATTCGGTCCTCGCCACTGGTCTATAAGATATCAAGGATGAAGGACATACCCCATGAGGAATTCGATGAGAGGATAAAGAAGCTATGGGACGAAATGGAGGCAAGCCTGGTGTCTCCCGAGGAGGCAGCATGAGCTTTTCGCCGCTCTATATAAGGGAAACCGGTGCCATTGTTAGCGCTAAGGGCTCCTTAGTCATAACTGAGAGTATCCCGGGTATAAAATTTAACGAGATTGTCGATGTCTGGCTCAGTAGCGGCGAGGTAAAGCGGGGGCAGGCTATAGACATCAGTAAACAGGCGACCGTGGTTCAGGTATTTGGTGGCGTTAGCGAGGTAGATCTTGTTGGGAGCAGGGTAAGGTGCAAGGGGGAGACGTTAAGGCTGGCGGTATCCATTGATCTTCTAGGCCGGGTGTTCAATGGAATCGGAGAACCCCTAGATGGGGGACCACCTACGGTTGCTGAAGACTACTGGGACGTCAATGGCGAGCCGATAAACCCCGCATCTCGTGTACCACCGTCTGAGTTCTTTGAAACTGGGATATCAACTATAGATGGCTTGAATACTTTGGTACGGGGACAGAAGCTGCCTATATTCAGTGCCTCAGGCCTTCCCCACAATCGGATCGCGGCCCAAATAGTAAGACAAGCCCAAGTTCGCGGGGCTGAGGAGAAATTCGCCATCGTGTTTGCCGCCATCGGTGTTAGTTACAATGATGCCTCCTTTTTCATGAAGAATCTTGAAGAGACCGGTGCCCGGGAAAGGGCAGTGCTATTCATCAACACCGCGTCGGACCCTATTATAGAGCGCATAGCAACCCCGAGGTTAGCGCTAACCGCTGCTGAATACCTGGCCTGGAAGCACGGTATGCATGTGCTGGTCATACTCACCGATATGACCAACTACTGCGAGGCACTTCGCGAGCTATCTGCCATGCGAGAGGAAATACCCTCAAGGAGAGGCTATCCTGGATATATGTACACTGACCTGGCCTCGATGTATGAGCGGTCGGGCACGATTGTCGGGGAGAAAGGTTCGATAACCTGTATGCCAATCCTGACCATGCCTGATGATGATATAACACACCCCATTCCTGACCTTACTGGGTACATCACATCAGGGCAGCTCGTGCTTTCTCGGCAACTTGAAAGAAAGGGCGTATATCCGCCAATGGATGTATTCCTGTCCCTCTCCAGGATGATGAAAGAGGGGATTGGAGTGGGCAAGACCAGGGAAGACCACCGCAACATCTTCATGCAGTTATATGCTGCTTATGCCGAGGGATGCTACCTCAGAGAGATATCCACCATCATAGGTGTTGAGGCACTAGCTGAAAGGGACAAAACATATCTGGCGTTTGCCGATAGTTTCGAAACGGAGTTCATATCCCAGGGTGAGTTTGAAAAGAGAAGGGTGGAAGACACCTTGGACATAGGTTGGGAGCTATTGTCGATGTTGCCAGTAGAAGAGCTGAAGCTGATCACCGAACAATTCATTGAGAAGTACCTGCCAAAGCGCTCAGAGACGATCTGAGGGGGCAATTTAGCAAATGCCACAGTTGATCAAGATTAGACCGACGAAGATCGAGCTCATAAAGCTAAAGCGAAGGCTTTCATTGGCTGTGCGGGTGCAAAAGATACTGAAAGATAAGCTCTCAATACTAACTATGGAATTTGTTGAGACAGTGAAAGAATGCATAGAAGCTAGAAGAAAATTACTCGGCCATTTCTCTGAGGCTTATAAGGCGTTATCAATTGCGGCAGGGTATCACGGGTACATTGCGCTGGAAAAGGAATTAGTAGCGACGGAGAGGGCTTCAAAGGTCGCCACTGGCTCAAGGAATATAGCCGGCGTGAGAATCCCCTCTTTTGCATTGATGAGAGCTGAAACGGCTATGAGAGGATATAGTCTGGTTGATACATCTTCAACCGTGGATCGGGCGGCACAGCTGGCTGAGCAGTGCATCGAATCCATTGCCGAGCTGGCAGAGTCAGAAAGAAGCCTTGAGTTATTGGGGACAGAAATAGAAAGGACAAAGAGGATTTCCAATGCCCTGGAATATGTGATCATCCCCGGATTGCAAGCGACGATGAAGTACCTTTATATGAAGTTTGAGGAGAGGGATAGAGACGAGAAAGCACGTTTGAAGCGCACTAAGGTACTCCTTCAGCAAAGGTAGCCAAATGCACGATATCCTACCCTATGACAAAATGCTTCAGGAATACTTGCGGGATGAACTCAGGGTACTGAATGCTCATTTACCGCGCAATCAAAAATCGCTGGCCGAATTACTGCGCGAGGAATACCCCCATGTGGTGTGCAACGATGGTAGTACCCATCTCTTCAAGAGGAAGGAACTGGAGTATCTGGCAAACCTGATAGATGCCGATATGCAGGGAGCCTTACCGCTCCCCATACTCGTAGAGCTGGGACAAGACCAGGCGGAGGCAGCAGTAATATGTGTCGGGGAGGTAACAGAGGAAGTAATTTCAAAGGTCCTCGCCATGCCTATCGAGTGCAGGCAAAAGAGAATTACGATATATAAACCACAGTTAGCCTTGCTAAGAAAGAAACTAAAAACAACAATGCAGTATGTGTTTCCCCCCAGAGTCCTCGAGTAGGCTACCCGTAAGTTATCGGGGATGCGAAACAATTTTGCCTCATAGATAATTGAAGGGGGCTCCCGAATGGTAGCCCCCATTTTCTTGCCTAGCCTCTCTTACTAAATCCTCTGTATTAAGATAAAACTAGTTAAAACTATATAAAATAATTGACAATAGCATAAAATTATGCTATAATGGACTGCCATTTTAATCTTGCTGTATGCGCAATAGAGGGAGAAACATGAAAGCAAAAGTAATGACGTTAGCGAGCGCAGCCGTTATGGCGGTTGTGCTCATCTTAGCGCTGGCGATGCCAGTGGCAGCCGCTGTGACAGTGACTCCTGCAAGCGGTGGAGACGCGATCTCGGCAGACACTTTTGGAACGGGCACGTATACCGATCTTGGTTCCATCGTGATAGCAGAAGGAGCAGCAGGCGAAATAGGGACTGGTACGATAATTCTGGATGTGCCGACAGGCTTTGAATTTCGTACAGCACCTGATCCTGATGTAGCGGTAGCAGGTACCGGTGAACTAGCAGCAACATTCACTTCAATCACAACAACTCAGATTACAATCACTGTCAACACTGCTTCAACATCCGCGACGAACACGTTGACAATTGGTGGAGTTTCCGCAATCGGAGTTCGTCCGACCCAGGGAACACCTCTTGCATCAGGCAATATAGTCATGGACGCGGCCTCGACATCAACAATTACTGGCGTTACGCCAGGAACAACAAACTTCGGTACACTGACTGAGGTTCACGGGGCTGCGACCAAGTTCGTCATCATCGACCCCACGGATGGCACCGTTGATGCTGCCATCACGGTGACGGTGCAACTGCAGGACCAGTATGGTAACGTAGTCACCACTGGTGCCGATAAGGACAAGGACGTCACCCTCAACGCCGACGGCTCGGCCACCGGCGATGGGGTGGTGGACATCGCCAATGGAGTGGGCACCAAAGATATCTCGGATCAGGTAGCGGAGACGGTGAATCTCACCCTGACGGACAGCGCGGGCACCGGGTTCGATGTTTCTTCAACGCAGGATGTGATATTTGCTCTCGGGGCTGCGACCAAGTTTGTGATCATCGATCCCACGGATGGCACCGTCGATGCTGCCATCACGGTGACGGTGCAACTGCAGGACCAGTATGGCAACGTAGTCACCAGCGGTGGCCATGAGAATGATGACGTCACCCTCAACGCCGACGGCTCGGCTACCGGCGAGGGGCTGGTGGACATCGCTAATGGTGTGGGCACCAAGGATATCTCAGACCAGGTACCAGAGACGGTGA
>Ga0180434_10004041_pt1 | contig 18123 bp, 14 predicted proteins | sample SS_ome_7_FD_132453 | JGI IMG/M metagenome (GOLD analysis project Ga0180434, IMG submission 132453) | Hypersaline lake sediment archaeal communities from the Salton Sea, California, USA - SS_1_D_2 metaG | ecosystem: Environmental > Aquatic > Non-marine Saline and Alkaline > Hypersaline >...
GCCGTCATCGCCGGCCCGGGCGGCTGAGGTCATCGCTTCAGGAGTCACCGGAGGTCATCTCTTCGAAGTCACGTGTCGATGTACAACCGGAAGGATTGGCCGTGATCTGCCCGAAATGCGGAACCGAGTACCGTGAACAGTATACAATGTGCTCCGATTGCCGGGTGATGCTCGTCACAAAAGGTGAATATGCCCGTCTCAAGGAAGTTCAGGAGGCGGAGAGGGAACAGTACCGCACCATGAAGATGGTGAGCGTGTACAAGGCCCAGGGATCGATGGAGGCCGATCTGATCCGGGCCATGCTCACCGCCCGCGGCATCGAGAGCTTCACCTCCGGCTGGGCTGCTTCGAGCGTGCACCCCTTCACCATGGATGGCATGGGCGAGATCCGGATCATGGTCCGCGAAGACGATTCCGAAGAAGCCCGCCGCCTGATCGCCGAGGACGAGACCGCCGAGAACGCCCGGCTGATCGCGGAGGAAACCACTGAGAACGAGCACCTGATCGACGCAGAGGAACCGGACGAGGGCCCGGAACAGGCCAACGGGTAAAGATCTTCAGTATCCAGGCGGCCACCGGACGCATCCCGTTCAGGCACCTTCATCGACCGCCCGCCCGGTTCACCGGCCGTCAGAACACTCGGCCCGTTTCATCACCCTCCCCCCGATCGCGATTTCATCCTGAAACCTTCACCTCCCCGGACACGTATCGATATATACCTATGTCACCTATGCGTAGGTGACCAAGGACATATGCGGATTCATCAGCCGCCGGGTTCTCCCCGGGGGTTGAAAGGAGATCCTCTTCATGAGCGGCAGCAATCTCTTCACCGGCACCCTCGACATTCTGATCCTCAGGGCGGTCCAGGTGGGCCCCCTCCACGGCTATGCCATCGGCCAGTGGATCAAGCGGCAGAGCCGAGATGAACTCCAGATCGAGGAGGGGGTGCTCTACCCGGCTCTGCACCGTCTGGCCCGGCGGGGACTCCTGGAAGCCAGATGGGGCCGGACCGATACCGGCCGCCGGGCGAGATTCTACGCCCTGACCCCGGCCGGGAAAGAAACCCTGGCCCAGGAGCGGGCCCGCTGGACCCGCCATGTGTCCGCCGTGAATGCGGCCCTCGACAGCTCGGAGGCGTGACGCTCCATGTCCGCCTTTCACTTCATCCGTGAAGTATTCCGCATCACCGATTTCCGGCCCGACGCCCGCCGCGACATCAGGGACGAGATCGATTTTCATCTCGATATGGCCGCGGCCGAGATCGAACAGAACGGTTGTGGACGGAATCAGGCCCGGGAACAGGCCCGCAACCTGCTCGGCGACCGGAGCCGCATCGAATCGGAATGCGAACAGATCGCCACCCTCGACCTCGCCCGGCGTCGGAGGCTCAACATGAATGACACCCTCTCGCGGGAAATCCGCACGGCCGTACATTCATTTCTCGCCCGACCGTTATGGAGCGGGATCATCATTCTCATGATGGCCCTGGGGATCGCCGGCAACACCGCCGTGTTCAGCCTGATCAACGGTCTCTTCATCACTCCCCTTCCTTACCCGGAGGAGGAGCGGCTCTTCGAGATAAACGAAACCGCCCCGGAATGGGATGCAGATCGGCTCCAGATCACCTATCCCGATTTCGTCGCATGGCGGGAGAACAACCGGACCTTCGAGAGTATGGGCGTATACCACAACTGGTTCGCCACCATGCTCGACGGGGACGAGCCATCCCGGGTACCGATCGTGAAAACCAGCTGGGATCTGCCCCGGACGTTACAGGTCGCACCACTGGCCGGGCGACTCTTCACGCCCGGGGACGATATCCCGGGAGCGCCGGGAGCAGTCCTGCTGCTCGAGGGCTTCTGGGCTGAGCGGTTCGGGCGCGATCCCGATGCGGTCGGCCGCACCCTGATCCTCGACGGTGAAGCCTGCGAAGTGATCGGTATCCTGCCGGCCGAAGCGGCTCTGACCGCAAACGGGGATCTCTGGCTTCCCCTGCGAAGGGATCCGCTCGCCCGGGATGCGTATTTCATGCACGGGATCGGCCGCCTGCAGTCCGGCGTGACCCCCGAGCAGGCCGAAGAGGATCTGCGGGCCATACAGCAGGGGCTGATCGATCAGGGAATCACCTATGCCGAGGTCATGCCGACCGTCCTGGATCTGCGCGAGAAATTGTTCGGGGATCTGAGCACCGCCCTGCTGCTGGTCTGGATAGCGGTCGGGGTGCTGCTGCTGATCGCCTGTGCCAACATCGCCAGCCTCACGCTGGCCCGGGCCTTTGCCCGCAGCCGGGAATTCGCCATCCGGACCACGTTGGGTGCGGGACGGGGAGCGATCGTGAGGCAGCTGACGGTCGAAGCCATGATCCTCTCCCTTTTCGGCGGAGTCATCGGCGTGCTGATGGGGATAGCGATCGTACGGATTGTGACCAGCATGTTCGCGTTCGAGCTGCCCGGCTGGATCACCTTCGGTGTTGATCTGCACGTGATCCTCTTCTCTCTGCTCTGCTGCACCATCGCCGCTCTCGTCTTCGGCCTGGTACCGGCTGTTCAGCTCTCCCGACGAAGCAGGACCGGAATCGTGGCTGGTGACACCGCTCGCTCGACCCCCGGCCTGAGACGCCGCTTCCTTCTGAAGGGATTCGTGGTGGCCGAGATCGCCCTGACCCTCGTGATGATCATCACGACCGCCCTGCTTCTCCAGACGTTCCTGAAGATCAACCGGATCGAACCCGGCTTCGATCCCGAGGGAGTGCTCACCTTTTCCCTCGCCCTGCCCGACGACGGATCTGTGAGCTGGACCGAGATGGTCCTCTTCTTCACTTCGGTCAGCGAAAGACTCGAGAGCATCCCCGGGGTCGATCGGGCCGCGGCCTGCTATCCCCTGCCCCTGGGCGGGCACATGGGCTACTTCTTCGAAGCCGAGGACTCCCCGCTCAGCGAGTCTGACGACCCCCCGCCGGTGAGCCTCGGCCGGACAGTCACTCCCGGATATGCAGATGCCCTGGGCCTCGAACTTCTCTCCGGTCGCTTTCTGCAGGAAAACGAAACCGTATTCACGATCGTCGTGAACGAGAGCTTCGCCCGGCTCTACTGGGGTGAGGAGGATCCGATCGGCCGCCGCACCCGTTTCAGAGGCGCCGAATGGTGGTTCGAAGTCGTCGGTGTCGTCAGGGACATCAGGCACTACGGCCTGGATCAGGAGATGATCCCGGGAGCCTATTTCCCGCTGGGTGCCTCCCCGATCAATCTCATGTCCTTCGCTCTCAAAACCTCGGGCGATCCGCTCTCGCTCGTGGATGGCGTGCGGGCGGCGGTAGCTGAAATCGATCCCCATCTGCCGGCGGCCGACCTCTCGACCATGCAGGAACAGCTGACCGATTCCCTGGCCTTCCGCCGGGCCTACTCGATTCTGATCGGCGTTTTCACGCTGATGAGCCTCCTGCTCGCTCTCGGCGGGGTCTACGGTGTCATCTCGCACTCAGTCGGACTGCGTACCCGGGAGATCGGAGTCAGGATGGCTCTGGGAGCCCGTCGCCCGCAGATGATCAGGATGGTTCTCGGTGAGGGATTCCGTCTGGTTGCAGTCGGCTCACTGCTCGGTCTCGGACTGAGCCTGGCTGCCTCAGGCCTGCTCTCGGGACTCCTCTTCGAAGTCGAAGCCGTGAACCTGCCGACTCTGATCGGCGCCGTCCTCGCACTCGGAGCCGTTGCCCTGGGAGCCAATCTGATCCCGGCCCATCGGGCCGCCCGGATTCATCCGGTCATCGCTCTCCGGCAGGAGTAGTGCCGGCTCAGAACGCCAGGGCGTAGCCCAGCTTGACAAAGACTGTCCGGTCCGCCTGCGTCAGTGAATACTCCTGACTCCCGTACCCGTTGTCGCTGTGCCCCAGGTAGAAGACCGTGCGGGGATTGATGGTGTAGCTGAAGAGCAGCTGGGTGAAGAGGTGCCGGTACTCGGGCGCGATCGGAAAGGTGTAGAGAGCGGTATTCCGGTCGTAGTTCACGTACTGCACGATCGCCCGCAGGAAGGTACGCACGGTGAACTGATAGATGGCCCGCAGGCTCGAGATCCCGGCCGTGTAGAGTTCGCCGCCCCCGACGGTGAGCTTCTCCCAGGTATGACCGGCGGACAGATGCAGATGTTCGCCGGGACTCCAGAGCAGGGAGGGAACCAGCTGGACCCAGTCGGCCGGACGGTTGTTGGCGTAATCGATCCGGTCGCCGCTGTAGCCGTAGAGGTAGAAACGCAGATCGGGGTGCGGTCGAAAACCGCCGCTGAAGTGAACATACGTCAGCCCGTATTCGGAACCGCCGTAGGCCTCCTCGCTGCGATATATCCGGAGGGCCAGATTCGACTGCCACGGCCCGACGTAGAGACCCCAGATCTGGCCGCCGCGTTCGAGCCACTGCCCCGCCCCGTTTTCATAGTAGTTGAACTCACCTCCCACCCGGAAGAGCGACCACCAGTCACCTGGTTCGGGATTCCACGACCAGTTCACCCCTCCTTCGACATTCCGGAATCCTACCCGGGGGATGAAGCCCAGATCGGCCCGGAAATCGTCGCTGACCTGGTCGAAATCGAGCCACCAGCCGGCGGTGCGGGTAGTGTGATCGTATTCGAGCGCCAGAAAGTGACCGGTGAATGAATCCCCCGGCTGATCGAAACCGGTGACGATCGAGTCGGGATATGACGTGCGCGAAGCAAGCACCTGGAGCTGGATCTGATCGGAAGGAGAGACCCTGAAATCGGTTTCGAGACTGACGACCTGATTGGAGTACCCGGGTGCCTCACGGTGAGTGGCCAGGGCTCCGATCGTGTGACGCGGCCCCAGATCCCGCTTGTACCGTACGACCCCGGCAGTGGATTCGGCCGCGAGCGTGGTGGCGCTCGAATTCTCGGGACCGGGGAAGATGAGATTGGTCAGATTGTCACGGACGACATAACCGCCGAGGGTATGGTCGCCCACCTTGCCGGTCAGCTTGAGACCCCACTCGGGATCACGCATCGTGCGGGTGTAGACGGCGTCCTTGAGAGTATCGAAAAAATCGTACCCCTCGACGAAGAAGGGACGCTGTTCGCGGTAGTAGAGCGCGAAGGGCTGGTTGATATCCAGCTGCATGGCATCGGCTTCGACCTGGCTGAAATCGGGATTGAGGGTGCCGTTCAGGGTCATGTTGGGAGTTATCCCCCACCCCAGGGTCAGACCGACCTCCGCGTCCTGGTGGCTCCGCACGAACTCACCAGCCGGCATCACCTCGCGTTCTTCGGTCCGCACGCCGGTCACCGTCGGGAAGAGTTCGATGTTGCGCCCCGGGGTCACTCCCGCGAAACCCTCGAGCTTGAGGGCCTGGCTCAGGTAGATGTTGTTGCTCCGGTCGCGGGCAAAGGCCCCGATGACATGGTCCTGACTGCGGGGATAGTGGCGGACGGCGTCGAAACCCCAGATCTGCGTGCCGTCCGAGCGCTGGAAGCGCAGCTGGTTGAAGGGCACGGCCATCTCGACCACCCACCCCTGGCCGGTGATCCGGCCGGCGCTGTCCCAGGTGGCATCCCAGCTCGGATCGCGGGGATTGTCCCCGCCCGATTCGGCCTCGATCAGGTCTCCCTGCACGCCGAGGGGATTCGACTGCAGGATGAAGCAGCGCCGCTCGTCGTTGAAGGTGTCGAGCACGATCGACACCTGATCGTCGTTCAGCAGCAGATCGCGATCGGAGAGATGAGCCCGGATCTGATCCGGGTCGGGGTCGTGACAGCGGAAGGCGGCATAGAAATGCGTGGCGGAGTGGATGAGCAGAACCTCGGTCCGCACCGGAGCCGGCACATTCTCCCCCGGGCTCACCTCGATCACGAGTTCGAGGACGAGGGCCTGAGACCAGGCCCTGTCATCGAGCTCGCCATCGATCCGGATCCGCTCGTCGGTCCGGGGCACGTGCAGAGGCTCGGCGGCCGTGCGACGGGCATCGAGTGCGACGGCGGGCTGCTGAGCCTGGAGGGACGGGACGGAGGAGAGCAGCGGGAGGCAGACGGGCAGAAGGCTGAACAGCAGACTGAACGGCCGGCTGAACAGCCGGCTGAACAGCCGGTGGTACACAGGTGATGTAAAATATTTTTCATCAAAGCCTGGTTGCGTCTTCATGTGTTCATCCTCCCGGTACATCTCTTCAGGGTTCAGTCGGAGCGGCGCGAAGGATTGATCTCGTCGAGAGCCCAGACAGCCATCGCCCGCACTCCCGGGTCGGGATCATCGAGGGTGTCGAGGAGCGGGTTGACCGCTCCCGTGATGCGGGGCAGGCCCAGAACGCCGTAGATACCGAGCTTGAAAGCCGTCAGCCGGCGGGTTCTGGGTTCACTGGCGTGCAGATCGTTCAGCAGAGAGGCGAGTCGGGCAGGCAGGAGGCCGGCTTCGATGACGAGATGATCGCTGATCTCGCCAACCCAGACTTCCTGGTTCTCGCGGGCCGGCTGACCCGTCTGCCGAAGCAGCAGAGTGCGCACCTCCCGGGAATCATCGGTTCCGATCTCACCCAGGGCCCAGATAACGGCATTGAGATGCTCGTCTGTCTTCTCCCGGCAGAATCGCTGCAGGGGTCGGAAGGCCGCGGGATCCTCGATCTCGCCCAGGGCAAGGATGGCCATCTCCCTGACCAGGGGATCGGAGTCGCGCGTGGCTGTCGCCAGCGGTTCGATCGCCCGACCGTCCTTGATCTCGCCGAGGGCCCAGGCAGCCACGGCTCGGACCCCGGCTGAATCGTCAGCGAGGCTCTCGATCAGGGCTGCCACCCCCGCCCTGTCCTCATGTTCCCCCAGCCACCAGGCCGCCTGGCGACGCATGAGCGGATCGGGATGAACCCGCAGATCCCTGGCGAGCTGGGCCGTGGTGGGTACCGAGCGGGCGCCGGGAGAAGAATCGATCGTCGCGAACGGCACCAGCAGGATCAGGGCCAGGGCGGCGGCCGGGAACAGCCTCTCCCGCTGAACGGGAGTCCGGTTTATCGAACCATCGAGGATACCTTCAATCCTCTCCCCCAGCCCGAAGCGCCCGGCCATGCCCGCTGAACCGACCGGTACGGTCAACCCGAGCTGGGTCCGGGCGATCGAGAGCAGGTGCCCGGCATAGTCCGCCGAGCTGGTTCCGTTGCACAGGGCGAAATCGTCACAGGCCCGCTCGCGATCGATCGCAGTGCGACCGGCCACGAACCAGACCAGGGGGTTGAACCAGTAGAACGCCCGGGCAATTTCGCTCAGGAAGTGAAAGAGGTGATCCCGGCGCCTCAGGTGGGCGAACTCGTGCAGCAGAACGCTCTTCTTCTGGGCCCGATCCCAGCTCGTACTTTCTGCCGGCAGGACGACAACCGGCCTGACGATGCCGCAGGAGAACGGAATCCCGAGTTCGGGGCTGATCAGGATCCGAACCCGCTCGAGCCGGTGGTGCGCCGCCGCGAGGTGATCCCGCACCTCACAGACATCCTCATCGGTACAGACGGTTCCCCGGCGAACAATCCGACGGGCGAAATGGTAATGACGGCGCAGGCGCAGCAGAAGCACGACCAGACCGCTGAACCAGAGCAGGAAGCCGAACGAGGCGAGCATGTCGCCGGTCGTGAACCAGGCTGATGGTGACGCAGTGCCCGCAGAGGGAATACGGGCATCGCCGCTGACGACAGTGTCAGTGGCCGACCAGTCTGCGGTAGCCGCCGGTGCACTTCCCGGGACGATCTCCGGTGAACCGAGCAGGCGGTGATGGCCGACCTGCCAGGAGGGCAGGACCATGATGAGCAGGGGGATCACGAGCAATGCACTCAGTCCCGCATTGCCGATCGCACAGCGCCTGGCAGCAGAGACTCTCTGCTGAAGCAGGAGCAGGATCCCCGTTATGAGCAGAATGACGCTTCCCTTGACCAGCACGGTCGTACCGATCGCCAGACCCGCATGAGTCAGACGGTTGAGCAGGGTGAGCGTGATCACGTGTCCCGCTCCTCCTCCTGTATCATCCGGCTGATCCGTTCAATCTCGTCGGCGCTGAGGTGATCGCCCGAGACATCGAGCATGGTCAGAATCGCTTTCGAAGGTGAATTGTCGAAAAACGTCTGCAGGAGATTTCTGACCGCGTGGCGCGAAGCTTTCTCGCGGGATGTGCGCGGGGTGAAGATGTACCGGCGCCCCTCCCGCTGGTGGGTCAGGTAACCCTTTTTCTCGAGGATCGAGAGGGTGACCCGCACGGTGTCATAACTGAGATCCTCGGCCATGCGCGCAACGACTTCATGAGCCCCGGCTTCGCCGAGTTCGTAGATGATATCCATGATCTCGCGCTCGCGCCGACTCAGTCGGGCCATCGGGGGCTGCGTGCGCTGCGAACGATCCGGTTTCCGGCCGGCCATGGACCCTCCCCGGGTGAAAAGATCTTTCCAATAATGCCCTGATACGGGTCACCCGGAGAGAGGTTTCAACTGAAATTAATTTTTCTTTTCAACCGCAAATTCCCCCTGCCCCTGTGCGGTACCCGCTGGTGCACAGGGAGGAACCGGATCCCGATCGATCGGCAGGGGCTCAGAGATCCACCGTGGTACCGATCCCCGCCTCCCGTGCCCGGTCGTAGACGAGACGGGCGGTGGCGGCATCCTGGATCGCCAGACCGTTCGATTTGAAGAGGGTGATCTGATCGTCCGAGGTGCGTCCCGGTTTCGTGCCGGCGACGATCTCGGCCAGTTCGGCATGCATATGGTCCTCGGTGATGGCTCCCTCCGAAATCGGGATCATCACGTCTCCGGCCTCCTTGAGGCAGGCTTCATAGGAATCGGCTATCAGCAGGGAGCGTTTGATGATCTCGGTGTCGAGTTCACGCATCCCGGGGGAATGACTGCCGATGCCGTTGATATGGGTACCCGGTTTCACCTTCGTGCCATCAAAGATCGGTTCGGCGGCCGAGGTGGCCGCACAGATGATGTCGGCCTCGAGCATGGGCTCGACTTCCTCAGCGACCCGGACCGGAATTCCCAGCTTCTCGCTCATCTCGATCACGAAGGTCTCGGCAGCCTCGGGCATGATATCCATCACATGGGCCAGCTTGATCTCGCGGGCTTCGCACACGGCCCAGAGCTGCATCTTGGCCTGCACGCCCGCCCCGAAAATGGCCGCCGTCTGCGGACCCTCTTCGCGGGCGAGATATCTCGTCGCCAGACCGCTCACCGCACCGGTACGCACCGCCGTCAGGTAACCACCGTCCATGATGCAGACGACCTGGCCCGTGGAGGCATCCTGGAGCAGAACCGTACCCAGCACCGTCGCCAGATCATGCCGGGCGGGGTTGTCCTTGTAGACCGTGACCACCTTGCACGCCATGGCATTCATCGTCTGCAGGTAGGCGGGCATGTAGAGGCTCAGGCCGTCCGGGGCGGTGATGACGGTCCGCAGCGGCAGAGCGGCCGTGCCGGCAGCCATCTCGGCGAAAGCCGAGTCGAGGGCGTCGATACAGTCCTTCATCTGCAGAACCTGGGCGACTTCAGTGCGATTGAGCAGCAGGGGCATGGCGGTTCTCCTCGGGCGCAGTGCCGTCCGGCCCGCACTCCGGGCCGATCGGATCGTCGAACGGGCAGATAGTACGGCGGCAGAAGGCTATCATGGCATATGCCCGCGGGAATGACAATCGGGTTGGTCTTCTGCCGATCTGGCACTACTCTCTCGAGTGATCGGATGGCAGCGCCATTGCCGGCACGCGAGTCGGGTAACTCCCCCTGCTGCCGGCGGACTGCTATGTGAACTGCCGTAAGGAAGCAAGCCATCAGTGCAGGCGAGATGACAGAACCGTGACGGAACCTGCGAACGAACAGCCGGGGAACGGTCTGCGGCGCGTTCTCGAAGCCAGCGCCATCGAGACCGAGCACCAGATGGCCCGCCTGCGGGTGGGGATCGGGGTCCTGGCGATCGCCATCAGCCCCTATCTGGTGGCGATGGAACTCCTCGAGCTCCAGCTGGAGCCGCTGCCGTACCTGGCCTTCATCCTCGGATATCTGATCTACGCCCTGGTGTATCTCTTCTGGGCACCCTACCGACGTTTCCGGCTGGTCACGGCCGCCCGCATGGCGGTCCTGATCGACTACGCGGCGGTCACCGTCGTCCTGCTCAACAGTGGCGGACTCGAGAGCCCCTTCTGGGCACTCTGGGCCACCGTGGCCCTGACCTATGTCATCAGGTTCCGTTTCGGCCTGCGCGAAGGCGTGATCACGGCCCTGCTCTTTATCGCCACGGTCGAACTCTGCCGCCGGATCGTACCCGGCACTTCCCTCTCGATGCTGGCTGTCCTGGTCGGCGTGGGCTTCTCGCTCGTCGTTCTGATCGCCGGCGGACTCCTGATGGTACGCAGTGAACGCGAAGCGATCAGGAAAGCGCGCACCGCCGAATACGAAACCATCCACCGGCTCGTCAATACCATCCAGCACGCGGTCAACAATCCGCTGGCGGTGATCAGCGGCAACCTGCAGCTGCTCAAGCGACATCAGGTCGGCGAGAAGGAACAGCAATACATCGCGGCCGCCCAGGAAGCCCTGCAGGGGATCGAATCGGCGATCAACCGGCTGCATGAGCTCGAGGAGGAACGGCTGGTGGTCGGAGAGGGACCGCTTTCGCAGTATTCGCTCGAGAACTGGTACGAACTCCGTTCCGATCCCCTGCCCGAGCCCGGAGCCGTACCGGGACCGCCCCCCTACCCGGGTGCCGGATCCGAGACGGACCGGGGAACGGAATCGACCGGCTCATCACCGACCGACTCACTACCGGACGATCAGGGCAACGCGGAAAGCACCTGAAGCCTGTGCGGCGCCGGCGAGGGCCGGTCAGCGCAGGAAAGGTGCGAAGAGCGACATCCGTCCCTCACCGGCCACGGCAGCGATCCCGAAGACGAGCTCATCGATATCGAGATGGGGCAGAACGACCTGGTGGTAGGTCGTCGAGCGCCGCTCGATCGTCTCGGGTATCCCGACCCAGCGGTATTCGGTCCAACGGGGCTCGGTGGTACTCCTGATCGCCACCACATACCCGGTTATCCCCTCTCCCATCGCCGGCAGGAACGAGAGAGCCGCGTCATAGCCCTCGCCCCGCCCCAGGCGCATCGGCCGGGGCGCCGTCGGACTCAGAGCCAGGGTTGCCGCAGTAGCGGCTTCGATGCGGGCGTTGCGCATCAGGTAGTCGAGGTCGAGGTTTTCGAAGGTGTCATTGTAGGAGTGCTGCAGGGTGTAATCCTCATTGGCCTCGGTCATGCGCACGCCCGGGTAGCCGATCCGGTTGAAAGCGGTATGGTCGCCGCCGCGGCCGAAACGGTCGTGCCGGTAAACCAGATCCACATCCTGCTCGGGTACGTAGCGTTCACCGACCATCTCCATGTACCGGGCGATCTGGCGGCTCGGTGAATCGATCGGGTCCTCGCTGAAAACACGCACCGTATACGGCCGGCTCGGCGCTCCCCCGCCCCGGCGGCTGGATCCGATCATGTCCATGTTGAGCACCGCCTCGATCTCGAGCCCCTGCTCCTGCGCCCGCCGCGCGAAGAGCGAGGCTCCCACCAGGCCGTTCTCTTCGGCCACCACGGCCATGAAGATCAGGGTCTTGGGGAATTCGTATCGGGAAAACACGCGGGCGCATTCCATGGCGGTCGCCACGCCGCTGATGTCGTCGTTGACCCCCGGAGCAGGCCGGTTCGGGTCGCGCCGCTCATAGGGATCGTCCTCGCGGGGCTGGTCGAGGTTCACCGAGTCGTAGTGACCGGTCAGGATGATGTGCTGTTTCGCCAGTTCGGGATCGGTCCCGGGCAGAACCGCCACGACGTTCCTCAGAACGGTCCCGGCGGGCAGGCGCCCGGGTGAATCCTCATCGACGATGTGGGTGTCGAACCTGACCTGCAGGCGGGGCGAGTAGCTGCGGTACTCGGCCAGCAGCCAGCGCCGCGCCGCCCCCACTCCCCGCCCATCACTGACGGTATCCGACAGGGTATGACGCGTTTCGAATGACTCCATCGTCTGCAGGATGCGGGCGATGTTCTCGGGGCTCATCTGCGCCACGATCTCCTCCACGACCGGATCGGTGGCGAAGAACGGGCCGATTTCCTGACCCGCTCCCGAGACGCCGACACAGCCGGCCAGGCCGGTCAGGGACAGGCTGAGCAGGAGCAAAAACAGGTATACGGGACGCAGGTGCAGGGACTGGCGGGAGACGGTCACGATTACCTCCGTGTGCTGAACCGGTAGAGCGTCGTCTGGGTGTAGGTCTGGCCGGGCTGCAGAATCACCGGCGGGAAGTCCGGCTGGTTGGGCGAGTCAGGGTAGTGCTGGGCTTCGAGACAGAAGCCATGGTGCTTCTGAAAAACGATCCCGCCCGCACCGGTCAGGGTACCGTCGAGGAAATTCCCGGTGTAGAACTGCATCCCTGGTTCTGTCGTGAATACCTCCATCACCCGGCCGCTCTTCGGGTCGTACACGGTCGCGGCCAGAAAGGGATCGGTCACCGGTTCGGGGGCATTCAGGACGTAACAGTGATCGTACCCGCCGGCGAAGTGCTCGCCCTCGATCAGAGCGATCCGCTCACCGATCGTGTGCGGGGTGCGGAAATCCATGCAGGTACCGGCCACGTTCCGGATCTCGCCGGTCGGGATGAGACCGTCGTCGGTCGGCAGAAAGGAATCGGCGTTGAGCACGACCTCGTGATCGAGGATGTCTCCAGCGGCCGGTCCGGCCAGATTGAAGTAGCTGTGATGGGTCAGGTTGACCGGGGTCGGCGCATCGGTGATCGCCAGGTACTCGATCCGCAGGGCATCGTCCTCGGTCAGGGTATAGAGCACCTGGGCCGTGAGATTGCCCGGGTACCCCTCATCACCGTCGGGACTCGGCAGGGTGAGCATGAGCGCTTCCCCGAAGGGGCTCTCCACCGGTTCGGCTTCCCAGACCAGCTTGTCGAAACCCCGGAGACCACCGTGCAGGTGGTTCGGACCGTTGTTGCGCGCCAGTTCGTAGACCTCGCCGTCGAGCTCGAAACGTCCCCCGGCGATCCGGTTCCCGTAGCGGCCGATCAGGGCGCCGAAGTAGGGAGGCTCGTCGAGATAGCCCTGGATGGAGTCGAAACCAAGCACCACGTTCCCCGATTCACCTTCCCGGTCGGGCACCTCGAGCGAAACGAGGATACCGCCGTAGTTCGTGATCCGGGCCCGCAGGCCGTGACTGTTCTCGAGGGTGTAGAGCTGGTAATCGCCGAAGGATTCCTGCTCGATCATGGTTTCGCCCCCTCCGGAGCATCCGGTGATGAGAGCCATGGCAGTGCCGGCCGTGATCAGGGCCAGAGCCTGAAGAGAGCCGGTTCGTCTCTGCTCGGACATGTTCACTGAACCCCCCGCTGTCGTATCGGGCATCGCGCCTGCGGCTCCGCTCGACCGGTGATCCCGAAACCCGGGCATCGGCGACAGTGCCGGAGGTGCGGCGAGCCCTCGATGATGACACGAACGGGATCCGGTTCAGGAAAGGCCGGCCTCGACCGACCATTGCTGCAGATCCGCAGCGAAGGTTTCCTTCATCGCCGGGTCGAGGAGGGCGACATCGATGGCATTCGACATCCAGCGCACCAGATCGTCGGGGCGGGCGTCGAGTTCGATGACCATCCGGCCGAGTTCCTGGGTCAGGTTCGGACCGAACCAGATCGCATCATCGGAATTGATCGTCACCAGGACACCGGCCTCTTCGAAAGTCCGGGTCGGGTGTTCCGGGTACGTCGGGATGTTCCGCAGGCGTTCGTTCGAAGTCGGGCAGCACTCCAGCACCACCCCCCGCTCGGCCAGCAGGGCCAGCACCTCCGGGTCGTGTTCGGCCGAGAGGCCATGCCCGATCTGGGTCGCCCCGATCTCGACCGCTTCGCGCACGTAATTGCTCGGGGCGAATTCGCCGGCGTGGATCTTGAGCTTCTTGCCCGCCTCCCGAACCGGTGCGAAAGCCCCGGCAAAGAGCGACGGCGGCCAGTCCGGCTCGGTGCCGTGCAGGTCGAAACCGGCGATGATCGGCTCATCGATGAGCCTCGTTACCCACCCGGCGGCTTCCTCGGCCCCCTCTTCCCGGTTCAGTCCGGCGATCCAGCGCACCACCGTACCTTCGGAGCGAACCCGTTCGGTCTCCTCGGCGAAGAGAGCCAGGATCTCGTCGACCGGTACTTCGATCCGGTTGAACCAGCTCGGGCAGGCATTCACTTCGGCGTATCTGATGTTCTGTGCGACGAGGGAATCGAGCACGTCACGGGTCATCTCGGCGAAACCTCGCTCCGAGGTGAGCCAGGGGGTCAGGTAATCGCGGAAGAGCGCCCGGAACTGGTCGAAATCCTCGAACCGGAAATCGTCCTCGAGCCACCACGGGGTCTCGGGCAGGAGTTCACCAGCATGCTTCTGGTGGGCCTGGCGCAGAGTGGTCAGACGGACCGAGCCCTCCAGGTGGAGGTGGAGCTCGGCTTTCGGCATCGACCTGATATTCACGATTCCGTCGGTTTCCTTTCCGGCGAGATGCACCAGCAGAGTAAGGCATATACAATAAACAGGGAAACCATTTTATCGGTCCGGGAAGTGAATCCGTGCGAGCTCCTGAACTGCATCATTCGAGCACCACCGGTATCACCTGAGAGGTCGCAGGATTTCTGCCGTGTTCATCTGAACCAGGGAGAGGGGTCAGACCATGTCACGGTCATTGCACACCATCATTCTCGGCCTGCTCATCGCCGGGGCCGTAGTCTCCACCTGTCCGCCATCGCTCATCGCCCAGGAACCCGGGAATATCGAGGAGCGCCTCGCCGCACTCGAGGTGAAGGTGGACAGACTCACCCGCATGGTCGAGATGCTCCTGCGCGAACTCGATCTGCGCCAGGACCTCAGCGATCTCGACCAGATCGAAGACCATGCCGTCCTGGGGGCGGCGAAAGCCGAACTCGCGAGCCTCAAGGTCGGCCTGACGATGTACCAGGCTGAAGATGACTACAGCCGGTATCCCGGCAGTGTCAGCATCACCTCCTTCGCAGATCTGCGCCGGATCCTGTCGCCGTACATGCGGGTTCCGGCGGCCGGGGAGATGCACTTCACCTTCGAGAGCTACTCTTCGGAGGCAGCGAACACTTTCGTCCTCCGGGTGCGGGCCCGGGATTCGGAGCGCACCCTGCTCGAGGTCACCCCGACTGCGATCCGGCCGGTGCGGGATCCCGGCTGAGAGGAAGAACAGGAATGAGAACCTGATTCTCCTGTCGCAGCGAGAGGCGGACTTTCCCGCCGGCGTCCGGTCGCCTATTATTCCTCCCTCGCTCACCGGGAAGAAGGAGAGCACCGGGCACCGATGGATCTGTCGCTCTATCTCGTCACCGACCGTCCCCTCTCGCGGGGACGCCCTCTCGAGGATATCGTCCGCGCGGCGATCGCCGGTGGAGTCACCACCATCCAGCTCCGTGAGAAGGAAGCCTCCACGGCCGAATTCCACGAACTCGGTCTTGCCGTCCGGGAACTGACCCGCGCGGCCGGAGTCACCTTCATCGTCAACGATCGCATCGACATCGCCCTGGCCTGTGACGCCGACGGCGTGCATGTCGGTCAGGACGACCTGCCGGCCGTTACCGCCCGCCGCCTGATCGGCCCCGAACGTATCCTGGGAGTGACCGCAGCCGACCAGGAACAGGCCCGGCAGGCAGTGGCCGCCGGGGCCGACTACATCGGCTGCAATGCCGTCTGGGCAACCCCGACCAAGACCGACACCGGCACCCCGCTCGGCACCGCCGGCCTGCGGGAGCTGGTTGCGGGAACGACCGTGCCGGTGGTCGCGATCGGCGGCATCAAGGCTGACAATGCGGGCGAGGTGCTGGCCACCGGTGTTGCGGGGATCGCCGTCGTCTCGGCCATCTGCAGCGCCGACGATCCCGAGTCTGCCGCCCGGGAACTCCGGAGCATCATCGACACGCATCGGGACACGAACTGAGAATCCATGCGGGCTGGGACTCACGCCTCACCCGCACCTGAAGGAAAGAGGAAGACCGAATCATGCAGGCAGAGGAACTGAAAACACGTTTCGGAGCCGACCTGGCCCTGATCCGCGAACGCCGGCCCCTGGTGCACCAGATCACCAACTACGTGGTGATGAACGATACCGCCAACGTCACCCTGCACGTGGGAGCGTCGCCGGTCATGGCCCACGCGAAGGAAGAGGTGGCCGACATGGTAGCCCTGGCCGGCGCCCTGTTCCTCAACCCCGGCACGCTCGAGCCCGACTGGGTCGAAGCGAGGCTGATCGCCGGGCGGCGGGCGGGTGAGCTGGGTGTCCCCGTCGTGCTCGACCCGGTCGGAGCCGGCGCGACCCCGTACCGGACCGAATCCAACCTGCGCTTCATCACCGAACTCGACCTGACCATCATCAGGGGAAATTCGGGCGAGATCGGAGCTCTCTCGGGAGCCGGCGGCGAGGTCGTGGGCGTCGACAGTGTCGCCGGCGTTGACGATCCGGCTGCCGTAGCCGCCGGCGCCGCCCGCACCTGGGGCTGCACCGTGGCGATCACCGGCGAGCGCGATATCGTCTCGGACGGCGAGCGCACAGTCGCGGTCGACAACGGCCATCACTGGCTCACGACCCTGACCGGGACGGGCTGTTCCTCAACCGCCGTGACCGGGGCCTTCGCCGCCGTCGAGGAGGATCCGCTCACCGCCGCCGCTGCTGCCCTGGCCTGTTTCGGTCTGGCAGCTGACAGGGCAGCCGGGGAGGCAGCCGGCCCGGCCTCCTTCAAGACCCGGCTCTATGATGCCCTCTACAACCTGACCCCCGAGGAACTCTCGACAGGTGCGAAAATCGTTGTTCTCGACTAGTGTCCTGGCAGGCAGCGAACGTCGAGTTCGCGCAACCCCGCATACCGACCGGCGACGTTGCGTGTCCGTCCATGTGATACTCGTGCCCGGTCTGCATCCCCGCCACGAAGGGAGTACTATCCCATGAAACCGGCCACCCTGCCCCGCCTCTTCCCCATCCTGCTGCTCATCATGATCATTCTCGGGCCGGTTCCGGCCCGGGCCCAGTATCCGGCCCTGCGGACCCCGCTGACCCAGGAGGTGCTCGATCTGCTCACCAATGAGATCTCGGGGCAGATGATCTTCAACAACGAGGTCCTGCTCGCCGGCGCCCCCTGGATCCGGGGCGAGGAGGAACTGACCGGGACTTTCTGGGAGTCGTCACAGATCGTTGAACTGGCCCGGGGCTACGGAATCGAGGCAGTCGATCTGGTCCGGCAGTCGAGCGAGCGTACCTTCGACTACCCCCTCGAAGCCGAGTTCTGGCTCGAATCGCCGCAGCGACGGCTCATCGCCCGGCTGGGTGCTGACGCCGCCCTGGTGGCGCGCGGGACGGTCACCAGTGAGATCTCGGGCGAACTGATCTACATCCCGCCGCTGACCCGGGAGGACACCGATGCGGTTCTGGCCGGTGAGGCCGGTGCCGAGTGGGAGGGCAAAATCGCCCTGATGTGGTCGCATGCGAGGGGCAATGTCGCCCGGGCGCTCGATGCCGCCGGGGTGCTGGGGGTGATCTCGTTCTCATCCCGCGACCGCTATCTCGATCCCGGACAGGTCGTCTATTCCTCCGGCACCTACGGGCAGGAGAACCTCGCAATCGGCTTCACGGTCTCATGGCGGCAGTGGTCGGAACTGCTCGAAGACGTCGAAGCCGGGCGGCGCCCGATGGTGCGCTGCTCGGCCCGGGTCGAGGAATACCCCGACCGGTTCGAGACCGTCTGGGCCCGCATTCCCGGTACCGAACCCGACGCTCCCGGCGTCATCTTCACCGCCCACCTTTTCGAGGGCTACACCAAGCGCGGCGCCAATGACAACATGAGCGGCTGTGTCATCCAGCTCGAGATCCTGCGCGCCCTGACCCACCTGATCGAGACCGGAGAGATCGAGCAGCCCCGGCGCACGATCCACTTCCTCTGGCCGAATGAGATCTCGGGCACCTACCGCTTCATCGAGACCCACCCCGAACTCGTCGATGCCTGGAGCATCAACATCAACATGGACATGGTCGGGGAGGCCCTGCGCCTGAACAACTCGTGGTTCACCATGAGCGAGTGCCCCAACCACCTGCCGAGTTA
>Ga0180434_10004048_pt1 | contig 18099 bp, 15 predicted proteins | sample SS_ome_7_FD_132453 | JGI IMG/M metagenome (GOLD analysis project Ga0180434, IMG submission 132453) | Hypersaline lake sediment archaeal communities from the Salton Sea, California, USA - SS_1_D_2 metaG | ecosystem: Environmental > Aquatic > Non-marine Saline and Alkaline > Hypersaline >...
AAGGCTTGCTGCCGTTCCTCCGTGAGGTCTTCTAAAGCCCTCCTGAGCTCCATGAAGTCCTCCTTCTCCTCTATCGTCTCCTCCGGTGTGGGGCCGTCATCGCTAAGAAGCTCCACCACTTCCAGCCCAACCTCGCGGCGCCGCTTTGAGCTGCGATGCCAGTTGGCCACCAGGTTATGGGCGATACGGAGCAGCCAGGCGGAGAAAGGAATCCCCCGATCCTGATAGCGATTTAAATGTATGAGCGCGTGGAGGAAAACGCTCTCGGTGATATCCTCGGCATCCTCCACGCTTCCCACCCTGTAATACACATAGGTGTAGACTTTTTTCAGGTACTTGGTATAAAGGTCCTCGAAGGCCTCCCGGTTCTCCTTGGCCCGCAACACCAGGGCGCCGTCCTCGTGATAGACCTTATCGCTGTGCTTTTTATCGGCCATATGGTGATCCGCTCCTTTATCCTTCGCTTACTTTTACCGTTTATACGTAATTATAAACACCCAGCGGCGTATGTGGTTACCCCGCCGCTTGCTTTAGTTGGAGCTTCACCGGCTATTCGGGGCTGACCTCGCCTTTTCTATGTGATAGCATTTCCTTATAAAAAGAGCAATCCCAGGAGGTGTCTTATGGGCAACGTTCCCGGCGCATATTGTCCCTTTAGGGTCTCATCCATCGCTGGAGCATTATCACCTTGCAACGACGAGTGCTCCCTTTATATCCCCACCTCTAAAATGCCGCCCCAGAAAAGCTGCGCCCTCTCCATCCTGGGTGTCTATGCCTTGCAAAGGATTATTTTCAAGCAGCAGGAAGAGGGAGAGAAAGGGGAGGTCGAGATCCCGGACCCCGGAACCGGGCCTGCACCACCATTGCCAGACTAATCCATGACCCTGTCCTAAGTTATACTGTTGGTATTATGGCGAAGAACAAGGTCTCCAAGCCGGAGGGAAACATACCGAATCACGTCGCCATCATCATGGATGGAAACGGGCGATGGGCCACCAGGCGTGACCTGCCGCGTATAGCCGGTCACAAGGCAGGGGAGGAATCCATCACCGACGTAGTGCGTGCAGCCTCCGAGTGGGGCCTCGGAGCCCTTACCCTCTTCGCTTTCTCCACTGAGAACTGGAACCGGCCGGATAACGAGGTAAAGTTCCTGATGAGCTTCAACCGCAACCTCCTGGAAAAGCGGGTGGAAGAGTTTCATGAACGCAATATCCGCATCTGCCATATGGGGCGAAGAGATAAGATCCCTCATTCCACCATGGAAACCATCGATAATGCCGTGGAGCTCACCCGCGACAATACCGGCATGACCCTGAATATCGCCTTCAACTACGGGGGACGGGCGGAGATAATCGACGCCCTGCGCAAGCTTTGCTCCGACCTCTCCGAAGGTAAGATCGATCCTCAGGAACTGGAGGAAGAGAGCTTCCGCGAGTATCTATACGTTCCCGATGTGCCCGATCCGGATCTCCTGATACGCACGGCGGGTGAGATGCGTATCAGCAACTTCCTGTTGTGGGAACTGGCCTACACGGAGATCTTCGCCACCGATACCCTCTGGCCCGACTTCCGCCGCGAGCATCTGGCCGAGGCCATCAAGGAATACCAGGACAGGGAGAGACGCTTCGGGAGCATAAAGGAGGATTAGGGCACGGGTGGCCACTTATAAAGAAGAGGCCGTCGTCCTCCGCGCCTATGACCTGGGTGAAGCGGACCGCATCATCTCTATAATCACCGCCGGTAGGGGGCTGCGGCGAGCGGTGGCCAAGGGGGTCAAGCGCACCAAGAGCAAGTTCGGTGCCCGACTGGAACCCTTCTCCCATATCACCGCCATATTATATGAGGGCAGAAACCTGGACACCGTCACCCAGGTAGAGATATTACACACTCATGCCGCCATCCGTGAAAACTACCACAAGTTCCTTTATGGGGAAGCGATACTGGAGATGGTGGAGAAATCACTTCAGGAGAACCAGGTGATCCCCCGCCTATTCGACTCTCTCTGTACCTCCCTCGACGCCCTGGATGGAGAGGTCAGCAAACCGGCCCTTTTACTGGCGGCCTTTGAGCTCAAGGTATGCGCCCTCATCGGCTATCATCCTCATCTGGATGAATGCATTCACTGTGGGAAAAGTGTAGGGAGAGAGCGGGCATCGCTGGACCTCTTGGGCGGCGGGATCGTGTGCGTCCGATGCTCCCGGGGCCTGAGCAGATCCGTGGACCTATCCCCTGAGACCCTGGACCTGATGCGCCGTTTACTCGAAGCGCAGATGGCTGCCATCTGTACCTGGGACGAAAATCCACGCCTTTGCCGGGAGGTTCTGGGAACCGCCTTCCGCTTCTCGGAGAGTTTCCTGGAAAGGCCGCTGAAGTCCGGCCGGGTCATCCTCCAGCAGTTGGAGGAGCCCCCCGGTGGAGCCGGTTTCTGAGCCAAGAACGCGTTATCGATGGCGGGGCAAAAAGGATCGGCGGATCAAAATCCGACCCCCGATACCGTACCCCGTATTTTAAATACCTGGCCCGGTATATATGGTATTATTTAACATATTTTCTTTTTTGGACTTTATTTAAAATCCCAGGTAAATAGCTATTGACAGGGGTCTTTAATAAGCGTAACATAGGTATTGGCCCCAAGTTGCTGGAAGCGATTCCAGAAGGGGGACTCAGAGAGAGGAACCGGAAGGTGCGAACCGGAAGGGAAATCTCACCGGGTAACTCGGAAGGAAGAGCCAAAGGTTGCTTGGGGTCACTTTTATGCCCCTTTTTTCTCCACTCTCACCCTGGGTTCCTGACACCAAAATGGAGAATGCACAGTTTGGGTGTCTGACACCGAAATGGTGCATTATTCTCGCTTGGGTACCTGATATATGAATACCCATAGCCCCCCGTCTTTTCTAGATATACTCCTTTATGAAACTCTACTTCCATGGATATATGCGGAGGTATTCCTGGAGGATCTCCGGGGCTCGGCTGGTCCCTATACGGCTGGCACCTGCATCGACCATGTCCATCACGTCCTGGAGGTTGCGTATCCCCCCCGAGGCCTTGACTCCGAACCCGGGTCCAACCACCTTGCGCAGGAAAGCAACGTTGTCGACGCAAGCCCCGCCTGGACCGAATCCGGTGGAGGTCTTGACGAAATCCGCCCCGGCCTCCCTGGCCAGGAGCGCTCCCTTGCGCATCTCCTCTCTGCTCAGATAACCCGTCTCCAGGATGACCTTTACGATGATATGGCCTTCGCCCTTACCGGCATCGTAACGCCTGGCCATGGATACCACGGCCTCTATGTCCTCCTTCACTCTCTGGTATCTGCCGGAGCGCAGGGCTGAGATGTTGATCACCATATCCAGCTCGCCGGCGCCATGCTGCAGGGCCAGCACCGTCTCGCTCTTCTTGGCGTCACTCGAGCTGCTGCCCAGGGGAAAACCTATCACCGTCCCCAGTGCGATACCGCTTCCCTCCAGCTCCAGGCGGGCTATGGGCAGATAGTAGAGGGGCACTACCACGCACCTGAACCCCCCGTCCTTGACCTCCTTGAGGAACTGCAGATACTCGTGTTCAACCGCCTCCGGGCGCAACAGGGTGGCGTCTATGATACGGGTGAGGTGCCCTACGCTGGGAAAGAGGGTCAGCACTTCCTCGTCCATGTTATTACTCTTGTTCTCAGATCAGGGCCGCGGCCACCAGGAAGTATGCCGCCAGAGCCATTGTGTCCATCACCACGGCCAGGAAAGGCTCGGAGGCCTTGGCCGGATCACGGCCCAGGGCCTTGAGGAGTAGGGGCATCAGGGAGCCGACAATGGCGGCGAAGAGCACTGTGACCGCCGCAGCCAGGCCCACTACCAGGCCCAGCCTGGTATCCCCCCGCATCGACCATGCGAACAGAGAGACCACCACTCCGCACAGGACGGCAATGGCCAACCCGATGAAGATCTCCCCCGCCAGACTGCGGCCGAGCCTGGCATCCCTTTCACCCTCGCCCACCACTTCCACCACCATGCGCGTGGCACTCTGGAAGGAAACCGTTCCTCCCAGGGCCAGGATGGCCGGGATGAAAAAGACCAGGGCGATGTTGGCCTGCATGGTATCGGAAAAAGCGCGGAGTATCCCTCCCGCCACTAAGAGCTCCAGGGCCAGAGCTATAAGCACCCAGGGCAAGCGTCCCAGGAATGGGGCCAGGAAGGGATTGCGTTCTTTTTTCTCCTCCGTCTCCCAGGTACCCGCCAGGCTGTATATATCCTCCTTGGCCTCCTCCTCCATCACGTCCATGACATCGTCAACGGTCACTATGCCCAATAGTCTTCCTTCCCGGTCGGCCACGGGGATGGCGAGAAGGTCATAGCGGTCTATGAGGACGGCCACCTTTTCCTGGTCCTCGGTGGGACGCACGGTGATGAGGTTGGTGTGCATGATATCCTTGACCGGCTTGTCGGGATCCGCCACGATGAGTTCTCTCAGTGAGTTGACTCCGGTAAGGCGGTTCAGGTCATCCTGGTAGTATACATAGTAGATCATCTCCACTTCTTCCGGGGCCTCCCTGAGCTTGTCCAGTACCTCTCCCACTTTAAGTTCATCTCCGAGCCGCATGGCCTCGGGAGTCATCAGTCCGCCCGCCGTTTCCTCGCTGTGGGTCAGCAGCCGTCGCAGCTTCCCAGCCTGTACGGAATCCATCTCGGTTAGAAAAGCCTCTGAGGTCTTGGTGGGAAGGTCGGCCAGCAGGTCGACGGCGTCGTCCGGAGGCATCTCGGAGATGATCTTTGTGGCCACGCTGCGAGCCAGGCCCTGCATCACCTCGACCTGGCCGTCCTCGGACATCTCCAGTAGGGCATCCGAGGACTCCTCCGCATCCCAGACTTTGAAGACGCTGAGCCTCTCATCGTAAGAGAGGCTCTCCAGGGCTTCGGCCGCATCGGCCGGATGCAATCCGTCCAGCAGGGCCAGAGCCGCCTGCATCTTGCCTTGGTCCAGGAGGCTGCTCAGGCTCTCACCGAGGACCTTTTTCCTCTCTTCCATGCTTGATCCGCCTCGATTTCAATAACCCAGCCTTTTGACCATCTGGGGTCTCTTGGCCCAATCCTTCTCCACTTTTACACGGAGTCTCAGAAAGACCTTCTCTCCCAACAAGGGTTCGATCTCCTGCCTTGCCCGTGTGCCTATCTCTTTGAGCATCCTGCCGCCCTTGCCGATCACTATCCCTTTCTGCGAATCCCGCTCCACGTAGATCACGGCATCTATATCTATGAGGTCCTTGTCTTCCCTTTTCTCCATCTCTTCCACCTGCACGGCCACGCTGTGGGGAACCTCTTCCCGTGTCAGCTGCAGGGCCTTCTCCCTGATGAGCTCGGCTACGATAAAGGAGACGGGACGATCGGTCATCATGTCGTCCGGGTAGTACTTGGGGCCCTCGGGAAGCAGCTCGATTATGGCCTCGACGAGGGCGTGCATATTCTCCCCCGATTTCGCCGACACCGGGATTATATCCTCGAAATCACCCAGGTTGCCCGCCACCGTCATCTGCGCCTCCACCTGATCCCCGTTCATTTTATCGATCTTGTTCAATACGGCGATCACCGGGGTTTCGAGCCGGCTTAGCTCTCCCGCTATAAACAGGTCTCCCCTGCCGATGGTCTGGGTGCCGTCAAGCATGAAGATTATCGTATCCACTTCGGAAAAGGTCTCTCTAACCGCCTTGTTAAGGCGTTCTCCCAAAGCGTTTTTCGGCTTGTGAAATCCGGGCGTGTCCACAAATACTATCTGGGCGTCATCCCTGGTCAGTATGCATCGGATTTTGTTTCTGGTGGTCTGCGGCTTCTCGGAGATGATGGCCATCTTACGCCGCATCAGGTGGTTGAGAAGAGTGGATTTACCCACGTTGGGTCGTCCTACGATTCCCGCAAAGCCCGATTTGTATCCTTCCTCCGCCTCCACACAGACCCCCTCTATCTCCGCTGGCCGCGGCGTTTCTCTTCTGCTTCAAGATATGTAAATATATGGTAATTAATAACTATATCTGGGAAAAGCGCCGCATATGTATATTGGTGAGCAAGCCTATTGCGGCCAGGTTAACCATAAGGTTATTGCCCCCGTAGCTTATAAACGGTAATGGGATACCGGTAATGGGCATGATCCCGATGGTCATGCCGATATTCACTATTATCTGAAAGGCGAACATGATAACGATACCGTAGGCGATCATACTGCCGTAGAAATCCCGGGCGTTATTGGCTATACGGACGCCGCGCCAGAGCAGTAGGCAGAAGGCCCCTATGAGGATGAGGGCCCCTATCAAGCCCAACTCCTCCCCCACCACCGCGAAGATGAAGTCGTTATGATGGGCGGGGATGAAGTCCAGGTTGGTCTGGGTACCCTTCATAAGGCCCTTTCCCACCAGCTGACCCGAGCCTATAGCGATCTTGGACTGCATCAGCTGGTATCCGGCATCCTCGATACTTATCCCCTGTTTCAGGAAAGCGGTGAACCTCTCCACCTGGTAAGGCTGGAAGAGGTTGAATACGAATCCCATAGCGAAGCCAAGCGCCCCTAATCCTATAAATCCGAGCCAGTACCTCATGCGGCATCCCACCAGGAAGAGCATGCCCAGCAGGATACCCGCCATAACCAGTGTGGTTCCCAGGTCCGGCTGCAGGAATACCAGCAGCAGATAAGGCAGGGCCCAGGCCACGGGAGTGATGAAGCTGCGGAAGGAATCGGGTTCGGCCTTATTATCGGAGAAGAAGTTGGCAAGGGCTAAGATGAGCACGAGCTTACAGAATTCCGAGGGCTGGAAACTGAGGGGCCCCCAGGTGATCCATCGCGCCGAACCCATGATCTTCCCCCAGAAAAACACTATCCCGAGGAAGAAAAGGAAAAAGCTGTAGATGAAAGGGGTTGCCACCTTCAACCTTCGGTAGTCGAAACTGAGGAGGAGCGCCATGAGGATCAAGCCGATAACCATGCTCACTCCCTGGCGAAAGACATAATAAGTCGGGTTGCCCGGGTTGTCACCACGGGTGGCACTATACAGGATGAGAAAGCCGAAACCGATTAGGAAGAAGGTGATGGCCAGAAGTGTCCAGTCGATATGGCGGATGGGAAGACCGCTGAGGCGTTTGGCCACCTCGTCGGTCTGCCTCCTCTCCGTTACCTTGGGCGCCAGGACCCTTCCAAGTCTCTCAGGCATAAACCGCTCCTATTCCGTCTCTCCGACTATGGCCGTGCCCGGTGGGATCCCGAAGATATGCTCCAATATCCGCCTGGCCACCGGCGCCGCCACCATTCCACCATGGCCGCCTTCCTCGATCATCACCACAACAACGTATTGGGGGTCATGGGCCGGCGCGTAGCTGGCGAACCAGGCGATTGGTTGCTTGCCGAAGACCTCCGCCGTCCCCGTCTTACCCGCTACGGGTATCTGCGTCAGGGGGAAACCGTTAAAAGCGCCGGAGGCGGTGCCTTGACCCCACACCACTCCGGTGAGGGCCGAGCGCACCACCCCCAGGTTGGCGTCGTCCACGTGTACTCCGAAATCGTTCTCCTGGTTAGTGATGTCTCCGATCTCCACCGGCTCGATGGTCTCCACCGTCCCCCCCTGCCAGTCCAGTATCTCCTTGCCCACATGGGGCTGATAGAAGGAGCCGCCGTTGGCTATGGCAGCGAAGGTGTTGGCCAGCTGCAGGGGTGTGACCAGGATATCCCCCTGCCCCACGGCCATATTGACCATATCGCCCGGGTACCACTTCTGGTAATCAGGATTGGGGTTCTCCTGGTTGAACTCCCACTTCCACTGCGGGGTGGGGATAATGCCGTAATGCTCGTCTGGAAGGTCCACCCCGGTCTGTTCTCCCAGGCCGGCCAGGGTGGCATAATCCTGCAGCCGTGTCACCCAGCCCTCCTGGTCCCTGAGCTTGTAGAACTGGTATCCCAGGTGGTAGAAGACCACGTCGCAGGATTCGACGATGGCGTTCATGAAATCGATGTTGCCGTGGGTACCCCAGCACGTCTTAGGGAAATCCTCGAACTCGTCCTCGTTGAAGACGTGGTTGCAGTAGAAGGGGGAATAGGCGGTCACATTCAGGTCCTGCAGCGAGGCCAGGGCGGTTATGGCTTTGAAGGTGGAGCCGGGCGGGTACTCTCCGACGATGGCCCGGTTGATAATGGGGGCGTTGTTCTCCTCGGCATTGAGGGCTTCCCACAGCTCTTGGTCGATGCCGCCGACGAAGTCCGCCAGGTTGAAGGCGGGCTCGCTGGCCATGGCCAGTATCTCGCCGTTGCGGGGGTCCAGGACCACAGCCGCGCCTGCGATGGCTTTGTAATTCTTCTCGCTCTCCTTGTGGTAGAAGGTGCGCGCCCTGTCCATACCCCAAAGCAGGCTCTCCTCCACCACCTTTTGCAGGTCCTTGTCCAGCGTGAGCACCACGGTCCTGCCCGGTTCGGGCATCTCCTCCCCTAAGATCTGCAGGGGCATCCCCGTCACATCCACCTCCACCTCTATCTTGCCGTTATCGCCTCTGAGGGTGTCCTCGTAGAAGGCCTCCACGCCGGAGGTGCCCACGATGTCTCCCGCCTTATATCCCTTTTCCTCCAGTGTCTCCAACTGCTTCTCGGATATCTCGCCCAGGTAGCCGAGGACGTGGGCGGCCAGGCTCTCCTCTCCCTCCGGGTAATCCCTGACCGGCAGTTCTTCCGCCTCCACCCAGGGGAAATCGACCTTTCTCTCGGCAATATAGAAATAAATGCCTGGATCGACGTCTTTCTTTATCAATACCGACTTGTGTGGCTGTACCTCCTCCCCCTCCACCTTGCTGCGGATATCCTCGGGTTGCATGTCCAGCATCTCGGCCAGGTTCGCTACCTCCTCATCCTTGTTCTCGAGCTTCTCGAACTCGGTGGGAAGCACGAATATACACAGCGCGTTACGGCTCTTCACCATCTTGTTGTAGTTGCGGTCCAGGATATCCCCCCTCTGAGCCTCCAGGGGCACCTCCCGGATGCGGTTACCCTCCGCCATAGCCTGGTAGCGATCGCCCTGTACTACCTGCAGGAACCACAGCCGGACCACCAGAATGGCCAACAGCACGCCCACGAACATCACGAAAAGGGTGAAGCGGTGGACCATGGCTCCTTTCTGCTGCGGATTAACGGGCATGGTTATCCCACCTCATTGGAACATCATCGCCTTCTCCTCGCGCGCGGTAAAGCGCCCTATTATGGGGTAGACGAGGAGGGTGATCACCGCGTTATACAAAGCCAGGCCGATGATGATGCCGAAGCTGAAAGGAGGCCTATCCTCCAGGCCCACGATAGCCCAGGCGCCGAATTTTATCAGCTCGTGCAGGATAGAGGCGGTAAAGACTATAATTATGGGCCAGATGACCGACTTGGACACCACGCGCTGGCGCAGCTCGCCGCTGAAGTAACCTATTATGGTCTTTGCGAAGGCGCCCACGCCCAGAACGGCGGTGCTGAAGATCCCCGCCAGCAGGCCCGCGCAGAAACCGAACAGGGCCCCCGAGGCCGAGCCCTCGAAAAGAGCCCAGCAGACGGTGGCCACCAGGAGGATATCGGGCCTGACCGAGCCTATGCTGATCTCCGGGGCAACGGTGAGCTGAAGCAGGAGGGCCACTACAAGCACTATGAAGAAGGTGAGTCTACGCTGCATCCCGGTCTCAACCTCCTCCCTCGGCTTCCATGGGAGCCGTCTCAGGAGGTGGAGACCTCACCACCATCACCTTATCCAGGCGGGTCAATGTGGCCGCGGGCTCTATGAGGATGCCTATGGAGAGGTCGGCCCTGCGCTCGCTTATCTCGGTGATGATGCCTATTGGGATGCCCTCCGGACAGGTGCCGCCCATCCCCGAGGTTAGTACCACGTCGCCCATGTTCACCTCGGCGTCCTGGTTGAGCAGCTCCAGCCGCACTCCTCCTCTGCCCTCGCCCTTGGCGATGCCCATCTCCGCATTGCTCTGCAGCTTGGCCCCCACGGCGCTCTTTTCGTCCGTTAAGCTGCACTATAGAGACCTCGGATGTGCATTCGATGATCCTCCCCACCAGTTTGCCTTCGTCGGTGAGTATGGCCATATATTCCTGCAGCCCGTCACTGTAGCCGGCTCCTATCTGGATGGTCTGCTCCCACAGGTCCGGATTGGCTCCGATGACATCCACCACAACAAGGTCGAGATGGGGATTGCTCTCCTTGACCGCTATCATCGTCTTGAGCTTTTGATTCATCCTCTCGAGCTCCTGCATCTCTAATAATTCTTCCTCGAGCTCTTCGTTCTCATCCCTCAAGCGGTCCCGCTCGCTTCGAGCCGTCACCATGTCCGCCATATAGCCAAATCCGTCCCTTATGGGATCGAAGACCTTGGCCATGCCCTTCTGCAGGGGAGAGATGATATCCATGGAGAAGCGCTGAAGCCTGTGGAAGAGACCGTTGTTGCTCTCGCGGGAATAAACGGTGACCAATAATACGCAGATGATGATCAGGGTTATGATCAGTATGCGCTGTCGCCTATTACGTCTTTCAACCATAATCCATCGCCCCGGTTAATGCCGGGATGAGGAGATCAGTACCTTCTTCATAATATCGAACTCCTCCAGGCACTTGCCGGATCCGAGAGCGACGTCGGATAAGGGGGAGCCGGTTACCTCCACCGGAATAGCCGTCTCATGCCGCAGCCTCTCGTCTATACCGGTCAACAGGGCTCCTCCACCGGTAAGGACCAGCCCCTTGTCCATGATATCCGACGCCAGCTCCGGTGGGGTTCTATCCAGGGTGATCTTAACAGCGGACACTATCGTGGATACGGGTTCCTCGATTGCTTCGCGTATCTCCTCAGCTAATACCATGATGGTCTTGGGAAGACCTGTAACCAGGTCCCTTCCCCGGATCTCGGCATTGATCTCGTCATCCATAGGGAAAGCCGAGCCTATCTGTATTTTCAGCTCCTCCGCGGTCCTTTCCCCGATCATCAGGTTATACTCCCTCTTTATATATCCGACCACCGATTCGTCCATCTCGTCGCCGCCTATTCGTATGGACTCGCTGGTGACAATACCTCCCAGAGATATCACCGCCACCTCGGTGGTCCCGCCCCCGATATCCGCAACCATGTTCCCGGTGGGCTCGTGTATGGGCAATCCCGCCCCGATGGCCGCGGCCATGGGCTCCTCGATTATGTAGGCCGCTCTCGCTCCAGCCTGGATGCAGGCCTCCTCAACCGCTCGCTGTTCCACTCCCGTGGTCCCCGACGGCACACAGACCACTACGCGAGGCCGGGCGAAAAGCCGCCTCTTATGCACCTTTTGTATGAAGTAACGGAGCATCTTCTCCGTTACGTCGAAATCCGCGATGACCCCGTCCTTCAAGGGCCTGACCGCTACTATATGTCCCGGGGTACGGCCTATCATGCGCTTGGCCTCCGCCCCCACCGCCAGTATGGCTCCGTTCGAGGTATTGATGGCCACCACCGACGGTTCATTAAGGACTATTCCTCTTCCTCTGACGTAAACCAGGGTATTGGCTGTTCCAAGGTCGATCGCCATATCCCTTCCTAGCATCTCCCAGGAAGAGAACATCATTTAACACCCTTTCATCATATTTTTGACGGCCCGAAGGCCGCCTATTGTTATCGAGATTATTTTATCACACACGGCATACATAACTAGATTAAAGACGGGTGAGCGTGATAAAGAGTTCCCTGCTTAGCGGGGTCTTTTCGCCATCTGCTCCTATAGATCGGGGAAGAAAATGGATATCTCCTTCCTGGCGCTCTCCGGGCTGTCGGAGCCGTGTGCCAGGTTCTCGGGCATCTCCAGGCCAAAGTCCCCCCTTATGGTACCGGGTGGTGCCTCCACGGGATCCGTCGGCCCTATCTCCTTGCGCGCCACGGATACCGCGGCTTTTCCCTCCAGGACCATGGCCACCACATCTCCCGAGGTTATGAAGGATATCAGCTTTGAATAGAAGGGTTCACCTTCATGTTCCGCATAATGTCGGGCCGCCAGGTCATCATCTACTTTTATCAATTTCATGGCTATTATCTTCATCTGTAAGCGCTCGAAACGGGTGATGATCTTGCCCACCAGGCCTCGCCTGACGCCATCGGGCTTCACCAGTACCAGGGTTCTCTCTATTTCCATTTAAACCTCCGCTACCTAAGCTTGTTGTGCATCAAATAACTCATTCCTGCTGAACCATGCCACGTATCGGCAATTTTGTCAAAAACTTCAATCGGGTCTTAAGCCCAGGGCATTACGGGCTTCTCCCACGGTGTAAAGGGAGCCCGTGACGCAAACCATATCCGAGACCCTCGCCATGGTACGGGCGAATTTGATCGCCTCCGCCACTTTTTCCATCACTAGGCATTCATACCCCATGTTCTCGACCACTCTGCGCATGGTGCGGACCGGTGCCGCGCGCTCGTATTCGCTCCTGGTCACAATAACCGTCGCGGCCATCGGGACAAGGATGTCGAGCATCTGCTTGAAATCCTTGTCCTCCAGTATGCCCACCACCAATATGAGGTCGTCGTAATCCAGGTCGTTGCTGACGACGTTGGCCAGGCGGCTCGCTCCCTCCGGGTTATGGGCTCCGTCCAGCAGCACCAGGGGATCGAGGGAGACCACCTCCAGCCTCCCCGGGGAGCGAACCCGCTTGAGCCCCGCCTCCACCTCGGTAGAGGACAGGGCGCGTATGCTCCCGGCATAGGCCTCGCAGGCGGCGATGGCACAGGCGGCATTGAAGGCCTGGTGCTGCCCCAGAAGAGGCAGGAAGAGCTCGGGGTATTCCCTCAGGAGACCCCGAATACCTACCGCCTGCCCCACTTTACCGGAATCGATACCGTAGGTGAGCTGATACAGAAGCTGGAAATCCCGGCCCATCAGTTTCAGGTCACATCCCTTTTCCAGGCAGGTATCGTCGATGACATCCAGGGCCTCGGGGTCCCTGACCGCCGAGATGACCGTGCTCTCCTGTTTGATTATCCCCGCCTTCTCGAAGGCGATCTTCTCGATGGTACCTCCCAATTCGACCACGTGGTCCAGGGAAACGCCGGTTATCACCTGTACTCGTGAGTCCACCAGGTTGGTCGCATCCCACCGGCCTCCCAACCCCACCTCCACCACGGCCGTATCCACCTTGCGATCCGCGAAGTAGAGAAAGGCCTGGGCCGTGTTGACCTCAAAATAGGTAAGGGGGTCGCCGGTCTCCCGGTCGGTTTCCTCCACCGCCGGGATTATCTTCTCCATGCAGGCGGCGAAATCCCTCTCCGAGATGGTCCTGCCGCCGACGCAAATACGCTCGGTGATGCTCTGCAGGTGGGGGGAGGTAAACCTGCCTACACGGGCACCGCCGACCTCCTGGATGGAGGAGACTATGCGCGCCGTCGAAGTCTTGCCGTTGGTGCCGGTTATATGTATGGAGGGATACTTGAGCTGTGGCTCATCCAGTTTGGAGCAGAGCAAGCGTATGCGGTCGAGGCTGGGCTTGATGCCGAACTTAGCCCTCTTGTCCAGATATTCTTCCGCCTCCTGGAAATTCATTCATTCACCATAGTGTATAAGCCGTTCTCTTACTCGGTGAGCAGCTCGAGCTGCTCCTTGAAGCGGTCTATCTTCATCATCGTCTCCGCCAGCCTGTGCCTTTCCTTCTGTACTACTTCCTTGGGCGCCTTGGACAGGAACTGGTCGTTGGAGAGCTTGGACTCAAAGCGCTGGGCCTTCTCCTCCAGCTTGGCGATCTCCCTCTTGATCCTCTCCACTTCCTCCGTGAAGTCCTCGCCCTTTAAGGGAAGGAAGACCTCCACACCTGCCGCCAGGCCCCGCGCGTAAGACGAGGGGTCGTCGACCTCCTCCACGACTTGCAGGGAGGACAGGCGTGCCTGGGAGGTGATATAGGCCATATGCCTCTCCATCAAGGCGCGGCGATCTCCCGTCACGTCCAGGGCCAACACGGTCATCATACTGGATGGGCTGACACCCATCTCCGAGCGCAGCCGCCTTATGCAGGTTATGACCTCCCGCAGCACCGTGATGTCCTCCTCCGCCTTCTTGTCGATGAGCTCAGGCCGAGCCTGCGGCCAGGGGGCTACGGTAATGGACTCCCCCTGGTGGGGCAGACGCTGCCATATCTCCTCGGTGATGAAGGGCATGAAGGGGTGCAGCAGACGCAGGGCCTGCTCCAGAACCGTCCACAGCACGTATTGGGCCGTGAGCCGCCCCACCGCGTCCTCGCCGTAGAGCCGCAGCTTGGACAGCTCCACGTACCAATCGCAGAAATCGCTCCAGAAGAACTCGTACATGGCCTTGCAGGCCTCGCTGAAATTATAGGCTTCGCAGTGTTTGTCCATGCGGGAGATAAGGCCGTTCAAAGCGGAGAGTATCCATTTGTCGGCCAAGGTGAACTCCAGCTCCTCCGCCTTTGCCTCCTCCGGCTCGAATCCCTCCAGGTTCATGAGGGTGAAACGAGAGGCGTTCCATATCTTGTTGCAGAAGTGGCGGCTCCCCTCTATACGCTCCTCGGACATGAACACGTCCCGGCCCGGAACGGCGATATGGCCCAGGGTAAAACGCAGGGCGTCGGCCCCATAGTTATCGATGACCTCCAGGGGATCGATGACATTCCCCGAGGATTTGCTCATCTTCTTCCCCATCTCGTCCCTGATCAGGGCAGTAACGAAGACCTCCCGGAAGGGGACGTCTCCCTGGAAGTGGAGGCCGGACATCATCATGCGGGCCACCCAGAAGAAGATGATGTCGAAGGCGGTGACCAATACCGAGGTAGGGTAGAAGTAACGCAGGTCCTCGGTATCCTCAGGCCATCCCAGGGTGGATATAGGCCAGAGACCGGAGGAGAACCATGTGTCCAGCACGTCGGGGTCCTGTTCCAGCCGGCCTCCGCAGGGACAGCTCTCGGGGTCCTCCCTGGCCACTATGATCTCGCCGCAGCTCTCGCAGTACCATGCGGGAATACGGTGTCCCCACCACAGCTGGCGGGAGATGCACCAGTCGCGGATGTTGAGCATCCATTCGAAATATATCTTCTCCCAGCGGGTGGGGATAAAGACGGTCCTGTCCTCCTCCACCGCCTTGATGGCCGGTTCCGCCAGGGGCTTCATCTTTACGAACCACTGTTCGGAAAGGTAGGGTTCGATGACCGTATGGCAGCGGTAGCAGTGGCCCACGGCGTGGGGATGCGATTCCACTTTCTGTATATAGCCCATCGCTTCCAAGTCCTTGACCACCGCTTCACGGGCATCGTAGCGCTCCTGGCCGGCGTAAGGCCCCCCCTTCTCGTTTATCACGGCGTCCTCGCTGAGGACGTTTATCTCCTCTAAGCCGTGACGCCTGCCCATCTCGAAGTCGTTGGGGTCATGGGCGGGAGTAACTTTAACCAATCCGGTGCCGAACTCCGGGTCCACGTATTCGTCGGCGATGATGGGAAGCTCTCTTTGCAGCAGGGGCAGGATGGCCGTCTTTCCCACCAGGTGGTGATAGCGGCTGTCCTTGGGATTCACCGCCACCGCGGTGTCCCCGAGCATGGTCTCAGGACGTGTGGTGGCCACATAGAAATATTCATCCGAGCCTTTTACATCGTACCGAACATACCATAACTTCCCCTCCAACTCCTCGTGTTCCACCTCGATGTCCGAGAGGGCAGTGAGGCAGCGGGGGCACCAGTTCACTATGTAATAATCCCGGTATATCAATCCCTCCTCGTAGAGGCGCACGAAGACCTCGCGCACGGCCAGGGAGCATCCGGCATCCATGGTGAAGCGTTCCCGGTCCCAGTCACAAGAGCATCCCAGGCGCTTCAGTTGGAGGATGATGGTGCCGCCGTACTTCTCTTTCCACTCCCAGACCCTCTCCAGGAAGGCCTCCCTGCCTATCTCCTGCCGCGTGAGTCCCTCCTCCGCCAGCTTGCGCTCCACCACGTTCTGGGTAGCGATACCGGCGTGGTCCGTTCCGGGCAGCCACAAGGCCTCGTATCCCTGCATGCGCTTGCGTCGGGTGATGAAGTCCTGTAGGGAGTTGTTCAGGGCATGGCCCAGGTGCAGAGAGCCGGTGACGTTGGGCGGGGGGATGACGATGGAGAAGGGCTGCTTATCGGGATCAACTCTGGCATGGAAGTATTTGTTATCCTCCCAGAAACGATACCATCTCTCCTCCACATCACCCGGTTCGTAGGCCTTGGGGATGTCCGTTTCTGGAGCCCGTCCCTTCGAGTTTTCGACCAACTTGGGGTCCACCTCCAAAATCGATGTCGATAAAAAAGGCCAATACGTTTTCAATGCATGGTAGAAAGTGGCCTTACTTTTGTCAAACCCACAAACTAAATTATAATTTAAGCTGCCGGCAACGGCGAAAGACTCTTGACCGCGGACCTGTTGTGAGAGGAGATAGAACTTGGGCGGAATCGCTCTGATCATCTTTCTATGTTCCCTGGCTATAGCCATTCTATGCCTGGTGGTCTTAGTCCTGGCCGGAAAGAGGATCTACTCCACCCTCCGCTATGCCTACAAGGACGCCCAGCCATGGATGGAGCTGGTCGCGGAGAACGGCCGCAGGAACCAGGAAGCCATGAAGGCCATGGAGGAGCGCGCCCAGAACATCACCAGGATCGGCCAGGATATGCAAGACAGCATGGATGACATCCGGGACTCATGGGATGAGATCCGTACCCACCCCCTGATACGTACCGCCCGGTTCTTCGGTAGATTACGCCGCCCCCAAAAGGCCCGTTAGAGAAGAAGATAATAAATGCACCCTTTGGGTGTCAGACACCGATATGGTGCGTTTGCACCGTTTGGGTGTCTGACACCGATATGGTGCATTAAAAAATCTATGCGCTCTCTTCGTCCTCGAACTCGCCACCCGAGGTGACCAGGGTGGGCTCGAATCCCTTGTCCACGGTGTCTTTGGTCACCACGCAGCGGATGATGTCGTTGCGCGACGGCAGCTCGTACATCACATCCAGCAGGCTGTCCTCCATGATGGACCTCAGGCCCCTGGCGCCGGTGGTCCTCTCCATGGCCTTGCTGGCCACGGCGCGCAGAGCGCCATCTGTGAAACGCAGCTCTACGCCGTCGAACTCGAAGAACTTCTTGTACTGTCTTACTAAGGCGTTCTTGGGCTCGGTGAGGATGCGTATCAGGTCCTCCTCGGTCAGGCCGTGGAAGGCGGCGATGACCGGCAGGCGCCCCACGAACTCCGGGATCAGCCCGTACTTGAGAAGGTCCTCGGGCATCACCTGCTCCAGGATCTCGCCGATGTCCTTGTCCTCGGGCCTGCGCACGTCCGCCCCGAAACCCACCTCTTTCTTGCCGGTGCGGTTCTCGACCAGCTTCTCCAGGCCGGCAAAGGCGCCCCCGCAGATAAAGAGGATGTTGGTGGTATCGATCTGGATGAACTCCTGGTGAGGATGCTTGCGTCCTCCCTGGGGCGGCACGCTGGCCACCGTTCCCTCCAGGATCTTGAGCAATGCCTGCTGCACGCCCTCGCCGGAGACGTCCCTGGTTATAGAGGGGTTCTCCGACTTGCGCGCTATCTTGTCCACCTCGTCTATGTAGATTATCCCCGTCTCCGCCCTCTTAACGTCGTAGTCGGCGGCCTGGATCAACTTGAGCAGTATGTTCTCCACGTCCTCACCCACATAGCCCGCCTCGGTCAAAGTAGTGGCGTCTGCGATACAGAAGGGGACGTTGAGCACTCGCGCCAGGGTCTGCGCCAGCAGGGTCTTGCCGCAGCCGGTGGGTCCGATGAGGATGATGTTGCTCTTCTGCAGCTCCACATCATCGTCGGAGTAGGCCCCTACCTGGATGCGCTTGTAATGGTTATAAACGGCCACGGACAGCACCTTCTTGGCCTTGTCCTGGCCGATAACATAGTCGTTGAGGAACTCGTAGATCTCGCTGGGCTTGGGAAGCTCTTCCAGGCGAAGCTCCGGGGTCTCCGAAAGCTCTTCCTCGATGATCTCGTTACACAGATCTATACACTCATCACAGATATATACTCCGGGTCCGGCGATGAGCTTCTTGACCTGCCGCTGGCTTTTGCCGCAGAAGGAACACTTGAGCAGGTCGCCGCCCTCTCCGAATTTCGCCA
>Ga0180434_10004050_pt1 | contig 18092 bp, 11 predicted proteins | sample SS_ome_7_FD_132453 | JGI IMG/M metagenome (GOLD analysis project Ga0180434, IMG submission 132453) | Hypersaline lake sediment archaeal communities from the Salton Sea, California, USA - SS_1_D_2 metaG | ecosystem: Environmental > Aquatic > Non-marine Saline and Alkaline > Hypersaline >...
AGAGAAGCACTGAAGAAACGTTAGCCCGGCGGGCGGCGAAGACGCGACAGACGTTCGCGCTCCGCCACCCCGTTCCCGCTCCACTCCCATGTGAAAGGAGAGGTAGGTGTGAGACTGTACGAACACGAGGCAAAAAAGGTATTCGGGGAGATGGGGCTGACCATCCCCCGGCAGTTCGGCGTGATCCACTCCCCCAACGAACTGGACAAACTTGACCTGAAGTTCCCGGTCATGCTCAAGTCCATGGTGTTGGTCGGCGGGCGCGGGAAGGCCGGCGGGATCAAGAAGGCCGCCAACCTCGCAGAGGCCAAGGCCACGGCCGAGAAGATGTTCGGCCTGGTCCTGAAAGGCTATCCGGTCGAGACGCTGCTGGTCGAGCAGGTCTCTTCCGAACGCGGGGCTTGCTACGTCGGCGCCACCACCAACCCGGCCACGTTCAACGTCATCCTGATGGCCAGCGCCGAGGGTGGTGTGGAAATCGAGCAGGTCGCCCTGGAGAAGCCCGAGGCGATCCTGAAGAAAGAGATGCCGGACAACGAGCTCGAGCTGCCGCCGCCGGTGGCCCGCGAGTTCGCCACGTTTCTCAACAAGCAGCTCGGTGGCGATGCGAAGCTGGAGGCCAAGCTCGCGGACGCCATCTCAAAGCTCTATGCCACGTATCAGAAATGTGATTGCCGGGTGGCGGAGATCAACCCGCTGATGATCACGGAACAGAACGACGTCGTGGCGGCCGACGCCAAGGTCGTCCTGGACGACAACGCGCTCTACCGGCAGGGTAACCTCTTCGATCTGCTCGGCGTGAGAGAGGCGCGGCACGACGTCTCCGAGCCGACGCGGGACGAAGTCCGCGCGCGCGAAGCCGGCTTCACCTACGTGGACCTGCTCCCCGAAGACGCCCAGAAGGATCCCGGCAAGCTCTACGTCGGGCTGGTGCCCGGCGGTGCGGGCTACGGCATCTTCTCGATCGACGAGACCGCGAACGTCGGCGAACGCTTCTTCGGCGGCAAGGTCATCCCGGTCAACTTCATGGACTCCGGCGGCGGGCCGACGCTGGCCCGGGTGGCCGAGATGTTTCACCTGCTGATGGACAAGAAGCTGGTGGACGTGATCGTCACGTCTCGTTTCGGCGGGATTTCGAGCTGCGACATCTTCATCCGCGGGCTGGTGCAGTGCCTGCGCGACCGGCACAAGAACGGGCAGCGCGTGGTGCCGGTCTACGGGCGGATGGTCGGCACCGACCTGCCCAGCGCCCGGGCCTACCTCGAGCAGGCCAAAGCCGAAACGCCCGATACGCTTAAGGACATGGTCATCATCGTCGGCAATCAGAAGATCATGGCGGATGTCATCAAAGAGGGCGTGACCCGGGGCTTCGAGGTCAAAGCTGAAAAGGGAGGAGCATAGCGATGCAAAGAATACCTGCCCACAAGGGAATGCTCTGCCACATGATCAAGACTGCGCGACCCGATCTCGTCAAGACGATCGAGAAGACGCAGGAGATCGAGACCATCGTCGTGGGGCTGGGTCGCCAGGGAACCCGCCATGCCGGCCTGATGCAGGAGTTTGGAACCACGGTCACGGCGGGCATCGCCGCGGGCCGCGGCGGCCAACGCATCCACGAGACCATCCCGGTATACGACACGGTGGCCGATTGCCTGGAGGAGCACCCCAACATCGCGGCGGCGTCGATCTGGCGACACTATTCGACCGCCCGCGACGCCACCTTGGAAGTCATCGAGGCCGGCGTGCCGCTGGTCGTGCTGATCAGCGAGTTCATCCCGCTGCGCGACGTGCGCGACATCCTGGTCGCCGCCCGCAAGCACAAGACCACGCTGATCGGCGGCAACACGCCGGGGCTGATCTTCCCGCCCGAGGGGATCAAGGTCGGCATGTTGCCCGACGTGTTCCACCCGGAGGAGACCGCGCCGGAGGTGTTCGGCTCAAAGGGCGTGACGATCATCTCGCGCAGCGGGGCGATCCTCTACCACATGTCCGACGGCCTGGCCAGCGCCGGCATCGCCCAGAACGCCGTCATCGGCGTGGGCGGCGACGGGGCGATCGGCTCCACCTTCCGCAAGCTGGTCCCGATCGCGATGACCTACGAGAACACTGACCTGGTCGTGGTGGCCGGTGAGATCGGGGGCTCCCAGGAAGAATTGCTGGCCGAGGACATCAAGGAACACCCGGAGAAATACCCCAAGCCGCTCCTGGCGCTGATCTCCGGGGCCCATGCGCCGGAAGGCAAGACGATGGGGCATGCCGGTGCCATCGTCTCGCCCGGGCAGGAGTACGGCACGTTCAAATCCAAGAAGACGGCGCTGGAAAGCGCCGGCGTGACCGTGGTCAACAGCCAGTACGATCTGATCAAGGTCGCCAAGGAGAAGCTGGATGGCAAGAAGTACTTCGAGATCCCGAAGTACTACGAACGGATGAAAGAGAAGTGGGAGGAGCCGCCCAAGAAGTCGCAATGGGGCACGATCACGACGCGCGTCGCCCCCAACAGCCTGCTGATCTCGGGGTACAAGCTGGAAGACATCATCGCCCGTTCTACGCTGCTCGAGACGGCACACCTGCTGGTCAAAACCGAGCTGCCAACCAAGAAGGTGCTCGACGCGAACCACAAGGCGGCCGTCGCCGCCGCGCTCAAGCCGGCTCCGCCGGTCGAGCGCTTCGAGGGCGAGGATATTTCCGCCGCGCTCGCGAAATGCCTGCTGATGGACAAGGAGCTGGCGTCCGTCTCCCAGGCCGGCAAGGACGGACCGGTCAACAAGACGGTCTTCGCGCTGGGTCGGGTCGCACGCTACCTGGCGAAGCTGCTCGGAAACGAGGCCGCTCTCGACAAGGCCCGTGCCGATGAGCCGTTCGCCAACATCATCTACCGCGCGGTCAGCGGCGAAACCAAGGTGGATCCGAAGCGGGCCAAGATGGTGGCCAGCATGGTAGTGGCGAGCGTCGATCACGGCGTGACGCCGCCGTCGGCCCAGGCCACCGTCATCGCCGCCTCGGTCCGGGCCGCGTACGAGATGGCCGTCGCCAGCGGCGTGGGCGCGATCACCGACGTGCACGGTGGGGCCGGAGCCAAGGCGGCCGCGTTCTTCAGACAATGCATCGCGAAGGCGGAAGCAGAGAATATCGAACTGGACAAGGCGACGCACGCCATGTTGACCGATTACATGCGCCGCGGCCAGCGCGTCGAGGGACTTGGCCACCGCGTGCACACTCAGGATCCCCGGCGCGACGTGCTCTGGAAGATGGCCGACGAGAGCGGCCTGGCCGGCCCCTGCGTCGCCATCTCGAAGATCGTCGGCGACCTGTTCGAGAAGGTGCGCGGCATGAGCCTGCCGATCAACGTCGACGGCGTGATCGGCGCCATCGTGGCCGACATGGGCCTGCCGACCGACCTGGCCAAGGCGCTCTTCGTCTACGGGCGCGTGGCGGGGCTCTCGGCGCACTACTTCGAGGAGATCGCGAGCCAGTCGCCGATGCGGCGGATCAACTTCGCGGAGGCCGTCTACAAAGGCAAGGAATTGCGAGAGTTTCCGAAATAAGATCGCGCCGCCCCTGGCGGCGAACACGGCCAAGGGCCGCGCCACATGGTCTCTCGACGCTTCGCGAGGCCTAGGCGCGGCCCTCGAATTTGGGAACCCTCATCCGTCGCCTTGGGTTGAGGGCGCGTCCGTGGCGAACTCGCGGGCGGCGTGATACATGGCCTTGTCGAAGAACAGGGCGATGCGGCGACTGAGCTCGAGCATGCGGTAGGCGTCGATCGGACGTTCCCAGCTGCTCTGAGCGCGGACGAAAGTCCAGACATGCTTCTTCAATAATGCAACGGCGCTCAGCAACTCGTGAACCCGCAGGCCCTGTGCCTCTCGTTCCTTCGCCACCATCCGGTAAAACCCTTTGATCTCGTTGGGCGTCACGTCGCCCTTGAGCCACCGGCTAAACTGCGAGATGGCCGCGGTGGCCCGCTCCATGAGCTGGTCGGGGTCGATCATCTGATACGAACTGGTGGTGGCGTTGGTGCGCACGTCGATCAGCCAGAGTCCGGCGACCTCGTCCGCGCGATCCTGAATCAACGCCACCAGCTCATCGGAAAGCATGGCCTTGTCTTCAGCGCTCTGGAGCGTCCGGAACGAGTCCTGGATCGCCCAGGCCTCCTCGTGCGCTGCCGCACAGGCCCGCAGTGCTTTCCGGTTGGAGCTGAATGCCAGCGGGGGATGCTTTTCGATCGGGAAGTAGCGCACTTCTTCAGCGTCGTCGCCCGGCCGTTCGTTCCCGCCGATCTTCTGCATTTCGAACGTGACAATCAGCAAGTCCCCGTAATAGCCGCTGTGGGTCGAGTCGACATCCAGCAGCCGCAGGACGCGCGCCTCGACGCTGGCCTCTTCCCGCAGCTCGCGCAAGGCGGCCGCGGCGATGGTCTCACCGGTCTCGGCGAATCCCATCGGCAAACACCACTTGCCCCGGTGCGGCTCGCGCTGCCGCTTGACCAGCAATGCCTCGCGGCGCTCGTTGAGCAGAACGCAGGCCGCTACCGGGAGGGGGTTTTCGTAGAAGACCGTCTCGCAGTTCGGGCAAACGACGCGCGGGCGGCCATCCACCTCCCGCGTCGCCACGGGCTGGCCACATCGCGCGCAATATTTGGGTTTCACCGGCATCGGGGCTTCCGACAACGAAAGGCGGCGTCATTCTTGGCCAGGACCACCCGGCCGTGACGCGCCAGAAACGCTTGGATAGCTTGCCAGAGCGGCTCGGGCAACTCGCTGCCGGGCTCCGATCCCGGTGACAGAAACGGCAGCTTGAACCGGAGATACGTGAGCAAGTCGTCGTGCTCGGCCGCCTCGAACGCCAGCGAGTTGCGGTACTCCACGCGCTCCACCTCGCCAAACCAGGGCCGCAGCAGCCGTCTGCCGTTTTCGGCGGAGAAGTTGCGACTGACCGGGAGCAGGTGCGGGTCGGTTTCCAGCGCCGCGACGGCACGCAGCAGATCCCGACACGACTCCTCCATATGCGTCAGCGCAACGAACAACCCCTGCGGGGCCAGAACGCGGGCCACTTCCGGAATGACCTCCGGAAAAAAGTACAGCGAGTACGAGGCCACAATCAGATCGAAACTGTCGTCCGGCCAGTCAAGCCGCGCATCGATTCGCCGACAGATGAAGCTGCCCGTACGCGACATCCCGGCCACCAGTTCCAGATAGGGCTGCTCGTTCGCCGAACAGGCATCCAGACCCACGACCCGGGCATCGGGCGCGACGCGCCGCGCGACCGCCTCGGTCATGAACCCGAACCCGCAGCCCAGATCGAGAATCGTCGCGGCGCCGGAAAGATCGAGACCCGCCAGCGCAACCTCGCGCACGTCGGTGCGGTTTGTCGACCGGCGACGAATGAGATCCGCGATGGCGGCGTGCCTGGACGGACTTTCAAACGACGATAGGGACCACTCAGCCATCAACCTCAATTATCCCCACTTCGAGGCGGATTTCAAAGACATCCGTCCGCCTCCGACCGCGCTGCATCAGCAGGAGGTCGCCCGGCGTCTCAGCTGTTCGCCTCGGGTTCGGACTTGGCATCGGGCGAGCGCGCGGGCATGCGCGTGTCAAACGGAATCGTCACCCGGCACTCACCCTCCTCCACTTCGATCTGGACGCCATAGCCGCATTTCTGAAAGATGCGCAGCATGCCCGAATTGATCGCGAGCACATCGGCGGTGAAGCCGGCGATACCGTGCGTCTGAGCTATGCCGATCAGCGTATTCAGCAGGATGGTGCCGATGCCCTTCCCTTGCCAGGCGTCGCAGACCAGGTAGGCCGAGTCCGCCAGGTTGGTCTGGGGGTGGTTGCTGTAGTGACCGATGCCGATCAGATCGGCCTCCTCCGAGCAATCGGTCAGCACGACCATGGCCATGTCGGCCGCGTAGTCGACGCGCAGGAACTCCTGCAGTTTCTCGTGCGGCATGGTCTCGATCGCCCGGAAGAAGCGGTCATGGACCGACTTGTCGGACAGCCTGTAAAACATCTCGCGCAGGCGCGACTCGTCGGTCAGCTTCAGCGGTCGCATGAAGGCCTTCGACTCGTCCCGCAACTCAATCCACTGCTCCAGCTCATGTGGATAGACCGGCGTCGCAACCGTCAGTTCAATCTGATCGGCGTACACCAGGCTGCGCGCTTTGGCCTCGTTCAGCAGCCAGGGGCGGAACAGCGGATCGGCGATCTCGATCAGGGCCATCGCCCGCTCGCGGACGCACTTGCCATGCAGGTACGCCACGCCGTGCTCGGTCACCACGTAGTGCACATCCGCCCGGCTGGTGGTCACGGCGGCTCCGTGCTTGAGGTGCGAGACGATGCGCGAAATCGTGCCGCCTGCGGCCGTCGACGGCAGGACGATGATCGGCTTGCCACCCTCGGAGCGAGCCGCGCCCCGAGTGAAGTCCACCTGTCCGCCCACGCCGTTGTAGAACGTCGGCCCGAGCGAGTCGGCGCAGACCTGACCGGTGAGATCGACCTCGATCGCGGCGTTGATCGAGACCATCCTGTCATTCAGAGCAACGATGAAGGGGTCGTTGACGTATTCGGTGGGGTAGAACTCGATCAACGGGTCGTTGTCGATGAAGTCATACAGCTTGCGCGAGCCCATCGCGAAGCTCGCCACGATCTTTCCCGGGTGCAGCGTCTTTCGAGCACCGGTGATCACACCGTTCTCGACCAGTGGGATGATGCCGTCGCTGAACATCTCCGTGTGAATCCCGAGATCCTTGACCCCCTCCAGGCTGTGCAGAATCGCGTCCGGGATCTTGCCGATCCCCAGTTGTAGCGTCGCCCCGTCTTCGATCAGCCCCGCCACGTGCTTGGCAATCCGCTTGGAGGTTTCGTCCGGCGTGCCCTGAACCGCCTCCAACACCGGCCGATCGGCGGGCACCAGCAGGGCGATATCGTCCACGTTGATCAGGCAGTCCCCGAAAACCCGCGGCATCTGGGCGTTGACTTCCGCGACGACTATCCGGGCGGACTCCGCCGCAGCCTTGACGATGTCTGTCGAGACGCCGTAGGTGCAATAGCCTTGCTCGTCAGGCGGGCTCACGCTGATCAGGGCGACATCGATGGCGACGCGTCGCGAACGAAACAGCCTGGGGATCTCCGACAGAAAGAGCGGGGTATAGTCCGCCCGGCCCTGGGCGACCGCCTCGCGGACATTGGGCCCGATGAAGTAGGCGTTGTGCCGGAAGCGGTGGCCCAGACGAGGCTCCGCATAGGCCGCCAGACCCAGCGTAAGAATGTGCACGATCTCGGTGTCGGCGATGTCCTCCCGCGCGGAAAGAGCCTCGACCAGCGTTTCCGGCTCACCAGCCCCGGACCCCAGGAACACACGCTGCCCGTGCCTGACACAAGCCATAGCCTGTTCCGCGCTGACGACCTTATCCGCGTAGCGTTCCTGCCACGATGGTTTGTCTTCAGCGCTCACGGGCCGCTCCTGGCCAGCCTGGTAGGCCTGATCCGGGATGCCATCAACGGTCTCCATCGGGTGATGTGGCCGGTCTTCTTCGCTGCCAGTTTACCCAATCCGACAGATACATTGAATAGGCCCGGCAGACGTCGCCAAACGCTATCTCTGACGTTCGGCGTGTATGACTCTCGACGCTGGCGACCCGGCCCGATCCAAGACGTCGCGGGCTCGTGCTGATGCGTCGCGACCGCCAACCCTTCCGCACGCGCGGAGACTCGGTCGCTGGGGCGCTCAGCTTCACAGTGGCATCTGTTCGCGATAGAGTGCACACACGCGTGAGCGGGCGGCACGCCACATCGTTGACTCACGAGTGAAAGGACCGGAAGCGAGTGAGCTCGCAGAACGAGAGGGTGCAAACATGAGTGAACACACACACGCCGAATCGTGTGGTTGCTGCTCCATGTCGCGGCGGTGTTTCCTGGCGGCGTCGGCCGGCACGCTGGCGGCGCCGTGGTTGGCGGTCGCGTCACCGAGACGCGGCGACCAGGAGGACCTCGGCGAGTACATCGACCTAGCTGGCTTCCGACCCAAACCCAAGGTGCGGATCACTTCCGTGGTGGTCCGTGAGAAGCCGCCCTACTGGCTCGGCTGGCCGGGCACGGCGTACGACGTGGAGGGCCATAGGGAAGAATACGCGCGGGCGTTCTCGGAGGCAGCCAAACGCGTGGGTGTGGAGCTACGGCGAGAAGTGCCGCCGCTGGAAAACGACGACGCCGTCGGTACGTTTGTCAAGAAGCTGAATTCGGAGAAACCCGACGCGCTGCTGGTGCACGTGCAGCACCTCTACGTGTGGCGTCGCGTGGACACGCTCGCGCGGGCGGGCGTACCCACGATTATCTTTGCCCCAATCGGGATGGCCTTTACGCCGCATGTGCGGGAAATCTCGCGGCGACCAGGCGTGCACGTGATCTCTTCGCTGGAGACCGGCGCAGTAGAACAGGCGTTTCGCCTGATTCGCGCCAAGCACCAGTTGGAACAGACTCGTCTGCTCGTCTTGGCAGGGGACCAGCGCCACGAGACGGTGCTGGAGCGGCTCGGCACGAAGATCCGGTACATTCCGCGTTCCGCTCTGCACAAGCTGTTCGAACGAATGCCCGTGACGGACGAGGTACGGGAAGTCGCGAAGAAGATGGGACAAGGTGCCCGGAAGATCGTCGAGCCCGCCCTGGATGATCTGCTCAACGCGGGCCGGTCGTATATCACAGCCAAGCGCTTGATGCGGGACGAGTCGTCCAACGCGATTACTTCGGACTGCCTGGGCATGGTCTCGGCCAAGACCGTGCCGACGCCGCCCTGCATGGCGGCGGCACTGTTTCAGAACGCCGGCGTGACCTACGGCTGCGAGGCCGACCTGTTCGCCGCGATCTCGTTGATGTTCGTCAGCTATCTGTTCGACCGGCCCGGTTTCCAGAACGACCCGGTCCCGGAGACGGTCAGGAACCTGCTGATCGCGGCACACTGCACCTGCGGGACGCGTCTGAACGGCTTCGACCAGCCGCCCGAGCCCTACATCCTCCGGTCACACTCGGAGTCGGACCTCGGCGTCTCGATGCAAGTCCTGTGGCGTGAAGGTCAGCCGGTCACGCTGGTCCGCTTTCAAAACCCGAACGAGCTGATCCTGGATACCGGCACGGTGGTGGGCAACGTGAGCACGCCGCCGGCCGGCGGCTGCCGCACCAGTGTGGAAATCGCCATGGACCGCGTTGAGGACGCGCGCGACGTGCTCGGTTTCCATCAGGCGGTCTTCTATGGCGACCACCGCCGGGACGTCGAGGCCTTCTGCCAGATGTACGGGGTTCGCGTGATCAACTCGCCCGAGAAGGCACCGAGGAGAGCAAACGCATGAAAGACGCACGGCACTTGATGATCGCGGCGGCGACCTTGGCTCTGATGGCTCCGAGTCTCGCGGGGTCCGACCTGCTCCTCAGCTCGCCGGGCCTGACGCCCTCAAAGGTCGACAGTGAGGGCGTCGTACACGAGGACTGGGGAACCGTGGCACTGCGCATCCGCGAGCCGGCGGGGGCCAAGATAACCGGGCAACGTTACGAACAGGACCCGGTCCCTACGGCCATCACCACCGTAGCGGTCGGATCGGTCACGCTCACCCAGACCGCCTACCGCGCGCCGGTTTGGCCCCGCGGCGTCGACGTGCTCACCGCGCACGTCCGGAATACAGCAGATGAGTCTATCGCCGCATGCCTGGATGTGATCGTTCCGGAGCAGATGACGGTCGGCGAATCCGTGGGCATGCTTCACGACCGAGCGGTGCTGGGTCTCCCAAAGGGTGCAACACCGGTGCGCGAGGCGCGCGCCTGGGGTTGTACCGGCGGCGTGGTTCCCATGCCGGGCTGGGCCAGACCGAAGGGGCAGTGCGACCCGGCGTTCCGCAACATCAGCGCAGGGATGGGAGGCGTGCCCATCATCTACCGTTTCGCCGTCCCGGAGGGTTCAAAGAGAACCGTGGTCCTCGGCTTCTGCGAGAGCCATTGGCCCAGCGCGGGGATCCGTCCGCTGGAGATTTACGTGGAAGGAGCCGCGAAATCAGAGATCGACCCGATCGCCGCATGGAGCCAACACCGGCCGGGCTGCCTGCGGTTCGACGCTGCCGACCTGGACCGCGACGGCCGCCTGCAGGTCGTGGTGGCGCCGCATCCCAAGGCCAGTGACCGGAACACCATCCTCAACGTGATCTGGGTGTTCTCGCCCGATGTCTATGTGGACACCCGGGACGTTCTGCATGGCAAGATGACCCCCCAGGCCGAGTATTACGTCGACGTCGGTGGCGAGAAGGATCAACTGCTCTACCAGCTCGGAAAGCTAACTTACAAGCTGCGCTTGGATGCCAGCGGAGAGCAGGAACTGACCTTCTTCCTCGCCTGCCCAGGTGGCTCGGCCGTGCCGAACCCAGAGACCACCACCTGGACACCCGAGAGCTTGCGCCGCGCCGCCGAGGACGTCCGGGCCGGGTACCAAGCCACCAAACCTGAGTAAACATTGTAGGCGTAGCGTCCCCCCCGTGGCGGACGCCGAACACAGACTGCGCGAGCAAGCTGGCAGGGCGAGCTTAGCTCGCCATCTTCCTCGGGGGGTAGAGCCTGTCCCACGAGCTACGATCTCGTCTACGGGCCCTCGCCATAATGGCTGAGCAGCTCGGCGAGGTCGGAGAGGTCCACGTCGCCGTCGCAGTCGAGATCACCGTCTTCGTACATCGCCCCACTGGTGGTGCCGTAGTGCCCCAGCAGTTGCGCCAGGTCGCTCAGATCAACATCTCCGTCGAAATCCAGGTCGCCGATTGGGAACGGCGAATCGATCCGCATGGCGTAGATGTCGGCCCCGCGACCCTGCTCGTTGGCGTGAACGTGCTTGCCGCAAGCCGAGATGTATACCGTGCCGGCGCAAGTCGTGCCGATATCGACGTCGAACATCGACCCCGGCGTGTCGACCGTCAGAACCGGAGTGGGATCATCGTGCTGGAACACGTGAATCTCGGGATTGGTGTTGCCGACGTCACCCCACGACGCGACCGCCACGTAGCTCCCGTCCGCGGTAACCGCGATGTCATCGGGGATGTCCTGATAGCTCCCTGAGCCGGCGGCATACAGGTAGGTCCAGTGCGGCGTATCGGACGGCATCTCAAAGAGCTCGATCCGGTTCCGCAGGAAGTCTGCCGATCGATAGAACCCCACGACCAGCGTGCTGTTGTCCGTCGAGAAAGCGCACCGCCCGGTGTAGAAACCGCTGATCGAACGCGTCCATAGCAAGCCGTACGACGTGCCGTTCCATTCGCGCACCGTCAGACCCGGCCAGCCATACGCGAGGTACTGCCCATCGCCGGAGATCGCGATCACGGCGGACGATGCCCCCGCCGAAGCGCTCCAGCGCTCCGTGCCGGCGACGGTATCGAAGACGTAGATGGACGCGGCGGCGTAGACCGCGACTAGCTCGCCGTGCGCGGTGATGCCGAAGTTCCGCGCGAAGGTGCCCCCCGGCGGGTCGTACATGCCGAGCGGAACCGAGGAATTCGCGTCAAAGTAGTACAGCCGCGCCGTCGACGGGTCGGTGTACATCGTCACCAGCACCGCGATGGTCGAGCCATCGGGCGAGACCAGGATGCTCCGGTGTGTGAGTCCGCAGGGGTCGATGACGTACGACCAGTCGGGCGTCGACGACTCGGGATGCCACTTGTAAACCGTTGCAGTCTGACTTGCCGAGTCGTAGTCCAGCCCCGCCAGCACCTCCGCATCTCGTGAGACAGACACTTCGAATCGTGTCCCCGAGTAGATCCACTCCGGAATCTCATCACCTTCGAGCTCGAAGTACTCGAACTCCTGCGGCGGATTGAGCCAGGTCCCGGCACAGACGCTGCGGTCGGGGATCGAGATGCCGGTCGTGGTGTAGACCGGCTGCGATTCGTACTTGTGCCACAGCACGCCGTCGCGAAGCGGGCCGCCGGTCTCGCCTTGCCCGTCCGTGGCGAGATTCACATCGCCCGTGCCCGGCGTTTGCTCGTGCACGACCATGGGGCCGTCGGCGCCGATCCGCAGCACGGTTTGCACTTCGTCCGCGAGCACGGCGGAGCCCGCACATACGCACACGGCCAACAATGAAATTACGCTTGTCGCTCGAAACATGTCCTCTCTCCTTTCGTCCGGTTTCAATGCTGTCGGACGCGCATCCCACCACTAGTGCCGAGTCCCGCCTCGCAGGGCGTCCGTTTCGCAGCAGCCTTACTCACACGTCGTCCCGTAGACACTCAGCAGCGCCGCCAAGTCTGAGAGGTCCACGTCGCCATCGAAGTCGACGTCGCCGTGCTCGTGCTCCGCGCCGCTGGCTGTGCCGTAATTAGACAGCAGTTGGGCCAAGTCGGACAGATCAATGTCCCCATCGCCGTCGAGGTCGCCGGGGCAGTCGCACTCGTCGGGCAAACCGTTGCCGTTCTCATCCGCGCTAGTGCCGTCGGCGATGTCGCAAATGTCCAACGTGGCGTTGCCGTTGCAGTCGGATAGGCCGCGGTAGACGTACGCCGCGCCGGAGTTGTTGCCGTGGTCGTCGTCGTTCCGGGCCCCGACGATGGCGGTGTCAGCGCTGAGCGCGACGGAGCTGCCGAGACTGTCGACCAGGCCCGGATCGCTGGAGAGCAGCTTGGCGGCCTCATTCCAGCCCCGCGCCCGGCGTAAAGACATAGGCCGAACCGGCGGCGCTGTAACCCTGGTTGGTCTCGTTGGCGGCTCCGATGACAATCAGACCGTCGGCCGATGTGGCACAGTGGCCGAACTGGGCGTTATCCGAGCCATCGCTGGCCACGAGCTTGTCAACCTGGGTCCATAACGTCCCGCTCCCCTGGAACACGTACGCCGAGCCAGACGTGGAGCCCATGTCATCGTCCGCGGGGGCGCCGACCACGAGCGTCACCCCATCGAGCGCCACGCAGTTGCCGAAGTTGTCGGACGTCGCCCCGTCGTCGGGATGCAGCTCGACACCCGTGTTCCAGCTCGTCCCAGTGCGGATGAAGACGTAGGCCGAGCCCGAATTGCTGCCGTTGTCGTTGTCCCCGATCGATCCGACCACGACGGTGTCACCCTCGATGTCGACCGAGAAACCGAATTCGTCCCAGGCCTCTCCCCCCATCGCCACCAGCTTGGTCTGCTGGCTCCAGGTCACCCCGTTGCCCACAAACACGTAAACCGAGCCCGAGTGCTCGCCCAAGTCATCATCCCCGATCGCCCCGACCACGATCGTACCGCCGTCGATCGCGACCGATTCGCCGAACAGGTCAACCTCGCTGGCGTCGTCGGCCATCAGTTTGGCCTGATAGCTCCAGCTCGTTCCGCTGCGCTCGAAAACATAGGCGGAGCCCGAGTTGCCGCCCGCATCGTCGTCGTACCGGCTGCCGACCACGATCGTGTCGCCGTCGATGGCCGCCGACCAGCCGAAGAAGTCGGTGAACGCTCCGTCGAGTGCCACCAGCTTGGCCTCCTGCGTCCAGCTCTCCCCATCCGTCACGAACACGTACGCCGCACCGGTCTCGTTCTCGTCGCCGAACGCCCCGATGACAACCGTGTCGCCGGAGGAGGACATAGACACGCCGAACTTGTCAGAGATGGAGGCGTCGTTGGCGTGGAGTTGGCTCAGCTCGTGCGTCTGACACTGGGCATTGACCGGAGTTGCACCGATCACTGCACTCAGCAGCACGCCCGTGACCAACACCGGCATCGTGCGGCTGCTCAACCAGCAGGGCATCTTCCGTTCCTCCGTCACCACGGCGGGTTCTGCGACCCCGTGCCGTTCCCCGCCGGAATCGAGAAGTGCTCGTACCCCCATCCTAGCAACCAACCAACCGCGGATCAATGAAACGCCGACGACGACGGGCGGATCGAGAATCGGTGGGACCGTCGTGCTTGTAGCGTACAGATAGACGCCCGAAACCTCGCGGGCACCTCGGTTTCGCGGAATTCCGAGGAGTTGGCTCGGCGCCGGTCCTTATCACCGCCGGGCAGCTACGGAGCGAGGAATTCGCGCTCGATGAACGCCGCGGCGTCGCCGAACGCTTCCGCCGCTTGATCGAAGTCGACCTGCATCTGGCGAACGTCCTTCAGATCACACACCCGCGAGGCCTTGATTGCCTTGCCGTGTAGCGGAATCTGAGCTGAGGGGCCGTCGGCGAGACGGGCCTCGACTTCCGGCGAAAGCAGATAGTCGATCAGTCGCTGGCCTGCTTCAGGGTGCGGGCAGTCCTTGATCAGGGCCAGCGTATTCGGCAGCAGCAACGTTCCCATTTGATCATCCGTGCCGTCCGGGAAGATGATGGCGACGGGTTTACCCGCCTCCTGCTCGATGATCGCGTCGTCGGTGTCGGTGAGGCCGAAGGCGAGCCGCCCGGCGGCAACCATCTCGGCGCAGGTCCTGTTGCCGGCCACGATCTGGACGTCATTCCGTTTGAAGGAATGCAGCAGTTCCTGTGCTCGCTCCCGACCCAGTGACGCGAACAGGCAGGCTACGTGCGAGGCCGTCGTGCCGAACAGCGGCTTGGCGATGCCAGTCCGCCCTTTCCACTTTGGGTCAGCGAGAGAGTTGATGGAAGTAGGCCTCTCCTCGGGTTTCACCAGGTCGGTGTTGACGATGATCACGCGGGCCCGCGCCGCAAAGCCGTACCAATAGCCCTGCGGATCGCGGTAACGCACCGGGTAGTCCTCGGCCTGCGCGGGTCGGCAGGGTTGCAGCAGACCTTCGCGCTTGAGTCGCAGGGTGTTCAGAATTTCGTTGTTCCAGAAAACGTCGCAGCGCGGGCGATCCTTCTCGGCGCGAATGCGATTGACCAGTCCGACCGTCTTGGTCGACTCGGTGTCGTAGACCGGTTGCACCTTGATGCCGGTCCGGGCAGTGAAGTCGGCCAGGATTGGCCCGGAAAACTGCCGGTCGAGCGCGGTGTAGACGATGACTTCGTTCGGCGCGGTCTCGACGGGTTGACCTTGCTGTTGAGCTTGCTCTTCACAGCCGGAGAAAAACACCGCGAGGGCGGCGATCGGGGTGAGAGCTCTCGGCATCATCGGGTGGTCCTCCCGGGCGGATCGATCGTCACGCCGATACGCGTGTTCCGGTCACAGCGCGCCTGACCAAGTAAACCAACAGAAGCCAGGGAATCAGGATATGCGCAACGGAGAGCACTGCCAACACGGCCAAATCGCGATAGACGCCGAAGTGGATCAGCGTGGCGGCGCGCACGGCAGCAGTTGACCAGCCGGGAGGAGCCAGCAGAATCGTCGTGCCGACCTCGCCGAAACAGAGGATCAGGATGACCAGCCAGACGATCGCGGCGTGGGTCGCGACGGCGGGCCAATACACGTGACGTTGCACGGCGAGCCAGTTGCAGCCATCGACGCGTGCGGCCATTTCATTCTCGACGGGAACCCGTTGGACAGCGGGGATCAGCAGGAGGATTCCGAACGGCAGAAAGCGGACGATGTAGCCGAAGATGATCGCCGCGGGTGAGTCGTAGAGCTGACCGACCGGGCCGGGACGGTTGAGCAGATCGATCAGGCTGATGCCGGCTACCGGCGCCGGCATGGCGAGCAGGAGCACGACGGCAGCGCAGATGAACCAGCGCAGCCGACCCGTACGCAGTGCCGCCCATGCTGATCCAACCGCGAAGAGCACCACGACCGTAGCGCCGCTGATCGCGGCGAGAGCGGACCTGAACAGCTCCGGTTGCACGCTACCGACCGTCGTGATGAATCGCTCAAACGTCTCGATTCGCCGCAGCAGCGAAACGGTCGGAGGTCCGAGCAAAGCCAGGATAACGACGAAACACAGGATCGCGACGGGCCGGCGCCAACGACCGAGAGGGATGGTTCGCAGGGACGCCCCGAACTGCCAGGGCGAGTGCTCGCCGAGAAGCCGATAGCGCACTTGCATCGCCACGAGCATAACGGCGAGCAAGACCAGCACGGGAATGGACGCAACCACCGGCCCGGCGGCGGAACCGTGCAGGGCAAACTGGGTGTAGACCTCTTCGGCGAACGTGCGCACGATGAGGATGTCCGCGATCGAATGGTCGGTGGTGGCCAGCAGGACGACGATCATCCCCACCGCGGCGATGCCCCAACCGGCCTGCGGGATCGTGATGCGCAGCACTACTGAGCTTTCACCTGCGTCGAGCCGGGCTTGCTCTTCCAGCTCATGGTCGGCCGACCGAAAGACCGCCGCCAGCACAATCACCGCCAGCGGCGTATATATCAACCCGTGCATCAGACCGCACGCGACGGCCGAGTGGGCAAATCGCCACACTGGAATCACCGAGAAGATGAATACGACGCTGACGTAGACCGGCACACACGCCCCGAGAACGGCAGCGAGAATCAGGGTAGTTCTTCCCGGCAGATCAGTACGGGCCACCAGAAAGCCGAGGACGAGACCAAGAACCGTTGCCGTGACCAACGCGACGCCGCAGACGATCCCGGTGTTGCCCAGGAGAGTGAGCCAGCGACGAACGTCAATCAAGTCCTCGATTTGGCCGGGATCGTCAGCGCTTGTCAGGACGTATAGAGCCCGTGCGATCGCGCAGACCGGGACGGCGACGACGGCGAGCAGGAGCAACACGTGCAGGCCGGCCGCGGCTGCTCCCGAGAGATTGCGAATTCGCAAACGAGGCAAGCGCATGCGTCTGGCAGCTCAAGGTCGGTGCTCAAGTCGGCCTGCTTACGATATGGGGCTGCCCCTCCCCAGGCAATCGGTCGAACGGGACTCGGAATGTTGGCACGCCTGCTCTTTCCCGAAGCATCGCTGGTGTCGTCATCCAATAAACCCTCGGGACGGCCGAACTCGCATGGAATATCGGTCCCAACGGCCGAAATGTCGCCGAACGCCCACGCAGCAAGGTTCCATCCGTCAGGCGAATCCGCTACTCTGGAACTGGAACTGCTAGAGGGTATCACCGGCTGGAACATCCGGGAGATGTCGGGTGAGACGGGCGGCCACGCTTGGCGACCGGAACCCGTCCGCCTTGACATAAGGGATATCCGTCAGTTCCCCCAACCGAACGCACGATGCGCGCTCAAGGAGGCGGAAGCGATGCACTATACGCTCGGACCGACCCGGCCGCTCGGCTTGCTGCTGGCTGTGGCAGTGTGTGCGACAGGCGGCGCGCGAGCGGCGGATTCGTGGGCGCGGGTCGCACCCGACGGCACGCTCACCATCGAGAATCTGACTTGCGCAGGCGCACCGTCGGTTGAGGTGTTGGCTTACGACGAAGACGGCCTACAAGTGGGCATCGATGTCCCGGGTGTGGCGTTGCTGCCGCGGAAGACCGAGGAGGGTGATTTCGTCGTGCTGACCTGGCCCGACGCCGGCGCGTGGGGCCGCATTGGCGGACCGGCCCTGCCGGTGGTGCGGCGACTGTTCATCGTCCCACCCGACGCGACCGTCTCGCTCACGTCGACGCTCGGCGCGACCGCGACCATCGACGGGGCGGCCACCGGCTATCCCCTGCGGCTCATGCCGCGCCAAGCCCCGATTCCGAAGATCGAGGGGGCGCGCGAGAACGCGCCGTTTGACTATGACCCAGCAGCCTACGCTATCGACGCGGACTACCTGGCCGAGCCGGCGACGATCGAAGAACTGGGCGTCGTGCGCGGACAGCGCCTCTTCCTGCTGGAAGTCCATCCCGTCGCGTACAACCCGGTCGCACAGACGATCTCGCTGCGCGCGCGGGTTGACGTCGACCTCGAATTCTGCGGCGGCAGTACGAGGTCAAACCTCAACCCGCTGCCCGGGCTGGCAGAGGTCGTGCTCAACCCCGATCGTGATGCCGCCGGCCAGCGTGGCGGCGGAGACTACCTGATCATCACCCCGGACGACTTCGAGGCGCAGATCGCCCCGTTCGCGACGCACAAAACCACGATGGGCTTCGACGTAACAACGTACGTCACGACCACTTCGGACCCCACCACGATCAAAAACTACATCCAGAGTCTGTGGGGCGGCCCGGACGCGCCTGATTACATCCTGTTGGTCGGCGACACGCAGCACATCGGGTACTGGACCGGCGGTGGTGACGGCGACCCCGCGACCGATCTGCCCTACTCCTGCATGGACGG
>Ga0180434_10004053_pt1 | contig 18087 bp, 15 predicted proteins | sample SS_ome_7_FD_132453 | JGI IMG/M metagenome (GOLD analysis project Ga0180434, IMG submission 132453) | Hypersaline lake sediment archaeal communities from the Salton Sea, California, USA - SS_1_D_2 metaG | ecosystem: Environmental > Aquatic > Non-marine Saline and Alkaline > Hypersaline >...
AACAGATACTATCTAGAGCTTGTCGCCCATCAGGATAATAAAAGCTCACTTGTTCGAACGCTATTTCCTTGATTTTCTCTGAAGGATCTAAATTCTTTCTAAGTGTAAAATCTGGAGGACTTGTGTTTAAAAAAAAATTTAGTTTTTGAAAAAATAAAAGAGGTGTTGAAAAGGCTCCGAATGCTTCAACGCACATCGGAAGATTTTGCTGTGCCATAATAAGTGCTTGCAGGCTAACAATACCAAAGGCAACTGGCAGGGCGTTTGAAATCGAACTCAAAACCCACAATAGTACTCCCATATTTCCTAAAACTGTCAACAAAGAAAGGCTCAGTGAGATCAATGCGCTCTTTAATCGCTCTTTCCTGCTATTCTTAAGAAATTCATCTGAAATATTTTTATATCGCTGCACTAGAAAAGCACCACAACCATAAGCCCTAATATCTTTTATCGCTTTCTCATCCAAAGTTAATTGAGATAACCAAGACATCCTTCTTGCGCGTGGACTACGAAATACAGCAACATCCCACCCTTTTTTCTCTCTGTAAATAGCAGAAAAAGCACGAGGTAAAGAAGCTAATATAACAAGAAAAGGTAAGTATGGATTCACTACGACTAATGCAGCAACAATTGATATAGTAGCCAACCCGTATTGTACAGAAGAAGAAAGTGTATAGACAAAAGACAGGGGATACACACGAGCCCCTTCTTTCAATGAATGAATAAGGTCGTGATATTTTGACTCTTCAAATGCAATAATAGACTTCAGGCTATTTGCGCGCTCCATCAGTGCTACATTGCAACGAACTAATAGTTTTTCATTAAGAGGTATGCGCAGTATCGCTGAAACTTCATCCATTATCCCCTGGATAAATATTACTAGGCACCAAACTACAGTCAGTAATACAGGAATTTCCCAAAAACCAAATTGTAAGAAAGAAGTCAGTTTACAAAGCAAATAAAGTGATAAACCAGGCATTAAACCCGCTAGCACAAGCAAAGTCATATAGGAAATCACAAGTATGGGCGCTGCAAGGACTAATTGTTTAATAGACCAGATTAGAACAATTAAAAGATTCTGATTTTCCTTCTTATTCATACACCTCAGAATAGCTAGCATCGTTCATTTATAGTCAATTCAGTGTAGATTCGCATACTCAATTCGCTGCGGATCAAATCCTAAATAGTCGCAAGAGGTTAAATGGTAGGCAGTGCCCTCGACTGTGCCAAATGGCAGTGAGCCTGCTCGCACCTGATGTAGATGCCCAAAGATGCAAACATCCACATTGTATTGCTTCAGTAAACAAGATGTTCGAGAAGGCCGCAAATCAGCTCCTATCGGTGGATAGTGGGTCATGACCATGCGACACTTCGCCTTTTGATCAAGTTGCTTTAAGCTCATCTCTAGCCTTTGCAGCTCCCTTTCAAAAATCTTTTGATTGTCAAAGGGCTCTTTTTCCTTTTTTTCAGCCGGATTTTCTCGAAACTCGATATATTGATTAAAGTTGTACTCCTCTGTATCCCAAAGGCGCGCCCCACCAATAGAAACCCCATCAAAGCTGTATGTATTTAAATGAATCGCATGAATCGAAGCGGGTAAGATTTTTTGCACTTTAGAAAGAGAACTCCACCAGTAATCATGATTGCCCCGAATCATCACCTTGGTACCCGGCAATTGATCGATCCACTCCAAATCTTTGACTGCATCCTCAGGCTTCATCGCCCACGAAATATCTCCTGCAATTAAAACCAAATCCTCATCAGAAATCTGGGCTCTCCAATGTTTTTCAATTTGTCTGGTGTAATCTTTCCAAGTAGGCCCAAAAAGCTCCATCGATTTTGAAGGCACTCCAAAACATAGATGCAGATCTGCTATCGCCCATATTTTCATGAGCACTCAACTTTAAAAGGTGTAATTATCGGGAATGCATGTTCCAGATGGAACCACGACAATATGATTGCGTACAAAAAGTTTACCGTCGGGAGCATCATAATTTTCAAGGTTGGCTTGATTCATCAATCTCACATTCTTACCAATGGAGACATTTTCATCAATGATTGCATTGGAAATTGTAGTGCCTTCATCAATAACAGGGCAATAGAGCTCTCCATTTTTCAAAACATTGAGCTTTTCATAGTAGCTATTGCCCATCAAAATTGAGTTACGAATGACAACTCCCTGCTTAATTTGAGAGCGCACCCCCACCACACTGTTGGTAATTTCATCTGCCTCAATCAAAGATCCTTCGCACAAGAGTGAGGCATTTGTAAAGCAGCCAGAAATACGCGCGCCAGGAAGATGATAGTTTTGTGTCATGATCTGATTGCGTTCATCGTAGCAGTTGAGCACATCAATTTTACCAGTTGCAGCTTTTGTAAGTGCTAGATTGGCGTTGTAATAGGAGCCAATGGTTCCAATATCTTCCCAGTAACCATCATAAAGGTAGGCGTGCCCTCCTCCCTTTTGCACCTGGGTTGGAATCAAATGTTTGCCAAAGTCATCGCGCGGATCATTATGTAGCAGATCAAAGAGAGAATCTTTTTTAAAGAGATAGATCCCCATCGAACCCAAATAATTTCGCTCATCTTGGCAGGCAAACCCCAGACGATTCATCGCAAATGGATCAATGTAGTATTGTTTGAGCAATTCATCATGCTGAGGTTTTTCACAAAAATCGATGATGCTGCTCTCTCCCCTAGCAAGCTTAAGTAGCCCCATACGTTTGGCATCCTCTCCATTTACCGGCTGCGCTGCCACCACCATAGAGGCATCCCGTTCGACACCAAATTGAATCATCTTTTGGAAATTAATATTATAGAGCTGATCCCCCGATAAGATCAAAAAGTAGTCAGCATCAATTTCTGAGAAAAATTGGATATTTTGGCGCACTGCATCCGCCGTGCCCTGATAGGTAGTATTTTCCTGTGGCACCAAAAGTTGCACATCATTATGCAAAAAATTGTGGTAAGTCTTTGAAAGGTGGCGCTGCAGAGAAGAGGCTAAATGCTGCCCAATCACATAGATCTTATTTAATCCCGTAAGTAGGGCATGCGAAATAGGTACATCAATTAAAGTATAACGCCCACCAAATGAAACAGCGGGTTTACAACGCGCTTTTGTCAATGGGTAGAGGCGCGTTCCCTGCCCTCCTCCCAAAATGATCACAGCAACGCGATCAAGCGAAATAGTGTCGGGCTGTGGGGAAAAATCTTCAAAACGATGATCTGCGAGCATGAGTTATCCTGCATTCCAGTACTCTCATTTATACAGAATAATTAGAGGTTTGTCAAGTATTATTTTGACTCAATCTCTTGCGATACGCAGTAAACCCTCTTTCTCTAAAGAGCTTAGCCATCTCTAATGGATTTTTAGCATGAATGATGCCGCGGCCTACAATGATTACATCGCTCTGGAGGGTTCCAATCACATGCTCTGGCGTCAAGTAGCGTTGTCCTAGACCATCCTGCCCCTCTTTTAGGTTTACACCAGGGGTTAGATAGAGAAATTCTGGGTCAGCACAGAGCTTTTCACGTGCGATAAAGCCAATGACAAACTCTTGATGCTCTCTTGCAAGCTCTACAGCCTTTTGCGTGTAGGCGCCTGTAGCTAAATTTTCATGGGCACTCATCTGCGCTAATAAAAGAAGGGCCCGACCCTTTTCAAGCCCTACGCTCTTCAATCCCTCAATAATTCCTGGGCCTACAACCACATGTGCATTTGTCAGGTGTGCCCAATCACTGATTCTATAGATCCCATCTTGATATTGATGTTTTACTGTATTGCCAATATCTGCAAATTTTCGGTCTTCAAAGATTAAAAAATTGTGTTTTTCTGCAAGGGCGACCAATTTTTTAGGCAGATCAGGTGTAAAATCGGATAAAATATCGATGTGTGTTTTTAGCAGGCAAATTTCGGGGCCCAAGGTGTCGGCAAGCTCCAGTAACTTTGCTTGCTCGGTTACATCGAGAGCAACAGAGAGGTTTGTCTGTTTTTGTTCCATCAGCTCAAAAAGGCGTGTGGCGACTGGATTCAAACTATACTTGGCGCGTTCTGAATAACTCTTCATACTTGATTGTTTTTTACAAAATTTAAGACTGATTCTTTTGTTTGCTCAGAGATTTTGTTCTCTGAACACAAAATTTCTACCAGTTGTGTGATCGTGATGGCGCGGTGCAATCGGTATCCCTGCTCTTGCAGACGCTTAGTGCCCCCCTGCTCTCGATCCAAAAAGACAACAAGGTCCTGCACATCCAGCTGTAGCTCCTTTAAAGGAGCTATGGTCTCTAACATGGAAGCTCCGCTTGTTACCAAATCCTCGACAATCAAACAACGATCTTTTGGCTGGAAAAGGCCCTCGATGATTTTTTTGGTGCCATATGCTTTAGCCTCTTTGCGACGCATGAGCATGGGAATATTTTGTGACAAACTCATTTGTGTGGCGATAGGTAGCGCTGTGTAGGGAACCCCCACTAGATGATCAAATGTTAAATCCTGCACCTGCTCCCACATAAGCTCTCCAACGGTTTTAAGCAGAGAGGGGCAGGAGACGATCAGGCGCAAATCAATATAAAAAGGAGCCGTGATCTGGCTTTTAAGCACAAACTCCCCAAACTTAATGCCACCTAATTCGTGTAGTTTTAAGACAGCTTCTATCAGCTTTTTTTTATGCATGGTGGTTCCTATGATACTTGGTTGCAAGGTAGGGATCAAACATCATGCCGATGGCACTCATGGCAACATCTGCTCCTGCCTCAAAAAATAGATCAAAATGTTCTGGCAAAACGGCTCCGCCTGTAAGCATAAGGGTTAAATCAAGCTTCTGCTCACGATTGACGGCGACTGCATCTTTAAGAAATTGTAGTGCCTGTGCGCGAATCGGTCCCCCGCAAACCCCCGCACGCAAACGTGTGGGGCCAAGGGCTGCAGTGCCATCTGCTTTCACCACTTCCTTGCTCACAGTATTAATGCCACAAACAGCGCGAGCTCCCGCTCTTGCCCCGGCTTCCATCACTTGGCGCAAACGCTCTTTTTCACGTACCACACCTAGCTTAATAACAAGAGGAATCTCTCCTATTTCCTGCGCAATCGCCTTGGTGATGATTGAAACCGCTTGGGGATCCAAATGGATACTGCCCTCTTTGGAGGCAACATTTGGACAAGAAAAATCTGCTTCGATAATTTTAGCACCCGCCTCTTTAGCAATGCGCGCGGCCAAGACAAAATCCTGTACGAAGTCCTCTCCTTCACGCGGTGTTCCCACAATGGAGACAATCATCACCTGACCTGCTCCCATAGCACGATTTGCGCGGGCAATGTCTTGCATCAAAAAGGCAGGATCCTTTGAAGGAATTCCAAATGAGTTGGTGGCAGCAAGATGGGCCATATTGTCGGGGCGATTTTTAGACTCTACAATCACCTCAGGGGCAACCCCGGCATAAAGTGGTGTTTTGCTATCGATATAGACCATATTTGGCAATGGATGCGCGGGGTGGGTGCGGCTGCGAATGGTTTTATAAGTTACAATATCAAAGCCCAGCTTGGCGGCTAAAATCACCCAATTGGAGTTTAAAAGAGGACCCGCTGGCACGCCCAATCGACTGGCCACTTGAAACCCTAAAAAATCAGAGGTAGCTGACGGCTCACGCTTAGGAATCTCACCATCGAAAAAGGGGCCCTTTTCGGCGTTTTCCTCATAGCTTTTGCCCATGTCGTAAATGGGTTCGTTTGCAAAAGAGTTACCCATAAAATTTATTTCCTTTATAGAGAGGTTGATGAACAAAAAGTTTTTTATTGGCTTCCAACTCTCCCATCTGCTTAAAGCAGAAATTGGAGAGCAATCTGCAGACCCTTTGCAAAGAGTTTCTCACCAAGGAAAAGAGTACCTTGGTTTTTACCTGCAACAAAAAGAGCCCTCGCTTTGTCAAATCCAAAGGGCACAAAGGGATCTGATTAATCAGCTGCAACATTTGTGCACACACACTCCCGTTGATTCCCTAACTTGTCTTCTCTTTGCACAGCTCTTTTTGGGCTAAATAGAGTGCAAATGGGCCATCCCTGCAATCGACGTCCTACATAGGGGCTATAGCCAGCTTTGGAGGTCAAATCAGAGAGTTTGAGCTCTCTTGTAAGCTCTCTGTCTACCAGGATAAAATCGTCGTTGGGCTCTAGGCCAAAGAGTTTTTCAATGTTTGTGCGCGTAAGCTCCACAAAGCGGGCAAACGTAAGTCGCCCTTTGGCTACAGCATCGAGCATCAAAAGAGAAAGGGTCTCTACACCCGGAATACCGGAGGGAGCTTGCCCAAAGGGGCGCTTTTTTTCTTCGAGGGTATGGGGTGCATGATCTGTTGCTACCGTATCTACCGTGCCATCTGCAATGGCTGCCCAAAGCGCTTCTCGATCTTTCTTTGTACGCAAGGGAGGATTGACCTGAACAAGAGTCCCAAATTGGTCATAGGCTCCTTGATCTAAAAAGAGGTGGTTCATAGTTACCTCGCAGAAAACAGCAACCCCCTCTTCCTTGGCCTGACGGATCAACTCAATCTCTTCGGCCGTGCTCACATGCAAAATATAGAGCGATGTGCCATGTTTTTTGGCAAAACCTATCGCCTTTGTGACAGATAAAATCGCTGCCTCTTTCGGTCGCAGACGACTATGTGCAGAAGCATCCATAGCGCCCGAGTAATCTTTCGCAACCTTTGCCAAGTACTCTTCATCTTCTGCGTGCACAGCTACAACTTTACCAACTGCTGCTGCACGTTTAAAGATTTCATCGAGCGTTGCATCATCATCAATTAAGAGCGTTCCTGTGCTCGATCCCATAAAGACCTTAATGGCGACCACCTCATCCTTTGCACGATCAATCTCCTCTAGGTGGTTACGATCGGCTCCAAGATAAAGATGGTAGCGTAGATTGACTTTGGCCTCCTTGAGCTGGCTATCGATGGTTGCCTTTTTCGCCAATACGGCCTCAAGGGTTGTACAGGCAGGTGTATTATTGGGCATATCAAAAACTGTCGTCACACCTCTTTGCACGCAACCCTTGGCTACAGTGCCCCAATCTTCCTTGTATTCAGCGCCAGGGACTCGGAAATGCACATGGGGATCGATGATCGCTGGAAGCTTGATTAAGTGCGATCCATCACACTCATCTTCACTTGTGCCACACTGCACATCAATCCGTTCACCTGTTAGCGTCTCAACATTTTTAAACCGTGTCATGCAAGCACCTCTTTTCACAAAACCTGCACGTTAGCTCCACACTTTGTCCAAAACGCTCTACATAAAAATGAGTGCGCACAGGTTCAAAGTTTGTAATGCACTTGGGATTGGCACAATGTAAAATATTTTTGACCTCAGTTGGCATCTTTACTTTCTGTTTTTTCACAACTTTAAAATCGCGAATGATAATAATGGTCGCTTGAGGAGAAAAAAGAGCAATCTGATCTGCCTCCCGCTGACTTAATTCAAAGCCTTCGATTTTAATTAGATCCTTCATCCCCATCGAACGACTCGGTAAATTTAATCCCAATGTCACCGTTTTTTTGTAGCGGTGCAGCCTCATCACCTCTGCTAAGCGCGTAGCACTTCTAGTGGTTAGATGGTCGATCACTGTACCATCTTTAATCGCTGCAACTGACAACTGCTTCTCTTCTAATATGCTCATAATCCTAAAACCATTGCTAAGAGGGCAGAGCGGATATAGACACCGTTTTCTGCCTGTATAAAATAATAACTAAATGCACTCTCATCTACCTCCAGGGCAATCTCTGATTGCCTTGGCAGAGGGTGCAAAATCTTTAAGTTTTTACGCGCACACTCCAACATACGCGTATTGATCCGATAACTCTTTTTAAGTCGCTCATACTGCTCTGCATCAGAGAAACGCTCTTTTTGCATGCGCGTCACATACAAAATATCTGCTTTATGCATCACCTCTTCGATATTTGTATGAAAAGAGAAGGGCATAGAAAATGTACGCAGTAAATCGCAGATTTCATCCGACAGACAAAGCTCTGGAGGCGAGACAAAAAAGAGGCGACAATCAAAATAACGTAGCGCATAAATTAAAGAATGAATCGTGCGTGAGTGTTTAAGATCCCCTGCAAAGACAATGTTTAAGCCATCAATTTTGCCCTGACACTCCTGAATTGAAAAGAGATCTAGCAAGGTCTGCGTAGGATGCTCATTGCTGCCATCACCCGCATTGATCACTACCGTCTCGGTTGCATCCGCAGCTACGCGTGCAGCGCCCTCTAGCGGATGGCGCAAGACAATCACATCAGCCATCTGGCCCATGATCTTCATGGTGTCATGCAGCGTTTCACCCTTTTGCACCGAAAGCCCACGGTCTGACGAAAAGCCAACCGTTGTGCCCCCCAAACGTTGCATCGCCACATCAAACGAGAGGCGCGTGCGCGTAGAGGGTTCAAAAAAACAGTTCGCTAATACTTTGCCTTGCAAAATATCTGTTGGCATCTCTTTTTTATATTCTGCTGCACGCTCTAAAAGGTGCTCTATTTGGTCGCGATCCAACTCTTTGAGCGACAAAATATCCTTCTTATTAAAATCATTTCCCATGGTATTGCCCCAACGATTTTACTGAAATTTTCTCTAGATCTAAATCCACCAAACATTGGAGAAATACATCTGCAATTTTCAAATTTGTAATTAATGGAATGTGATTATCGATCGCCAGTCGTCGTATTAAATAGCCATCTGTTTGACGCTCCAAAGTATATGAGCGCGGAATATTGATAATCACATCAATGCGTTTGCTTAAGATTGCATCGGCTACATTTGGATGTCTACCCTCACTTGCTTTATATAAACAGCGCGATGCCACTCCATTTTTAGAGAGAAAATCGTGTGTCCCAGCAGTTGTATAGAGGCGCCATCCACTCTCTTCAAGCTGACGAAGTGGCTCCAACAACTTAGCCTTGTCTGCTCCCGCAATACTTACCAACAACCGCTTGCCCGCAACTGTCTGCTCTGTTGCTTGCCAAGAGGCGAAAAAGGCTTCAAGGAAATTAGCCCCCAAACAGGCGACCTCGCCTGTTGATGCCATCTCCACATGCGCCACCGGATTGGACCCCTTGAGGCGATGGTAAGAAAATTGCGGGGATTTTATGCCCACATGATCAAGATCGAGCGTATTGTAGTAAGAGCCACCTTTCAGCCCCAAAATTGCCTCCACAGCAATCTCGATGAAATTGTGACCTGTCACCTTGGAAACAAAGGGGAAAGAGCGCGAGGCGCGTACATTGCATTCGATTACTTTGAGTGCATTGGCTTTTGCAATAAATTGTATATTAAAGGGGCCTGTGATCTTAAGCGCTGCCACAATGTTTCGCACGATCGCTTTTGCACGACGAATCGTCTCCAAATAGAGCTTTTGTGGCGGCAAGACAATCGTTGCATCACCCGAGTGCACACCTGCATTTTCGATATGTTCCGAAATGGCTTCAATGACAACACGGCCATTTTCAGCCACACCATCGACCTCTAATTCCTTAGCATCTGTAATAAATTGTGACATCACCACAGGGTGATCTGTCGAGATGCGCGCCGCCTCATCCAAAAAGTCTTTCAGCTGCCCCTCATCATAAATCACGTTCATAGCGGCCCCAGAGAGTACATACGAAGGACGTACAAGCAATGGATACCCTACATTTTTTGCAAAATCTTGCGCCTTTTCAAGCGATGAGACCTCGCACCATTGGGGCTGATCCACACCCAATTTATTGAGCAAAGAGGAAAACTTTTGACGATCCTCGGCCTGGTCAATGCAGCGAGGGGGCGTACCCAAAATTGTAACCCCTCTTTCAAAAAGAGCTAGAGCCAAGTTATTGGCAATCTGTCCACCAACGGAGACAATAACTCCTTCAGATTTTTCAAAATCTTCAATATCTCGCACGCGCTCTAAAGAGAGCTCCTCAAAGTAGAGACGATCGGAAACATCATAATCGGTCGAAACAGTTTCGGGATTTGAATTAATTAAAACGGTGCTCTTACCATGTTTTTTAAGTGCCTTCACAGTATTTACTGCACACCAATCAAATTCTACAGAGGAGCCAATGCAATAAGGCCCCGACCCTATCACAATCGTGGGTCTTGAGGGTGCAGGTCCAATGTCATGAAACTGGCCGTGATATGTTAAATAAAGGTAATTGGTCTCAGCATCTGCCTCTCCTGCCAAGGTGTCAATCTGCTTGACAACAGGTGTCACCCCCAACTCAAGGCGCTGAGCACGAATCTCATCTTCGCTGCACCCTTTTAAAAGAGCCATTGCGCGGTCAGAGAATCCTTGGCGCTTGGCGCGTACAACAAGTGATTTTGTAAGTTCTTCTTCTGTAATTGTTTTTTCAAGAGAGACCAGATCCCAAATATGGTGCAGAAACCAAAAATCAATCTTGGAAAGAGCGTGCGCTTGCTCCACACTGCCTCCTCTACGAAAAAAGGCGGCAAGAGCAAAGAGGCGCCGATCTGTGGCGTGCTCAATCTCTTTTTCCGGGCAGTCGATCTCCTGTGGATAATCCAATAGCGAGGAGGCGCCAATGTTGCACATACGTACTGCTTTTTGCAGTGCCTCTCCAAAGGAGCGACCAATGGCCATTACCTCTCCCACACTTTTCATCTCGGAGCCAATTGTGCGCTCGGCAGCCTTTAGTTTATGGCTATCCCAGCGCGGCATTTTGACCACCAAATAGTCAAGTGCCGGTTCAAAGAAGGCTTGCGTCTTTTGGGTGATCGAATTTTTAATCTCATCCAAGCGTATATTGAGGGATAATTTTGTTGCGACAAAGGCAAGTGGATAGCCTGTGGCTTTGGATGCCAGAGCGCTTGAGCGCGAAAGGCGTGCATTGACCTCGATCACCCGATAGTCGCCTGTATTTGGGCAAAGTGCATACTGAATGTTGCACTCGCCAACAATTTTTAGATGGCGCACAACCTTGATCGCAATTTCGCGTAGGTGATGATACTCTTGGTTTGAAAGAGTTTGCGAGGGGGCCACAACAATGCTCTCTCCCGTATGGATGCCCATAGGGTCGAGGTTTTCCATATTACAGACTGTGATGGTATTGTCGGCAACATCGCGCACCACTTCGTACTCAACCTCTTTCCACCCTTTCAATGACTCTTCGATCAAAATTTGGGGGGCCTTATTGAGGGCCTCGGTTGCACGCCTTGTAAACTCCTCTTCTGACTCGATGATTCCGGAGCCTAGCCCTCCCAGCGAAAATCCCGATCGAAGCATCAAGGGAAAACCAATCTCTTTGGCCGCAGCAAGAGCCTCTTTTACAGAGTTGGCAGCAAAACTTTTGGCACACTTTACCTCGATTGTTGCAAGTGTATCCTTAAACAATTGGCGATCTTCTGTGATGCGAATGGTCTCTACACTTGTACCTAAAACCTCAACGTCAAATTTGGCTAAAATCCCCTGTTCGTCGAGCTCGAGTCCCAAATTAAGAGCTGTCTGGCCTCCAAACCCGAGTAGGATTTTATCGGGGCGCTCCTTCTCTATCACCTCCGTGACCGCCTGCACATTGAGGGGCAAAAGGTAGACCTCATCAGCCATGCCAAAATCTGTCTGCACAGTGGCAATGTTTGGATTGATTAAGACAATGCTATGTCCCTCTTCTTTGAGCGCCTTAATCGCCTGTGACCCCGAGTAGTCAAACTCGCCTGCCTGACCAATGCGCAAACCACCTGAGCCCAAAAGTAAAATTTTCATTTTTTTATCTATAGACATTGCATAAACCTCTCAAAAAACCACTTTGCATCGGTAGGTCCCGGTGCTGCTTCGGGGTGAAATTGTACGGTAGAAAAGGGCAAGCTCTTGTGCGCAATACCCTCAACCGACTGATCGTTTAAATTAATAAAAGTGACCTTCCAGTCATCAGATAGTGTTTGGGCATCAATGGCATAGCCATGATTTTGCGATGTAATATAACAGCGCCCCGTCTCCACCTCTTTACAGGGTTGATTGTGTCCTCGATGACCAAAAGTTAATTTGTAGGTTTTAGCCCCTGAGGCAAGAGCCATTAGCTGACTTCCCAAACAGATCCCATGAATCGGACTCTTTTTTTGCATCGCTACCTTTAGAATCTCAACGGTCTTTTGGTAATCTTCTGGATCTCCCGGCCCATTCGAGAGAAAAACGGCATCATACTTTTCGTTGGTATAGTCATAATCATGAGGCACTCGCAGTACCTCAATGGGGTATTGCAAAAGGGAGCGCAAAATATTGCTCTTCATTCCACAATCGACCAGGATTACACGCTTATCCCCTTTTCCATGTAAAACAGGCTTGTCTACCTCCACCCAGGAGGCAAATGGATCGGGCTTGTGCGCCGAAAAAGCCTCTTTTGGCTCTGGATGTTCTGAAATGCAGCCAATCATAGTGCCTGATTTTCGCAATACCTTTGTAAGTTCTCGTGTATCGACACCTGTGATTAAAAAGACGCCCTGCTCTTTGAGCCACTCCTTTAGGGAGCAGAGACCTGCATGGTGGCTCCAATTTTCGGTGGTTTCGCTAATGACAACCCCGCGCAGATGGATCTTTTTGGATTCGAAGTGGGAGGGATCAAAGACCCCATAGTTTCCAATCAGGGGGTAGGTAAAGACTAAAATTTGTCCGGCATAGGAGGGATCTGTCAAGCTTTCGATATAGCCTGTCATACCTGTTGTAAAAACGGCTTCGCCAAAGAGCTGCTGCCCTTTTTGCCACTCGGGCACCTCTCCTTCGAACGTATGCCCTGATAATAATGATAAACAACCTTTCATGATAAAAAAAAACCATCCTGATTAGGGATGGTCTAGCCTCTTTGAAGTATTTTTTGTTTTTGTATATTCATCGGTAGAGATTCTAAGCTAATCTTTCTTATTTATCAACCCCTAGAGAAAACCAAAGGTAGGCACACCTTGATTTAGATAAATTAGTTGACATCTCTCCCAAATACACTCTATATCTCAGGTAAAAATGAAAAGGAGAGGCTATGCCATTCAACAGAAAGCATTATGCAAAATTATTTTTATCTCTATTAATTATAAATATGGGGTTGCTCTCTGCCGAAAGCAGATGTTGCACACCATCGACTTCTGAACATAATTCTATTGCATCCCATTTTTCTTTTTTTGCAGACTACCTCTACTGGAATGTTTGTAGACCTGGAGAGGATCTATTTCAAATGCCTCAAGGGGCCACTCAAAAAATCATAAATTTTGAAAATGATTATCAATCTGGATACCGAGTTGGCGGCGCCTTTACCTGCTCTCAATGGGGAATTGCTGCCAGGTATACATCATTTAATCCGACACTACGAAGAAATGTAGAGTTTTTGCAGATCTTCCATAGACCAACGTATACTTTAGATTATTCTGTGGTAGATATTGACCTCAATTACCAACATGATTTTTGTTCTGGTAGAGGATACTTAAAACCCTTTATCGGAGTAAAACTTGCTTGGATTGATGAGTCCTTGGACGTGGAGGTTAATCTAAATGCCAAAAGAACAAGAAATAAATTTAATGGTTATGGCGTAAACATTGGCTCTGATCTATTTATCAATTTATGTGATCTCTGCCTGCCTATTGCCTTTGTTGCGCGCGGCTCAATAGCCATTTTGAATGGAAACTTCTCTGCTAATGGGGCGCAAATTGCCTCTGGCACTCTTACCACTTTAGATTATGACAAGAGATGTGCCTATGTACTTGTTCCCAATTACTATGTAGGTCTAAATTTTGGACTTCCAAAGTGCTCTTGTATAGCAGCAAACCTAGAAATAGGTTATGAAGCACAATTATGGAATTCATGGTCAGCGATACAAGGACAAGCCGCTGTAGGCAGCCCCTTAGAACTACGAACTCAGGGAACTCTAGGACTTGGAGGTTTGGTAGCAAGGTTGCAAATTGGCTTTTAATTTCTAACAAGCATTTGGTTAGTTGATAAATTAAAATTAGAAATAATTAAATCGATTGTCTCGATCCAATCCTGCCCCCTATTAAAGGCTGGCAGACGATGGGCTTGGAGGCCTGCTTTGCGGACTAGGGGCATATAATCGCGCTCTATTTCGACAAGTGTCTCAATATGATCGGAGGTAAAGGTTAAGGGAACAAAGAGCACATGCTTCTTTCCTTGCGCCCAATCCAAGACCTCTTGGCAACAATCGGTGGTATAGGGCTGCAGCCACTCTCCTGGTCCAAATTTTGATTGATAGGACAATTTACAAGTTGCTTTTTGAAATCCCTCTGCAATCAGATTAAAGGAGGCCTCACACTCTTTTTGGTAGGGGTCCCCCCCTTGCACAAATTTTTGAGGCACGCCATGTGCAGAAAAGAGCAGTACGACCTCACTTTCGTCCAACTCCTTTTCTTTTAAAAAATCTCTAATTCTTTTTTGAAAAAGGGCAATCAGGGCTGGATGTGTGGCATAGGATTTGACCCAGGAGAGTTTATTAAGGGTTTTTTGGGAAAGATTTTTTTGAAAAAGGCGTGCACAGCTGCCGGTTGTGGCGTAGGAAAATTGTGGGAACATGGGAAAGACGTTGATTTGCTCTGCTGTGGATGCTTCTAGTCGCTGCAAGCTTTCTGCATGTGTTTGGGGCAGGTAGCGATGGAAGGTGAGGACGGGGCTCTTGGACTCTTTTTCTAGGGCTTTGGCCACAGCTTCGGTATCTGCATAGATGGGGGAGCCTCCGCCCATGGAGTCATACTCTGCTTCTACTTTTTTGGCCCTTTTTTTAGCTATTTTTCGAAAAAGGAGGTTATGGACCATTTGGGGCATATTTGTGCGCACCACATCTTGGTCTGTTAGCAGGGAGATGAGGAAGGGTTCGATTTCTTTGAGTGTGCGAGGGCCGCCAAAATTTACAATTAAAGAGCTTTTTTCAGTCATATCCAAAGAGCCTACCACATAAACTTATTTTTGCATGATTTTTTTGAGTGTTATTTCCAACAGATCACCCTCTGAATAGATTTTTTTTAAGGCTCTTCGCTCCTCACGATTTTGGCGAACAATTTCTTGCACCTCTTGCGAATCGCACTTTCCACAAAAAGCTATCGCAGTCGAAAAATGAAGTGTAGAGGATTGAGCTCCTCCGATACGGTCTAATTGATCTCTCTCTTTTCTAAAAATTCCCAAAGGAAACTCCCTGTAATAATAGCTCATTGAGCTCTCGACCCCAAAACCTAACAGGAGCCCCAACACTCCCTCGTGAAAGTGAATTAATTCAGATAAATTAAAACTTTGCTCTAATTCAGATAAAAAATGAGCAGCATCAAAAGATGGGTCTACTTCTTTTTTTAAAAGATCGATATGCTGGCATAAAATTGTTTGAATATTCTTCTTATTAATAAAAAAAAGGGGATGAAGCTCTTGATCACCACGTATCTGCTCTTCTTCAAAAATCAAATAGTTTGGATGTGGAAATAAAAATTCATATTTTTTCCAAACTTCCCATCCCTCTCTCAACAAAATTCCATGACACCCGAGCATTAAATTGCCCATCGGGGTCTTTACAAAATACCCCGATAGACAAATAGGTTTAGCCCCAAAAAGAACATATCCCAAGCTATCATGCTGGATCAAATAGCCAAAAAAAAAACTCCAAAAGGCGTCGTTCCTTGGCCGGGATACTTTCTATTTTACACTTGAGTTCATCTACTTCACCCCGCAACTCAACCAGCGGTAGAATTGCAAAACAAATCAAAACCACTGCTCTTAGTAATAAAAATAGAATTTCTAAAATCTCCCAAAATTACAAACTTGGCATACAAGTGCCCAAGGAGGATTTGGATGCCCAACATCACACTTCCAGTAAAAACCTGCGTAGGGCACATAAAAACCCACTTCATCTCGAGACACTTCTGTTACTTGGTGCATTTCTTCTCCCACATCAACAAAAATCCCCTCCGGCAAAATTTGTATCTGATTGGAATCAACATATACCTTTGCTAATTGCGCAATTTCACACTTTACAGTCAGACCCTCATCGCATGCTAGAACTTCTCCAGCAGAAAATAAAACAGATAACACTCCTACAAAAAAACCTAAACACAAACTCACTTTCATTTTGCCTCCGTAAATTTACTGAACGCTCAACAGTGAACTTATTGAAAGTAGCATAAAAAATTTGCTTATTTCTTATAAAGTTTTTTTCTTTATTTTCATTTCTGCTTAGTCAATCGGTGGGGTTTTTGCGAGGTTGTTGCGTAATTCAACTTTCTCTAATCTTTTGGCTAGATTTTGCCCTATTCGTCCGATCTGGAGCGAAGATAGTACATGTGGTACAGCGAGCGACAGATCGGCAAAATGGGGGAAAAAGGTTCAAAAAGTGCTCAAAACTTGAATTACGCAACAACCCCGTTTTTGCATGATTTTTTTTGAGTGTTACCCTTTCTTTGCAAAAAAACCTTTGCATCATTCACATCAACGCTTAATGTAATCTTTTATTTTTAATGCTTAAGAGAGGAAACTATGGCACTCGGATTGGAACTTCTATCAGGGATTAATGCTGGTTATACATTTGCTTTTGCTACGCAAAAAGAGGCCGAGGTAAGACAGGGTAAAAACTACTACCAATCAGCTTTCTTTCAGGCAAATCAAATCACTCAGTTAGGCACCGTCGCAAGTGCTTTATCTAATACAATTCCCAGTCCTTACATCAGGGGAATTATAAAAATTGCTACCACAGGAACGCAGATAATTAGTTGGGCTGCTTGTCCAGTATTTGCAGCAGCAAAGCAGGGCCATTTGGAAAGTGGGATGACCACTTTACGTTCAGCGGTTAACTCAAAAGCGCCAAAGGTGGCCAATTATCTCCCCCAAGAGCTGAACAAGGGGACAGAAAAAGCCTTTACTTATTTAGCTGAGAACATAGGAACACATACCAAAACGGCAATGGTCGTAGGAAGTTTAGCCCTTCCTATAACAGGCAATATCTATCTTGCAAGTGGGATTATGGCTCCACTTCTCTACCAAACAGTTGACCACCGCGGTTGGGTTCCTCGACGCGTAAGTCTTTTTATAGAAACATATATGCCTATGGTCGCAAGGAGTGGAGCTTTGGTAGGAGGAACTCCTTTTGGGCAGGGAATAGCTGCATTAAATGCATTGAGTTATAGTTCTACTTTTAATAAACATTTACACAAAAAAATTGATGGAGCGGTTCACAGTTTAGTGAATTTACCTGGTCCCAGTATTGAAGAAATAGAGGCCCCAGTTAGGGTAAATATGGCACTAACATTTGATCAAATTAACAACATTTTACATGAAAATAATCGACAAAAATTTAAGGTTAACCCTGCTCACTGCTCGAAGCGAATAGGAGCGCTTAAAACCCTTTCTAAAAATTATAAATTTGACCAACTTTTGGATCTTTTTGAAAAAGTCAATTGGGTAGATGAGTACCCTGTTTTAAAAAATGCATTTTTTCAAGATGACCGTTTTATTTCCTACGTAAGAGATCAATTTCCTCATGAAAAAGATGTTGCAGATCAACTAGAGGTGTATCTTGAGAAGCTTGCTAGTGCTGGTGAGGTTTCAAAGGAGCAATTTTTAGCTAACCAACTAAAAAAGCAAATGGAGAGCTTGGTTCAGGTATTAAAGGGGGAGTGTCGAGCACAAGGTTCCCAAAAGGATACGGATGAGGCAATTGATTATTGCTCTCAAATTTTGGCATACTTACAACAACTGAATCTTGAGGATCGATCAGATTGTATTACGTGCAAAGATACACTTTCAAAGTTAGCTATTGAAGGTGGTCAATATTGTGCTTTAGGAATTAAGCGCGCCTCTAAGGAGATTGTCAATGGCATCTTACAATGGATCTCAAATGGAAATAATGATGTTGCCAAGAATTATGAACGTCAACTTCAACAAGCATTAGAAACTGCTAGAGAGCGCATTGTAAACAACTTTTACCTACAGTTAATTAATCTAATGGCAGCTGGTCTACAAGGTAGAAATGTTGCCAATCTCAATGAAGAAGTAGTTGATGGACAAGCTGTGGCTGCAGCACAAGATGTACATACTCAGGAGATTTATCGTATTGCGCTTGCCTACGGGGTAGTTCCTCTTTCGGATCATG
>Ga0180434_10004055_pt1 | contig 18081 bp, 10 predicted proteins | sample SS_ome_7_FD_132453 | JGI IMG/M metagenome (GOLD analysis project Ga0180434, IMG submission 132453) | Hypersaline lake sediment archaeal communities from the Salton Sea, California, USA - SS_1_D_2 metaG | ecosystem: Environmental > Aquatic > Non-marine Saline and Alkaline > Hypersaline >...
CTGCGCGGGTGGCTCCGCTGGCTCCAGGAGGAAGGCCCCGACGGCCTGCACCCCATCCCGGAACTCTCCGCGGTCAACAACCTGCAACCGACGGCCGAGTTGCGTCCGCTTGAGTCGAAGCAGACCGACGAGGAGGACCTGATGCCCTATCCGGTGCTCGACGCCATCGAACGGGCGGCCATCCGCGACAAGCTGCCTCCGCTGGAGGTTTTTCAACTCATGCGGGCACAGTTCCCCGACGCGACGGCCGAGGAGACACACCAGTGGGTCGATCGGTTCTTCCGCCTCTGGGCTCGCAACCAATGGAAACGCGAGCGCTACGCGCCGTCGTTCCATCTCGACGACGAGAACCTCGACCCAAAGACCTGGTGCCGGTTCCCCATCCTCTCCGGCGGCTACGCGCGCGAATTGGACGAGCTTCGGGAGTATGTCAAGCGGCTGTAGGAGAAGAGTCGGAAAGCCGAATACAGTAGTTCCAAGTTTGATCGGTACATCGTTTAACGGAAGCCGAAGGCGCTGCTGTTTTGAGGGATACACCGTTCCGCAAAACAGCGCCTTCGGCTTCCGTTAAACGAAACTTGGAACGACTGGGATATCGGATTTCTTCCTTCACCCCCGCCGCTCCCGCACTGATTCAATCGCCCCATCCCGAAGATGGATACTCCGATGGGCGTGGGCGGCGATTTCGGCCTCGTGGGTGACCATGATGATGGTGCGACCCGATCGGTTGAGCTGTTCGAGCAGGGCCATGATCTCCTGGCCGGTCGCCGTGTCGAGGTTGCCGGTCGGCTCGTCGGCCAGGATGATGCTCGGATTGTTGACCAGCGCCCGGGCAATGCCGACGCGTTGCTGTTGACCGCCGGAGAGTTCGGCCGGTCGGTGCTGCAACCGGGAACCCAGCCCGACCAACTCGGCCAGCCGCACGGCGCGACGCCGGGCTTCGGGCGAGGTGTCGCCGAGGTAGCTCAGCGGCAGCTCGATGTTCTCCATCACGTTGAGTTGCGGGATGAGGTCGTACGACTGGAAGATGAAACCGATATAGCGGCTGCGGATTCGCGACAGCGCCCGATCGCTCAGCCGCGAGACGTCCTGCCCGCCGAGGATATACTGGCCCGAGGTCGGCCGGTCGAGACAGCCCAGCAGGTTCAGCAGCGTGCTCTTGCCCGAGCCGGAAGGGCCCATCACGGCCACGAAATCGCGGTGAGCGAAGTCGAGGCTCACGGCCCGAAGCGCATGGACCTCGTTGTTGCCCATTCGATAGACCTTGCTCAGTTCGACGACCCGCGCGACGGCCGGCGAAGCTTCAGCGGTGGAGTGCGTGGCGGGGTTACTCATGCCGCAAGGCCTCGATGGGGTCCATCCGGGCCGCGCGGCGGGCGGGATACAGCCCGAACAGCACGCCCACGCCGACCGAAATGCCGAACGCTGCAACGATCGACCAGGGGGCAACTTGCGGCTCCAAGGTCCGCAGATTCGGCGGCAGCGAGGCCATCGTTTCGGGGAAGCTCGTTTCGAGAAACCAGAACAGCCCGGCGGTGGCCGGTTCGCAGAGGAAGCCGACCGCAATGCCCAGCAGGCCGCCGGTGGCCGCCAGCACGATCGTCTCAATCAGGAACTGCTCGACGATGTCGGCCCGGGTGGCGCCGAGCGCGCGGCGGATGCCGATCTCGCGCGTGCGTTCGGTCACGGTGGCCAGCATGATGTTCATAATCCCGATGCCGCCGACCAACAGCGAGATGCCGGCAATGATGATCAACAGCACGTTGAACATCATTCGCATCATCTCGGCCTGACGCAAGAGTTCCTTGGGCACCACCACCGCATAGTCGGGAGCCTCGTGGTAGCGTTCGAGCAGGGTGGTGATGATATCGGCCGCCTCGTCGACCTCGCTCAGTTCGCCGACGGTGACAGTGATCTGGCTCAGCTCGACAATCTCCCCCTCGCCGACGCCCGACCGGGAGGTCATCACCGTATCGCCGATCCGCGTGCGGAGCGTCGACAGAGGTATATAGATGTCGAGATTGTAATCCCGGGCTTCGAGGCTCCCGCCGATCGCGGCCGAAGCCGTGCGGGATTCGGTCTCGCCGATAATGACGTAGAAGTCGTTGCCAATCTGGACCGTGCGGCCGATCGGGTTCTCGTAAGGAAACAGCTCCTTCGCGGTCCGCGAGGCCACCACCGCCACATTGTCGCGGCGGTCGAGGTCGCGGTCGCTGAGGAATCGGCCGCGGCTGATGGCCAGTTGGTTGAGTGTCTTATACTCCGGCGTGCCGCCGACCAGCTTGGCCTCGACGGTGCGGTCGCCGTTGCGGATCTCGCGGCGGATTTCCCGCATCGGGATCGCCTGGCGAATGGTTGGGATGTTCGAGACGATCCGGTCGAAGTCGTCGCGCAACAGGCCGTACTGGATATACCAGCCCGACTGACGCGACGACTCCTGCGGCGGTTTGACGCTTCGAATGATGATATTCGTCGCGCCGAGGTCTTTGATTTGTTGCTGCGCCTGGCGGCTGACCCCTTCGCCCATCGCCACCAGCCAGATGACGGCCGTCACGCCGATCAGGATCCCCAGCACCGCCAGGGCCGATCGTAGCTTGTGCAACCGCAAGCTGCCGAAGCCGGTCAGGATCTTCTTCAAAAGGGAATCGGGCATGGGCGCGTTGGGAAGAATCGTTGTAACGCTTCAGCCGTCTGAAGCGGGCCGTGAAACCAGGTTTTCTCGTCACTGCCGCGCAGGCGAAAATGACGGTATTCCGCCGGCTGGCCGGAAAACACCGTCGATTACGGCCCACCCGGCCCGACGGCTTTCTGCATCCGGGCGCGCGTCGCGCTAATCTCGGCTCGGCTGATGAACCCGTCGCCGTTGGTGTCGATCTTGCCGAAATGCTCGGCCATCGCGCTAGGCACTTCATCGCGGGAAAGCTTGCCGTCGCCATTCTTGTCGAGTTTCATTGGATCGGGACGACCGCCGCTGACTGAGCCCGGGTCGGGACCGGCGCTTGTTGGCGGCGGACCGGCTGGGCGCTCGGCTGGTGGTCCGGAAGGCGGTCGCGCTTGCAAAGGCGCCGTGGGCCGCGGGCGTTCGGCCTTCGCATTGCCGAACCGCTTGTCGACGTCGACCGCCTCGTGTTCGGGCTGCTCCTGACGTGCAGCTTTCACAACGGCCCGAGGATTGAGAATCACCTCTTCGCCTTCGGCCACGCCGTCCTGGACCTCGATGTAATCCTTGCTGCTGCGCCCCAGCTTCAGCGGTCGCCGTTCGGTGCCGCCGCCGGCCTTCTTCACCCAGCAGCAGAACGCGCCGTTCTGCTGAACCACGGCGGCCACCGGCACTGTCAAGGTGTCGGTCGCGTGGGCCACGAGGATTTCGACTTCGGCCGTCATGCCCGGCTTCAACTCCGCGGCCTGACCGTCGACCTTGACGATCGTTGCGTATTCCTTGACATTGGCGGAGAAGAAGTGGGTCGGGTTGGGCTGGTTCGCAACGGAAACAACCTCGCCCTGAAACTCGCGGTCTTGCACGCGAATCCTCGCCCGCATGCCAGGCTGGATCTGCTCGACCTTCGACTCGTGGACCGCAACCTCGACCTGCATTTGCGAGAGATCGGGTAGGCGGAAAATCTCCTGCTGCTCGCGAACGCTCGCCCCCTCGGCGATCTCCGGCTCGCTACTGCGACGGTGCCAGCTCATGTCGTTGGCGTAGACGACCATGCCGGCCTTCGGCGCTCGGATCGTACATTTCTCCAATTGCTCTTCCAGCCGCGCCAGCCGCGCCTCCTCCAATTCGAACGCCGCCTTCTCCGACCTCATCCGGGCTTCGGCCGAATCGCGAATGCTCGTGAGGTCTTCGAGCATCTTCGGCTTGGTGAACGCGTTGAGCACGTGGATTGCCGTCTGGGCCGACTCCAGGTCGAGCGTTGCCCGTTTGACGGCGAACTCCTTCGCCTCCAGTTGCAGCTTCGTGGCGTAGCCCTTGCGGAACATCCGCTGTGTATATTGCAGCGTGTTCTCGGCGTTGCGAAGGTCCTCCATTGCGATGGTGGCCTGCGACTCCAAGTCCTGAACCTCCTTCTTGTAGGTGCCTTCGAGGTATTCCTGGACGGAGATTTTCGCGACGCTAAAATCCTTCTCGGCCTGCACGTACGACGCCCGGGCCTTCTCGTAGGTGATCTTCTGCTGACTGATCTGTTCTTCGAGTTGCGCGGTGTCGAGCTGCGCGAGCAGCTGGTTCTCCTCGACGGGGCTGCCGTCTTCGACGAGCGAGAGGATCGTGCTGCCGCCGGCCACCTCGCACTTGATCGTCACATTGTCGGCGCTTGCGAGCGTGCCCTCCTCGGTGACCGTGACCAGCAATTCGCCGCGCTGGACCCTGTGGGTGAGCATCGAACCGGCCTGCCCGTCCGCGCTCTTGCCCGAGAGAGTCGTAACGCCCCAACCCGCCAGCACCACGAGGACAACCAGAATCAACCCGCGCGTCAGCCACCGTCGCCAGACGTGATCGGCGGGCAACGAATCGACCTCGATCCCGGCGGCCGGATCCAATGGGCCAAGCAGGTCGGTTTCGGCGGGGTGATCGTGCTGGGCGTCGGTGGTCATGATTCCACGGGGGAAAAAGAATTGGTGGGATTCGCTCGTCTTCTATTTGCAGCACTTCAGCCAAGTGAAGCGAGGCGCTTGCCACACGGCCTTCTTCGGCATTCCCGCGCATGCGGGAACCCATTGCATTATGCTAGTCGGCTGGATTCCCGCCTGCGCGGGAATGACGTACTTCAGATGGCTGAGGTGTTACTTCCATTCTAATCTCCCTCGCCCTCCGTTGGGAAGGGAAAGCGTCGGTCCGGGCCGCCCCGCATCCTCGATTTCCATCGCCTGAATCACCTCCCGCGGCACCGGCGGTGGAATCTCCTCCATTTCGGGCACTTCGGTGGCGGCACACGGAAGGGGCTCGTCGACCCACATCCCCCGCTCGTCGATCCGCATGATCCCCAACTCCCGCATGAGCGTCATTCGGGTTGCCAGGAAGTTCAGCCAGACGCTCATGAAGTTGTTCTGCGCGCTGCGGAGGTCGGACAGGGCCGAGGTTAGGTTCAACGCAGCGGTCGGCCCAAGTTCGGCCGTCTCGCCCTCGGGCGGCTTGTTGAGCACTTCGCGCGTCTGGTCGACCCGCCGAATCGCGATCACCACGGCACGGCGCTGGATTTCGAGGTTCAACTCGTGCTCCCTCATATCTCGCAGAAGGCCTCGCAACGTCTGGTAGACGCCGTCCTCGTACTGGATCAGGTCGCGGCGGTCCTGCTGGTAGTCGATCAGCACCTGGCGGAACGTGTTCCTCTCGCGCAGGCGGTCGAAGGGCCCGTCGAACTCCAGGCCCACGCTCAATCGACCGGCCGGCCCACGGAACCGGAACGGATTGTCCTGCGTGGTCTGCAAGTCGCCGCTGAAGGTGACGTCCAAATCCGATTGCAGCGCATCCGCGTTGAACGCGATCAGCCGCCACGTGTCGACCAGCGCCGCCCGATTGTTCATCCAGTCGAGCCGATGCGTCCGGGCAATGGCCAGTGCCCGCTCTGGCTGTAATTCGATCGGTTCCACGCTTACCTGCTCCAGCCGTGTTCGGGCCTGCACCAGCGAGAGTTCGTCGACAATCAGCGCTACCTCCGATGCCAGGCTGGCCAACCGGTCGGCCGAGTCGCGGCGATCGCGCGTATCCAACGCACCGCGCAACTCCCCGAGCGCCGTATCCACCGCCACCATCCGCCGCTGAAGCTCCTCGAACGTGGCGATCAGCCGCTCAAGGTCCTCGGCAAAATTCTCGACCTCGCCCGGGTCCATCTCTGCTCGTCGCTGTTGGGCCTGATCGAGCAATTGCCGCACCTCGAGTTCGACCTGCTCGAACTGCTCGGCTGCCGCCTCGTTCAGGTCGGCCAGTTCTTCCGCGGCCGGCTGGAGCGCAGCCAGACGCGGCTGAAGCGGCAATTCACCAAACGCTTCCCGAAAATCGGAAATCTCCTGCTGCAACGCATTGACGGCCGGGTCGATGATCTGGAACTGGCGGATGAGCGAGTCGTCGGGCACCATCGGCAAGTCGGGCGGCATGCCAAGGGTGCCGGTCTTGAAGCTTTCGAGCCGGCTTTCCATCGCATTTCGCGCTTGCAGCAGGTTGGCTCGATCGGTCTCGATGCTCTGGCGGAACTGGTCGACCTGCTGCAAGTCGATGGTGCCGGCCTCGAGATGGGCTTCCAACAGGCCCAGTGCGCGGAGACGTGCGTTGAGGCTTTCTTCGAGATTGCGCAGTTCCTGCAACCGCTGCAACAGGCCGATGAACCCGCCCACCTGTCCGGCCCCGCCGCCGGCGAACCCGGCCGTGGCCGTGCCGCCGCTGCTGCCGCCGGAGAACCCGCCGCCGCCGAATTGCGTGGCCTCGCCCACTCCGCCGAATCCGCCCGAGCCGGTGCCGGTGAAACCGGTCAGGCCGGTGCCGCCAAAGAACCCGCCTCGCCGATTCGGCCCCCGGACGCCCAACTGGCCGAGGGCCACTTGCGTGTAGAACCCCTGGCGATATCGCTGAAACGCACGGAGATTGGCCAGCAGGGTGCGTTCGGCGATGGTCAACTGCTCCAGAGCCACATCGCGTCCCGCGCCGCGTAGAAGGGGCTGGGTGAGGGTGAAGTTGAGAATCGAGATGGCGTTCTCGGTGTTGTCGCCGGCGAATTGCCAGACAAACGCGTTGGCAAACCCGACGGCCAACTCGCCGGCGGTGGCGAAGCGGCGCTGGAACTGGAAATCGGTTTCGGTCGTCAGGACGCTATTGGCCCCGCCGCTGACCCGATCGGCCCCGCCGGCAAACAGCGGCCCCAGGCTGGAGAACCGCGTCGCATTGCCGCCGAAAAACCGCACGTCGAACCGGTAGCGTTCGGTGCTGACGTCCAGGGCCGAGAGGTAGATCTCCTCGAGTTGTTTCTGAAAGCTTGGCGAATGGATCAACGCCATCTCAACGGCCGAATCGAGCGACAGCTTCACGGCGCCGTCGTCGGTCAGCGCCACGTATTGGCCCAAGTACTTCTCCCAGCAAGGATTCTCCAGATCCCGCCGACAGCCGTTGGCGTACCAGTGGGCCCAGCCGCGTTTGCCGTCGACGCAACGCATATAGTGGTGCGACGCCGGGTCATCGGGCGGCATCGGCGGGCGGATTTCGTTACAGGGATCGGCGTAGCGGCTTCGGGGGTCTTGCTGAATGGTGAAGCCCGGCAGGGCCCAGCGCGGGTCGTTCGACTTCTGCGCGACCAGGCATCGCGCCTCGCGGTCGGCCTCGTAGGCGTAGCGTTCCAGCGAACAGCCCGTCATCCCTCCCGCCACGCAGGCAGCCAGTGCCAACGCCGGCCACAAGTTCGCGCGATACTTGGCCTTCCGTGCCATCCAATGATCCTGAAATCCGCGCAATCGAAACCGGAGCCGGCCTCGCCGAGATTGCTCATCCCGTAGTGTCGTCAGGCAGCCAAGCCTCCCGGACGTCATTGCCGCGTAGGCGGGAACCCCCGCCGAGTAGAGACTTCGCAGCCGGATTCCCGCCTGCGCGAGAATGACGAGTAAACCAAGCCCCCTGCATTGAGGGCCTTCCTTCCACAGTGTACCAGGAATATACTCGGCCAAAATCGCTGCAAGCTTTAGCGATTGTAGCAATAACAGGAGATGCGCACTCTGGGAATACAGGGAGATATAGTCAATGCCATCGCGTCCATTCCCATTTTGTCGCCTTCATCGTTTCATCTTGCGAAAAACGCCGCGATTTGCTAAACCCTCGTTTTTGCCACACGATCGACTATGGTCGTTAAACGGGGGGGAAGCATGCCTCTAAAGACATATCGCACAAAGACCACCGCCTGGGGGCGTTTCCCGGTCGTCGAAGGCCAAATGCTCCGCTCCGAGCGGCTCGAAGCGGCTACCGAAAACGCCACGCTCTGCCGAGGCCTGGGGCGCTCCTACGGCGATAGTGTCCTGCCGGCGAAGCCCGAAGACCTCATCGTCGACGCCAGTCTGGCCGACCGGATCCTGGCCTTCGATCAGGAGTCGGGCGTCCTGCGTGCCGAGGCGGGACTCTCGCTGCTGGAGCTGAACCGCCTTTGGCTCCGTCGCGGCTGGTTCACGCCCGTCTCACCCGGGACGCAATATGTCACCCTCGGCGGCATGGTCGCCTCCGACGTCCACGGCAAGAACCACCACGTCGACGGATGCTTCGGCGAGCATGTCACGGCGTTGAAACTCCGCGTCGCCGACGGCCGGATCGTCGAGTGTTCCGACACGCATGAGCCGGAACTATTCCGCGCCACGATCGGCGGCATGGGCCTGACCGGGCATATCCTTGAGGTCGAGTTCCGTATGAAACGGATTCCCTCGCCGTGGATCTGGGAAGAGAGCGAGCGGATCGCCGATCTCGACCGGATGGTCGCCGGGCTGAAGGACGCCGCCGAACAGTGGCCGATGACCGTCGGCTGGCTCGACTGTCTTGCCCGGGGACCGAGCCTCGGGCGCGGCATCCTCATGAAGGGCCGTTGGGCCGAGCCGGACGAGGCGCCGGGGAAGCCGCCTGCCTGGAAGCGGCGGTTCCGCGTGCCGTGCGAGTTTCCCGCCATCGCGCTGAACAAGGCCAGCATGAAGGCGTTCAATCTCGCCTACTACTACAAGCATTACCAGCCCCGGCTGCGACGAATCGTCCACCCGGACAGCTTCTTCTACCCGCTGGACATGCTCGATCAGTGGAACCTGGTCTACGGCCGCCGCGGGTTCACGCAGTACCAGTGCGTATTGCCGCACGCCTACGACAACGGGCCGGCGCGGCGGTTCTTGCAGATGTTCGTCGCCAGCGGCGGGATGGGTTTCTTGTGCGTGATCAAGGACTGCGGCCCGGAGGGCAAGGGGATGCTTTCGTTTCCCCGGCCCGGCGTTTCGATCGCCATGGACTTTCCCGTCCATCCGGAGAAGACCCGTGTGCTGATCGACCGGCTCAACGAACTCGTGCTCGCCGAGGGCGGCCGGATCTACCTTACGAAGGACGCCCTGACCCGGGCTGAGCATTTCCGCGCGATGGAACACCGCCTCGATGCGTTCAACGCCGTTCGCCGCCGATGGGACCCCGAGGGCCGAATCCGCAGCGCGCAGTCGGTCCGCCTGCTGGGAGATCGCATATGAAAGCCGTCATTCTGGGTGCAACACAGGGCATGGGCCGGGCCGTGGCGCGGCTGCTGGCCGAGCGCGGCGCCAGGCTGTTCCTATTGGGCCGCGATGGCGAACAACTGGCCCGTTCCGCCCGCGATTTGGAAATCCGCGGCGCCGAGGGCAAAGTGCAAATCGTACGTTGCGATCTGCTCGACACCGCGACCTTCACGCCGGCGTTGGACGCGGCGACGGCCGAGCTCGGAGCGTTCGACACGGTGATCGTCACCAGCGCCATGTTCGCCACCCAAGAGGAGCTGGAGGCCGACCCCGAGCTGGCCGCGAAGCTGCTTCTGGCCGATTTCACCAACACGGTCGTCTTCTGCGAGGAGGCCCGGCGTCGCCTTTTGGCCGCCGGTGGCGGGACGCTCTGCGTGTTCAGCAGCGTGGCGGGCGAACGCGGACGCAAGCCGGTGCTGCTCTATGGGGCGGCCAAGGCGGGGCTGTCGCGCTACCTCGAAGGGCTCGACCACAAGTTCCGCGCCGAAGGGCTGAAGACCGTCTGCGTGAAGCCGGGATTCATCCATACGAGCATGACCGCCGGGCTGAAGCCGCCGCCGTTTGCCGGTCAGCCGAGTGCCGTCGCGCCGCTGGTCGTCCGCGCGATCGACCGCGGCACGCCGGAGATCTATGTTCCGCCCGCATGGCGCCGCGTCATGTGGGTCATCCGCAATCTGCCGCGCCGCGTCATGCGGCGAGCGAAGTTCTAACCTGCCATGCCAACCATCCCCCTGATAACCGACGTCCGCCACGCCACCGGCTCGCCCGCCGCGTTGGCCAAGGGCATGATCCGCTTGGCGCGGCCGAAGGACTGGGTCAAGAACGTCTTCATGGTGGCGCCGGTGCCGTTCGCGCTGGTCACCGGGGCCCATTTCGAGCTGGTGCCGTTTCTGCTGGGTTTGCTCGGCTTTTCGCTGGTCAACTCGGCCATCTACACGCTCAACGATCTGGTCGACGCCGAGGCCGACCGGCTGCATCCGCGAAAGCAATATCGCCCGGTCGCCGCCGGTGTGGTGCCGCCGAATGTCGCGTTGATCCAGTTTGCGTTTCTGGCCCTTTCGGGCGTCGGCCTGGCCCTGGCCAGCGGCAAGCCCGGCGCGGCGCCGCTGGTGTTGGTCTATATCGCGCTGAATCTCGGCTATAGCCTGGGCATGAAACACGTTGCCCTGCTGGACGTGTTCCTGCTCTCTTCCGGCTTTGTGATTCGCGTGTTGTTGGGGTGTGCGTTGGTCGCGGCTCCGCCGTCGGCCTGGCTGCTTTTGTGTACGTCGGCGTTGGCGCTGTTTCTCGGCTTCATCAAGCGTCGGGCCGACCTGAACGCCCGATCGGACAACAGCCACCGCCCCTCGCTGCGGGGTTACACGCAAGTCTTCCTGGATCAGGCGATTATCATCTGCGCCGGCGTGGCCCTGCTTGCTTATGCCCTGTACAGCATCGAGTCGCAAGTGCTGCTGAAGGGGCGGGAAATGGCTTCCATGCCGCTGGTCGCCTATGGTATCCTGAACTATTTGCGGGTCGCCAGCAAGGAGAATCTCGGCGGGTCGCCGGTCGAGGTCGCCTATTCGTCCCGGTCGAGCCAGGTCTGTGCCGTCGGGTGGGTGGCGGCCGTCACCTGGAGTCTGGGGCTATGGTGAACCGCGAGGAGGCGTGCGTGGCACAATCCACGGCGTGGCACCACCACGTTCGGCAAATCCTGATCATGCTGCTGAAGATCGGCCTCTCGGTCGCGATCATCGCTTACCTGGTGATGGACGCCCGAAAGGATCCCGAAACCTTCAAGAAGCTCGTCCACGACCCGAAGAATTGGAGCATCCTGCTGGCGGCCTTGGCCGTCTGCGCCGCGGCGGTCAGTTCGACGATTATCCGCTGGTGGTACCTGGTTCGGGCGCTGGGGGTGCCGTTTCCCTTCCGCGACGCGCTGCGGATCGGCTTTGTCGGCTATCTGTTCAACCTCGCTCCGATGGGCATTGTCGGCGGCGACCTGCTGAAGGCCTGGATGCTCGCTCGCGAACAACGGGGGCATGAAGCCAAGGCCGTGGCCGCCGTGGCGATGGACCGGATCGTCGGCTTGCAGATGCTGTTCGTCGTGGTCTCGGCGGCGATTCTGGTGCTCGGCTATCACCACTCGTCCAACGCCGACATCCGCGGCGTGGCCAACTTCACGCTACTGGTCACCGCGGTAAGCACGGCCGTTTGTGGGCTGCTGCTGACGCCCACTTTCACCGACGGCCGGCTCACACAATCGATGACTCGGCTTCCGCGCGTCGGCAGACCGATCGGGAAGTTGATCGACGCGGTTCGGCTCTATCGCCAACAGCCGGCGGTGCTGATCAACAGCATTTGGATGAGCGTGATGATCCATGCGCTGTTCAGTACGGGCATCTACCTGATCGCCCGCGGATTACCCGACCGCTTCCTCACGCTCGGCCAGCACTTCTTCGTCGCGCCGCTGAGCGCCGTGGCAACGCTCATCCCCTTGCCGGCCGGCCCGCAGGAAGGGGCCATCCAGTATCTCTACGGCCAGCTGCTCGACGCCCCGGCCAAGGGGCTGGCCGTCGGTTTGAGCTATCGACTGGTGACCGTGCTGATCGCCCTGATTGGCGTCGTCTACTACCTCGGCAGCCGCCGTGAAGTGGCCGAAGTGATCCACGAAGTCGAAGAGGGCCACGAAGAATTCTGACGCCGCTTGGCCAACAACCGTCACTGCCGCGCAGGCGGGAACCCAGCGGCGATGACGCGCGGGGGCATTGAGCTTTGTATCTCGCGTGCAACTACCGATGCTGCATCGAACCGCTCGCCGCGTCGACGTGCGGGCCGACCGGGGCAAAGGCCGGCGGGCGGATATTCCGCAACTCCTCGACCATCGCGCCGACCGTGTGGCGAATCTGCTCTTCGGTGTGCAGCGACGTGATGAAGAAACGCAGCCGGGCGGCACTCTCGGGCACGGCCGGATAGACGATCGGCTGGACGTTCACGCCACGCCCGAACAACGCCTTGGACAACTGCAACGCGAGCATCGAGTTGCCGAGGATCACCGGCACCACGGGCGAATCCTGGCTCATACCCGTATCGAGCCCCTGCTGCCGAGCGAGGTCCAGAAACAGCTTCGACCGCGCGTTGAGCGTCGCGACGCGCCCCGGTTCGGCCCTCAAAAGCTTCAGCGACGCCAGCGCCGCTGCCGCGTTGGCCGGCGGCAGGCCCACGCTGTAGACGAAGCCCGGGGCCGTGTAGCGGAGATACTCGACCAACTCGCGGCAGCCGCCGATATACCCACCGCAACTGCCAAATGCCTTGCTCAACGTGCCCATCCAGATATCGACGTCTTGGCGGTCGACGTGGAAATGCTCACCGATGCCACGGCCGGTTTCGCCGATCGTGCCGATCGAATGGGCCTCATCGATCATCAGGTAGGTCTTGTGTCGCTTCTTGACCTCGATAAACCGGGGTAACTCCGGCATGTCGCCGTCCATGCTATAGACGCCCTCGATCACCAGCAATACGCGACGGTATTCGTGCCGGTATTGCCGCAGCAACTCGTCGGCCGCCCGCCAGTCGTTGTGCGGGAACGGCCGCCGCCGCGCTCCGGAGAGGATGGCTCCTTGCAGGATGCTGTTGTGCGAGAGCGAATCGTGCAGAATCAGGTCGCCCGGGCCCAACAGGTGGCCGATCACGGTCTCGTTGGTCGCGTGGCCGCCGACGAAGACGATCGCGTCTTGCGTGCCCACGAAATCGGCAATGGCCCGCTCCAACTCAACGTGAATATCCTTCTGGCCCGAGACCAGCCGGCTGGCCGACACGCTGGTGCCATACTTGGCGATCGCCTTTTGGGCCGCGTCGACGACGACCGGGTCGCCCGACATGCCAACATAGTTGTAGCTGGAGAAGTTGATAAACTCGCGTCCGCCAATCCGCGTGCGGTCGTTGGTGACGGCTTGATGAACGGTGAAGAACGGATTGCCCATGCCGGTGCTCTCAAGCAACGCAAGACTTTGCTTGAGCTTCACGTACTCCGGCAGGCACTCGAAGCGGTAGTTCTCCTCAGGCACCTCGAAGTCGATCGGCGGCTTCTTCGCCGTCTCCGTTCGCGTTTCCGGAGCCATATACTCCCGCACCGCCGCGACCACGTCGCGGCCGGTGAGCAGCTCGTCGAGGATCTCCTCGGGAAACCGGCCGCCGAACTGGTCCTCGATCCCGGCGACAATCTCCATCCGCTCGAGTGAATCGAGCCCAATGTCGGTGATCTCGGTGTCGAGCGTGAGGTCTTTCGCCCGTTCGCGAGCCACGCGGCGGACCTGCTCGAGCACTCGTTGGCCGATCTGCTCGGGCGTCAGCGTAGAGCCGGGTTCGCCCTGCCGCGACTTCGTGGGTTCTTGTTCGGATGCGACATCCTGTCGCTGCGACGACACGTCGGCCGCCGGTTGCGAAATCGACTCGAAGGCGTCGCTTGAAGTCGCCATTTTTGCCGAATCGATGCGGACACTTTGGGCTCTCCAACGCCGAGACGCATGCTCCGGTTCGACCGCCTCGGCATGCCACGCGCCGACGACCGCCAACGTTCCGGCCAGATACGCTTCGCGGCAGCCGTGGCGTTGTATCTTGCCGCTGGACGTCTTCGGGATGCTGCCGTAGCGGATCAAGACGATGGCGTCGACGGCCATCTCCTGCTCGGCGGAGACCGCGAGGCGAATCGCGTCGAAAACCGGCTCCAGGTCGGCCGGGCGGCCTCGTTGTAATTCATGGACGATCACGAGCCGCTCTTCGGTGTCGCGTTCGACCGTGAAGGCCGCGCCGGCGTGCGGGTGCAACGCCGGGTGGCTCTGCTCAGCCGTTCTTTCGATGTCCTGCGGGTAAATGTTCTTGCCGTGTAGGACAATCAAGTCCTTGATTCGACCGGCCATGAACAGCTCTCCGTCGCAAAGGAATCCCAGGTCGCCCGTTCGCAAATAGGGACCCTGGCTCGAGCCTTTCAGCCGGGCGCCAAACGTCTCTCGGGTCGCCTGGGGCTTCCGCCAATAGCCCTTCGCTATACTATATCCACGGACCCAGATCTCGCCCACCTGCCGCTCAGGGCATGGGATACCCGCTTCCGGATCGACAATGACAATCTGCTGGTCGGGAAGGTTCCTACCACAACTGCACAGGCGCTTGGCCTCCGCCTTGGCCTCGTCGTCGGGCAGGGCCTCTCCGGACGCCAAGGCGGACGCGTCGAACCCGCGCACCAGCGGGGGGCGATGGGCACGGCCTCCGGAAACGATCAAGGTCGCCTCGGCCAGCCCGTAGCAAGGATAGAATGCCTCGCGACGGAACCCACACGGCCCGAACGCCTCGACGAAGCGGTCCATCGTCTCGGCATGGACCGGCTCGGCACCGTTGCAGGCAACTCGCCAACGGCTCAGGTCGAGCTGCTCGCGGTCCTCGGGGGCGATCTTCCGTACGCAGAGGTCGTAGGCGAAATTCGGGCCGCCGCTGGTGGTGCCGCCGAAGCGCGAAATGGCCGAAAGCCACCGAAGCGGCTTTTGCAGGAAGGCCATCGGCGTCATCAGGATGTTCGGCCGCCCGACAAACAACGGCTGCACGATCCCGCCGATCAGCCCCATGTCGTGGTAGCTGGGCAGCCAGAACACGCCGATGTCCGAGCGGGTGTGCTCAAAGGCATGGGCGATCAGCGCGGAGTTGTGCAGCAGGTTGCCGTGGCTAAGCATCACGCCTTTGGGCATCCCGGTCGAACCGGAAGTGTATTGCAGCAAGGCGATCGAGTCGCCCTCGACCGGCGGTTCTTGCCAGGGCGTTTGCGGATCAGGCTCGACCTGGTCGGTGCAAAGCAGGGCGAAATGGCGGAAGCCGGGCGCGGCGTCGATCAGCGGGAGGATGCGGCCGGCGGCTTTCGTATTGGTCAGGACGAGATTTGCTTGCGCGTCGTTGGCAATCGCCTCCAGACGCGCGGCCGAGCGGTTCTTTCGCGGCGGATAGACCGGCACGGCAACCACACCCGCGTAGATGCAGCCGAAGAAGCCCGTGATGAAATCCAATCCCGGCGGATACAGCAGCAGCGCCCGTTGGCCGGCCATATCTCGGGCAAGAAGGTAGGCGGCGATGGCCTGGGCCTTCTCGTCGAGCTGGCGGTAGGTCAGGTGGACTTGCTCGGTTTCGCCATCGACCAGGAAGGCAAACGCGGTCTCATCCGGTTGATGGACGGCGCGATGGCGGACCAGATCGATCAGGGTTGAGGGCCCAAAGAAGCTTCCCAGTGGTTCATCCGTGCGCATCTCGGCTTGTTCTCCTGACAAGGGCGCGTTTGTCGCATGAGCTGAAATATTGCCGCACCGATCCAGGATTCCACAACCAGGACCCTCTGCCATCGAAGGGTTCCGCGCCACCGAAGGCCCACCTACCCCTCGGGCAGGTCCCCTGGTCATGCGAAACGTGAGAAATCGATACATCATGTCTAATCGGCAGTTTTCGCATCACGATTTGACCGAATGGTTTACGTCGGGAGGTTTTCGCGCGCGAATTTGCGAAACCGGGCAACGCGCGAGGGGGGGCTGGCGGGCCGATCGGTCGCAAAACGCGGCGATCTACCGGCCGGGCTGGCCCGGCCGCTAAGCATCCCTCTCAACTCTCAACTCTCAACCCTCAACCCTCAACTCTCAACTCTCAACTCTCAACTCTCAACTCTCAACCCTCCCCCTAGCGGTCGAACCACTTGCGAAGCGTGTGCCAGGTGGCGGCGCGGCCTTCGCGGGCAATGGCCGTGGTCAGCGGGATCTCCTTCGGGCAAACCTTCACGCAGTTCTGCGCGTTGCCGCACACCTGAATCCCGCCCTCGGAGGTCAATGCGTCGAGCCGCTCCGAGGCGTTCATCTTGCCGATCGGGTTCATGTTGAACAACTCGACCTGACCGATCGCATGCGCCCCGAGGAACGACCGCATGTAGGCCTCGCGCTGCCGGGCGCGGAATTGCTCGTCGGTCTCCCCGGGCCGCCGGTCAAGCTCGATCTTCAAAAACTGCGGACACGCCTCCATGCAACAGCCGCAACACATGCACTTGCTATACTGGTAGGCCAACTGCTGGGCCTCTTGCGACTGCCGCGGCCCGGGGCCCAGGTCGAGATAGCTGTCGACCGGCACCCAACCCTTCACTTTCTCCAGCGATACGAACACGCGGCTGCGGTCGACCACCAGATCGCGCAGCACCGGAAACTTCGTCATCGGCCGAAGCTCGATCAGCTCCGGCTGATCGGCCAGCAGATGATCGACCAGCGCCGTGCAGGCCTGCCGCACGCGGCCGTTGATGAGCATCGTGCAGGAGCCGCAGACCTCCTCCAGGCAATTGGCCTCGTAGGCGACCGGCGCCACCGGCCGGCCCTCTTCGGTCGTACCCAGCCGGGCGATCTTCTGCAACACGCTGATGCAGTTCATGTCCGGCTCGTACTCGACCCGATAGTGTTGCCAATAGGGCTTCTCGCTCGGGCCGTCCTGCCGGAGGATGCGTACGCGGAATGTTTTGGTATTCATGGTTCGTTGGTGCTATAAGCTGGTATCTTCACGTTGGGCGCCTTGCCGCTGCCGCCAGACTTCTTCGATCACGTCCCCGCCGGTGAGGCCGTACAGCCGCGGCCGGGGCGGGATCATCGACGTGTCGACCTCCTCGTAGCTTAGCTCCGGGTGGCCGTCGGCGCCGTACGCGGCAATGGTCGACTTCAGCCACCGGCGGTTGTTCTGCTCGAACCGGTCGCACCAGGCCTCGGCCTGACGCCGGGCTTCGGCCGGATCGTCGGTATGGATCTCGGGCATCGCGAATTCGGGCTTGTAATGCGCCCCGCGGCATTCATCCCGGGCCAGCGCGCCTTGGAGGATCGTCTTCGCCAGCGGGAACATATCGACCAGCGCCCGGGCGAACGAAAGGTTCTGGTTCGTCCAGGTGCTCGCGTCGGCCACGGTTGCGCGCAGCGCCTGTTGCTCCAACTCGCAAACCCGATCGTACGCTTCTTGCAGCTCGTCGTTGTGCCGGATCACCGTGGCCGAGCGGGTCATCACCTGGCCCAATTGCTCGTGGACCTCGTAAGGGTTCGGGCCGTTGGGGCCTCGCGAGAGCAGTTCCTTGTAGTCGGCCAAGTGGCGCTGCGTCTCGCGGTCGAACAACGACGAGGGCTGCTCGGCCGCGTTTCCCTGGGGCAGATTGTCCAGGTAGCCGGCCACACCCGGCGCGACGGTCAGTCCGCTGAAGATACACGCGACCAGCGAATTGGCCCCGAGCCGGTTGGCGCCGTGGAACTGGTAGTCGCACTCGCCGATGGCGTAGAGGCCCGGGATGCTGGTCTGCTGGTTGCGCGGCGAGCCGACGACCAGCCCGCCGTCAGCGTTGCGCTCGTAGTCGCACCACAGCCCGCCCATCGAGTAGTGGACGGCCGGGAAGATTTTCATCGCCTGATCGCGTGGGTCGACGCCCTGGAACTTCTCGTAGATTTCGAGGATGCCGGCCAGTTTGCGGTCGAGCAGCTCGCGCGGCAGGTGGCTCACGTCGAGGTAGACGCACAGCCGGTCCTTCTCCACGCTGAGCCCCTCGCGGACGCAGACGTTGAAGATTTCGCGCGTGCCGATGTCGCGCGGTACGAGGTTGCCGTACCGCGGATAGCGCTCTTCGAGGAAGTAGTAGCGTTCGGCCTCGGGGATGGCGTTCGGATGGCGGGGGTCTTGCGGCCGCCGCGGCACCCATACCCGACCGCCTTCACCCCGGGCGCTCTCGCTGATCAGCCGCAGCTTGTCGGCCCCGGGGATGGCCGAGGGATGGACCTGGATGAACTCGCCGTTGGCGTATTTGGCGCCGGCCTGGAAGGCGCGGCTGGCGGCGGCGCCGGTGCATTCGGTCGA
>Ga0180434_10004057_pt1 | contig 18078 bp, 14 predicted proteins | sample SS_ome_7_FD_132453 | JGI IMG/M metagenome (GOLD analysis project Ga0180434, IMG submission 132453) | Hypersaline lake sediment archaeal communities from the Salton Sea, California, USA - SS_1_D_2 metaG | ecosystem: Environmental > Aquatic > Non-marine Saline and Alkaline > Hypersaline >...
ACCAATCTGTTTTGGATTACGTGGGGAATGTATGATGCACTGGGTCAATATGAACCTTCAGATCCAAACACTTCAGTTCCTTTCACTTTAGTTTTTAATACTGAACCATTGGCGGGCGATTTGGTCGTGGACCGCACAGTAGATATTTACGACCTTGCTGAGCTGAATTACTATTGGCTCAGAGATGAAGGATCTATATACAACGATTATTATGAACGAGACGATTCAAAAAGGGATGGAAATGTAAACTTATTGGATTTTGCGATGCTCGCTTCAAACTGGCTCGAAACTTTACCAATAATTCCATAGCTTAAGAGTCAAGATATAAACGGATTCGGTCGCTTGGTTCGGCCGCTTCAGCCGCGGCGAGACCGCGTCTCGACGGGTGCGCGGCTCGGCTTCTGTTTTGATTCGGCCCGTCAGTACCGCCGGACTCGAAATGACAATAACAATGTCTTTAACAGAGCATTACAGGCTCTAAATCTCTGCGCCCTGGGCGGTCTGAGCGGTGAGAAATTCAGATTTAGTTCTTACTCATAATTCTTCACGGGGATTTGCAATTGATTAATTGGTAGAGGTCGTTTAGTATTAATTCAAACTTATTGGTGTTTGAATAACAAATGGAACGAAACATTAATCTGTGAAGCCGCAATAAGGAGTTTTTTTAGACGTCCAAAAAAGCCCGCCCTGACCTGTCCTGAGCTTTGCCGAAGGAGCACAGCCGAACGAGCCCGGCATGACACAAAGGATAATCGGCCCGAATTAACTGGATTCGATACAATAAAAGGCCCTGGCGGTTAAAAAGTGCCTTAAAGCGCAAACGTTCATTTATGGACGGGACGGATTATAAGTGAGATTGTTTTTTGATGTGGTTTGGTGAAAAAGTAAATGGTCGCCAAAGAGGTGAACATATTGGGTATCGAGACGAGTTGCGACGAGACGGCTGCGGCGGTAGTGGCTGACGGGCGAACGATTAAGTCATCCGTAGTGGCTTCGCAGGATGAGCTGCACGAAAAGTTCGGCGGCGTGGTCCCGGAAATCGCCTCAAGGGCACATATCGAAAATATCTATCCGGTCGTTGCGCAGGCGCTTGAAAAGGCCGGCGCGGGCAAAGAAACAATTGATGCCGTAGCCGTTGCCAATCAGCCCGGCCTTGTAGTATCACTAATAGTGGGTGTTACCGCAGCAAAGGCTCTGGCTTTTGCCTGGGACAAGCCGTTGGTCGCCGTAAACCACGTGCATGCTCACCTGCAATCGGCGATGTTAGACCGGGAGAGTCTCAACCTGCCTTCGGTAGCCCTGGTCGTGTCCGGCGGACACACGAGTTTATACGACTGCCAAAGCGCTTTGGATTTAACCTTGATAGGCTCTACGATTGACGATGCGGCGGGGGAGGCGTTTGACAAGGTGGCGGCGATTTTGAAGCTGCCGTATCCGGGCGGGCCGAGCATCGAGAAAATCGCGAAAAACGGAAATCCGGATGCTATCCGGTTCCCGCGGTCTATGCTGGAGCCTGACTCTCTCGATTTTTCGTTCAGCGGCATAAAAACCGCCGTGCTTTACCACTGCCGCGGCCAGGATATGAAGGGCGAAAACAGGACCGGCCTGATGAGTGAAAATGAAAAAGCCGACATAGCGGCCTCGTTTCAGTCGGCGGTGGTCGATGTCTTAGTCGCAAAGACAAAAAGGGCTGCCGACAAAATAAAGGCAAAAACGGTACTATTAGGCGGCGGTGTCGCAGCTAACACATCGCTGCGCAAAGCACTTACTCAAATGTGCGACAGCACAGGCAGAAAGCTTCTTGTTGCACCAAAGCGGCTTTGCACCGATAATGCGGTAATGGTGGCCTCTTTAGCCTATCACAAATTCAGGGCCGGTATGTTCGCGGACCTTGGGCTTGAAGCAGTAGCTACATCTTAAAAATGTTTGAAAAAATTGAAAAAGAGACATCCTTCTTGTCATTCCCGCGAAGAAATGTCACCCCTGCGGAGGCAGGGGCGGGAATCCAGAGGAAAAGAAACAGATTCCGCCCCAAGGCTGGAATGACAGAAACGCGTCAGGATAAAAAAGTATTTTTTTCTTATTAAAAAAGAAATGATAGTCAAGTTGAAATGGACACTGAAAAACTGACAGAATTATTAGGGCGGGTAAAGAGCGGCAAAATCACTATCGATGAGGCCGTACAAAATCTGCGCCATCTGCCTTTCGAGGATTTAGGCTTTGCACACATCGATCATCACCGCCAGATTCGCTGCGGTTTTCCGGAAGTGATTTACTGCCCCGGCAAGACGACCGAACAAATAGTTGAAATCTTTTCGAACCTCGCCGAAAAAGGAAATAATATCTTAGCCACCCGGGCAAAAGAAGATGTTTTCAGGGCGCTGGTCGAAACAAAAATGTTCCCGAAAATCAGATATGAAAAGCCCGCAAAGGCGATCGTCCTGGAGCAGAAGAAAATCAAACCTTCCAAAACCGTTGTTCCGATAATTACGGCCGGGACCGCTGATTTGCCCGTCGCAGCCGAAGCGAAAGTTACCGCCGAGATTATGGGCCAGCAGACAGAGCTTATCTGCGACGTAGGCGTAGCGGGCCTGCACAGGTTGTTGGGTCATCTGCCGAAGCTCCAGAGTGCCGGCGTCATTATCGTTATAGCGGGGATGGAAGGAGCCCTGGCCAGCGTTGTGGGCGGACTGGTTAGTTGTCCCGTTATTGCCGTCCCCACCAGCATCGGCACAGGCGCCGCTTTCGGAGGTATCGCCGCCCTTCTGACGATGCTGAACAGTTGCGCCGCAGGTGTTACAGTAGTAAATATCGATAATGGCTTCGGCGCAGGCTTCACAGCAGCACTTATAGGCAAAAATAATTACTCAAATTGACCTCATTATTATAACGTCCGCGCCTTTTTGAGCACAGCCGGAATTACTGTCATAACAGAAGCCCAGCCGCGAGATAATATCAACAGAAACCGTACCGCGCACCCGTCGAGACGCGGTCTCGCCGCGGCCCAAGCGGGCGCATCAGAACAGAAGCCGAGCCGCGCAAGCGGCCGAATCAAATGGTGGAATAATAACATTATCTTTCGGGCGGCTTGCGCCGCCGCGCTTTTGTTTTGATAATTCTATTGTCATGCCGGATTTAATCCGGCATCCAGTTCATTTAGCCCTGCGGCTTGTGCCGCCGCGCTTTTGTTTGTTCTGTCATTCGGGCGCAAAATAAGAGCCGGCTCTAAAAAGCCGGCTCTTTAAGTAAGTCAGTCAATCCCGGTACGCCGGGAATCAAAGCTTATCTTAGCAAAGTGCGATATAGCTGGCGATGGCCAGGATCAGGATGCGCTTCTTGGTGATTACAAACGGAACCCACACCTGTTCATAAAAGCTCTTCATCTCATTTCTCCGTAAATCGTTACTTCGAAACATCTCATAACCCTCCGTTCATACCCCTCCGTCGAAGCCGAACCCTACCGGTTGTGTTTTAATTATTATACCAAAATGGCAAACCAAATACAAGAAAAATCGCGCCTCCGGAGCCTAAAGTCCTTAATATAAAGACCTTGCGCAAAGGTTGAGACCGGCTTTTTTGGGACCTGAAAAAGGCTCATCGCCGGGCGATAAAGCCGCCTTAGAACCCTGGCTGAATTTGGTTGACCCGGCGTTGGTTATCTGCGATTATATCGGGCGTTAAATCTCTGGGGTAACCGTATTAACCGGATTTTGGCGGCGGTGTGGGCTATAAGCCCACCGCTTTTTCGCAGGCGAAGCAAGTGCCCAAACAACTGGAAAAAACGATAATAAATGATGCCATCTTAGTGCGACAGTCACAGCATGGCGATTCTGTGGCCATGAGCCGGCTCATCACCAAGTACCAGGACCGGATATACAACACAATCCTGAAAATTTGTGCAAACTCTCACGATGCGGCGGAACTAACCCAGGATACATTTGTCAAATGTATAGAGAAGATAAATACGTTTGAGGGAAAAAGTGCCTTCTATACATGGTTATTCAGGATTGCTGTAAATCTGACCCTCAACTACTGCAAGAGAAACACAAGAATCGGAATACAGTCGCTCCAGGACCGTGTGGCCGACGAATCGGACGGAGCCGCGGTTGAGTTGGGTACGTTTCTGACCGACCAAAGTGCCGACGACCCCGCCGTCCTGGCTCAGGACAGCGAAGTCGGCGAAATCGTACTTGCGTCCATGGCGAAACTTCAGGACCACCACAGGGCGGTCGTGGTGCTGCGGGATATTGAAGGTATGAATTACAGCGAGATTGCCGAGACACTCGGGATTGAAATCGGTACGGTCAAAAGCAGACTCAGCAGAGCCAGAGCGAATTTAAGAGAGATTTTGAAAGCAGTGTATCCTTAAGGGAAAAAATTTCCGCGATTGAGAATATAAACTGTTAGGAAGGTTCTTAAGCGCAGGCGAACAGGAAAATTCAATTGGTAGCACTATAAAATGAGTGAAATTAATAAAGATATCGAAGAACTGCTGAGTTGTTACATTGACGGCGAACTTTCCGATCGAGGTTGCACAGAAGTCAAAAGGCTTATCAGGCACGACAATAATATAGCCGCCAAACTAATCGAACTGCAAAAGCAAAAACAACTGCTCAACAACCTGCCCGTGGAGCCTGCGCCACAAGGGCTCCTGCAGCGAATAAACTACACTCTAAGTGGAAAACCCGCTGCGAAAAGATACTTCATCGATACCGACCACACCGCGGGAGTGAGACATCTTTTCTTCCGGCGGGTCCTGACCATTGCAGCAATGTTCATATTGCTCTGCGGTCTGGCGGTAGTAGTGTTTAATGTGATTATGCCGGACCCCGCTTCACTCAAAAAACCAGTTGCTCTTGAGCCGGGTGAAACCTCACACCACCGCACACCGGTTCAAGAAACCGGCCCCACCCGAACGCAGGATGCGATAACGGATAATTATCCCTTCAGCGCCACCCTCGAACTCGTCTCGTTTGATTCAATCGCCGTAAATAGTTACATTGCAAAGGCAATTTACAACAACGGCCTCGTAGATAATACAATACCAAGACGCGAGGCTACTTTGAGCAGTTATCATATAACCTGCACAACCGACCAAATAGTCGCACTGCTGGCCGACCTTGAAGCGGTCTGGGATAAATGCGGCAAAACATCTTTAGCCATCTACACCGAAGACCAGGATTCAAAAATCTTAGTCAACAATATCACATCCGCCCAGGCAATAGCCGTTTTTGCGCAGGAAAAACCCGATGAGCGGACCGAACTGGCGAGGAATTTTGCCGATTTTAACGCGCTTATCAGCGAACAAATCGATGGCAGCGACCTTGCATCATCCGCCGATGAGAAGCAATTCGTACCCGCCGTCCCCATCAAACCCCAACTGACCCGGTCTGAGCAACAGATACGCAGGAACCAGCCCCAAACAGCCACAAGCATAAATATGATTATCACTGTAACGAGCTTATAGGAAATTAAACCCGCCGACAATATGCATAGTCGCTGAGCCGGTCCTTTCACAAAGAAATTTGAACGAATTATGCTCAACTCCAAAAAATGCTGTCTTGTAGTCGTCGATGTCCAGGGCAAACTCGCCGAGCTTATGGACAACAAGGACAGCGTCTTCGCCAATATCGAAATCCTCATCAGGACCGCAAAGGCGCTCGATTTCGACATAATCTGGTGCGAGCAGCATCCGCGTGCATTAGGCTCGACCATACCGCAAATAGCCCGGCATCTGGCTGATATGGAGCCAATCGACAAATTCAGCTTCAGTTGCTGCGGGAATGATAAGTTCAATAACAAGCTGAAAGAACTACAGCCGGAGCAGGTCATACTGTGCGGCATAGAGGCCCACGTCTGCATCCACCAGACGGCGGCGGACCTGCTGGAGAAAAATTACGAAGTCCACATCATCACCGACGCAATCTCGTCCCGCACGCCAGCCAACAAGGAAATCGCCATACGAAGAATGCAGGCCGATGGAGCGCTACTAAGCAGCACCGAAATGGCAATGTTCGAACTGCTTAGAACGGCAAAACACGAAAAATTCAAGGAATTGGCCAAACTCATCAAGTAATTTCAGGCGACCAGTTGCAAGGCTTAAACGTTGGCTGTTATCCAAAAAGAACCCTACGAATTGTCTGGTGATTTTTTGGGAGCAGCATCCTTTGTCGGCTTGTCCTCGGAAGCGTTTTTGGTCTTTGTGTCTTTTTTGTCTTTGGAATCAGAGACCGGCTTTTCTTCCTTTTTCCTGGCCTCTTTGTAGCTTTCGCTTCGATAATCGGTCTGGTAGAAGCCGGAACCTTTGAAGATTATTCCCGCTCCCGCCCCGATAAGACGATTCAATCCATTCTTCCCGCACTTCGGGCACTTGCGCAAAGGGCGGGCCGTTATCGACTGAAACTTCTCGAATTCATAACTGCAGTTATCACAAAGGTAATCATACGTCGGCATCGTATCTACTCCTCGCTGTCGGTTTTTTCGGTATCAGCTGGCGATTCTTTTTGGCCTTCCGTATCAATAGCTTCGCCGGCTTCAGCAGCTTCAGGCTCTGTACCTTTGTCTTCGGTCGGTAGTTTATTAACTATCACTTTGCTCGGCCTGACGACCCGGCCGTTGAGCATATAGCCCGTTTGATATTCTTCAAGCACAACATTATCCGGCTTATCTGCCTCGGCCCTGAGTTGAATCGCCTCGTGAACCATCGGGTCGAAATCCTGACCGACAGACTCAACCTGTTCAAGCCCGTGTGCCTTGAGGGCGTCCAGCATGTGCTCAAAGACCATCCGGACACCTTTAACGACTCCATCCACCGCCTCGGCATTGTCGGCACTTGCAAGAGCATGGGCGAAATTATCAAGTGACGGCAAAAGCGACTTTATTATCGCCTTTTTCTCGTAAGCCACAGAGTCCGCTATCTGCTTGGGGGCACGCTTCTGGTAGTTGGCATAGTCGGCGGCCACCCTCTGAAGCTTATCGAAAAGCTCCTGTTTCTCACGAGAAAGGGTCTCTATTTGCTGCTGAAGCTGTTTAATTTCCTTTTCGCCGGCGTCTTTAGCCGCCTTTTTTGTGTCCCTGGATTTCATCAGCCTTCACCAAAATGCTTTTTGAGTTTTTCAAAAAAACCGCTACTCTGAGGCATTATGTCCGCGTCCTCTGTCTCGGCGAACGCCCTGAGAAGGTTTTCCTGCTCTGCGGACAGCCGCTTTGGAATCTCAATCGCTATCCGTACAAGTTCATCGCCTTTGCGTCCCGTCCTCAAATCGGGCAAGCCTTCACCCTTAATCCTGAAAGTGCTTCCGTGCTGTGTGCCCGGAGGAATCTTAAGCTCTCTTGTTCCATCCAGACTGGGCACCTCAACCGTTGCTCCAAGGGCAGCCTGGGTGAAGCTCACAGGAACCGTGCTTAACAGGTCGTTGCCGTCACGCATCAAAAACGGATGTGCCCTGACCCGAACATAACAATATAAATCGCCTCTCGGACCGCCGTTGCGCCCCGGCTCGCCCTCTGAGGCAACCCGGATGCCCTGCCCCTCATGAACACCAGCCGGTATCTTTACGCTAAGCGTCCGTTTTGCCGAGACAAGACCGGTTCCTCTGCACTTTTTGCACGGATTTGTAATGATCTTGCCGGCACCCTGACATTTCGGACAGGTCGATACCATCTGAAAGAATCCGCCAAGACCCGCCCTTTGAACCTGACCGCTGCCGCCGCACGTCGGGCACCTGCCTGGCGCCTTTCCCTTCGCGCTTCCCGAACCCGAGCAGGCCGTACACGTATCCTGCCTGGTAAATTCGATGGTCTTTTCCGTCCCCCCGGCGATATCAGCCAAAGAAAGCTCAACCGTCGTCTCAAGATCGTAGCCCCGGGCAGGCCCCGCCCGGCGACCCCTTCTGCCGCCCATCCCGAAAATGTCTCCGATTCCACCGAACCCTTCGAAGACGTCCTCAAAGATGCTGCTGATGTCCTGCCATCTCATGTGTGAGTAGTCACGCATCCCCACGCCGCGGAGACCATCATGGCCGAACTGGTCGTAACGCTTACGTTTTTCCGGGTCGCTCAGAACCTCGTAGGCCTCGGCGCACTCCTTGAACTTCGCCTCCGCCTCGGCATTGCCCGGATTCTTATCGGGGTGATATTTCATCGCCATGCGCCGGTATGAACGCTTGATGTCATTATCCGAGGCGCCCTTTCCCACCCCCAAAACCTCATAATAGTCTCTCTTGGCCATCTAATGAACGCCCTAAATATACAAAAACAATGCCGAGCCTGAAATGGCCGAGGTTTCATCCCGCTACCATTCAAAACTCGACATTTCAAAAGCTAAACTTTATATCACAGCTCCGGCTTCCGCTTTTTCTGTGTCGTCGTCCTTGAGGTCCGTAATCAGCACATTGGTCGTCAGCATCAGGCCCGCAACTGAAGCTGCGTTCTGCAGGGCGCTTCTGGCTACCTTTGCCGGATCGATAATACCAGCCTTGAACATATCGGTAAATTCCCCGGTATTGGCATCATAGCCGATATTGCCCGCCTTTTCCATCAGTTGTGCGACAACAACATCGCCCTGGCCTCCGCTGTTATCGACAATCTGCCGGGTCGGCGATGTAAGGGCGCCGGCAACAATATCAAATCCGAGTTTCTCATCGCCCCTGGCCCTGGCTCTTGCCTCTTTGACCTTTGCTATCGACCGCAGGAAAACAACTCCACCTCCGGCCACCACACCCTCTTCGGTAGCCGCCTTTGTCGCGTTGAGGGCATCGTCTAAGAGGTCCTTACGCTCCTTCATCTCGGTCTCGGTCGCGGCACCTGCCTTTATGACCGCCACGCCACCTGTCAGCTTGGCAAGTCTTTCAGACAATTTCTCCTTGTCATAGCTGCTCGTTGTCTTTTCTATCTGGTTGCGAATCTGGTCACACCTGGCGGTAATATCCTTCTTTTTGCCGGCTCCCTCGATAATAGTCGTATCTTCCTTGCCGATAACAATCTTCTTTGCCCCGCCAAGCTGCGAAAGCTCGATGCCCTCTAATTTAATACCAAGGTCCTCGGTAATAACCTGGGCGCCCGTCAAGACTGCAATATCACCAAGCATCGCCTTTCTGCGGTCGCCGAAGCCCGGAGCCTTGACTGCACAAACCTTCAACACCCCCTGCAGACGGTTAATCACAAGCGCCGCTAAAGCCTCGCCTTCCACGTCCTCGGCAACGATTAATAGCGGCGAACCAACCTGTGCTATCTTTTCAAGCAGAGGAATAAGGTCACGGATATTCGAAATCTTCTTTTCGTGCAGCAATATGTACGCATCTTCGAGCACCGCCTCAAGTGTATTCGGGTTTGTCATGAAATACGGCGATATGTAGCCTTTGTCAAACTGCATACCTTCAACCACCGAAAGCTCCGTCTCAAGACCTTTGCCCTCTTCAATCTCAACAACACCTTCGGCGCCGACTTTATCCATCGCATCTGCGATTATCTCGCCGACCACGAGATTATTGTTCGCGCTGATGGCCGCTACTTTGGCCCTGTCATCATGTCCTTTAACCGGTTTGTGGACCGATTCGATAAAGGCGGTAACGACCTCGACCGCCTTATTTATTCCCCGCTGCACCGCCACGGGATTCGCACCGGCGGTAACGTGCCTCAGACCGGCGGAGTAAATCGCCTCTGCCAGCACCGTGGCAGTAGTCGTCCCGTCACCGACAACGTCGCTCGTCTTACTGGCAACCTCGTTGACCATCTTGGCCCCCATATTCTTAAAGGCCTCCGGAAGCTCTATCTCTTTGCTCACAGAAACGCCGTCCTTTGTAACCTTCGGCGAGCCGAAGCTTTTATGGAGCAATACGTTTCTTCCGGTCGGACCCATTGTTACCTTAACCGCTGCAGCCAACTGGCCCAGACCGTCTTTTAGCTCGGCCCTTGCCGATTCCTCATACATCATTTGCTTTGCCATATCTTGTTAACCTCCAATCCCGCAAATGCAGGACAAAATCAGCCTGTTATTTTTCAAGCACGCCTAATATCTCGCTTTCACGCAGAATCTTATATTCCGTCCCGTCGAGTTCGACCTCACTTCCGGAATACTTGCCGTAAACAACCACATCGTTTTTCTTGACGGACATCTTGCCCCGCTCGCCGCTGTCCAAGAGCTTGCCGGGACCAACCGCTATGACCTTGCCCGTCATTGGTTTTTCCTTCGCTGTATCCGGCAGAACAATGCCTCCTGCGGTTCTTTCTTCGGCTTCCTGGGGCTTTACGACAATTCTGTCATCCAAAGGTTTAAGTTTCATATATCTCTCCTGTGTTTTAATTTTATATTTGATATTTTATATTTTATATTTTTCCAATAAAAACTTTATCCATCGTCAGAGGTGAGACTACATCATTCCCATGCCGCCCATACCGCCCATACCGCCCATGCCGCCCATGCCGCCCATGCCGCCCGGCGGCATACCACCGGCTCCGGCGGCTTCGTCCTTATCCTTGGGCTTCTCGGTAACAAGACAGTCGGTAGTCAGCAGCAGCCCCGCTACGCTCGCACCGTTTTGCAGGGCTATTCTCGTAACCTTAACAGGGTCTATTACCCCGGCCCCAACAAGGTCCTCGAACCTGTCCTTGTCGGCATTATAACCGAAACCGTCTTTGCCGCCCGCAACCTTGTTTACTACAATGTTGCCGATAGCACCGGCATTGTCCGCGATATAATAGCACGGCATCTTCAAAGCACCGGCCACAATCTGTGCGCCGGTATCTTCGTCGCCTTTGAGCTTAAGCGACTCGACCGCCCCGATACACCTGACAAGCGCCACCCCGCCGCCCGGTACAATTCCTTCCTCTATGGCTGCCCGCGTAGCGTGAAGGGCGTCTTCTATCCGGGCCTTTTTCTCCTTCATCTCCGCTTCGCTTGCCGCTCCTACGTTTATTTGTGCGACTCCGCCGGTAAGCTTGGCTAATCTCTCCTGGAGCTTCTCCCGGTCGTAATCGCTCGTGGTCACCTCTATCTCATCACGTATCTGATTGATACGACCCTTAATCGCCGCTTCAGAGCCTGCACCTTCCACAATAATCGTGTTATCATTGTCTATGGTTACCTTTTTCGCCTGGCCGAGCTGAGTCGTCTTGATATTGGTAAGCTCAACCCCCAAATCCTTGTATATCGGCTCGGCCCCGGTAAGGACCGCGATATCGCCAAGCATCGCCTTGCGCCTGTCTCCGTAGCCGGGCGCCTTGACCGCCCCCACCTTAAGAACACCGCGAAGCTTATTTACCACCAGAGTCGCAAGGGCTTCACCTTCAACATCCTCGGCTATAATCAGAAACGGCCTTTTAGTCTTGGCAACCGCTTCGAGAAGCGGTACCAGCTTGCCGACATTGCTGATTTTATCCTCGTGAACAAGGATAAAAGGCTTCTCTAATTCGCAGACCATATTATCCGGGTCGGTAACAAAATGCGGGGAAAGGTAGCCGCGGTCAAACTGCATGCCCTCTACGTAGTCAACGGTGGTTTCAAGGCCTTTGCCCTCCTCAACGGTAATTACGCCGTCCTTACCGACCTGCATAAAGGCCTCCGCCATCTTCCTGCCCACTTCAAAATCATTATTTGCGGAGATGGCCGCGATGTTCACTATGCCGTCCTTCTTCGAAATGTCGATGGGCCTGGCCAGAGAAACAAGTTTATCAGTGGCCGCAGCGACCGCTTTTTGTATCCCCCGGTTCAGAGCCATTGCATCTGCACCAGCCGCTAAATTGCGGTAAGCATCCTTGAAAATCGCCTCGGCCAAAACCGTCGCCGTGGTTGTACCGTCACCAGCCACCTTCGAGGTCTTGCTCGCGGCCTCCCTGACGAGTTTCGCTCCGAGGTTCTCGGCCTTATCCACCAGGTCAATCTCTTCAGCCACCGTTACACCGTCCTTCGTTACCTGTGGGCCGCCCCACCCCTTATCAATAATTGCATTTCGACCGCGCGGGCCTAACGTTGACCTGACCGCAGAGGCAAGTTTCTCAGCCCCGGCCAGTAGCGACTTGCGTGCATCCGACTCGTACGCCAATTCTTTCACTGCCATAATTCCTGATTCTCCTCAATTTGACCTTAGAAACAGCATTACTGCCCTACCGCTATGCCTTTCCGGGCTTGCCTGTCCTGAGCAAGGCCGAAGGAACCCGGAATCCACATTTCTGTCCCTGGATTCCTGCTGAAGCAGGAATGACATGCGGACATTGATATTAGCCATACTACATAATTCCCTCATTATTGCAAAGCCGGTGCCAAATTGCACCCCATAATAAGGCATTTGGGTATAATTTAACCGTAAGTGTAGCTTGGGACTAATGTTGTGAAACACAAAAATTGAAACAAAAAGGCACAAAATCATCCCTCGCCGGATTGAAACTGCCATTTTGAGGCCTGTCAGCCTATATGGATACGCCAACTTGACAGGCCTGTTCCCAAGTTAAAAAACCACATTAGGAATTTAATTCGTAGTGAGTACGATTTACGGAGTGTACCAAAAATGCGCATAAAAAAAGGGAGGCAGGCTGTTTTGACAAACAGGTTTTAGAGTCTGTCTCCCTGTTGCGATGTGCCGTTTAGTGCACTCTACCGCGGATAGTACAAAGGCTAATACGCCGGTTTGCACTCGCAACATATTAAGTATACAAAATACAACCGACAATGTCAACAAAAAAAGCTAAAGTTTATCGGACTTTACCAACCCCAACTCACACTATCATGCCGGACTTGCCTGTCCTGAGCAAAGCCGAAGGTATCCGGCATGACAAGGTCAAATCCGGTTAAGAAAATATTGACTCTCTTTTGGCAAACGATATAAACAAGATATGACAAAAGCTGCTATTTTCTTTCTTTCGCGCCGTTGGCCAATAGTATTGTCGCTGTGCATAATCACACCAGCCGGCTTTTGGTGCAAAGTTTACACAGGGCCGGGCGATTGGTGGTTTAACGACTACGGCGGCGGCGTCGCGTATGTGATATTCTGGTGCCTGGTTGTGTTTTTCATCCGGCCCGAAAAAAAATACACCGCAAAAATCGCAATCTGGGTCTTTTTGATAACATGTGCCCTCGAAACGCTTCAACTCTGGCAACCGCCCTTTTTGCAGCAAATCCGGTCAACATTTCCGGGTAAAGCCCTATTAGGCACCACATTTGTCTGGTGGGATTTTCCGCACTATGCCATAGGATGTTTTATCGGCTGGCTGTGGATTACCTGGATGGCTCAACTAACCCCGTCAGCGGAATAAAAATCGCAACTCAATTCCGAAAACCGGATTTGACACAAAAATACACTTTGTCAAAAAAGTATAACCGCTGCAAAACTGCGGCGGCAACACTTTTTCACAATCCGCAAAGACTCAGGCTCAGCCGTTTTCATTTTGTCCCTTGCTTTAAGTTGTTTTTACAAATCCGATAAATTAATATATAATTATACCTTATGGAGCATAAACAAAATTCACATAATCGTTTGATCCGTAACCGTATGACCCGGCGGGAGATACTAAAATACGGCCTCTGTGGAACCGCCGCGTCTTTAGCACCGTCTGTCTGGCTGACCGGCTGTATAAAAAAACATTCGGTTTCCGACAGACCCAATATCCTCTGGTTCCTGTGGGATACCGTAAGAGCCGACCACATGAGTCTCTACGCTTACGAAAAACCAACAACGCCGTTTCTAGACGATTGGGCACAACAGGGGCTGGTATTTAACAACTGCACTTCTGTTTCCAACAGTACCATTCCTACGCATGTGTCAATGTTTACCGGATTAATGCCGAGCGAACACCGTCGGGATAACACCCAGAACTATCTTGGCGATGCTTTCACTACTTTGCCGGAACTGTTGCATAAGCACGGCTACCAAACCTACATGTATTCGGCAAACCCGCATATAAACCAAAGCCGCAATTTCAGCCAGGGATTCGATGCCGCAGAGTGCCCCTGGGAAAAGAAGTATAAACGCAAAGCACTGAAGATATTTCAACAAAAGCTCAATCCTCTTGACCGCAGTACAGATGAGCTGGAGACCATCAATCGCTTTCGGATTATTGGAAAGAAGTGGCCGGTTCCCGCCCAGGCCTTTACGGCCAGCGGTGAACTGGCTCAACAAGCTACGGAAAACTGGCTTGAAACCTGCACCCGTAAACGCCCTTTTTTCGTATTCTTAAATTACATGGAGGCACACCAGCCTTACATACCACCGGATTTATATCGCAAGCGACTAATGAGTCCGGTGCAGGTGGCAAAATCATACGGTGTCTGTCGCTCCCATTTGGCAAAATGGAGCTATACTTTCGGGCTTAAAGAATATACCAAAGAAGAAATCGAGTTAACAAAATTAACCTATGACGCGACACTGGCGGATTTGGACAATCAGCTAAAAGAGTTCCTTGCTTCGCTAAAGGTACGCGGCTATATGGACAACACAATGATAATTATTACATCGGACCACGGCGAACACCTGGGAGAAAAGCATATGCTGGATCACCTTTTCTCCGTCTATGAGCCGTTGATTCGCGTACCACTGATAATTTATTATCCGAAACTGTTTTCACCGGGCGTCGATGACCGACCGGTTATGAATTTTGACCTGTTCCCAACAATACTCGATTCAGCAGGTATTAAAATGCCTCAAGACCTGCGTACCAAAGCCGTGAGCTTATTGCAACCAAAGGATGAGCGTATCCAGGTAGCGGAACGCCCGGCTCGTAAGGCCCATCAGTATCGCATAGTCCAAAAAGATTACCCCAATTTCGACCCGACTCCGTGGAACCGCCGGCTGCGCGCGGTTTACCAGGGAAAATATAAGTTTATCTGGACATCTGACGGGCAACATGAGCTTTACGATATCAAAGCGGATCCCGGCGAAACGAAGAACCTGGCGGGTGCTAAACCCCAACTTGCCGCAAAGCTAAAAACTATCCACGATAACTATGTCAAGACTCTTGTAAAACCCAAAACCGCCACACAGGAAAATATACCGATGACGATTCAGCAGCGAAGACGCCTGGAGTCCCTGGGATACACAGGCCCCAAACAAAACTGACCTGTCCGTAACATCGGCCGAATCAACTTATTTGCACTAACTTTGACCGGCCCGGCTACCGTCTTGACCGACAGACCGAATAAATAAAACTACTTTATCACTGATTCTGCTCTCAGTGAAACCCATTTTGACCATAAAAAGAAACAATTGTCTGTTGTTAGCCTCGGCAACATAACGTCTTGCAACAACCGACCTGATCTGTGGATATCGCTGAACAAGCGCTACAAAAGACTTAAAATATCCCTGCTTCGTATTCCCTGCCAGGAAACGCGACGCTTTGATACGCAAAAACGCCTCGGTCTGCGGACCACGCTGAGACATATACATCCAAACGCCGATACCATCGGCCCTTACTATCATCTGGGGATGCTCGGAACTGAGCATGGCAACAGCGCCCCCGACAAAAGGCGCAGCCAGCATGGTACCGGGCGGCGGCTTCAGTGCCAGAACCTCGCGAGCCAAAGCCAAGCCCCGGGTTTTATAACCCGGCAAGCCTAACCTGGTATTGTTGCGGAAAACAGACGTAGAGGATGCAGGTAAATGAGCGGCTGATAACAAAATCAGGGCCGATACGATAATAATGCGCCGCAGTTTGAGACTTTTCTTTTCAAGCCGCAATACCACACCTGCCGCCGACAATCCGATAACAAGCGGAAAAGGAAAAAGGTAAAACAATCGCCAATAGATATTCGGAGATGTAATATATTTAATCATTACCGGGCAAATAAAAGGATTCAGGTAAAATGTGAGAAGCAAAACAATCCACATAATCAAAAAATTCCGTTCACGCTTTCGGACAAACATCAGTGCCGGGATTGTCCCGATTATCAAAAACAAAATGGTGGCCGGCCCGGCAAGAACGAGTCGAAAATTTTCAACAAATGTTGCAGGGGCACCGACATTGATAGGCGCATTTTCACTAAGAAGAGGCAGGGAAAACAGCAAAATGCTCGCCGCATAAACGGCCGGGTAAAGCAGAGTGAACAAATACAAAAGGCCGCACCTGAAGCGAGACCTCATGTCCGAAACGTAGCAAAAAGAGCAACTAACCGCCAGGACCAAAGCCAAAAGCGGAATCAACACAACTCCACTGGCGGAAAACCCGACGCCTGCCACGGACAAAACAAACAAGTATAACCAGGTTCGGCCCGATGGAGACCGGAAAAAATCCATCGTAAGCGCGCAGAACAAAGGCACTCCCACGGCCAGCAGCACGACTTTGCCCTGAAAAATCCTGTTGAAGGCGAAATTACCGAAACTGCGATGCTGCTCGCCCATCAAAATCAGCGACAGACAAATAAAAAATGCTCCGCTAACCGCCGAACCCGGAGAAAAGGAAAATCGGCTTATCAGATAGAACCAGACCAAAGGAATCATTCCACCAAACAGAACCGGCGCAAGGAAATAATACACCGTCAGCAAATGTACACGTGTTACGTACGCCAAAATCCCCTGGGCATATTCAAAGGGAAGGGAGGTCCCCACGTGGCAGGATTCGAAAGGTTCGCTGCCCGAATCGATAAAGTGGATATGAAAACCCATAGGTTCCTTCGGATTCGCCAAATAATGAACGACATTTGGAACGTAGTATAAATCGTCCTGGTCGGGCCGATGAGAAACCAGGCAAAGCAAAACACTGAACAAACAGCTTATCAAAAGAGCAAATAATACCGAACGCTGAGAAATAGCCGCTGCAAAAACCGCCTTTGAAATCTCATGCCCAAGCACCAGAAAAATAACAGTTATTGAAGAAAATACCCCGATTATCGCGTAAAGGTAAAAAGGTACCCCGAAAATCTGACAGATATGGGTTATAACGGTTAGAATCGCAGCTGCGGACATAATCGCAACAAGAAGGGCTTTTACAAGTTTATATAATGCTGATTGCTGGTCTTGCAATCCTGCCGCTTCTTTGGAGTTCATAACCTTTATATCCTTACTGGACCGGCAATCCGGGGCTTCAATGTTAACCTTAATCCATTCCCGCCTCTTTTCGCCGCCGACAATGCCGCTGCAGCGAACCATATTAAAAAACAATAATAACAAACCCGAATCAAATCCACAATGTACAAAATAAAGTAAAGCAGCGCCAGCTTCAGCATATCACACCGGTAAAACGAAACGGAGAAATAATACTTTTTGCTGTAGTTTTTGCACTTCTTTAGTTAAAATGCACGTTCCTGAAGTCGATGACTCACAAGAAAAAGACTCCTGGGGCCCAAAATACTGAATCAGTGAGTTTATGAACACCTTAATAAAAGAAAACAAGAGCTATTTAATTCTCTGTGCCGTAATATTGGGCGCCGCTCTGGTGTACAGTATCCTGGGACGCAGCGTCCTTGCCGGCGCTTTTGAATCAACCGGCAACATGCAATTAGACGGACACCAGACAATAAAGCTGGCTGACAAAACGGCCTTTCTCGTCCTGGCGGCAGTAGCGGTCGGTTTTTTATTGCACCGGCTAATTTTAGGAAATAAGCAAACAAGTCTGACCTGGGCTATATTGATCTTTGCCGCTATTTTGACATCCGTTTATAAATTGAACCCCAACAACCGTATTTATTCCTTCCACGGCTTTATGCATGCGGGTATGGTTTACCAAATACTGAATGGCGATGTTCCGCCATCCAATGCGCTGATGAGCGGCGAGATGCTGCCGTATCCGTGGGGATTCGAGTATATAACAGCCCGGATTACGCAGCTTTTTAACATAAGTCCGTTTTATTCCTTCGCAATAATAAATGTAATATCACTGGTTGCATGCATGATTTTAATTTATGCCGTTTCTCGGCTTTTGATAAAGAACAAAGACGCAAATATCTTGTCGGCTCTGATTGCTGTTTTCGCCATTACCATCGGTAACCATTATCTGCTGGACTCGCTTAAGCATATCGGCCTTGCCCAGGCATACCGGGGAGTCCCGGCATTTGTTAAGTTTTCCAATATCAACGGTATTCCACCGGGACTGGTCTTCTATTTGCTGTTTTTGTATTCGATTATCAAAATATTTATCGACAAAAAAATCCTGCCG
>Ga0180434_10004060_pt1 | contig 18067 bp, 15 predicted proteins | sample SS_ome_7_FD_132453 | JGI IMG/M metagenome (GOLD analysis project Ga0180434, IMG submission 132453) | Hypersaline lake sediment archaeal communities from the Salton Sea, California, USA - SS_1_D_2 metaG | ecosystem: Environmental > Aquatic > Non-marine Saline and Alkaline > Hypersaline >...
CCCAAATCCGACGGCAGCACCAACTCGGTGAACAATAAGTGAGGACCCGCGGGACCGATCATCCCTCTCGCAGCTGACTCGGCCAATCATCTCTGTTCCTGCCCCTGCAGGTTGATCCAGCCGAGTCGTGGTGACGCAGGGATTTTTTCTCGCCACGAAGCCAACTCAGCCAGCATTCGTTCGACCACCTCGGGCTGTTGTGCTGCCAGGTTCGTGGTCTGCCGTAGGTCAGCGGCAACGTCATACAATTGAACCGGTGGGGCATCAGGTCGAATCTGACCATTGATCACATCGCTATTGACCAAGCCTGTGAGTTGCTCGGCGGCGGCTCCACCGAGGAGATGGTCGCCAACCCGTTTGCCCTGGAAGCCGCCCTCGTCCTGGGCGGGAATCAGCAGCCAGCGACCCTGTCTGAGGGTGAGGTGACGGGGACTGTTGGGTGAAATCACAAGTTCTGTCCGGGCCGGGCCGGTGGCGGTGCCGGTGAACTCCGCCAGCTGATTGACGCCGTCAACCACTGCCCCTGATGGAACAACCGCCCCGGCGGCTGCGGCGAAGGTGGTGATCAGATCAATCTGGCTGACCAGTGCGGTCGAGGTGCTGCCAGCAGGAACTCGTCCAGGCCAGCGGACGATGAACGGCACCCGGTGCCCACCCTCCCAGGCGCCGAACTTGAAGCCGAGCAGGTCACCGTTGAGTCGATGCCCCAGCTTCCAGGCCTGCTGGCCCGCTCGGTTGAGCATGCCGCCGTTGTCGCTGGTGAAAACGACCAGGGTTCTACCAGTGAGATCGTACCGATCAAGAGTGGCCAGCAGCTCACCAACCATCCAATCGAGTTCATGCACGAAGTCCCCGTAGCGTCCGCATTCGCTGGTTCCGACGAACTGCGGGGCGGGTGTGAAGGGGTGATGGATGTTGGTCGTTGCGAGGTACAGGAAAAAGGGCTGGTCGGCGGCCTGCTGCTGCTGGTTTTCAATCCAGGCAACTGCTTTTTCGGCAAACGTAGTGCCAACCTCTTCTTCGCGGTAGCGTTCGAAGGCAACTCGGGCACCGCCAATGCTGGTGTAGCCCCCCTTGTCCGGCCAACGTTGGGTCACTGACTCCTGACCCGGCACAAAGGGATCTGTCGGATCAAAGCCCACCACGCTGTGGTTTTCGACATACACCGCCGGCGGGCCGCTGTTCACGGTCGGCATGCCGAAGTAAGAGTCAAAGCCAACCTCCAGCGGCCCAGGCGCCAGTGGCTTGTTCCAATCTGTGCGGCCGCGGCCAAAGCCGAGGTGCCACTTGCCGATGATGGCGGTGGCATAGCCAGCGGACTTCAGCACGCTGGCAAGCGTCGGCTGGTCGGTGCTGATTGTGAGTTCCTGGTAGAGATTGGTTGGCCCCCAAAAGTTTTTTCGCAGGGGATACTGGCCGGTCAGCAGACCGTAGCGGGAGGGGGAACAAACGGCTGAGGCCGAGTGGGCGTCAGTAAACCGGCGGCCCTCTGTGGCAAGGCGATCAATGTTCGGTGTTTTGAACTTGGTCGCGCCGTAACTGCTCAGGTCACCGTAGCCAAGGTCATCGGCGTTGATGAGCAGGATGTTTGGAGGCTGTGGGCCCGGAACAGCAACTGCCCTGCTGCTGTTCACAAGCAGGAGAGACAAGACGGTAAGGGCGACAAAAATACGCACGGCGAATTCCTGGATCGAAACGAACACCGGATACCATGAGCCTATCGCCTAAAGGCCCTAAAACAGCCTGGGGAGCATTATCCTTCTCAACACTGATGGTTGCCGTTGGTGCCCCCGCGGCTGGCTCACACGCTGACATTGCCGTTCATGTTCGCATCAATCGCCCGGCAGGCTCACGCCGAACGGCAGGAATGTCACCTTGCGATCATTGGCCAGCGGCTTGCCCGGGGAACAGCGGCCGGCAGCCACCTGCCTGTTCAGCAGTTGCAGCAGCCGGCTGACCTCGGCCGGATGGTCAGCTGCCACGTTGGTGGCTTCGGCCGGATCGTTGGTGAGATCAAACAGCTGAAGCGGCGGCAGCCCCTGCTTTTTTGCGTTGTTTTCCTTCGGAGCACTCCAGCCGCCGCTGCCCCGACAGAGGCAGAGTTTCCAGGGGCCTTGGCGGATCGCAAACGAGCCATCAATCGAGTGGCTGATCAGCGTGTCGCGGGCCGACTCGCCTGTTCCCGTGAGAACTGGCAAAAGGCTGAAGCCATCTTCGCCACCCACCGTAGCCCGAGGTTGCCCCGTGACTTCGGCCAGCGTGGAGTAGATGTCAGTGAGGCAGGCGAGCGTGTTCGTAGTGCGGGCGGGTGGAATGGTGCCGGGCCAGCGGGCCAGTAGCGGCACCCGGTGGCCGCCTTCGTAGATGTCGGCCTTGTGGCCGCGGAACGGGCCGCTCGGGTCATGGCCGTGCTCAGCAAGGAGGGGAAAATTGGCCTCGGGCGAGCAGCCGTTGTCGCTGGTGAAGATCACCAGCGTGTTCTCATCGAGGCCCGCTGCCTTCACGGCGTCGAGCAGCCGGCCCATCAGGTGATCGACCTGCATCACGAAGTCGGCATAGGGGTTGAGCCCACTGGCGTCCTTGAACGGCGGGATCGGCACGATCGGGGTGTGCGGAGCGGGCAGCGGCAGGTAGAGAAAGAATGGTGTCCCCGCTCGGGCGGCGGCGGTTTTTGCTTGCACGTAGGCAATCGACTTGTCGAAGAGATGCGGCAGCACCTGCGGAATATCAAAGTCGGGGCCGATCGGTCCCTTGCGGTACCAGCCGTAGCGATCCTCTTGCTTGGTGACGCCTTCTTCGCGGACAGGGACGGCTGTGACCTTGCCCGTATCGACCCAGACATAAGGAGGCATGTCGAGTGAGCCGCAGTGGCCGTAGTAGGTGTCAAAACCATTGATGTCGGGGCCGTTCACCACCGGCTTGGTGAAATCGATCGTCTTGCCTTCCTTGTGCCAATCCCAGCCGAGGTGCCACTTGCCGATCATGGCGGTCTGGTAGCCGGCGGCTTTCATCAAGTGCCCGAGGGTCGGCCGCTCCGCCGGAATCAGATGCTCGCTCGTGCCACTCAGCACGCCCCGTGCCAGCCGTGACCGCCAGTTGTAGCGGCCGGTCAGCAGGCCGTAGCGGGTTGGGGTGCAGACCGAGCTCGGGGTGTGGGCATCAAGAAAGGTAATGCCCTCGTCGGCCAGCTGCTGCAGCCGGGGTGTTTTGATTTTGCAGTCAGAGTTGGTCGCGGTGAGGTCACCGATGCCGAGATCGTCGGCCATCACCAGGATGACGTTCGGTGGTGCAGCTTCCGAGGTTGTTCCGAATCCAGCGAACAGTGCAAGGAAGAGCAGCGGTGCAAGCCGCCGGTGAAGATACGCAACCATCAAAAGTTTTCCTCGCGTAGCGACCAGCGAAAACGATATCGACCTCAGGGGTATACCATAACCGTTCGAGACTGCTTTCCGGGGAGAGCCAATTCTGGTGAATCTCGAGCCGCACGAACTCACAGCAACTTGCATTTCCTCCAGCCCGCTTTCCTTCGGGAGACGACACGCGCCATGCAACAAACGGTTCTTTTCGTCTGGTCTTCTATCATCCTGCGGAGTGCGCTGTTCATCCTCAGCAGTGTTTCCATTTCGGCGGCTGCCGCCAACAGCCGGCCCAATCTGATCTTCATTCTCTCAGACGATATTGCGCAGGGGGATGTTGGGGCCTACGGGCAGAAACTCATCCAGACGCCCACCCTCGACAGACTCTGCCGGGAAGGTACCCGCTACCTCTCCACCTACACGGGCACGAGTGTGTGTGCGCCGGCTCGTAGTTCGTTCTTTACCGGCCTACATTCAGGGCACTGCCCCATCCGCGGCAATCGTGAAGTTCAGCCGGAAGGCCAGAAACCCTTGCCAGCAGATTTGGTGACCGTTGGCAGCCTGCTGAAGCATGCCGGATATGCCACGGCAACCTTTGGCAAATGGGGCATGGGCATGTTTGACACCTCAGGAAGTCCATTGAAGAACGGCATCGACCGTTTCTACGGCTATAATTGCCAACGACACGCCCATCGCTATTTCCCGCCGTTTCTTTATGACGACGACCAGCGGGTCACGATTCCCGGTAACGCTGATGGAAAGAAGAACGTCTATGCTCAGGAATTGATTCAGCAGCAACTTCTGCAATGGGTCGATTTGCGTGCCGATGATCAATTCTTTCTGTTCTATGCCATCACGCTGCCGCACGGCCGCTATGAGATTGATGATCAGGGGCAGTACGCAGACAAGCCTTGGACAGAACAAGAAAAAAACTACGCAGCCATGGTGAGTCGGCTCGATTCGGATGTCGGTCGTCTCGTCGAACTGCTCGAAAAGAAGGGCATTGCCGAAAACACGCTCATCGTCTTCGCGGGTGATAACGGTTCGTCATTCGCCCCAAACACGCCACTTGGAAAGCGGTTTGATCAGACGATGGGTGGGAAACTGCGTGGCTTCAAACGCGGCATGTACGAGGGAGCGTTGCGGCAGGCGGCATTTGCCTGGTGGCCAGGCACAGTGCCAGCCGGTCGGGTGACGGATGAACCATGGGCCTTCTGGGACCTGCTACCAACCTTTGCTGAATTGGCAGGGGCAGACCTACCTGCCGATTTTTCCACCGATGGCCACTCGCTGGTGCCGTTTCTGCGAGGCGGTCCCGCCCCGGATCGTGCATCGTTCTATTGGGAGCTACACGAGGGGAAAAGCCATATTCAGGCCATCCGTTGGGAAAACTGGAAGGCCGTCCGGCCCAAGGCCGGAGGTCCGGTGGAACTCTATGACCTCGCGACCGATCTGGGTGAAAAAGACAATCTCGCCTCCAAGCGGCCCGACCTAGTGAACAAGGCTGTGGGCATGATGAACGCCAGCCGGACTGCCGACCCGGCTTGGCCGGACCCCGCTTCAACGCATTAAAGCGACTGGAGTGGTGTGCGTTCTTCCTTCAACCGGGAGCCTCACCCTGGCCCATGACAAATTGATGGGAAAGGCGTACTGCGACCTGTTCACCGCTTGCGGCGACGAGCACGACGCCAGTATCGGTGAATTCGATCTCCGCGACCCGATCAAAGCTCGCAGGCACTGGCACCGCTGCCTGGATGGAGCGGACGTCAGTCGGGTTCTCGGCCGTGAGCTTGATCGCGGTCGGAATGCCCTGCTGCGACAGCAGGTTTGGCTCAACCGATGGCACCAGCCCGTCGGCAAAGAAACCGCAGATATCCTCAAGGCCGAGGCACTGATTGCGGCCGTTCCAGGGAAAACTGTGGCGGCCCCGGTTTTCAATCCAGAAGGCGGTTGTTGGCAGGACGGCCGGGTTTCGCAGCGAAAACCAGACCCAGTGGTCGCGGGTGTTGACCGCCGCCGTCCAGGCAGGCCTGCCCGCCAGGGCGTCGGCATCGGCGACCACGATCAGCAGATCGGTATAGCCCCGCCGCGCCGGTAGTCGAGAGCAGTCAACCTCTGCCGGTTCCTTGAACAGGCTGGGAACCCGGGCCAAGTCGGTGAAGGTCGCACCCAGGGCGAGGGCCTGATACTCCCCAATGGCCGGGTCGCTGAAGACACCAGGATTAGTCATGCCGAGCCGGAACGGGCTGGTCGAGATTGCGAAAATGCCTTCGTCGTCAGGCATCGCCAGCGTGGCGTGATGGCCGAGCGGCGTCGGCCCGGCGAAACCCTCAATCAGATGCCGCTGATAGATCACCGGCTGGCCGGGCCTGAGAAAAATCTCCTTGGTGACTCGGCCGGGCCGCAGCCTTGTTTCCAGTGATAGTGCCAGCCGCGACGTGCCATCGGCCAATGGAGCGTCAGACGCAAGCGACCATTCGGCGGTGGCGGTCTCACCGTGCGGGGGATGCTGTTCGCCGTTGAAGGCAGCTGCGTTGCCGCCGAAGGGAAGGCAGAAAAAATCGCCCCGCAGCGGCGTGAGCACGGCTGCCGGCATCGCCGGGTGATTTTCATCCTGCCACGGGCTGATGTAATAGGGATCGATCGGCTTCGGGCCGTCCACACCAAACGTTACGGGGGCAAGCTGTCCGCCCAGCCGGGTGACGGCCAGTGAGACGGCGTCACTTTCCAACAGATAACTTGGCTGGGAATGGATGGTGTGGGTGGTTGTTGGAGGCATGAGGGCGTTCCCTGAAAAAAGAAAGAAGATGTGAGCCCGGAGAACCTCTGATCAGCCGACCACGACCCGCGGTGCGTTCGGTTCGGCCACCGCCGCTTCACCAACCCGCCAGGTCGTCATGCCCAAGTCGGCGAGCTGGTGCTGGATGCTGTCAGCGAAGTGAGGAGAAACCACCAGCACCATGCCGAGACCCATATTGAAGACGCGATCCATCTCGGCAGACTCAATCTGGCCCAGCCGCTGGACCCAGCCGAAGACCGACGGCACCTCCCAGCTGGCTTTGTCGATACGAATTTGAGTGTTCTCCGGCACGATGCGGCCGAGGTTTTCGGCCAGCCCGCCGCCGGTGATGTGGGCGATGCCGTGGACAACCTGCTTGACCCTGTAGTGCCGCAGGACCGACCGCACTGCTCGGGCATACAGCCGGGTCGGCTTCAGCAGCAGATCACTCACCGTCTTACCACCGCACTCGGGCACGGTGTCGGTGAGCGTTAGCCCGGCCATCTCGAACACAACCTTACGGATCAGGCTGTAGCCATTGGAGTGAAAGCCCGACGAGGCGATGCCGATGGCGACATCGCCCGGCTGAATCTGACTGCCGTCGATTAGCCGCTTCCGTTCCACAACCCCGACGCAGAATCCGGCCAGGTCATAGTCACCCCGCTGGTAGAGGTCGGGCAGGATGGCAGTCTCACCGCCGACCAGAGCGCAGTCACTGTCCACGCAGGCATCGGCGATGCCTCGGACGATCGCCTCCAGCAGCGGCGGCTCGTCGTGCGACATCGCGACGTAGTCGAGAAAGAAGAGTGGCTCGGCACCGGTGCAGAGCAGATCGTTGACGCTCATCGCCACCAGGTCGACACCGACAGTGTCGTGTACGCCAGCGGCCACCGCGACCTTCAGCTTGGTGCCGACGCCATCGGTGCACGAGACCAGCAGTGGGTCCTCGTACCTCCGGGCAAACAGGCCCTGCAACTGGAGCTGGAAGACAGCGGCAAACCCGCCCTCCTTGCTGATCACCCGCGGACACTGGGTCCGCCGCATGTGTGCAGGCAACCTCGCCATCGACTCTTCGTAGAGGGCAAGATCGACCCCGGCGTTGGAATAAGTGGCTCCGCTCACGGGGCTATCATCGCCGGCCGGCTGAGTCCTGCAAGGCCCGGGGTCAGTCACCGGTCGAGGCGCTGCCGCTGACCTGGACCGCCTGCATCCACTGCGATTCGTCCTCCAGCCGGATCACTCCCAGCCGATTGGGCCGCGGAGCGGCAAATGCTAGGGCGATCAGCAAAAGTCCGGCGGGTCGGCGGGTCTTGCCAGCAACCAGGCACCAGGGTGTTTCTGTGAGATCCTTCCCTGGAACCTGAAGGTGAAGCGCCAGGTTATTGGCGAAGCCACCGACGCTGACCTGATTTGGCCAGTGCCGAATCACTGGCTGGTCCCGAACGAAAAAAGCACCAAGCCCCGGCACCAGCTCGTCGAGCACGCCGGGGATCTCGGCATCGTCCGGCAATTCGATTCGGCCCAGCGGTGCCAAGGCAATGGCCCCCAGACGGGCCGGAAGGTTATGAACCTTGAGATCGGTTCGGCTGAGTTCTCCCAGCGGCTCGGCGGAGAGATCGACCACCCTGAGCGGGTCGACGAGTGAAATTTCCCGCGGTTTGCGGAAGACTTTGAGCAGTCGACGAACAATTGACCCGGCCACGAGCAGGGCGATGCCGGTACCAATGATCTGCCCGGTGGCCGTCGTGGTGACAAAATGGAGGGTCCGCTGCAGGGCGGAGGCGATGGTCTGCACGAGCTGTTGCATGCCCGCAGGATAGCAGACCAGCGGACCGAATCGCCAACGCTCCGAAATGTAGTCCGGCGGTGTATCATTCGGCCATGTCCAAGCCCCACCGTCTCAGCAGCCGCCGCCTGCATGCCCAGCAGGCTCTGCCGCCACTGCAGTTCAATTTCCCGCTGCCGTACGGCGCTATTCTCCAGTCAGCTGGCCCGGAGACGGTTGGCGGGGTCCAGTTTGTTGTCTATAGCCGCTCGGCCACCGCGATGCGGGTGTTGCTCTACGACCGGGTCGATGACGCTGAACCGGCCGAGGTGATTGCCCTCGACCCCGAGCAGGATCGCTGGGGGGATATCTGGAGCATCTTCGTGCCTGGGATCGGCCACGGTCAGCTCTATCATTTTCAGGCTGATGGGCCTTTCGATCCGGAGCGGGGGCAGCGATTTGACGGCAACGCGAGGCTGATCGATCCCTACTCCAAGGCGCTCGCGGGGCACTACCTTCCGGGTAACGATGGCATCGTCCGGCCGCCGAAAAGTGTTGTGGTTGATGATTCGTTCGACTGGCAGGGAGACCGGCATCTGCGGCGGGGGCTGGCCGACACCGTCATCTATGAGATGCACGTAAGGGGCTTCACGCAGAGCCCCAGTAGCAGCATCGAGCATCCTGGTACGTATCTCGGGGTGATCGAGAAGATTCCCTACCTGCAGTCACTCGGGGTGACCGCGGTCGAGCTGATGCCTGTCCATGAGTTTCCGACCGAGGCGATCGACGGCGTCCGCGGGGAACGGTCGAACTACTGGGGGTACGACCCGATGGCGTTCTTTGCCCCGCACCGAGGCTACGCGGCCGGCAGTGAGCCCGGCTCCCAGGTGCGGGAGTTCAAGGAAATGGTCCGGGCCCTGCATGCCGCCGGTATCGAAGTGATCCTCGATGTTGTCTTTAATCACACCGCTGAAGGCAACGAACTCGGCCCAACCTTCTCATTCAAGGGCCTGGAAAACCGCGTCTACTACATGCTGGGCGATGGCGGCTCGAGCTACCGGAACTACTCCGGCTGCGGCAACACGATCAATGGCAACCATCCGATCGTCCGGGAACTGATTTTTCTCTGCCTGCGGCACTGGGTACACAACTATCACATCGATGGGTTCCGGTTTGACCTGGCCAGCATCCTCTCGCGTGATCGTAATGGCGACATTATCGCCAACCCGCCAATCGTCGAGGTGATCACTGAGGATCCGATGCTGGCCGACACCAAGATCATTGCGGAAGCTTGGGACGCAGCTGGTGCCTACCAGGTCGGTTCCTTCGCCAGTCTCCGCTGGGCCGAGTGGAACGGCCGCTACCGCGATGATGTCCGTCGGTACTGGCGGGGTGACTACGCTCAGACTGGCCACCTGGCCACCCGGATGGCCGGCTCGAGTGACCTCTACGGTGACAACGGCCGGCAGCCCTACCACAGCATCAACTTCATCACGTCGCATGATGGTTTCACGATGAATGATCTCGTGAGCTATCGCGAGAAGCACAACGAAGCCAACGGCGAGGGCAACCGCGACGGTGACAACAACAATTTTTCCGATAACTACGGCGTGGAGGGACCGACCCGCCGGGGAGAGATCAAGGGGTTTCGGGCCCGGCAGGTGCGGAATCTGCTGGCCACGCTGTTGCTCAGTCAGGGTGTACCGATGCTCGTGGCAGGGGATGAGTGCCGGCGGACGCAGAAAGGCAACAACAACGCCTATTGTCAGGACAATGCCATCTCGTGGTTCGACTGGTCGCTGGTCGAGCAGCATGCCGATCTGGTGCGGTTCGTGCGGGAACTGATCCGCTTTCGGCTTGGCAACCCCACGCTTCGGCGGCGGAGCTTTCTGCACGGAGGCAGCAGTGCCGGGGGTGACCTGCCCGATGTGGAATGGTTTTCGCCGGAGGGAACCCATGTCGACTGGTACGCCGCCGATGCGAGCCTGGTCTGTTTTTTCGCGGCTCCTGACCGGCGACGGTTGCTCGAAGAAGACGATCTGTCGGCCGGCGGCACCGAGGGTGAACCCCGACATGTCCTGATTTTCAGCCATGCCGGTTCGGATGCGCGGAGCTTTCAGTTTCCCGTTGCAGGGGCTTTGCGAGCCCTTTCGTGGCGGACATTCATCGATACGGCGGCCCGGGCCCCGCACGACATTGCCAGCGGCACTGGTAAGCCGATTGATGTCACGAGGCCACTGGAGTTGATCGACCACAGCCTGCTCTGTCTGGTGGCTGATGCCCGGCCGAAAGTGAGACGCCGCATTGGCCAGGGACGCCCATAACGGGTATCCTTAACACGACATCACCAAGGAAAGGCTCGCGGCAAATTTTTTCCTCGGGCTGGTGCCACACCGTCCCAATCGCCTCGTCGTCGCCAATTGCGGCCGATCGGGTCGACCATGCTCCTGGAGTTCGCCCAATGACTTTCCGAGTTTCAACGCTGGCCGCTATGCCGCAGTCCCCCGTCTCGCTTTCCCTGATCGGAATGATGTCGATTGGGTTCACCGTCCTGAGTGGTTGCAGTGGTGAGAAACCCACCCCGCCGCCGCAGGCCGCAACCCCGGCGCCGCCAGCGGTCACCATGGAAAAGCCGGTGGCTGCCCAGAAGAAAGAAGACCACGATCACGACCACGACCATGAGATTGAGCTTCCCAAGACCATTGAGGGAGCGATTGCCGGGCTCAGGGAAATCGGTGTGAAGGTCGAGAAGGCTTTGGCTGGCGGGAACACTGAGGCCGCTGATGACATCGTGCATTCCATTGGGCACCGGATTGAGGATCTCCAGGAAAAAATTGCGGCGGCAAAACTGGGCGAGAAGGCCAAGGCAGCAGCCAAGGCCGCGGCGGATGAGATTTATGACGCCTATGGAGCGATCGACGAGGCCCTGCACGCTGCCGAGGCAGAGGTGAAGAAACTCGACTTCAAGCAGTACGCCCCGAAAATTGAGGAAGCGACGAAGAAACTGGAGGACATGTTCGTAAAGGCGAAGCAGGCGTTGGTGGGCGAGCAGCCGACTGAATCAAAGCCGGCCACCGAGCCCGAACCCAAGGCTGCACCCAAGGCTGCACCCAAGGCTGAACCCAAGGCTGAACCCAAGGCTGAACCCAAGGCTGAACCCAAGGCTGAACCCAAGGCTGACGGAGAGCCAGCCGCGGAGGCTCCGGCCCCGGCAGCCAGCGAAGAGTAGAGCCAGCGCGGCTCACCATCCATTTATCAGGGAAGAAACAATGGTCACGAAAGCGACGAGAAGCCGGCGTTGGCTCATGATGAGTCTGCCGCTGGTGGTTGGGCTGACGATCCTGACCGAGCGGCTCGTTGAGGCAGCCGCCGTTGATGTCGAGGCTGTTAGAAAAAGTCTGGTCCTTGCCGAGGAGCCAGCCGGCGCGATGACGCCGACAGCCGCCAAGGCGAAGTTGACGAAATCGCCACAAAAAATGGTTATTGCCGGAAGGATCGCAGGTAAGGGAATTGACCCGTTTGTGAAGGGTAAGGCATCGTTCGCGATGCTCCAACTGCCCGATGACCACGCTAAGAAGCCGGGGCATAACGCTGACGATTGCCCGTTTTGCAAAAAACGGCTGGCCAAGGCACCAATGGTCGCCGTCCAATTTGTCGGGACCGATGGCCAGGAATTGCCGATCGATGCCCGCGAATTGCTTGGGGTCAAGCAGGAGGCAGAGGTGGTGGTTGTGGGGACCGCGTCATTCAATCCCAAGCTGGCCCTGCCGATCATCCAGCTGAAAGGTGAGGGGATCTACATCCGGAAGACCCCATGACCGCTACTGAGATCGCTCCGGATCGCTGGGCGTTCAAAGAGTGGGCTGTCATCTGCCGGGCACTGGCGTCCGGGAGGCAGGACGTCATCCTGCGGAAGGGTGGGATCGTTGAGCCTGGTGGGCAGTTCCGCTTAGAGGCTCGTGAATTTCTGCTGTTGCCGACGTTCCTGCACCAGTCGGCCGAAAGCATCCTGCCGGAAGCTCGCGACCTGCTCGAGGGGATTGACGCCGACCGGCCTCTGGCAGGCAGGGTTGCCTTTCACCATCGGGCCCGAGTGACTGATGCCTTTGTCATCAACGAAGAGGCCAACCTGGCAGGCCTCCGACCGCGACATATCTGGTCAGATGCGGTCGTGGAAGAGCGTTTCCACCGCTGGCAGCGGCGGCTTGATGTGCTGGTTGTCGAAGTGACTCCGCTGCCGACTCCCCTGCTCTTTCCCTGGGACGATTCGTACGGCGGTTGTAAATCGTGGGTGCGGGTGCCGGGGGAACCGATTGAGGTGGTGTCCCAATGAGCAGGCCATGGCCAGTCGAAGCCGGTTCGGATGTGTCGGCGTCAACAGCCCATTGGTGGCAGGATGATCGTGCCTGGCCACTCGTCCTGTGGGGAGGACTGCTCGTTCTCAGCGGTGTGGTCCACCTCGCCATCTGGGGCATCACAGGCGGTCCCTGGGAGGGACCGGTCACCTGGCGAAAGCCCATTCTGTTTGGTGTTACCGGAGGGCTCACCAGCCTGTCGATGGGCTGGGCCTGGAGCCATCTGCCCCGCTGGCGGTACGACCGCCTGCTGGCTCGGTCAGCAACGCTTGCGCTGGTGGTGGAGGTTGGCCTGATCGACCTGCAGTGCTGGCGGGGAGTGGCCAGTCACTTCAATCGTGCGACCCGGTTCGACTCGCTGCTGTATGACGCGATGGGGCTGCTTATTCTCTGGGTGACCGCGGTCATTCTGATGATTACGGCCCGCTTCTTTCGGCAGCCGGTCGCGCTGCCTGCAGACATGCTCTTGGCTGTTCGGGCCGGACTGATCTTCCTGGTGATCTCCTGCCTGCTCGGCATCTGGGTGGGTATCAACGGTGACCTTAGGTTGCAGCAAGGGCTCGAGCCCGAGCAGTTCGGCCGGGCCGGGGTGCCAAAATTTCCCCATGGTGCGGTGATCCATGCCATCCAGTGGTTGCCAATGCTGGCCTGGGCGGCAGCAGGGGCGGGTTTTTCAGCCGCGACCCGGCTGCGGTTGGTTTCGATTGCAGCCCGGGCAACAGGGCTGTTGCTGATCTATGCCTTTGGAGAAACACTGCTGGGCCGAGCCCGGTTTGATCCGCCGGCAGGCCTGGCGGCGTTGCTGATCGTGGCCGTCGCCGGCTTGTTGCTTCCCGCGGGGATTGTGGCGGTGGGTCTTGTGTCGCGGATGCTCCGACAAAGACTCAGCCCGCCACCCCCCGCGTCAGCAGCTTGACGCCAGCAAGTACAAGGACGAAAGCCATCAGCAGGCGAAGGCTTTTCGGTGGCAGTCGGAACGCACCAAGTTGCCCACCGAGGAGCCCACCGACCATGACCGCGACAATCAGGTGCGAACCGATTGCCGGCAGCGTGTTGCCGGCGATGTACCAGCCGGAAAGTCCGGCAATCGAGTTGACCAGAATGAACGGTGCCGACACCGCGGCCACCTGCTTAACCGGTGCGGCGTTGAGTGCCAGCAGGGCCGGCGTCAGGAAGACGCCGCCGCCGACGCCGGTGAGGCCGGAAAGCAGCCCCAGTAAGCCACCCAGCGTGATGAGTGCCACTGTCGGAAGAACTCGCTGGGGGCTGGTGACCCGTTCGCTTCCTGATGAGCGATGAAAAATCTGGGTAGCTGATACCAGCAGCACTGCCCCGACAAGTCCCTCAAAAACAGCGGTCGGCAGTCGTAACCAGCCGCCGATGGCGGCAGCTGGCACACTTGCCACCGCTAACGGTAGCAGCAGCTTTCGACGGAAGTGGCCCGCCCGGGCGAATTGCAACGTGGCAATTGTGCCGACAATCACGTTGAGCAGCAGCGCGGTCGGACGAATGGTCTGCGGTTCGAGCCCGAAGAGTTCCATCACCGCGATGTAGCCCGACGCCCCGGCATGGCCGACGGCCGCGTAGAGGCAGGCAACCAGGCCGACCGCGACCGGCAGCATGACAGTGAGAATGGACATAGGGGCTTTGGGCTGACAGCTAGTCGAATCGCTGGTGATCGATGAAGTTGCCAACGGCCTGTTGGACGGTGGTATCGTCCATGAGTAGGGAGTGAACCTGATTGACCTCCAGGAAAGCTCCGCCCGGAAGCCGGGTCTCATCAACACTGACAACAAAATCTCCAGCGTCCCCCACGAGCGGATTTTTAAAGCCATCCGGTAGCCGGCCGGCGATGATGCCGAACGGGCAGCGGGGAATTGCAAGCTTCGCCTGCAACTGCTCCCACTGTGGGCCCAGCTCCAGCCCTCCCTTTCCAGCAATCAAGCCATAGGCCGGTAGCTTTGCCAGTTGCCTGGCAATGGCAGCCCCCTGATTTGGCGGGCCAAGCATCACGACCGCTTTGACTCGGTCCAGCAGTTGCTGGTTGGTGTCCCGTTCCCAGTCGCCCAGGGCATGCCGCACGACAATGTTGCCCATGCTGTGTCCAACGAAGCTGATCGATCCCGCTTGGGGAAGCCCTTCAACAACTTCCCGCAGGGCGGCCGCATGCTCGGTGATCGATTCACGGGTACTGGCATATTCAAAGACCACGATTCGTCGCGTCCGACGGTCCTTGAGGAAGGTGCTGAGCGGCTGCATCGATGACGCCGATCGAAACAGACCATGCACCAGGACAATGTGATCGAGGTCGGTCGAAATGTCGGCCACTGGCAGCTTCTTGAGTATCTGCTCACAGGCTTCTCGGGAGCCCCACGCATGGCGGACGTTTCCGGGATCGAGTAGCCGCCAGTGCCCGGTGAAGGCATTCTGTTGAATTCGCCAGCCGTCCTGCCAGCGGTGGTCAGTCCAAAACTGCTTGCCGCCGATGGTCGGCAGTTGCAGGTTGAACAGGCCAGCCTCCCTGTCGCCGGAGTCGGCTGCATCGGGGCCTTCGGGGCTGTTGTTTGCGGGCCGGTCGGAGGTGCTCATCACCGGTTCCTCAGCAGAAATCAGCGGGATGCCGAAGGCAAGGGTTGCGACGACGGCCGCTACGGCCTGCAGTCTGAGCTGTTGCACCCAGGCAAAGAAGTTTATCGGCTGGCGTTCGCCCGTCACGATGGTGAACCTCCTTCGCGGATCCTGCAGATCAAATCCGGCGGCCAGTCCGGCCCGCCGCTTTCCGCTCCTACTCGTCCGGATCCAGGTAATGCTGAAATGACTTGAACTCGCAGTTTTTTCCCGCAATCTGTCGCCTGGCTCAGCGTAGCATGAGGAAAAACTTCCGAAGGAATTCCCGTCCGTGATGACACTCCGCGGCATCGTGCCGATTCTCAATACGCCGTTTCATCCCGACGGCTCGATCGATTTTGCCAGCCAGGAGCGGTTGGTGGAGCATTTGCTCGAACAGGGAGCCCACGGGCTTGGCCTGTTCGCCAATGCGAGCGAGGGCTACACGCTGACCGCCTTGGAACGGGCTGAACTGATGCGGCGTATCGTTCGCCAGGTCGATGGCCGGGTGCCGCTGGTCGCCTCCAGCGGCCATACCGGCACCGATGCTGCTGTCGGGCTCAGCCGTGAACTGGAAGACCTCGGGGCCGACTGCCTGATGGTGCTGCCCCCCTTCTATCTCAAGACCGACGCTGACGGGCTGCTGCACTACTACTCCGCAATCTCAGACGCCGTCTCGATTCCGATCATGGTGCAGGATGCCCCGCTGATGACACAGGTGGCGATGCCATCAACGTTGCTGGCAAGGCTTGCGGCTGACATCGAGCGGGTGGATTTCGTCAAAATCGAAGCCCCGGCGACGGCGCCCAAGATCACCGCTGTGCGGAAACAAGCCGGGATGACACTCCAACTTTTTGGTGGCCTGAACTGCCAATTTATCATCGAAGAGACCCTGCGGGGTGCCTGCGGGCAGATGCCGGGCAGTGACCGCACGCGGGACCTCGTGGAAATCTGGAACCTCCTTGAGACTGGACAGGCTGACATTGCCTGGAGGATCTTCAGCCGCATCTTGCCGTTGCTGCGGTTTGAGCTGCAGCCGGGCTTGGGAGTGTCGGCCCAGAAGCACAACCTGGTTGCCGCTGGTGTCATCGACTCGCCCACCGTCCGGCATCCGACAGCGGCTCTCACCGCGGAGAGCCTGCGGGAGCTTGAGCAACTGCGGCGACTCGCTGACGGCACGGTCGCCGCTGGCACTACGGTCTGAGGCGGTGGCGATATGCGTGTGCCACACCTTCGCTGGTGGATTGCCGGACTGCTCTTCTTCTCGACGGTGATCAACTACGTCGACCGGCAGACTCTCTCGGTGCTGGCCCCAGTGATCACGGCGGAACTCGGCATCTCAGCGATTGAATATGCCAACGTGCTGACCGCCTTTCTCGCGGCTTACACGGTGATGTATGTCGGTTCGGGGTTGCTCGTCGATCGGCTTGGCACGCGGACCGCGCTGAGTCTGTTCGTGGTCTGGTGGTCGCTGGCCAACATGGCCCATGCATTTGTACGGGGCGTCTGGTCCCTGGGGCTTCTGCGGTTCCTGCTGGGCATGGGCGAATCGGGCAACTTCATGGCCGCCTTCAAGGCGGTCAGCGAATGGTACCCGCCGCGGGAGCGGGCCTTCGTCCACGGCCTGATCCAGAGCGGGGCAGCGATCGGTGCGATCATCGCCCCGCCGGTGATCACCTGGATCAACTTTCGGTTCGGCTGGCAGCCGGCCTTTGTGCTGACCGGTTCGCTCGGATTTATCTGGCTGGTAGGCTGGCTGCTGCTCTACCGCACCCCCGAAACGCACCCGTGGATCACTCCTGCCGAACGTGAGCATGTGCTGGGGCGGTCGCAGCCGGAACCGGTGACGCTGGAAAAGCCCGTCGAGCGAGTTGGCTGGCGGCAGGCCCTGACCCATCGTCAGACCTGGGGTCTGCTACTGTCGCGGTTTCTTTCCGATCCAGTCTGGTGGTTCTATTTGTTTTGGCTCCCCAAGTACCTGGTCGAACAGCGGGGCTTTACGATGGCCCAGATGGGCATGCTCGCCTGGCTGCCCTACCTGTCTGCCGACTTCGGGGCGATTGTCGGTGGCTGGACGAGCGGCCGGCTGGTGGCCCGGGGTCGACGGCCGATCGCCGCGAGGCTGACGATCATGCTGCCCTGCGCGGCCGTGATGCCGCTGTCTTTGGCCATCAACAACGTCACCGAGCAGTGGCAGGTCATTGGTCTGATCTGCACGGTCACCTTCGCCCACATGGCCTGGAAGACGAACCAGACCACGTTGACGAACGACATTTACCCCAAGGCGACGATCGGCACCGTCTCCGGAATCTTGGCCCTGGGGACCGGTCTTGGGGGCACCCTGTTCACTTGGATGACCGGCTACTGCATTGAGTGGTTCGGCTACGGCTGGATCTTTCTGCTGATGGGCCTGCTGCATCCGCTGTCATTTCTGGTGACGTCGAGCTTGGTCCGCCGGCCATTGACCGCTGAAATGAGGGACTGACCCGTTCGCCATGGCACACCGCATCGTCGCCCTTGACGCAGTTCCCGTTCGCCTGCCGCGAGACCTCGACGCCGCCCGGGGCACGGCCGGCTCGCCGACCATGCTTACCGGTGACGGAACCTATCGCTGGTCGACCGCCTATCCGGTCCTCTACTCGACCTGTTTTGAGACGGCAATCATCCGGGTGGAACTTGACAATGGCCTGGTCGGCTGGGGAGAGGCCCAGGCCCCGCTGGCTCCGGAAGTGGCCTGCACGATTGCCAATTTGCTGCTCCGCCCAGCGCTGGTTGGCGAGCCGTTTGATGGCACGGTCCAGCGGATCGGTGAGTTCTGGAGCCGGATGCAGGCGACGATGCATGTCCGCGGCCAGAGCGGCGGCTTTATGATTGATGCCATGAGCGGGGTCGATATCGCCCTCTGGGATCTCGCCGGCAAACTGGCTGACCGGCCGGTCTCGAGGCTGATCAGTAAAGCCGCACGGTCTGTAGTGCCGGTTTATCTCAGTGGCACAACCGGGGCCTCGCCAGCGGAGCGGGCGGCGTTTGCTGCCGGCTTTCACGATCAGGGCATCGGCCTGGTCAAGCTCTACTACGAGACCGACTGGTCCGAACTGCTGGCGACTGCCGATGCCTTGCCAGCCGGCATGGAGTTTGCCGTCGATGCCCTCTGGCATCTGCCGCCGGCTGAGGCAGTGGCGATGGCGAAAATGCTCGACGAGCG
>Ga0180434_10004062_pt1 | contig 18053 bp, 16 predicted proteins | sample SS_ome_7_FD_132453 | JGI IMG/M metagenome (GOLD analysis project Ga0180434, IMG submission 132453) | Hypersaline lake sediment archaeal communities from the Salton Sea, California, USA - SS_1_D_2 metaG | ecosystem: Environmental > Aquatic > Non-marine Saline and Alkaline > Hypersaline >...
CGGCGGGTTCCTTCCAAAAACCCCGGTAGCCGTATGCGGCCAGCTCGTAACCGCCCAGAGAACGATGCAGGCGGGCGGCCAGTTCGTCATCCTCGAACCAGCCGTCGGGACGGACGGGATCCAGAGGAGAATCCTCGCCCCGAAGCCCGCCGGCCGCCGAATCGAAAAAGGAAAGCCGGGAGCCGTCGACAAAACGGTCCGCATCGAACCGGGGGGTGTATACCAGATCGAGGTTGGCCAAATCGCCGTACAGCGAGGCCTTGACCGCGTCCGAGGGCGCCTTGAGGTACTCCAGGTCCCGCCCCAAAAAGAAAGACTGGTAGTCCTTGGGAAAAAGATCGTTGAGAAAGAGCAGGTTGCCCGTTCCCCACGTAAGAACCTGGCGGCCTAGCTTCACGTCCATAAACCCGGCAGGCGTGAACGAAACCCAAAGCTGGCGCATATCCAGAAAGCCGCCGCCCTCTTCAAGATCAACGTCTCCGCGGTCCTCCTCGACGGCGTCATAAACAAGGTCTCCGGTGGCCTGGAAACCGCCTCCGGGCAGGTACTTGCCCAGGTACTTCTCGAACTGAAGCTGCAGGCGGGTCTCGGCCAGCGAAATGTCGTCCTGAACCGGGTCCTCCTTCAGTCTCGTGCCGGCCCGGACCTCCCAGTAGCCGCTGAACCCCTCGGGAAATTTGAGGCGATCGCCCGCGGGGGCGGCCTTGCCGGTCCTTTCGGCAGGCTCGGCGATTTCAACAGCCGCGCCGCCGCCCAGGCCCTCCGGAAGAACAGGCCCCTTTGCGCCGGCATCCCCGCGGCCTTCTTCGGCCAGTCCGGCCGGAAGCGCGGGACCGGATCCGCCGCCGGCCGGTTCGCTTTCAACCAGGCCTTGCGGCAAAACCGGCGCATCCGCCAGGCACAGGCCGGAGGCGGCCGTTATCAAAAGTCCGATCCTGGCAAGCGCCGAAACCAAAACGTCACTTCTTGATATACTGCATGGGGGGCTTTCGCAGGTAGCGTTCGGTGAAAATGTCCTCAGGCAGGCCCAGGTCATATTCCACTTGGCTGTACTCTATGGTGGTGTGGCCGCCTGTCTGTAAATCCTCCATCCTTGCCTCGGTCACGGTCAGGTAGCCCTGCGGCCTGGCCACGCTTGAAACCGTATAGCGGCGGTACGCCTCGCCCCGCTTGTTGTAATATTCGCTCTGGACGGGAAGGAAGGTCTCGCGGTGTATCCACATCTTGTAGTGGGTGAACTCGACCAGCTCGGGCCTCTTGGGCTTGTTGTCCAGGACAAAGTACGTGTCGGTTGTTTCCACCAGTTCGTGGGTGTCCTCGTTGGTGTTGCGGCCGGAAACGTCCTCGTAGTAGAAATGCGATCCGACGAAACTCGTCCGTTCGTCCGAGGCGGCGATCCGCTTGACCAGATCGAGGGCCGGCAGGTAAAGCCACCGGTCGTCGTCCCTGTCCATCGCCACGTGCTTCCAGACCATAAAGACCGTGTCGCTTACATCCGCCGGTTTGTGAAAATACACGTAGAACCTCTGGTCCTGCGCGTACTGGTCGGGGCCGTACTCGCCGGCCTTGTCGGCCGGCGGCCGGTCGTCGCGGCGAAGTATGGTGAACCGGCGGGTCCTTTGGCGGCCTTGTTCATCCACGATGACCATGTTGACGTCGGCGCGGCCGTCCTCGCCCTGGTAATAGGCCGTGCGGTTGGCGCGTTCGACAATCTGATGCAGGTCCGGAGCGGCCTTCTCATTGGCCGCCGCCTGACAAGCCAGCGGGCAAAGCCCCGCCATCAGAACCGCCGCAAGCATCTTTCTCGCAGCTTTCATGGTGTCGCCTCCTTTATTGAACTCTATCTTGTTCATCTACTCTTCGGTTTTGTCCGCCGCTGCGAAAGTCTCGGTTCTCGCCCTCTCGCCGCGGCCGGCCCACCCGCACATACCCGCAAGAACCGCCACCGCGGGTATGCTGAACCATGTAAGCATGGTCCAGCGCAACTGCAGAAACTGCTGGACGTTGACAGCAACCAGCAGCACCGCGGCCGCCGCCGAGACCATGCACGTGACGCGGTTGCACAAAACGCACGCCGCCCGTGTGCGGGGAAAGAGCCTCCGCTCCAGCAGCGTAACCGCGGCCGGCAGTATCAGAAGTGAACTGACGCCCGCAAGGAAAAGGATGGCGGCGATCAGCACGCCTACGGTATGGTACGGCACCAGCTGCCCGAACAACAGCGGCAGAAAACCCACCCCCACCACGATGGCGTTCCTGGAAATCGCCCTGGCCGGCTCGCCGAAGACCGGCCCGGCGGTCTTTTCCCAGGAACCGTATTCGATGTACATCATGCGGCTGCGGGTGAGAAAGTGGATCGCATAGTCCACGGCAAGGCCAAGGCTCAGGCTGGACAAAACGGCCACCGGCATGTCGTAGTCCTTGCCGAACAATCCTATAAGTCCGTAGATCATGGCAATGGTCACCGTAAGCGGAGCCATGCACAGGATTCCCCACAAAGCGGAGCGGTAAAGCAGCGTCATCATCAGAAAAACCGCTATGAAGCTGCCCAAAAAGGCCTTGAGCATCCCCAGGACCATCTTCTCCTGCCACACCACGTTGATATAGGTAAGACCGAACCATTCGCCGCGAAGCTTATGACCGGGCGCCAGCGGATCCATGGCCGCCTTGAGGGCTTTTGCCGTACCCGCCGGGTCCCGGTCGATGCGATCTATTATATCCTCCGACAGCATGCCCGCGGCGGTCAGCCCTCCAGCTATGTGCTTCATGACCGGCTTGAACCGCTGCGGATCGCGCCTCACCATCGCCGCCGCTTCTTCATTGCCGGCCTGCCAGAAATCCAACCAGGCCTCTACGGCCCGAGTGACCACCGTGGTGTCGCGGTTGTCGCCGCTGGTAAGCTGAAGCCACAGAACGCCGGTATCATAGCCGGGCGTAACGAAATGCCACAGATCCTGGGGGCGGTGGCTGTTCTGGAACTGCAGCAGGCACTGGGCGATTCCGCCGCGGCTGTCGGGCACCCGAAAGGCCTCCTGCTCGGTTATGACCCGGCCGTTCCTTTCGACGTCCTGCATCAATTCGCGGTGTACGGTCTTGACGATATCCGTAACGGAATTGGATTTTCCCACGTAGCCGCCCAGGTTCTTTTCGATGTAATCCTGAAGCGAACCGACCCACCGCAGCGTTTCGGGCTGCTTGAATATCTCCGGCGCAGAGACTTCCGGCGGCGAACCGACGGAGTCGCGGCCTGCCGAAGCGGCCTTTGCGCCGCCCGGCTGTGAAGGCCCGCCCAGGCCGCCAGGCAGTGCGGGGCCCGACCCGGGCGAATCTCCGCCGGGTTCCGCAGCCGGCCGTTTATCACCAGCGGCCGGCTGCCGCACGTCCTGCGGCAGGTCGCCGGCATCCTGCGGCCTCAGGGCCAAGTACACCATGTAGGTGCCGCCGAAATGCCGGTTCAGCACCTTGTCGGCGACCCTGATGGGGTGGCCTCCGGCAAACCACTTGATGGGATTGTCGTTCACCCGGATAAGGCTTATGCCGTAGCCGGACAGGACCAGGGCCGCCGCAGAAAGGGCCACAATGACCTTGGCATACCGGCAGGTGAAGCGCCCGGCCGCATGCAGCATCCGTCCCAGCAGGGTCGAACGAACCGGCGCGTCGCCGGCCTTCGGCGGACCGAAACCTTCCAGAACCTTTTTGGGCAGAACGGAAATAAAGGCCGGCACAAGCAGTATCGAGCACAGCCAGGCCACCATCACGCCGAAGGCCACGAACAGCCCGAATACCTGCACCGGCGGTATCGGGGCCAGCGCAAGCGATGCGAACCCCACCGCGGTGGTCAGCGTGGTGTAGAGCATGGGGGTAAAAAGCGACCCCATCAGGTCCCGGATCGTCTGCTTGCGGCTTCCGGTTTTGCGATACCGGTCGTAGAACTCCGAGATTATGTGCACGTCGTCCAGAACGGCTATGGGCACGATGAAAATGGGAATCATCGAGCTCATGATGTGCACCGTGTTGCCGGTTATGACAAGCAGCGCCATGGTGGCGATGGTCGCAATGACGGCGTCGTACACGGCCGGAAGGATCAGCACCGCCTTCTTGAAAAAAAGCCGCATCAAAACGAATATCACCAGCATCGCCAGCGGGGCCGAGACCGCCATTTGTTTGAACATCTGCACGCCGAAGGTGTCCTCGGCCACCGGCAGGCCGGTAATGTGATACCGCTCGCTGTCCGAAGACGCCGACATGTCATCGATCTGCCGCCTAAGGGCCCGGTAGATGCGGTTGCTGACGTCCTTGTCGCTTACCGGCAGATACAACGCGATCGCCTTGCCGTCGGAAGAGACCAGCGTGTCGTTCAAGAAAGGTATCGCCAGGGCCTTTTTCCTTAGCTCAAGCGCCTCGGCCTGCGTTTGGGGCGGCCGGGGCATGAGCCACTCGAAGCGTATTTCGCCGGGGCCCTGGGATTCCACGTTGTCCACCATAGAAGGCGCGATCATGTCCTTTTCCAGAACGCCCCGCCATCGGGCGGGATCGTCCTTGTCGCGCCATCGCAGGCCCGTTGCGAACTGCGAAAGCCGGTAAATCTTTTCCAGGGAGCCGGGGTTGAACACCCCCTCGGGATGCTCTTCGTTCACCACGCCCACCACTATCATGTCGTGGAGGGACATTATCCTCTTCATCCTGTCGTGGAACACCCTCACAGGCTCGTCGGCAGGAAGCATGTTCTCGGGGTCGGTGTCTACCTTGAGGCCGTTGAGGGCGGCAAACCTGCCGGGCCAGACGCTGGGAAGCGCGGCAAGCAACAACAGAACAGCCGTGCAGCCGACCATGACCGCGGCGATCGACTTGGGATGGTCGACCGCAAAAGCGCCTATTCTCTCTCCGGTCGCCTTGATGTCTTATCTCCCTTACAAACGGCCCCGCCGGCGCCGATCGAACCACCGCCAAAGTGTAACGGGGAAAATAGGGACAGTCACCTATAATTTCACGATGTCAACTTCCAGACATACGTATTAAGCCGGTCAAGAAACAATTCTTTAGTCCATAGCTCCAGCGATGCCAGTTCATTCTGTCTTACAAAACGCCTGACGTCGTCCTTGGCCTCCCGCCAGTCCAAGGAACAAATCTTTTCATGAAGTGCCTGGATGGTCCATTCCTTATCGACTTTCAACTCCTGTCCCCGCCATGGCCCCTGCTGTTTCAGAGCAGAAGAAAGAAACCGATAGTTAATATCCACCCCGCGTCCCGCGTACCAGATGAAATCATACCAATCGCGGCCCTTGGTATATTCACGGCATAATAATGCATGGATCTTGCCGGCAAAAAGGCTCGGCAAGTCCTGTACTGTTACGGAACTAACGAATGGAAAATCCAGATACTTGATTTCATAGTTGCTCGCTTCCGGTGGGTTGGTGTCGATCTCCAGCTTGATCCTGATCTTATGCATCGACCTGTCCGCCCCGAGGTGATTGAGCCGCAGGACCTTGCCAATGGAATTATCTTTGATAAAGGCTTTCCTTATTGCTGAATCGGCTTTAGAGCGATCCGTTGTTTCCAATTTGTATCCATAGGCTTCCAGTTCGATGGAGAGCCTTCTCAGATAAGTATCCAGATTGAAATCCTGATCAGGTTCTTTGAGCAGGAAATCAAAATCTTCTGAAAAGCGATTAGTCCCGTAGAAAATACGAAGGCATGTCCCACCATGAAAAGCGGCATATTTGAAAAAGTCGGTTCTGCCAAGAGCGGCAAGAGCAACTTCCTGTGTAATTTCCCGCAGGGCTTGTTCCTCTTCGAGGGCCGTACCGCACTGATATGAATCCAATCTGTCCTGAATAATTTTTGTGCTCATAATTTCAGATCTTTTTTCAATCCCTCGATGAATTTCCGCACTCGTTGGTTTGTGTAATTATCGATTACCGGTTCGATATCATTTGCCGAAATTGATTCAAATTCTTCCGGTTCCACTCGTAAACTTTCCGTAACCGGTTTCAAACCGGTCCAGTCCTTCTTGTGAACATAAACATAATCCGCCAGGGCTTTGATCGGTGTCGCCATTAAGAAGACATTTCCCTCCTCATCCGTCATGCGTTCCACGGCTGCATAAAAAATCTTCTGAGGAACGGGAACGTAACTGAATACTCCCAAAGGGGTATTGAATTCTTTGGCTTTTCCAACAGATACGCTTGTTAATGTATATACCGCTTCAGGAATCCACCCATGCCAGCTAAGGGCCGACTCCAGGCTTACGTAGGAAGGTCCGTAGATGCGTTGAGCTAAGGCATAGAGATTAACGTTCTTTTTCCGGTATTTGGGGGCGAGACAATACAATCCACGGCAAATGTGGATCACTTCACCGCCGGCGATAGCCCGCTTAACCAGACTGTATCTTCGATTTTCGCTGCCGGGAAATAGCGTAGCCACGTCCTGGGTGGTGAAATCGCCGTAAGGGGCATATTCAAAGACTTTTTCTGTTAGTTTATTCATACCAGAACCTGATAATCGTAACAAAACTGTTGAAAAATGACAGTTTCTGGCAATTATAGCATATATCGCCCAATCCTGCGAGCAGATTCATTGAAACTGTCAAAAAATGACAGTAACTGAGAAAAATAGAGAAAATAGGGACAGTCACCAATTTTCCCGAAAAAATAGGGACAGTCACCTATTTTTCCCCCGGAAAAATAGGTGACTGTCCCTATTTTCTAACCCTTCACGCATATCAAAGGCGCCAGTTTCGCCACGCGCCTGGCCAGTCGTGCCTTTTCAGTCGCCTCGGCGACTAGTGTGACATCCTTGTAGGCCTGCGGGGCCTCCTCGGCGATCCCCCGGCGGGAAGCGCCCTTGATGATGATGCCTTTGCGCGACAGCTCTTTCAGGATGTCCCCGCCCTGCCACTTCTTGGTCGCCTGCTTCCTGCTCATGGCCCTTCCGGCGCCGTGGGAGCAGCTGCTCAGGCAAAGCTGCTCGCTCTCGTCGATGCCGGCCAGTATGTATGAGAAGGTCCCCATTGTGCCGCCGACCAGGACCGGTTGTCCCGCAGCCTTGATATCGCCGCAAAGCAAGGGGTGCCGCGGGCCCAGCGCGCGGGTGGCTCCCTTTCGGTGGACGTACAGTTTTCTGATCCTGCCGTCAATTTCGTGTTCCTCGAGCTTGCAGGTGTTGTGCGAAACGTCGTAAAGCAGCCGTAAATCCGCGGCGGGAACGACCTTTTCGAAGACCTCCCGAACCAGGTGGGTCAGCACCTGGCGGTTGGCCAGGGCGCAGTTGATCGCCGCCCGCATGGCGCCGAGGTACCTGCGCCCCACATCCGAATCGATAGGCGCGCAGGCAAGGTCCCGCTCGGGAAGTTCTATTCCGGCCCGCCTGGCCGCCTGGAGCATCTGCGGAAGAAAGTCCGTCGCCACCTGGTGTCCGAGGCCGCGGGAACCGCAGTGAATGGTCACCGCCACCTCGCCCAGATGGAAACCGAAGGCGGCGGCCGTCCTTTGATCATACACCTCGACCACCTCCTGCACCTCCAGATAGTGGTTTCCGGAGCCAAGGGTTCCGGTCTGCCTTTTCTGCCGCTCTTTGGCCCTATCGGAGACAAATGCGGGTTCGGCCGCCGGTTCCCGGCCGTTTTCCTCGATGCGCTCCAGGTCCCGCCTGGTACCGAAGCCGCGGTCAACGGCCCACTGCGCCCCACCTTCAAGCATCCGGTCGATCTGCCCGACCGAAAGATCGACTTTGCCCTTGCTGGCCAGACCGGCCGGGATGTGGCCGGCCAGCACTTCTGCACACTTTTGCCTTGCGCCGGCGAATTGCCCGGCGGTCAGGCCGGTCAGCATGGTCCTTACACCGCATGATATGTCGAACCCCACACCGCCTGCGGAAACCACCCCGCCTTTGTCGGGATCGAACGCGGCCACGCCGCCGATCGGAAAACCGTACCCCCAGTGGGCGTCGGGCATGGCGTAACAGGCCTTTACGATGCCCGGAAGCGATGCGGCGTTTACGCCCTGTTCGTAGACCTTCTCGTCCAGCTGCCTTATGATCGTTTCATCGCCGAAGAGCACAAAAGGCGCCTTCATGTTGCCGAACGGTTCTATTAACCACCGGCAGTCGGAGCTTCTTTTGAGTCTTTCCTTGTACATTGCGATAGCAGTCTCAAATGTCAACGATGCACTGTGCCGTCCACCGGCCTTTATCGAAGGCCACTTTCAGGTCCGAATAGCTGATTCCCTTTACCTCAACGGCCGGTCCGTGTCTTTTGGCGTCCAGCTTCTCGCCCCAGGCCTTTGCCGTCAGGCGGTTTGCCTCTATGTTGACCTCAAACTTTCCGAAAAGCATCCCGCGGGCGGCCATCTCGTACAGCAGGCCGTTCAGCCACTCCACGAGCAGCAACTCGCCGTCCTCCTGTTCGCAGGCGATTCGCACCTGCCGCCGCTTCCTGATCGCCGCCGGATCAGCGATCAAGGCGACCACCGCCAGGGCCGCGTTGGCGAAGGCCTCCTGCCTGGTCCGGCCGAACCCGCGTATGCCCATGTCGGCGGTATGCTGGTAATGTTCCCAGTTTTTTGTACAGGCACACATAAACACAACGCCGGAAAAACCTAGTGGACCGAGCACGAAAAGCACGGGTCATAGGCGCGGACCAATTGTTCGCATAACAGCCTTATGTGCTCCCGCCCGCTGTTGCGGTTTTCCCGGACGAGTTTTTTCAGGTCCTTTTCGATATTCTGAAAGTTGTGCGACGTCGGCGTCACGATGTCGGCCTTTTCCACCACCCCCTTGGCGTTTATTTCGTACCGGTGAAAAAGCAGCCCCCGGGGGGCTTCCGTAACCGACGCACCATCGCCGGCCCTTGGCTCGACGTAAAAGTCCTCTTCTTCGAACCGGTTGGAACCGATCATGCCGATGCATCGCTCTATATTGTCGACGATTTCCAGGCTCTGGGCAATGTTGTTGTGGAAGGGGTTGTCGCTGGGAACGGTAAAGCCGATCCGCTGGGCCAGTTTTTTGGTTCGGTCCTGAAGTTTGTCGAAGTTGTTGTTAAGCCTGGCCAGGGCGCCCACCATAAACGACGAGCCTTTCCTCAGGGCCGACTTCTTGGCGAAGGCGTAGTCGACCTGCGATTCCTCGAAAATCTGCTTGTAGTCACCGGCGGCCGCATCAAGTCCTTTGGTCGAAACGATTCTGCCGCCGTTGACGGCCATGCCGCCGTCGCATGCCAGGGCCACGTATTCAGAATTTGAATGGAACTGCGGCAGGGCTAACCGCGATACATCCTCCACCACCTCGCCGGCCCGGGGCCTTATCGCCTCCAGATCCTTCAGCACCGACTCAAATGAGCCGCGGGGCGGTACGGCGGTGAACCCGCCGGGTACATGGGTTACGGGATGAAGGGCCCTTCCCCCGATCAGCCCGGTAAGGCGGTTCATTACATCCTTTATCTCAACAAGACGTTTGATTTGTTTATTAAAGCCGTTTCGCATGTCCAGAATGCCCGCACAGCCGCAGTAGTCCGGCATCGCCAGCATGTAAAGGTGGACCAAGTGGCTGGCCGATATCTGGCTCAGGCACATGACCTGCCGCAGGATCCGTGTTTGTTCGCTGACCTTCACTTCCATGGCGTTTTCGACGGCCTGTATGGCGGTGGTCATGTGGGACACCGGACATATGCCGCATATCCTGGAAACTATGTCCCCCACCTCGTCGTACTTCCTGCCCTGGAGGAAACCCTCGAAAAACCTCGGCGGTTCGAATATCTTCAGCTTTATCGCCGGCTCGCCGTCCAGCTCCACTGCAATCGATGTTTCGCCCTCGACCCGCGCCAGGTAATCGACTTCTATGCGTTTCTTGGCGGCCGTCATTGCACCTGTCCCGACTTCCACTGCACCGCCGGCTGGGCGAACCCGGTGAAAAGGCGGTTTATATCCTGCCGGCTCAGCCGCAACGTCTCGAACAGGTCCGCCAGGGCCCTGGCGTTTGCGTCTTTCATCGGCCCCCAGCACCCGTAACAGGCGCGGTTGTGCGAAGGGCAAAGGGCCCCGCAGCCGGCATTGGTGACCGGCCCCATGCAGGGCTGGCCGTAGGCGGCCAGCACGCAGATGTTGCCTTTCAACTTGCACTCCACACACACGCAGTATTCAACGAAATCCGGCCTCTTCTCCAGCAACAGCGAAGTCACCATCTCGTTAAGGTCCCTAAGCCCCATCGGGCAGCCCCTTATGTACCCGTCCACCTTGACGTAATGGTCGACCGGGTGGGCTTTCACGGAGTGGATGACCGAGGTGTCGCCGTATACTGCCTCCTGCACCGTGCACTCCTGGCGGGTGTTCTTTATCGCCGGAACGCCCCCGCAAACCGCGCAGGAACCAATCGGAATCAGCCGCCGACTGACGGAACGTACTTGCTTGAGCTGATCGGCCTGCCACTGCTGCGTTACGGCGCCTTCGATCAGCGCTACGTCGAAAGGACCTTGTTCTTTTCCGCTTGACTGCAGCATTTTGCAGTACGTGATTTCCACCGCTTCAAAAACCTCCATAACGTACTTCTGAAAGAAAATCAGTTGGAACTCACAGCCCGCGCAGCAGCTGTACTTGAAGATGCCGATTTTGGGCTTTTTGGTTTTTTTGTTCATGTTTACAACAGGGTATCCGCGTACTTTTGAATCTCGCTGAAGCGGAACACCGGCCCGTCCCCGCAGACATACTTGGCCCCGATCTGGCAGTGCCCGCAGTGCCCCACCCCGCATTTCATCCGCCTCTCCAGGGATACGTAGATGTCGGCGGGGTCCTGCCCGTCCATTATCAATCCCGCGGCGGCGAATTTCATCATGATCTGGGGGCCGCAGGTGAATGTCACCGACTCCGACAGCGGTATGCGCAGCCGGTCGAAAAGACAAGTCACAAGGCCTTCGCGAACCTCAAGGGCCGGCCGCCGGCTTACCGAGTCGGCCGCCAGCAAAACGTTTATGCTGTCACGCCACACCGCCAGATCATTCTTGAACAGCATATCACTGTCGGTTTTCGCACCGTAAAGAAGGTATACCTGCCCGAAATCGGCCCGGTTTGCCAAAAGGTGATGCACTACAGGCCTAAGCGGCGCCATTCCTATACCACCGGCCACAATTATCACATTCCTTCCTTTGAGCATGTCCAGCGGCCAGCCGTTGCCGTAAGGGCCGCGAAAGTATAATTTTTGGCCCTTTTGCAGCCTCTCCAGGGCGCCGACCACGTTGCCGGCCCGCCGGATTGTCTGCACCAGGGCCCTGCCCGCTTCGTCGATCAGGCTAAAGGAAAAAGGCGCCTCACCGAACCCGGGCAAACCCGTCATGTTGAACTGTCCCGCCCTGAAGTTGAAATCCTCAACCCGGGGCGACAGCCTGAGGCTGAACGCGTCCGCGGTCTCGTGGACCTTGTCGTCGATGATCGCCGCCACGGGCGACAGCAAGTTGGTCCGATCCTTGTTCACCTGGCCCTTCCCGCCGCCGCGTCACGCTGGATTTCCTTGGCCATTTCAGTCAGGTCGATCTTGGTCGGACACCAAATCATGCACCGCCCGCAGCCGATGCAGCCGAAACATCCGTACTGCTCGATCCAGGTGGCCAGTTTGTGGGTTACGAACTGACGCAGCCTGGCCTGCCGCGAGGAGCGGAAGTTACCTTCGTGCACCTTCGCGAAATTCAGTTCCTGACATGAGTCCCAGTACCTGCTTCTGGCGGCGGCTTTGAGATCATAGGGGGTCCTGTCCTCGATGTTGTAGCAGTAGCAGGTCGGACAGACCATGGTACAGTTGGTGCATCCCAGACACCTGGCCTCGGCCGTCGCCTTGTACACCGGGTGATCCAGGTTGCGCATCAGAAGCTGCGGCAGGCCGCCGGTGTCAAGCCGCTTGGTAAAAGATGCGCGGGCCGCGGCCTCGATTTGCCTTTTTTCGGCAAAGTCCCCGCCGGAGGCCTTCTTCAGGCCCTTGATCCGCTTGGCCTGTCTTTGCCCTTGCTTCGAGCCGAATTCCATAAGGTAGTCGTCGGTCCTGGCGGTCAAGACCACGTCGAAACCGCACTCCAGCTGCAAAAAAGGGCCGGTTCCCATGGAGTCGCAGAATCCGCTGTCGCAGGCCTGGTTGCAGTTGAGCACTACCGTCAGGGTACTTTGGCGTAGTCTTGCGTAATACACATCCTGCAAGCCGCCCAGGAATATCCTGTCCAAAACGCTTATGGCGTGCATGTCGCACGGGTGAACCGCAAAGATCACCCTTTCGGCGGATTCGTCGCCGGATACTGTCCGGTGATCGCCCGTTTTCAGATCCATTTGAAAAAGCGTTTGCCGGGCCGGGTAAATAAACCGCCTCGGCGCCAGCATGGTCGAGCGGTAGTCCAGCGCCAGGCTGGCCGGATCGCTTGCTTGCTCGAAAACAACCTGCCGGCGTCTTTTTTCAACCGGGCCGAAAACCGGCCGATCTTTTGCCAGCTCGCCGACCCAGGCAAGCAGGTTCTGGTGCGATATGATATAGGCTTCGCTCATCGGCCGCCTTCACGGTCGCCGGGCGCGTTGGACGGTGATCACACCCGCGGCGGATGCTGCCCCCAGCCGTACCACTTCCATACGTCCCGGGTCAGGTCCTCGTAATACTTTCTTATAAGCTCGTACAACCTGGCGTTTTCCAGCGCGGTCACGCCGAAGTCGGCCAGGGTGCTCAGGAATTCCATGTCTTCGGTTCCGCCCTCGTAACGGTAGCCGGTATACACCCTGAAACTCCCCAGCACCTTGTCCTGCAATTTGAGGGGGATGCAGATTATCGATTTTATGCCCTCTTTCCTTACCGCCTCCGGGTACTGTATTCTTTTGTCCCGGGCGGCGTCGGTTATGACCACAACCTTGCCCTTGAGACACTCGCTGATGGATTTATCCGCTTCGATCGGGCCCTTGGCCGCGAACTGCTCGCTCAAACCGTAGTTGGCCACCACTTCCAGCTGACCCGTACGGCGGTTTACCAGGGTCAGCGAGGAGCCTTTGGCGAACATTTCCTCGGCGGCGCTTTGGCATATAAGGTGCGGGATCTTCCCGGTCCGAAGCTGCGAGGTGACGGCCTTGCCGATCATGTTGAGATTCTTGAGTCTCTGGTATCGCCGGGAATTATTTATGGCCGCCGCCCCCTGCAGGGCCAGTGTCTTGACAAATATCACCTCTTCATCGGTGAACGTCCGCTGCCGGGACGAGTAAACTCTCAATACGCCTAAAAGGCGCTGCCTGCATCTCAGCGCCACGCACACCACCGATTTGAATCCTTCCTTGGCGGCCTCTTTGGGGTATTGAAACCGCTTGTCCCTGGTGACGTCTTTGACCTGAACCGGTTTGCCTTTAAGCGCCTCCCGGTCGACGGGACTGCTGGCGATTTCCACCGGCCCTTTGGCAAGATAGCTTTTGGAGAGGCCGTGCACCGCGGCTGTTTCGAGGAACCGCCCGGATGCGTCCAGCAGCCTTACCGAACTTGCCTTGGCGTTCAGGCACCTGACCGCATTTTCCACCAAAGATGACAGGACCTTGTCGTAATCGGTCTGGGAAATAATGTCCTGGCAAACCGAACACAGGGCAGTCAGGTACATTTTCTTCTTCACCATCGCGATCTCCATCCGCACAAGGTTGCAGTGAGTTTTTCCCGAACCGGCAGGCACGAAAGCTCGCGAAGGTGCAAAAGGCACTGTCGCCGTACCTGCGCCGCGGGCCGCGGACCCTAAAGGCCTCCGCCGTCTACAGCTTCACCGGCCTGCAGAGGTTCTTCTCGTTCGCAGCGGACCTGCCGCAGTTTTCGCAGAAAAATTTCGGATTCCTGATGATCGCACGGTATTGCTCGGGATCGCTCTGCTGGAAACCAAGGTTGTTCAGGTAGCAGAGATGCTTTTCGTGCCCCGGGTGGGGCATCTTCACTTCAGCCATGATATTATCCTCCAATGTCACTCAGACCCGCCCGCTGAACCGCTCCGACAGGCAATTATACAGCCAGGCGAATATCACACCGCCTACAAGACCGTCGAAAAACGCCCATACCAGACCGATCACGCTTCCCGCCGGCGTTACGCAGTAACCCCGGTATATTTTGCCCAACAGGGTGACTTCACCGGTCGCGCCGTCGAAGGCCATTATCCACCACGTCAGCGCAAACAGGCCCAGTCCCCATACCAGCCCGCAGGCAAGACCGAACGCCTTGATACTCAGCTTCATGGTACTTGCGCCTCAAAAAAACTCGCCGCTTTATCTTCATACGTCACAGCCGCATGCCGTCCCTGCCATGGTTCCGAATAACTGTCACAGCCGGTGACGGTCACGGGCCTTTAGCCGCCAAACTATTACAAGCCGCAGGCGATGAAAATAGGGAAACTGCCTAAAAGCGGCACGGCCTTTGCCTAAAAAGGGTCGATGAGCGGCCGGCAGGTTAAGCATTTACCTGCCGCCCACCGGGCAATCGCCCTATTTACGCCGGCTCCGCCCGCGGCGAAGATGCATTCGACAAAGCGAATGGTTTTTGCCGCGACCGGCCGTGCGGCGGATGCCGGCCGGCACCAGGTTATGGAAAAGCTGTCCAAACTTCAGTTAGGAGACCAAGAAATGAAAGCAAAAGTAAACGAAGAACTGTGTACCGGCTGCGGACCTTGTGAGGACATTTGTCCTGAAGTATTCAAGATCGAGAACGATGTTTCAAAAGTCCGGGTCGATACAGTGCCGGCCGGTGCTGAAGAAAGTTGTCGCGAAGCGATGCAGCAGTGTCCGACCGAGGCGATCATAATTGAACAATAACCGCCGCTATTGCGGCAATTTAGCCGCTGAAATCACGAAAGGAGACAGATATGGCCACTACAACACAAAGCCCCTGGTTCGTGGAACAGTCACCGGAAATAGGCGCAAAGTTCGCCGAATTCTACCAGGCGTGCAAGGAAAAAGGCGTTCTCGACAAAAAGACCAAGGAGCTGCTTATGGCATCCCTGGCATGCGTTTTTCGCTGCCCCCACTGCACCGAGGAACATGTAAAAGGCGCCCTGGATTCCGGCGCAAGCAAGGAGGAGATCACCGAAGCCCTTCTGATAGCGGCGGTTGAAGGGGCGGGCACGCAACTCGCCTGGCACAAAGAGACCTTGATGAAATACCTCGCTCCGTAAGAGTGCTGTTGGGCTTCAGCGTCGAATCCTGTTTTTTTGCGGCTGGTGCGCGGCCGGCTGTGAAGGCCAAATACGCCTTTCATTCAGTGTGCGCGGTACACAATAAGCCGGCGCTCACCCGCCGCAGGTCTCGAACCTCTCGCGTCTGCGCGCTGACCTACGGCTGGGTCCACGCCCGCCCGCGGATGTCGGCTCCCGCCCGCCAGCGCCCGAATCAAATAAACAACAGGATGCTTTTTGAGACAGTCGAAAAAATGACCAGATGTCATCCCAAAACCTCCTTGCCGCCTGGCAAAATAGCCATTTGCAGGTCAAAGGAGGTTTTGGGACGGCTTCTATGTAGAATATTGCGGTGCCAAAAAAGACCCCTGTAAATAGCGCGGGCCAAGGCGCCCGCTCTGGAGCATAGCAGGTTATGACAAAAAGCCGCAAAACGCATACAAATCGTCTCGGTGGACAAACGAGCCCATATCTTCTCCAGCATGCACATAACCCTGTAGACTGGTTCCCCTGGTCTGATGAGGCGTTTGAGATTGCAAAAAAGGAAGATAAGCCTGTCTTTCTTTCGATAGGCTATTCCACTTGCCACTGGTGCCATGTTATGGAAAAAGAAAGTTTTTCAAACGAACGCATCGCAAAGATAATGAATGATAATTTTGTAAGCATCAAAGTCGACAGGGAGGAGCATCCGCACATTGATATTATCTACATGAATGCGGTACAAACCATGACCGGCAGCGGCGGCTGGCCTCTATCGGTATTTTTGACACCTGAAGGCAAACCATTCTACGGAGGAACATATTTCCCACCCCGGCCCATACCCGGACACTTTTCCTTTGAGCAGGTGCTTCTTGCAGCTGCCCGCATGTGGAAAGAAAAAAGGGCGGGTTTGATAAACACTGCAGATAAAATAAAAGAAACACTTGAGGAACTATGCAAGGAAGCCGAGCCGGAAACACTCAGCCCACGGGTATTAAAAAATACGCTTCTGTATTTCGAAAGAAATTTCGACAGAGAATACGGCGGTTTCGGACGCGCACCAAAATTTCCACAGCCGACCGCTCTTACGCTGCTTTTGATATATTGGCATAAAAGCGGCCAGCGGAACGTATTAAAAATGGTCGAAACCACACTCGATGCCATGGCCGCCGGCGGGATATACGACCATCTCGGCGGTGGTTTTCATCGTTACTCAACAGACCGCAAATGGATCGTACCTCATTTTGAAAAGATGCTTTATGATCAGGCATTATTAAGCAGCGTTTATATCCAAGCCTATCAGGTAACGCGCAAGAACGATCATGCAGTAATCCCCACAGAAGTTTACGATTATGTTCTTCGTGATATGACCGGTACGGGAGGTGGGTTTTACAGCGCCGAAGATGCGGACAGCGAAGGCGGAGAGGGGACATTTTACCTTTGGAACCCGAAAGAAACAGATCCGATCCTAGGCCCGGAGAATGCGACAATTCTCAACGAATACTATGGAATTACCGGCCCAGGCAATTTTGAAGATGGTAGAAGCATTTTGCACATCGCCGCGGCAATCCAGGAGCTGGCACACAAGTTTGGAAAAGACCCCGGTAAGATAGCGGCTGTTTTGGCAGACAGCCGAGCACTGCTTTTGAAGCATCGGGCAACAAGGCCAAGACCGCACCGCGATGACAAAATCATAGCCGGCTGGAACGGCTTGATGATTTCCTCACTTGCATATGGCGGCTCTGCACTGAAAGAAAGGAAGTATGTCGACGCTGCGATGAAATGCGCCGACTTTTTACTGAATAATTTGATGTGTGGCGACAGGCTAATGCGGTACCATCGCAACGGCAAAGCAGTTGCCGAGGCGGTTCTCGAGGACTATGCTTTTGCAGCCATGGGGCTGTTTGACTTATACCAGGCGACATTTGAAACCAAGTGGCTTAACAAAGCACGACATTTAGCTGAGCAGATGATACAGCTGTTCAGCGACAGGGCCGGCGGGGCATTTTTTCAAACTGCCGGCGATAACGCTAATGTTATGTTGCGAATCAAAGACACAATTGACGGCCCCATGCCGAGCGGCAACTCCGTTGCAGCCTTGGTCCTTTTAAAACTCGGGCGATTGCTCAAGCAGAAGAAATTCATCAAATACGGCGAAAACATCATAAACGCCGCTTCGGGACAATTAACAACTGCGCCGGGCTTATCGGCCTCAATGTCGGCGGCGGCGGATTTTCTGATTGGGCCTCCGCAGGAAATTGTCATTTCAGGCGATGCCGCGTCAGAAGATACCAAAACAATGTTAGAGCTGGTTGGAAAATATTTCTTACCGCATTCGACGGCCGTCTTTCATCCAACCGGCCGGAATGGCGAAAACATCGAGAAGTTGTGCCCCTTTCTGAAGGAATATAAACCTCTTAACAACAAGGCGACGGCATTTGTCTGTAAGAATTATACATGCCAGAACCCGATTTCTGATGTGAAGTTGTTTGACGCATGTCTTGAGAAACTCGCGCAACAGCCGCGCTAAAAGCATTACAATATGGCCCAAAAACCGTACATCCAAATTTCGACGAGGCCGCATTTGTTGGCCTGCTTACCTGAAAGCGCGGCGGATGCCATTACAAATGCCAAAGCAAAAGCCGGCCAACCGGTATTAACGAAAAAGATCTGGATGAAAATTACAATATTAACCATGTCACCATACAATGGGAGAGGATGGCAGAATAATACGCCCGTAAATTGCCGCGCAAACAAGAATAGCTTGCCATAACAATAAACCGGAAGGATTATTTATGAAATCTGATAAAGATAGTCATGAGCTCCAGCATGGGCGTACTCATAAAGAACGTCATGCCGGACATAAAAAGCATTTTGACCATAAAATGCATAAGGAACATGACGAGCACAAAGGGCCCGGCCATGGTTCACACCATGC
>Ga0180434_10004064_pt1 | contig 18048 bp, 8 predicted proteins | sample SS_ome_7_FD_132453 | JGI IMG/M metagenome (GOLD analysis project Ga0180434, IMG submission 132453) | Hypersaline lake sediment archaeal communities from the Salton Sea, California, USA - SS_1_D_2 metaG | ecosystem: Environmental > Aquatic > Non-marine Saline and Alkaline > Hypersaline > Sediment...
AACTGGGATGGGGCAGATATATCCGTGTTGATTGGTAACGGCGATGGAACGTTCCAGAGTGCGGTGAACTACGACACGGGAACCGAGCCTACTGACATCACGATCGGCGACTTTGACGAGGACGGGCACACCGACCTTGCAGTGGCAAATCAGATCAGTGGAACCGTCTCGATACTCGTTGGTAACGGCAACGGCACGTTCCAGAGCGCTGTGGACTTTACAGTGGCGGACCTGCCCCGGACGATCGTGATAAGTGATTTTGATGAAGATGGCCATACGGACTTAGCTACCGCCAACATGCTAGGTGATAGCCTGTCCATTCTCCGTGGTAACGGGGATGGAACATTCCAAAGCGCTGTGAGTTACGCTGTGGGTGCCGGACCACAGTGTATCGCGGTGGGCGACGTCAACGGGGACGGGCATACAGACTTGGTCTCGACAAACCACTATAGCGACGACGTTTCGGTCTTGCTGGGGACTGGGGACGGGACATTCCAGGATCCAGTGAACTATGTTGTCGGCGACGGACCCGAAGCGATCGCTGTCGGCGACTTTGATGAAGATGGCCATACTGATGTCGCGACGACGGACGACTATAGTGACGACGTAGCTATCCTTTTATCGGTTTTGCGTGACGTCGATCCTGTCGCAGTGGGCGCTCTCATCACGCCGGTCAATGCCGATACCGGGACGCTCGAAGGGACAAGCAATCCTGATACGCTTGTAGACGTGGTGGTCGGTGAGGCCTCGGCTGGCGCCGACACGGACAGCGACGGTCTTGACGATACGTGGGAGACGACCAACTTTGGCGATCTGGACGAAGGCGCCGATACGGATTATGACGGCGACGGCTACCGCAACCTGCTGGAGTTCATTGGCGGGAGCAACCCGACGCTTCCCGGGAGCGTCCCGACGGTCTACAGCCAGCAACTCACGGGCGGCGCCCGCCGGTTCGCGATAGAGGTGCCGCTTGCCCAGGATGCTGCGAACACGTTCAGCATCGTGGCAAGCTACAATGCTGAAGATAGCAGTCCACCCGTAGTAGTAACAATCGTGGAGGACAGCACGGCCCCAGTCCAACCAGCCGGTACCACCTCGCCGTTTATCAACGCGGATTCGATCACGGTATCCGGTACAGCTGAGGCGAACGCGCTGGTGACGATAAGCGGCGGTCTCTTTCCCGCCTACCAGCAGCTCACCGGTGGCGGCACAAACTATTCCGTGCAGGTGAACCTGAAACAGGAGGCGGTGAACCGGCTGCGTGTGGTAGCGATAGACGCGGCGGGCAACCCGAGCCTGCCGCGCGTCATGAACGTGATAGAGGGAAATGCCTACCCTGCTATATCCACAACCCTGAGCAGCATTGCGGTCACGCCCGCTGGTCCTGTCAGCATGACGCTCCACAGCACACAACAGTTCACCGCGACCGCCACCTTCTCCGACATGAGCACGGCCGATATCACGGAGTTTACCACCTGGGCCGCTACGGGCGGTGTCAAAGTGACCCGGAGCGGTCTTGCGTTCAAACATACGACGGGAAGTGGCACCATCCAGGCGAGTTTCGATGCGGTAAATAGCAATATCGTCACGATCAACCATCTGAGTGGCGCGCCGCTGCTGCGTCAGGGCTCAGACGGGTTCGTGATCGGCGTGGTGAGAAACAGCTACACCGAGCTAGGGGTGGTGGGAGCGACCATCACGGGCGACCCGCTTGGCTCCACCACCACACAGGAGAAAGGGGGGTATGTCTTCACGGTACCCTCAGGGAGTTACGAGCTGACCTATAGCGCCACGGACTATTACGACAGGATCGTGGGCGACCTGAGCATAGGGGTCGGTGAAGTGATCGAGGTGAACGTCGAGATCGACCCGAACGACACCGCGCCACCGGAAAGCGAGATCGTAGAGCCTGCGGATGCCACGGTGACGAACCTGCGTGAGGTGATGGCGACCGGTGTGGTGTTCGACCCGCTGAGCGGTGTGAAGCAGGCGCACATGGTGGTAGGTGGTACCCCGTACCCGCTCGATCTGGTGAACGAACACTTCTTCCGCCAGTTGGTGCATCTGCGGGAGGGCGGTAACGAGCTGAAGGTGCATGCGGTGGACAATCTGGACAATGCAGGTGACTCTCCCGTGACCGACGTGAACCTGGATACGGTACCGCCGAGCCTTATCTACGCCGTGATACCAGATGCAGCACACGTGACGGTGACGTACAGCGAGGCGGTGGTTGGTGCTGACGATGCTGGCAACTACAGTATTACGCCTACCTTGAACGTAGCGGGTGTGGAGGTGTTGACCTCGACCACGTACCGTCTCACCACGGGTACACAGCAGGTGGGTGCGCGATACGTCTTGGAAATGTCAAATGTCACTGATCTCGCGGCCAACCTGCTGCATCCTGCAACGAACAGCCTCGAGTTCTGGGGTTACGGAACGGCGGTAGATACGGATAGTGATGGGTTGTCAGACCATGACGAGGCTTGCATACACTTTACCGATCCCCGTGACGCAGACTCGGACGACGATGGGCTGAGCGACGCGGAGGAAATAGCTCGTGGTACCAACCCTCGCTCGAGTGATAGTGACAACGACGGGTTGAACGATGCCGAGGAAGTAGCGTTAGGCACCGACCCTGCGGATGAGGACACCGACGATGACGGGTTGGATGACGGAGAGGAGGAGCTCGTTCGGCACACCAACCCGTTGGAAAGCGATACAGATGGTGACGGGATAGATGACGGTGACGAGGTGGCGGCGCATCTGAATCCGCGTAATCCCGACAGCGACGGAGACGGGTCGCTGGACGGCACGGATCTGTGGCCGAAGAACCCGCGTGGTGCTACCGATACCGACGATGACGGGTTAGGAGACGAATGGGAGGAAGATCAGCTCGACAGGATAGCTTCGGGCGATGGCGATCCGGAGGTCATAGCGGTATTGCAGGGAGTGGTCACCTCGATAGACCAGATATTGCCCTGGGGTGGGTCGACGGTATCGGTAGGGGCACCGTCGGGCGGTGGCGCGCTCATGGCGCCAGGGCCGCCGAAGTACGGCGATCTCGACGGCGACGGGTGCAGCAACCAGGTGGAGTTCGACTGGGGTACCGACCCGCTCGACCCGGCAAGCTTCGTGCCCGCGACCGGCTGGATCATACGGGCAATCCTGGTGGTTTGCATAGCGGTCGCGTGCGCAATTCTCATGAGAAGAAGCCGGACTCGCAGGGAGGATTTACGGTGACTATCGAGCACTTAGGCCCTGCATGCCGGCACACATGCTGTGACCGGCAACCCGCACGACAAAAGCAACGCAGAACGCGGGATCAATAGGAGATCATTTGAGGAGAAACCTCTAGTAAACGATGATAAAGGACAAAACTTGGCAAGCCCTTTACGGCAAGAGGCCTTACGCTGTATCTCGCTTACTGTCAATAACTTACAAAATCGCATTTCGGCAACTTCGATTGGTGCCGCCTGCACCGTTTACTCGCACTTGACATTGGGGCCCAAAGCGTCGAATCATCCTGTAGCGAGCAAGGGAGTGTGCGCATGAAGCAGGAAGATGCCGTAAGAACAGTGCGTACCAATGGAAAAGGGAGCCCGCACCTGCCAACACTGTGCCTCAATTGCTGCCATTCTCATCTCGCCTTGTCGCGCATGCCGTTTGACTCAGCGCATTAAACGGCGCTCGTCGCGCGCGACGTCGGCGAAGCGAAGGAGGAGGTCGCAAGCGTGGCGTAACGCCGTCGTGTCCGCCCCGGCGAGCAATACCGTCCTCCCCCGCGTTTGCACGACCCCTTTGTGCGCATCCCATACAGCGCTGGGTACAGCGATCGGCCAGTCGCTCGCATCCCAGCTAGGTCTGTTGGTGATCATGATCGTCAGTTCGCCGGGCTGGGGACGATCAAATGCCGGCCTCGCATCGGGCAGCATCCTGAACAGGGGAGCCATATACCCCTGCCCATCGAACTCGTCTGCCTCAATAACCAAGCGTACCGCCAACTCGTGCTCTGCCAGCACCTCAACTAGCTCGGCAGGTTCCTCGATCAAACAGAACGCATCCAGATCAGATGTAGGGAAATTCGTCCACGCCCCGAGCATCACCGCTTTCCATTGCCACTGCTGCTCGGGCGGCGCATCGCTGATTGCAAAGTTGAACCCGGTCGTCCCGTCGGCACCGCCGCGCCGGCCCGCCGTGATAGCGCGGAAGAATTGGCTCGGCTTTGTCATGAAATCGCGCATGGGCAGGAACACCGCGCGCGCCGTTCCTGCGTCTTTCCACCGCCGCATCATATACTCGGCCTGGTTGTATTCGATGCCGTAGTAAAAGGGAAATACCGTCAGCGCGTCCCCGAGTCTGCGCGTGAGCCTCTGCATGAAGAGGTCATAATCATCGATAGGGTCGATATGGGCCACGCTCGGGAACGGCGTGTAGAACCACACGCCCGCGTTGGGCGCATACGGTCGCACGGCGTCCTGTACGCCGCGCCACTTGTCCGCGAAACAGTGCGCCCAGTATGCCACCTTCTCATCTTGGGTAGCCTCCGCCATGGGCTTGCCGAACTCGGCCGCGAACGGCCGCACGGGTTCTATGGCGTACCAGTAATAATGGTCCTCGTCCTGGCCGTGCGCGTCCGGGATCTGTTCGGATGTGCGCGGCGTAGCGTAGTAAGGATCGAACTGGGGCGCGCCCTCCCGGTAGCTCCCCCGGCCCGTGAGCAGCATCTCCATGCGCAGCGAATGTCCGCGCGCGATGAATTCCGCAGTCTGCTCCGGGTCGCCTAGACCCGTGATAACGAGGTTGCAGCCCCAGTCCCGCAATGTCTCGAGATCATCAAACGCTTGCGGGAAGCCCGCGCGCAGATTCAGCCCGCGCACCTTGGGTCGGTCGAGTCGCGCCATGATATCGTCGATGCTCACACGTCTCTCCGGCTGGACCGGCGCGGTCTTGAAGCTCGTGGGCTGAACGCGGACATAGTCGAGATCGAAGACAGACTGTTTGGGCGCGCATGTTTCGACGCGTTCGGGTAAAGCGTCCAGCACCTGGAGCGTGTAATCGAAAGCCTCTGCCGTCGACGACGGGAGTTCCGCCGCCGCATGCGAGATGCTCACGCGCCACCGATTCATGTCCGGTGTGAGTTTGTAGGTCAGCGTTGTCCCGTCGCCTGCTATGAACGCGTAGCCGCGATCCATTCCCTCGGAAAACGCGTAGAACGCACGCCCCGTGCCCGAGGCGGGTGGACCTACAGGAACGTACACGTTGTCCTCAGCGACGCCGAATTGGCCCCAGCCGAAAGATTGCTCATACAGGAGCGCGACGGTGACTCTGCGCAAATCGGCATCAGCAACGTTGGACAGACTGCAGTGGATACGCACGGTTCGTTCCCCTTTACGCAACACGAACACCTCTTCCAGGGATAGCGGGTTGGTTTCTTCGTAGGTCGGGTCTCCTGCGGTCGTCACATCTTCGGGCTTCGCTATGTTGCGGTTGCAGATCTTCACGTGCAACGCGTTGCCGTGCTCCGCCAGCTCAACCCCGCTGCGCGGGGTAAAGCCGATGGTATGTGATCCAGTGGAATCGCTGTAGGCAAGCCGTACTTGCTGTGCGATTTCCGCCGGCGCGTCGACGAAGGACAGGAAACTGCGGATCGGCCAGTAGGGCATCGTGTAGTCCGAGAGGTCCCGGCCGGGCACGATGGCGTAATGCAATTGGAATGCGTCCGTGTCGAAACGCACGACGCGATAGATCGGCCGCGTCATCTCCGAACCGGGCGCGCCCCACCATCGCGTCAGATACGTCTCGAACGCCACACCGGGAGTCGTCAACAGGTCATCGGTGGTCGGTTGGGCCGCGCCCAGAAAGATCACAGCAGCCAGTGCCAGTGCTATGCCGACTCGTCCGTGCATCGATTTTGCCTTTTCTCCACTTCTATCGGCTAAAGGTCTCCAATGTGGACCGGCTGGCGACGGGCGCAGGTTCATTTGCGATCATTGTAGTCGGTTTTGCCGATGCCGTCGATGCCGGTTCTGCTATTATAGTCCCTCTTGGGGAGCGGTTCTCAACCCGCAAGTTTCCGTCGCTACTGCTGCGATCAAACGAAGGATAAGCATAGTGTCGCATAACCGCCGTGGAATATCTAGTTCGGCCGTGTATAACACTACCGACCAGGAGTGCGTGATGACCTTTCCCTCTCCTGATCCGGATAATTGCAGATGCGTAACCTAGCGACATTGCCCCATTTTGGCACAATGTTTGGGGCTAACCGGGATCTTACGGGAAACAGGGAACGCGGTCCGGGGATTTCAGTGATTGATGACGAGGACGCTTTCTGATACACTCGGCACGAGTGGGAGATAGGCGTTTCGCCACGAGCGTCATACGTTCAAGGTCTGCAGACGGTATGCGAAGGGCATGTTCAGCAAAGGAGTTGGCAATGAGTAATCACTGCACGCGGAGGCAATTCTTTGGAATGGGTGCGGCAAGCGGGTTGTTGTTGGCGGGTGCGATGCGGACGCATGGATCGGCTTCAGCGTCGGCCACAGCGCGGTCGCGACGGAAGTCGCGCATTTGCGTTATCTTCACAGGTGACCCCCAACCGGTGCACCGCAATTGGGGCGCAGATGCCAGGCAAATTGAGGCTATAAAAACCCGCCTTGCTGAGGCAGAAAAGACGCTGGGTAACGTCGAGCTGGTTATAGGACAGTCGCGCAGCCCCGAGGAAACCGCAGCCCTCTTGGAGAAGGCAGGGGCGGAAGCTCCCGTTCTGGCGATTAACGTGCAGAATTTCGCGTTGACGCGCGTGGTGGGTCCGATTCTTAAGGAAAACCGTCCGATGGCTGTGTTTTCGCTGCCGGCAAGCGGTCACGACTGGATGTACGCGCCTCGGTGGCGGCGTGCAGGGCATCGTGTTGCGTTGCTGGCCAGCAGCGATTACGACGAGCTCGAGCGCGCGCTGCGTGTCCTGCGCGTGATCCCAATCATGCGACGGACAAAGATCCTGCTGTTCCCGCCGGCCCGAGGCACGAAGGCGGCTTGCTCGGCGGAAGAAGTCAAGAAGCGTCTGGGCGCCGATGTGGTGGTTATAGAGGAGAAGGTTCTCGACGACATGATTACAGCCGCGAACGAGGAAGCCGTTCAGGCCGAGACCGAAGCCTGGATCAAAGGGGCCAAAGAGATCATTGAGCCGACCAAGGAAGACATCGAGAAAGCGGCTCGGGTCAGCGTTGCTTTGGACCGCCTGATCAGGGAGGAACAAGCCGACGGCTTGGCTATCGGTACTTGTATGGGATGGCTGTCGCGCGGGTTCCCGTGCTTGGGTTTTGCGCGACTCCGCGATCGGGGCGTGCCCGCGGCCTGTGAAGGCGACATGGACTCATTGCTGACCATGCTCTTGTTCCAGTACGCCGTCGAGCGGCCGGGATTCCAGGGCAACGCCACGTTTGACACCGCACGCAATGCATTGTGGACCGCCCACTGCACGGCGCCGTTGAAGATGGACGGCCCTGACGGCAAAGAGGCGCCCTACTTGCTCCGCGGGCATTCCGAGGTCGGCGGCAAGGGCTGCGTGCCCGAGGTGCAGTACCGCCTTGGCCAAGTTATCACGCGCACGAAGCTCATCGACCTGGATACCATTCTGGCGTCCACGGGCGAGATTATCGAAGTTCCCGAGAGGGCCGTGCACGGTTGTCGTACGCAGATTGTCACCCGGGTGCGCGACGCGTTCTCAATGGCGGCGAACTGGAGTAGCGTGCTGGAGACTGAGGACGCCATGACGCTGCTGCACCGGGTGGTGTTTTACGGCGATCACATGGAGAGCGTGCGGCATCTGGCCAACTTGATGGGCCTGAAGGTCGTCGAGGAAGGTTGACCGGGCTAGGACCAAAACTGCACTGACAAAGACATAGCTTCGCCACCGACGGGCCGGAGTAACCTCACCGTCGTACGATACCGCTCATTGCAGTGGACCAGGACCGGCAGCACAGCGCGTGGCGGTCATCGTTTCCGGTTGGGCGGCCGTACGTTGTGCACGCAGGTTGAGCGCTCACGAGCGGCGTTCCCGAAGGCGGCTGCGAGAATCGGCTTTCCCAGGCGGCGTTCCGCTGTCGATCATCACGGTACCACTCTCAGTCTTTCCACCGTTTGAGCGGGTGGGAGCGGTTTTGCAAGGGGAAGGTGACATGTCCATCATGGAGGCACGTCTCGAACACCGCTTGAATCATCGCCAAACTGTCACGACCTGCCCCGAGGCTCGTGAAGGGAACTCGTCCGCGCTCGATGCAATAGATCAGGTCGTCCACAATAGGTTCGTACTGGCCAACCCGAGGATCTCGAAACGTGACGCGCGGCAGGTCGGGAAAAGGCTCCCACTGCCGGTCCTTTCCGTCAGGCGCCCACGATGGTGAAGGAAGCAGGTACACCTCCGGTACGGCAGCCATGCGGATGGTGACCACGCCCTTGGTACCGTAAATATCCAGTCCCCACCGCCCTTGATTGCCGTCGCGATTCTTCACCGTGGCGAAAAAGCCAGCGACGCCCTTCGGGAATTCGTAGACGGCATGGATTCGGTCGCCAATAACCGGCCCGAGAGGTTCCGTTGCCTCATGGATGTCGGTTCGCACCGCTTTTCGGCCGTCCACCGTGACGTTCGCCATGCACGAGAGGGGTTGTCCAAGGAAGTATATCATCATGTCGAAGATGTGTGTACCGAGTACGATTAGATCTTCACCACCCGCGCGACGGTCTTCCTTGCCCCGGCCGCGTAACTCGAGCACCTGACCAATGAGGTCTTCCTCAAACACAAGCCGCTTGACATGGCGGATGACCGGGGAAGCGCGGAAGTTGAAAGCGATAGCCCACTTCAACCCTTTCTCCTGGACCGCCTGGATCATCTCGTCGGCTTCCTCGAGATCCGGCGCTAACGGTTTTTCCATGATTCCATGGGCGCCGACTTCTGCGCAGGCAAGCAGGTAGTCGCGATGGTGCACGGTCCACCGTGGTCCCATGGAAACCAGGTCAGGGCGCTCTTTGTCCAACATCTCTCTGTAATCGGAGTAGGTACGGCTCACCCCGGCTTCGGCCGCATGTTTCTCGCGACCCTTCTCGTCGGGATCGGCAAGCGCCACCGCCTCAACATCATCTCGCAGTGCCCACAGGAGGTGTAGGCTGTGCCCGTAACCGCCGCGCTGAGTATCCCCGATAATGCACGCACGGTATTTCTGACCTGACCGGTTGTTCTCACCGCTGGCAGATCCCACGATGTATGCCGCAACCGATGCGGCAGTAGTCGCTGCTATGAATTCTCGCCGGTCCATGCCTTGTTCATCCCCTTTCTTGGTGACTGTTTTCGCTCCGGTCGGCCATGGTCTTGTTCAGCAAGTTGCTCCTCTCCACTAAGCAGGCAAGGTAGACGAAAACAGAATCTGCTGGAGCTATTGGTGCGCTTGTGATGCGGTTCATGAAAACAACAGCCGGCCCCCCCGATTAAGGCTACCTCCCTTTCCGTATGAGAGTGTGAGAACCGCACCAGTTACCGTTATTCGCAGGTACAGTAGCAGTTGCTCCGACACTTGTAAAGCAGTTTCGTGGAACGCGATGAGATGGCACAGGTACATGGTGGCCCACCTTGGGACGATAGAAGCCATATCCGGTTGTTTTCGCAGGATCCGACACTTTATCTGACTTGATTGTCCGTCCCGAGCAGTTGGTTCAGCGGATGGTTTGCGACGCGCACGACGTACTTGTTCTCGGTATCGTTGAGTGCCTCTTTGAGTGCAGGGATAGCCGGTCGGGCTTTTTCACCGATGCTGTCCAGTGCCAGCGCTGCGTGGAGACGTATCCACTCGCGCGGACTTTTCAATTCAGCAATTAAGAGCCGCAGGGCTGCGTCGCAATTGTGTCCTAGCTGAAATAGCGCCCTGGCGGCGGCAACGCGCACAGTTGGAGACAGCTCTTTGAGCGCCTGTTCTATAGACGCAACGGCGGGCGCACCTTCCTTGCCAAGGTTTCCGATGCCGGTGACGGCCCAGTAGCGAGTCGAGCTATGTTCATTCTTGAGCGCCTGTACCAAATCTGGGAGGTCGGACGGCTCAGGCTGTCCCGCGAGGATCGCAACTGAGCGCAGTTGCTCCTGAAATGACGGATCGACCTTACTCATCTGCGGCATAATGGCGTATCTCGTTCCGTACTTCTTTTCGAGCTCAACCAGCTCCGGTTCAGGAATCAGTCCAAGGTCCCGCGTCTCGAGCATCCACTGTTCGTGCGTCTTCCTGAGGCGTTCGAGTATCGGCCGGTGTTGTGGGTCGGTGGCGAGGTTATCCACCTCATGAGGATCGTTCTCGCAATCGTACAGTTCCTCGACCGGTTTGCTGTCCGCAATGAACCAGCCAGCTTCAGGAGGAAGTTCTCCTGCGTCTGCCAGTCGATGTAGCTCCCGCGTAATCTGCCCTTTTTCGGCTGTGTTCATATACTGATGGTATGGTTTGAAGGGCTCGTAGTTGCATATATACCGGTATCGCTTGTCGCGCACCGTGCGGATAATGTCGTAGCGTTCATCCATCCGATCGCGTGCGCCGTAGACATACTGCCGTTCCGGCGGAAGGTTTGGACCGAGAAACGGTTGACCCTGCATGTGGTCGGGTATCGTGAGTCCCAGCAGGTTCAAGACGGTTGGGGCGAAATCAACCGAACTCACGAGCCGATCTTCGACCGTGCCCGGTTTTCCCTGGCCGTCGGTGCGGAATTGTTCAGGAATACGGACAATCAAGGGTATGTGCGTGCCCGAATCATACAACCACCGCTTCGCCCTCGGTAAACCGGCACCATGGTCGGACCAGAAGAACACGATGGTATTGTCGGCCAATCCGTCCTCCGTCAACTGGTCGAGCAAATCGTAAATCCAGTAATCCAGCGCCGTGATCAGTTCATGGTAGTCCGCCCAGGTGCGGCGCACGAGGGGAGTGTCCGGGTGATACGGCGGCGGAGTTATCTTCTGAGGATCTTGCCTTTGTGCGGGCGTGAGACGTTTGGTGCGTTCGGCATGCTCTCGCCCAGTGAGCCGGACAGACCCTTCATGCGTGCCCGTGTAATTGAATACGGCAAAAAAGGGCTGATTCGCGTGGGGACGATTCTGCCAGTGTGCTCGTCGACTTGATTCATCCCAGGCGTGTGCCGATCGGACGAAGTTATAGTCTTCCTTCTGATTGTTGGTGCAATAGTATCCGGCATTTCTCAGATATTCCGAGAAACATTTTACGTGGGCAGGTGGTTTCGGCTTGATAGAACGTTTTGTCCCCTCGCCGCCGGACCGCATGTGGTGACTTCCGAGTGTCGTAGCATATATGCCCGTTATGATCGCCGACCGGTTCGGAGCGCAGACACCTGCCGTAGTATAGGCGTTCGTGTAGCGGATACCTTCGGAGGCCAACCGATCCAATGTCGGCGTGTGCGCATGAGGGTCGCCGTAGCATCCAAGGTGCGGCCCGATATCCTCGCACGAGAGCCAGAGGATGTTCGGGCGGCGTTCAGCGGCTGTCGCGGCCATATAGTTGTATTGTTCGAACAGGGCGGTTATGCTGCCCAAACCGCCGACTTTCAGGAATTGTCGTCTCGTTACCACTTTAGAGGTTCCTCAGCTCAACGCCGCCATCAAGATTCTTGTCACCTCTTTGCTGCGGATCGTACGGCCCAGCCTCGCCATTGTCCTGCTAGTTCGTTGACGACTTGAGGGTGTACTGGCGCCAGGTCGTGCAATTCGGTCCTGTCCTGCACCATATCATAGAGTTCCCAGCGACTAGCATCGGCCGCCACCAGCTTCCACTTCCCTGCCCGTGCGGCCCGAGAGGTGCCGAATTGCCAGAACAGCGCATCATGCCCCGTACGCTGTTCCCCTCTGAAAATAGGTAAGAGGCTCTTGCCTTCGAGTGGCAGCACGCTGTGACGGTCGTACGACAGGGGATACTCCGCCGCGGCAAGCTCGATGCAAGTCGCCATGATGTCGATAATATGCCCCACCTGGTCAGTGATTTGTCCAGGCTTGATCTGATTCGGCCAGTGCGCGATGAGCGGTGTGGATATCCCACCTTCGTGATCCCACCGTTTGTACTTTCGGAAAGGACTGTTCTGAGCGTTCGCCCACGGTGGGTCGACTGAACGATAAGAATTGACCGGCCCGGGCGGCACGTCCTGTGTAATGTGTATCAGTTCCGCACATCCACCGTTATCCGACAAGAACAACACAAGCGTGTTATCTACCTTTCCCAGTTGGCGGATTTTAGCCATGATACGGCCGATGTTCTGGTCCATTCGGTCCACCATCGCCGCGTACACCGCCATTTTCAGGTCCCACATGTCTCGATCGCGGGCACTCTCCGAGGTTAGCCCCGTGCCGTCTCGGCGCTGCAGCGCGGCGAGGTCCCATTTGGCACGGTTCTCGATGTCTTCCCATGGCGGCACACGCGCATCCCGAGGTGCCAACCCCCATCGCTCGTCAACCAATCCCATTTTGATCATGCGTTCGAATCGCTGGTGTCGAACCGTGTCCCAGCCGACCATATACTTGCCCCGGTACTTGGCGATATCCTCGGGCCATGCGTGGAGCGGATAATGCGGTGCGGTGTACGCCACATATAGGAAGAAGGGTCGCTCGTCGCGTCGATACCGGTCGAGATAGTCCAGCGCGTAATCGGTGAACGCGTCGGTTGTGTAGAAGTTCGGATCGGCGGGCGTATATGGTTGGTGTACCTGGTCGTCGATAGCCCACTTGCGCGGATACCGTTTCTCGGCCGGCTTTGGTTCTCCGGCACGCTGTTCGCCCGGGTTGAAGTAGTTGCAGCACCCGTCTGCGAGCCCGTAGTAGCGGTCAAAGCCGCGTTCGACCGGCAACTGGTCCGCATGCCACTTGCCGGTCATGAGCGTGCGGTATCCCGCGGATCTGAGCACCTCTGCAATAGTAACGCAGTTGGTCATTCTGCGGGGCGGGTTCTGGATACCGACCTGTTGCGAGTACAGCCCGGTCAGCAACGAAGCTCTGGTAGGCGCGCATTTGGCATTGTTGTAAAACTGGGTGAACCGAAGCCCGCCTTTGCCCAGTTTGTCCAGATTTGGCGTCTCGATCTCGCCTCCATAGCATCCCAGATCGGAATATCCCATGTCGTCCGCCATTATAAGGACGATATTTGGCCTGTTTCGCGATGGTGTCCGTGCGGTGCCGGGCTGAGCCAAACTGAGTCCCACAGCTCCAAGCCCGGCGGTTTTCAGAAAGGTTCTCCGGTCGTGTTTTCGCTTAGAGCGCTTAGACTGTGCAGTTCTGGGAGCGTTCATCGATCGATCACCGTCCGAGGGCTAAACCTCCTGCATTTTTCGGGCGAAATACGCCTTCATCTCGTCGCGATGCCCATCCCGCAACGCCGGGACGTTCGGCTGGTTGATTCGCGGCGCATCCTCATCCAGATACACTCTTGGAAGTTCATCGACGCTGCGCCACTCCTTGATGGCGTTGGTGTATCTCTGGATTTCCGACTGGTATGCCGGCGACTCGAACAGATTCGTCTTCTCGAGAGGATCTTTCTCGAGATCGAAGAACAACGAGGCACCTTTACGGTCTGACATGATGAGCTTTCGTGTTGTCGAGCGCGCCATCGCGTGGCGTCCGTGCCGGTTTTCCGCGAACACCATGTCCGGTTCATGGCCGGGCTGTGTGAGATCGCGGCCGCGCATTGTCGCAGCCGGCTCGAGCCGTGCCTGTCTGATGATCGTCGGAGCGACATCGACGTTACTCACGAACGCATCGGACACGTTTCCCCGTTGCTTACTGCGCGGATACTTTATTATCAAAGGCACTTTCACCACTGGATCGTACATATAGTTGCCTTTGAGCAGCATATGGTGGAATCCCATATATTCGCCGTGGTCGCCCGTGAAGATGATCATAGCGTTGTCGTAGAGTTCTTTCCGCTTTAGTATGTCGAGCATCCTTCCCACCTGCTGATCGATCTGTTCAATAGTGGCGTAGTAATACGCCATTGCCAGTCGCAGCGCAGGTTCCGACAGAGTCTCGTGCGGAAAATATCCTCTGCTCAGCGCCAGGTCACGGGGGATACAGGTGTTCGTCCAGCCGGGTAGCAGTGTGAGTTTTGCCGGGTCGTAGGCATCGCACCATTCCTTGGGGGGATCGAATGGGTGGTGCGGTTTTATGAACCCGACCATGAGCAGGCGACCTGATGGTTCCCATCCCTGAAGCGTTTCCGCCGCCCGGTCTCCAGTCCAGGGTGTCGAGTGAAATTCTTCCGGAAGATTCGACGGCAGTGCCCCGAAGGTCTCCCAGTATTCCGGCCGTGCATCTTTGCGGTATTCCGAGAGTTGATCCTCGAGGTCGTTACGGTCCACCAGGTCGTGCCGGCGGAGTTCGCGATGGTAATCGTCGTCCCATCGACCCGGCCCGTTCTGCTCCGACAGCACCAGCTCGTCGACACCGAGGTCCAGATATGTCGGCGTAAAGTGCATTTTCCCCACCGCTTTGGTCTTGTAACCGGCGTTACGGAGGATCGAGGCGAAGGTCGGCGTACCGGGTGGCAACGTGCTGTGGTTGGTCCATCCGCGATGCTCATGCACGTAGAGCGCGGACAGGAGCGAGTAGCGCGAGGGCGTGCAGACAGGGTAGGGGCAAAAGCTGTTCCGATAACGCACGCCGTCCGCGGCCAGGCTGTCGATGTTCGGTGTGCGAACGTCCGGGTTTCCATAGGCAGCAAGGCAGTCAATACGGCACTGATCCGTGTGGATCACGAGGACGTTAGGATTGGATGGGGGAGCAGCTTCCGCTGCGCCGGCGTTACGATGTGATACGGATGACAGACTTCCACCCACTGCCAGCGCTGTTCCCATCTCCACGAATTCCCGACGTGTGATCTTCATCCCCATCGTCTTCCCCTTTCGTGAGCAGCCCCTCACATGGTGCCGGGCGTTTCCGCTGGCCGTTGGTATTTCGGATTATACTTTCCGCGTTCCGCGAACCCACCGAGTTGCGGGCGCATCCCGCTGACGCGCGGGTAGCTCTCGAAAATGTCACCTGTGCCCAGAGCACGTGGATCTTTTTGCGCAATGAGAAGACCGTCGAGTTTCTCGCTCAGCTCTTTGGTGACCGCAGCATACTCGTCGCGCGCAGCCAGATTGTGCATGCATCCCGGATCATTCCTGATGTCATAGAGCTCTTCCGCCGGACGTTTCCCGAAAGCCGCTTCGAAGAGTTCGGGGTATAGGTCGCGTTTCTCGATCATAAACGTTTTTGTTGGCGATTCGTCGGTGTCGTGGTAACCTTGAGGGTCGCCCGCCGGCCAGCGGTCCGGCTTGGAGTTGCGGATGTACAGATACTCTTGCGTGCGGATGGCGCGTGAGGGATACCCGAGGTTGTCATAGCGCGCGTGCGTGTGCCGCTCGCGTCCCGTGAGGACACAGTCACGTGGCGGTTCAGCAGCGCTCGACTGGGAGGTGGTGAGCAGGTTCAGGAAGCTTCTCCCGGTCATCTCCGCCGGCGGCGCTACTCCCGCCAGTTCCAGAAACGTCGGTGCGAAATCGATGAACCCGATAAGTGCCTCCGACACGGTTCCAGCCTTGACGCGTTCGGGCCAGCGGATGGCCAGAGGAACGTGAGTGCCGTACTCGTAAAGGTTGGCCTTGGCTCGCGGAAACGGCATACCGTTGTCGCCGGTCGCAACGATGATCGTGTTCTCCAATTCACCGATGCTTTCGAGTCGTGCCAGCATGGCGCTGAGCTGCGAGTCGAACCATTCGATTTCGACAAGATAGTCCAGCAGATCGTTGCGCACAACGGGATCATCAGGGAGGAACGATGGAACGGTCACATCATCGCGGTTCTTCCCTGCTCTTGCGCCGGAACCCACTTCGTATCTGCGGTGCGGCTCGTGCGCTCCAAACCAGAAGAAGAAGGGAACGTCGTCGGGCCGCCGCTCAAGAAATGCGGCGAAATTCGCTGCATAGTCCGTCTTGCTTATACCGTTGGCAGGCACGGAACTGCGTTGCGCAGAGCTGTATTCGGGTCCCGCGGGATTACGGTCCCATCCGCCGCGCCGCCAATCTCCCGGACCCCAACCTTTTGCGGTGAATCCCACGTGATATCCCGCTTTTTCGAGCAAATCCGGGAAGACCACGAACTTGTTCGGGAAAATGCTCGCATGGGTACCGGCTTCTTCCAACTGCCATATATTTCTGCCGGTCAGCGTTGCGGCACGGTTCGGCGAACATTGGGGTGCCGCAGTGAAAGCGTTGCTGAAGAGCCACCCTTCTCGTGCGATGCGGTCGAAGGTGGGCGTCTGGACTGCTCGCGCGCCGTACACGGACGCATAAGGCCACGACCAGTCGTCGGCTATGGCGAACAGGATGTTGGGACGCTTCGGCGTGCGTTCGACGGCGGCACGGGAATAACCTTGCCTCAACGCCAACGAAAGGCCCGCTGCGCCGAGCGCGTCACAGGCCGATCTTCGAAGAAAACTGCGCCGGGTGATTTGTCTCATTCGAAACCCTTTACTCCGTATCAGTATACCGCCACCGCTGACCCGGCTTCTTTACCGCGAGCCACACGGCGTCCGCGACTGACGAGGATCAAAGTGAGAACCATTTCAAACGTACCACAGTCTCTCCGCGCGATCAAGAGTGCCGACGCGCCGCGGCTGCTCAGCCCCGCCGTTCGTTGACTGCATGAGGTTGTTGACCTATAATCGCGTTGCGAACGAAACAGGTCTCTTGGCCGCGAAAGGAGGTCGCGATGAAACGGAGGGAGTTCCTGACCCGGGTTGGCGCAGGTATCCTGGCATCGATGGGGCACGGCGCGTCGGCCGCGCCGGCGCAGCATGCGCCGCACCGTCGCCCTAATATCATACTGATCATGGCGGACGACCTGGGGTACGAATGTCTCGGCTGTTACGGGAGCGTTTCGTACAAGACGCCCGCGTTGGACCAGCTTGCGAAAACGGGCTTGCGGTTCGATCACGCCTATTCACAGCCGCTCTGCACACCGTCCCGCGTGAAACTCATGACCGGCCGGTGCAACTTTAGAAACTATGTCGCCTTTGGCGTGCTGGACCCCGGCGAGACTACGTTTGCCCATGTCTTGCACCGAGCGGGCTACGCCACGTGCGTGGCCGGCAAATGGCAATTGTACGGCAGGAAACCCGGATGGGTAGGTGCGGGCACCTATCCCGATCGCGCGGGCTTCGACGATTACTGCTTGTGGCAGATCGAGGAACGAGAGTCGCGTTACGCAGACCCGCTGATCAAACGCAAAGGTGCACCGCTGCATGTGTTCAAGGGCGCATATGGACCGGACGTTTTCTGCGATTACATCACCGAGTTCATGGAACGCAACCGACGCCGACCTTTTCTCGTTTACTACCCGATGTGCCTTGTCCACGATCCTTTTGTTCCGACGCCGGACAGCGAGGCGTGGCGTGAAGACCGAAACGCTCAGAACGTGAAATATTTCGCGGACATGGTCGCTTACATGGACAAGGTTGTGGGACGTATCGTGCGAAAGGTGGACGAACTCGGTCTGCGTGATAACACGCTTATACTCTTCACGGGAGATAACGGCACGAGCGGGAAAATCGTGTCGGAAATGGCGGGCGGGCGGACCATTCGTGGCGGTAAAGGCCACACAACTGACGCGGGAACACATGTGCCGTTCATCGCGAACTGGCAGAGTGTGGTGCCACCGGGTTCGGTCTGTGACGATCTCATCAGCTTCGACGATTTCCTGCCGACTCTTGCGCAAGTGGCGGGCGCTCCGCTGCCGCGTAACGTGACCATCGACGGTCGAAGTTTTGCACCTCAACTGCGTGGCGAGAAGGGCAACCCGCGCGAGTATATACTGTGCCATTATGATCCCCGACACGGCGAGTGGTCCCGCACACGTTTCGCGCGCGACAAACGATGGAAACTGTACGATGACGGTCGACTGTTCGATGTGCTGGCCGACCCGCTCGAACAGGCTCCTATTTATCCCGAAGAGGACGCTGCGAACATCCAGGCCCCGCGAACAGT
>Ga0180434_10004069_pt1 | contig 18036 bp, 11 predicted proteins | sample SS_ome_7_FD_132453 | JGI IMG/M metagenome (GOLD analysis project Ga0180434, IMG submission 132453) | Hypersaline lake sediment archaeal communities from the Salton Sea, California, USA - SS_1_D_2 metaG | ecosystem: Environmental > Aquatic > Non-marine Saline and Alkaline > Hypersaline >...
GCCGCTTCCCGGACGACCCCGCAATTCCGCAGCTTGCCGCCAGCGCGGCCCACGGTTGCACGCAGTCCGGGGCGTACGATCCGCAGCGGGCGGAAGGGCTCTACCAGCTCGCGCTAAAGGCGGCCGACACGCCGCTGCGGCGGGCGCAGTTGGAGTTGCGTCGGGCCGAAGTCGTAGCATGGGGATTGGAAGACTTCGAACGGGCACGCGCGCTGCTCAACGAGGTTTTGGCTGTCGTTGAGTCAAAGGCCAGCCCCGCGTTTCAACGCCTGCATCGTCGGACCGTCATCGCGCTCGGCGACGTCGCTCTGCTCTCCGGCGACTACGCGGAGGCCGAGCGGTTCCACCACCAGGCGCAGGACATGACTGCTGAGCCGATTGCTCAGGCGGAAATGCTCGCCAAGACTGGCGGCTACGGCTACACGGTCACTGATCTGCTAGCCCGCGGCGAATTCGACTGGGCGCTCGAGACGCTTGACCGCTGGGAGCGTGAGTTCCCGGTGCAGAAGCTCGAAGGCTACACATTCTTCCTGCGCGGCAAGGTCCTCTTCGTGCAGCGCCCCGGACCGCTCGCCCTGCGTTATCTGGAACTCGCCGAGCACGTTTCGCCGCGCGCGGTGCACGTCCCGGAGGCGGTCTGGCTGCGCGCGAACTGCCTGCTGGAGATGCAGCGGCATGAGGAGGCGCTGAGGCTGTTCCAGCGCATCCGGACCGACTTCACTCAATCAGATTTCTTTGAACAGGTGGACGAGAAAATCAAGCTCTGCCAATCTTCCCTGGGAGGCGACGACGAGCCGCCGTAACGGCCGGGCCCCGCACCGGCCGTGGCTCCGCGCGGGCGTTGCGTCGGAGAGTGAGACCATGCCACCCAATTGCGTCCGGCGGGTTACCCGTGCGTACACGGACGACACGGCCGTGCCACCCCACGGAGCAGTGTCAGTGTGGCACGGCTGTGTCAGCCGTGTTCTCAACAGGTACGTTCTGTTCGAGGCGCGCAAGACGCATCGCCGGGTGTGTGCTCTTGCTTTGGTGTTTCTTGGCTTGGCGCCGGTGACCGCGCAAGACTCTCAGCCCGCCGGCTCGCAGCCGGCATCGCAACCTGCTACCAAGAACCTGGTCTTCAATGGAGACTTCCAGATCGTCGACCCGTCCGGCATGCTGCCAGCCGGCTGGAACACCACGCATCCCGAAAACGCCCGTCTGCTAAACCTCGGCGGCTGGCACGGTCAGGTGATCGAAATGACCGGCGGCAAGAAGCTGATGGCATCCTACGGCGTCGACCTGACCAGCGAGAAGATTCCGGTCGAAGCGAACACGCGCTACCGCTGCACCGGCTACACGAAATCGACCGGCCCCAACATGAAGGTCTTCATCAAGGGCTACGCCACGGTGACCCGGCGCATCAAGGGTGAGCTCAAGACGTTCGACGACGTCGTCTACCAGATGCGCAAGGACATCGAGCCCACCAAAGACTGGCAACCGTTCAACCTCGAATTCGAGATCGCCCCGGCCAAGGTCTTCAGTGACTTCCAGCACGAGCTGAAGTACGTGCGCATCCGGCTGTGGGCGTTCTGGCCGGCGGGAACCTGCTGGTTCGACGAGATTGCATTTGAAGAAGTCGGTCCGGTGCCGGCAAGCGGCCGCCGACACGACGACGCAGTCACGCACGTCGGTCTGCCGCCACGCTTTGACGAAGCAGCGGACGATGTAGCGGCCGGGCCCCGCACCGGCCGTAGCCACGCTGCGACCGGCACTCCCACCACGCATTCCACCGCTGATGCCGCGTTCGATGAAGAGCAAACGTGGCGCGACGCGGCCAACGCTCTTCGCACCGGGCAGCACGCCAGGGCCGCCTTGCTCGCCGAGCGGTTGATCGCCTGCGCCCCCCACAAAGGCGTCTATCGCGTGCTGGCCGCCCGAAGCCTGGCCGAGTTGGAGCGCTGGGAAGAGGCCGAGCGGCACGCGTGCTGGTTGCTGGAAGAGGCCGACCAGTCGTCTAACGGGAGCACACGCGTCCGCGAAGTCGAGCGTTGGCAACGCGACTGGGCCCGCGTAGTCCAGGCCAAAGTCCGCCTGCACACGGGTCGCGCCGATGAGGCGCGTACAATACTGAAACAGGTTGCACAAGCCAGCGCTTCACCGCACGCCGCGGCCGTGGCTGCCAGGCTGCTCGCCCAGATCGAGGATGACCAAGCGAACGAATAGGCGCTTGCCGGTCGGGACCATACAATCGCGGGGGCGAAACATAGTGCCGTTCTGCTGCGTAGCTCGCCGTGAAAGAGGTCTCGCAAACTCGGTTCCCGAACGCCGATTGCCCGGTTTGTCGGCGACAGATCGGGCCCGACGCCCCCGTCCGTAGTTGTCTGATCTGCGAGCTGACCTACCACCAGGAGTGCTGGGAGCGTAGCCGCGGTTGCACCACGCCGGGCTGTCGCAGCCGAGTGGCCGAGCCGACGACCGGCGTGTCGCCCACAGCAACTCCGCGAGAAGAACCGCTCGAAGAACCCGCCCCACACCCGGCACAGGTCGATCGCCCTCTTGCCGCGCAGCAGGTCCAGCCTTCCCGCCGGTCGGCCGCATGGACCGGGCCCTGGCTGACGGCGCTTGGCGCGGTCGTCGTGGCGTGCGTGGTACTCACGATCATCGTCGGGATCGTGGCCACGCAGCGCAAAGCCGCCCGGCGGGAGTTGAATGCGCTGATCGAGACCGCCCGCGCCAAGGAAGACCCGCAGGTGCTTGTGGTCGCCCTGGAGCAGTATCTGCAATCCGACCGGTCCCCGCGGCTGGTGCGCCTCGCGACCGAAGAGCTGGACAAGGCGCGGCGCGCCGTCGACGACCAGGACTATCAAAGCGCCTGCGCCCTGGACCGCGGCGAACGCACCAATCTCGACCGCCTGGAAGCCGCCCTGACCGCATATCTGGACCAACATCCCAACGGTGCGTATCGGCCGGAGGCGGAGGAGCGCCTGCTGCGAATTCCGGATGAGCGTGATGACCGGGCACACCGGCGGGCCTCGCGCAACGCGGAGGCCGCGGGCGGCGATTTCGGATTGCAGGAGGCTGCCTGGCAAGCTTACCTGGACGCGTATCCGCAAGGCCGGCACGCCACCCAGGCCCGCGTGGAGATCGCCCGGATTCCCGACCAGGCCGACCAGATCCGGCTTCAAGAAATCTTGAGAGAAGTCGAGGACTTGGTCAGGGCAAACCGCCTGACCGATGCGCTGAACCACATCGACGTGGGCCTGAGCGAGGTTCGATCTCCCGTGCGGCACGAGCGCCTGGCACAGCGCGCTGGAGAAATCGAAGCCCAGCTCGAAGCCCTGGACGCCGCCGAGTGTCTCAAGCCGGCGGATCGCAGCGCGCTCGGGCGGCGGAGCAAGCTCGGGCAATGCCGGCTCTATCTGCTGTGTTACCCGGACGGGGCGCGCCGGGCGGAGGTGGAAGGGCAGGTCAAGCAGCTGCTGGCCCGCGAGCGTGACGAGCTGCTGCACGAGCTGCACCAACGCCTGGCCGCGCTCACGGACGATCCGCGGGCGGCCCTGGACGCCCTGTACGAGTTTCTCGAACACTCGGCGGCAGAGCAGGCCGACGTCTCCCGCGAGCTGGCGCGCTACCACCTGGAGCTGCTGTGCCAGTCGGTGGCCAACTCGCTCCAGAGCATGAAAGTGGTCACTCTCCCGGGCGGGGTGGAGATTGTCGGCGAGGTCCGGCCGGCCTCGCGGGGCTGGGTTCAGGTCAAGCCGCGACCGACCGGTGCGTCCGGCCCGCGCAAGAGCACGCTCGTCAGAGACACCGACGTGGTTATCGCCGACCCGCCACTACTGGAGGAATGCCCGCGCTTGCGCCAGCGCGGGCTCGCCCTGCTCGCCGATGGCGACGTCGATAACGCAAACGTCCTTCAGGAGATCCGCGTGGCCCGCGACCTGGCGCGCGGCGACGAGTACCAGCCCGAAAGACTTGCCTTTCAGGCCTGTCTCGTCGGGATCGATCCCACCGACGACGCGGCCCGCCGGGAGCTGGCCGACGCGGGCTACGTCAAGCGCGGAGGGGTCTTCACGCCACCGGCCGAACTGAGCGACGCCGCGGCGGATTCGCCGCACAGAAAAACCTTGGACTACTATGCTACGGAACTTCAGTCCTCGGCTCCGTTACAGGAGATGCGCGAGCTACTACCGGATTCGTTCGACTACAGCTTTCTGGGCACGACGCTCTCGGTTCCGATCGAGTGGGAGCTGAGCCAGCCCGAATACCAGGGCACACTCTTGTCCGGCGAGGGCGACCCGTTTCACGGCCGCGTCGCGCTGAGCTATCCGGCCATCGCCACGCGGACCTCCGACAAGAACCTGCCCGCGTCGATTCTGGGGGAGCTCGACAAGGAACTGGCCTCCCGCAGCGCTTCGACCCGCGTGGAGGTGGAGTGCGAAGTGCGGGCCTCCCCGCAGCATCTCACCGGCGTAGGAATCGATGTGCACAACCAGGGCGATGCCCTCCTGGTCAGCCATGTCTTTCCTGAAAGCAGCGCCGCCCTGGCCGGGGTCGAGGCCGGCGACCGCGTCGTCCTCGTCGACGGCCGCGCGGTGCCCCCCAATGCCACCAACGAATCCCTTGCCACAATGATTGCCAACGCACCGCAAGTCGGCGTTAAACTGGTCTTCGTGCGCAGCGGTCGGAGGTTCCGCCTGACGCTCCAACGAGCCGCCTACACCGTCCAGAGGTTTGAGATGCAGATGACCATCACTGCCCGCGGCGAGCTGATCGACGCAGAGCAACCACGCGTCTCCGAGTGGACCACAATCCCTCCGCCGCCATAGACCCGATCAGGATGCCTAGAATAGTGGTGAGGACCCGCTGACAGACGACATGGCAGGCATGATGAACGAATGGTATAGCGACCAGGAGCCCGACCCGCGGCCCCGGCCGGGGGAGGGCGAAGCTCCCGCTGAGCCGGTGCTCGAACCGCTGCCCCAGCCGGGGGAGGGCGAAGCTCCTGCTGAGCTGGTGCTCGAACCGCTGCCCCAGCCGGGGGAGGGCGAAACTCCCGCCGAGCCGGTGCTCGAACCGCTGCCCCCGCCGAAGGAGGGCGAAGCTCCCGCTGAGCCCGTGGTCGAGCCGCTACTCGACGAGCTCGCCGAAATCCAGCCGCTGCGACGCGTCGAGCGCGACACGATCGTGATCCTCGGCCGCCGCCGCGCCGGCAAAACCGTCTACCTGGCCACGCTCTACAACTCGCTCTGGAAAGCACTCAGCGGGTTGACCATGAAGGCCCTCGCCGGACCGACGCACAAGATGCTCACCGGCGTGGCCGACCAACTTCATCGCGGGTACTGGCCTGAAGCCACGCTCGGGACACGGCAACTCGAATTCGAGCTCGACGACCACGGCCACCGACGCGTGGTGGTCGCCTTTGACTACTCGGGTGAGGATTTTCGCCGGGCCTTCGTCGACGAGGAGACCGAATCGCCCGAGGTGCAGAAGTTGCTGAGTTATCTGCACCGGGCGGCGGCGGTGATCCTGCTGATCGACCCCGCCGTCGCCGCTACCGGCAAGCACGACGAGGTGGTCGACGACGACTTCGGCATGGTGCAGGCGGTGCAGAGAATCCGCGAGATACACGGGGGCGAAGATGTCCCCGTCGTCCTGGCCCTGACCAAGGCCGACCGCAACCGCGAGATCATCCAGTCCGCCGGCACCAAGCGCGAGTTCATCCTGCGACACTACCCGGCGCTGGTGCGCACGCTCGGCAAGCTGACCGTCTTCACGATCTCGGCCGTCCAGGAGACCCCCGGTCCGGACGGCGTGGCCCATCCCAGCCCCGATTCCGTGCCGATCAACATCGAAAAGCCGCTGCTTCGCTGCCTGGAGATGATGCGGCGAAGCGACGATCGCAAGCGCAAAACCGCGGCCCGGAAAGTGGCCGAGCAAGCCCAGATCGACCAGGTGCGCGCGGAAGAACGGGCCCTGGTAGCCTACCATCGGAAGGTGGCCTATCTGGTCGCGGGCATCATCATTATCTCGCTGTGCGTCTACGCGCTGATCTGGATTCTGCGGACGGATTAGACGGTCGGACCCATGCACATCGAGCGACACGTCTTCGGCTCGATCAGCGGCTACGGCACGTTGGCGCGCAGCCCCGGGCTGACCGATAGCGAGCAGCAACAGCTTGAAAGCCCCTCGTTCGGCACGCCCTATGAACCCTCCTACCAGGCCTCGCTGCTGGCCAAGGTTACGTACTGGTCGCGGCCGCTAGGATCCGGTCGGCGCGCCATCTCGCGTGTCCTTCCCGGTCGCCTGGATGACGCCGGCCGGCCCACTCTGCTGTTCGTGACGGCAGTTGTCTCAGTGGCTGACTGGGATCTTGAGCTGGAAGGCGACGTTCGCCCACTGTTGGCCCGCGCCGAGCTGTGGAAGTGGGACGGCGCGCCCCAGCTTGCCGCCGTGGACCTCGAAGGACTCGCCCCGGGCTCGCTGCGGCTGAGCCGGGATGGCGCCCAGCGTGCTTTGGGGCTGGTCTCGCTGGTCGAGCTGTCGTGGGCGGCCCGACAGCCGGTGCTCGTACGCGCAGAGCACTATTCGCTGGACGAAGTGGCGGTGGTCGAGCAACTGCTGCCGACCGAGGTGCGGCGCGCGTACAGCGCGGTCTATCGCGGGTTGAACCCGGACCTGCCGGTGTCGCTGAACTGCCTGGCCGAAGGCGTCCCCGCCGGCACGGCCAACCCGGTTCGTCGTTTGGACGCCGCGAAATCTCCCTACGCACTGCGGTTGGCCCGCGAAGGTCTGGCCGACGGACGTACGCCCGAGGTGCTCCTGATCGGATACGACCAGTTCGGGCAGCCGCAGATCGATACCAGCAGTACTTGCACGGAGGATTGCGCCGTGGATGCATATACCGAGCGCGGCCCGATCGGCGACCGCCGGTCAGCGGCCGTGCAGCTCTCACTCGGCTGGCTCGGGGCGCTGCTGCTCTTAGTCCTGCTGATCGGGGGGGCGGCGGGGTGGATCGTGCACGCGGCGGGCCAGGGGCCAGCTCCGCTCGCGACGGTTGCGCCGCCCTGGGAAGAGTTGCTGCCACCAGCCATCGACCTGCCGACCCAGACCCGTGATGAGCAACTGACAACCATCGCCGGATTGCAGGCTATCCTTGGCGAGGCACCGTTCGCAGGTGCCCCGCACGCCGATGAGCTCGCGCATTCACTGTCCGGACTTCGGCAAACCATCCAGTTGACGCGCGACGCGGAGCGGGCAATCGCGAAGGTCGATTCGGACAAGCGCTCCTCGATCAGCGCGGCCGGGCGGGCGCTCGACGCACTGGCGGAGCGCGCCCCGCACGTGGCCGACATGCTCCGCGACTGGTTCGAGGCCCGCCAGCGACCCGGCGAAGATACACTTGGCGTTGTATCGGAGCGGCTGCGAGACAAAGCTAGGTCGCAGTTGGAGGCGATGGAGAGCCAAGCGGACCGTATCGACCAGCGCACCCTGGAGCGTGCCAGACAGCTGCGTGCTTCACTGAATCTCTTCGAGTCCGTCAGCACGGACAGGCCATGGCGCTGGGTTGCTGATCACCTTTCGCGGCTGGACGGCTTGATTCGCGACTGGGACCAGAGACTCGCCGCGCTCGACCAACAGCAGCAGAAGCACACCCAGCAGGAAGAATCCCGCGCCGCCGAGAACCGTGAGCGCCTGGTCTCTCGGCTCGGTGCGTTGTCGGATGCACTGGCCGGCAGCGGTGCCACGGCCAAAGATCGGCAGGCGGTGGGGAAAGCGCTTCAGGAGGTGGCGCGCGAGGGTGATCAGGCCGCCATGGGAAAGGTCTTCTCGGATCCGCTGAGCCGACTGGCCGAGTGGATCCTGGCGTTGCGCGATGTAGCGCCGGCCGACCACATCGAGCGCATTCAGATTGCGACTGGAGCCTGTCGCGCAACCGCCCGTGCGGTCGAGCGGGCTGCGGGCGACCTGAGCGTGGACAAGACCCCGGACCAGAATAACAAGATCATCAGCGATGTCAGGAGCCAGGCTAGAACGTTAGCGCTTCGGTTCACCCGTCTGCAAGACTTGCTCAAGGAGCTTGAGGTCCAACCGCCGCAACCGAGCAACGAATTGCCATGAGCAACACGCCCACCGAACATTCCGATCGGTCGCATCGTAAGTTCGCCCGCTTCGCGCGCCACGTGCGCCGTCGTGCGTGGACGATTCTCTTCCTGCGCCATTGGCTGCGGGCGGCAGTGCTTTGCTTCGTGCTCGCCGCGGCCGCGCACCTGTATGCCGAGATGGGCCTGTCGCTTCTCGTGAAGGTCGGCGCTCTCGTGAGCCTGATTGCCGCCGCGATTCTAAGCTTCCTCGGACGGCGGATGATCCGCGCCTACATCGCGACCGTGGATCGGCATTACGACGCGGCGGGGCGGATCGTGGCGGCAGCGGAGTTTCTTGAGTCAGACGAGCCGCCGGATGCCTTCCGCAAGCTGGCGATCGAGGATGCCGCCGAGTGGATCGGCAAGCACCCGCGGCGCACGCTGCCGTGGATGCTCGGCCGCGTTCGGCGTCCCGCGATCGGCGTGGCGCTGTGCATCGCCGCGACGATGCTGGTCCACTGCGAGTCGCCCCAGCCGACGGCGCCTCAGAGGCGCGCGACGGAACCGGATGTCGCGCCACCCGGCCTCGCTGAGCGCCCGCAACAGAAGGAGACTCCCACCGCGACGACCGGCATCGGCAAACCGCAGCCCGAGCGTGGCGATACTGCCGGAGCACCGGGCCAGAGAGCTCCCGGCGCTCGCCCGGGCGAGGCGGGTACAGCACCCGGCGAAACGCCGCAACCGGGCGCCGGAGCGCAGCCCATCCCAACCCGGTCAGAAGACGCCGCCGAGAGCGTCGTGCCGAAGCCGTCAGCCGCGCCCTCCCCAGAACCGGTTGCCGAACCCCCGCAGGAGAACGCGAGCGCCCCCGAGGGAGCACCGCAACGCGACGCTTCCGACGAACCCCGCAAGCCTGAGAGCGGGCCACCCGGCGGCCAGCAAGCCGGCACCGAGGAGGCCGAGAAGAAGCAGGACGATCGCGAGGTGAGCGCACCTGAGGATGACGTGCAAGCCCCCCAAGCCGATGACGATACGGCCGGCGTTGGCCCAGAGGTCGAAGGCGTCGGCGAGGAGCTGTTGGGAGAGATCACCCGCGCGCCCGAGAGTCAGCCGGTGGCGCCGCAGGATTACCGGGATGCCCGCAGGCAGGACCTGACGCGTGAGCGCGTCTCACCCGCCCGCCGAGCCCTGATCGAACGATACTTCCGAAACCTCCGCCAACCGACCAAGCGGCCGGCGTCGCAGCCGGCGTCGCGCCCCGCCTCGCGCCCCGCGCGGAAAGCCGAGCACCCATGAACAAAGACCTCAGCCCACCGCCCAGCGCCCCGATCAACGAGCAGCAGCTCCGCCGCGAGGTAGAGCAGTTTCGCCAAACCGCCGACGCGATCCGCGCTGAGATTCAGAAGGTCATCGTTGGCCAGGAAGCAGTCGTCTCGCGCTTGCTGATGGGGCTGTTCCTGGAAGGACACGTGCTGCTCGAAGGGCTCCCCGGGCTGGCCAAGACCCTGCTGCTCAAATCGCTGGCCCGGGTCTTGAACCTGGAGTTCAAGCGCGTGCAGTTCACGCCCGACCTGATGCCGGCCGACATCATCGGCACGCGAATTCTGGAACAATCGGAGGGGCAGGTGTCGTTCTCGTTCGAGCGCGGCCCGGTGTTCACCAACCTGCTGCTGGCCGACGAGATCAACCGCGCTTCGCCTAAGACGCAAAGCGCGCTGCTCGAGGCGATGCAGGAGCGGCAGGTGACCGCCGCCGGCACGACCCACCTCCTGCCCAGTCCGTTTCTGGTTCTCGCCACGCAGAACCCGATCGAGATGGAAGGTACCTACCCGTTGCCCGAAGCCCAGCTCGATCGTTTCCTGTTCAAGCTGAGCGTACCCTCGCCCGATCGGATCGAGCTGGTCGAGATCGCCGAACGAACCACCGGGGCTACGCAACTCGAACCGCGCACCGTCGTCGACTCCGCCGAGCAACTGCGCCGCTGGATGGACCTCATCCGCCAATTGCCCGTCGCCCGGCCCATTCTCGACTACTGCGCCCAGATCGTCGTGTCGACCCACGCCGAATCGGGCTCCGAGCTGGCCCAGAAATACATCCGCTTCGGCTCCAGCCCACGTGGCATGCAGGCGCTCGTGCTGGCCGCCAAGGCGCGCGCCTTCCTGCTGGGCCGCACCACCGTGATCCGCGACGACGTGATCGACGTCGCCCAAAGCTGCCTCGCGCACCGGCTGATCCTCAACTTCGACGCCGAGAGCGAGGGCATCCGCGTCCAGACGGTCGTCGAGCAACTGCTCCGCCAGGTGAGGTAGGTCATGCCCGAGTTCGCCTTCGGCGACCGCGAGATCAGCACTTGCCAGCGGCTGGTCTACACCAGCCGCATCGCCACCGCCAGCGATGCCTCCGGCGGACACCGCATCCGGCGCTCCGGCGAGGGGGCCGACTTTCTCGACTATCGGCGGTACGTGGTCGGCGACGACGTGCGACGAATCGACTGGACGGTTTTCGCCCGCCTGCGTCAGCCCTACATACGCATTCTCCAGCATGAGACGGTGCTGCACGTCAATGTGCTGGTCGACGTCAGCCGCTCGATGGCGGCCGGATCACCGCAGTCAAAGGCGGCTCTCGCCTGCCGCCTGGCGTGCGCGCTCGCGTACGTCGCGCTGACCAACGGTGACCGCGTGACCCTGGCGACGTTCTCCGACCAACTCGGGCACACGCTCGCAAACCTGCGCGGGCGGGCGGCGCTGAAACGAATCGTCACGCTGCTCAAGTCGGCCCCGCTCGGCGGTACGACCGACTTGCCCACCAGCGTCGACACTTTTTGCGAACGGGCGAAGCATCGCGGCTTGGTGATCATCCTTTCCGACTTCCTCGCGCCCGGCGGCTATCAGGAACCCATCCGCCGACTGCTGGCCAAGCGTTTCCGCGTGTTCGCGATCCAGGTTCTTGACCAGCTCGATTGGGGCGAGGGTGTCCGCGGACCGCTGCGGCTGCGCGACAGCGAGACCGGCCGGACCACCGACGTGCTGGCCTCCGACCGCTACCTCAACGAGTATCGGCGACGGCTGCGCGAACATGCCGAGCGTCTCGATGCGTTCTGTACTCTTCGCGGTCAATTCTATCTTTATGCCAGCACGCGCGATGACTATGCTCAGCTGGTCACCCGTGGGCTGCGTGAGCGGGGACTGTTGCGGTGACGCTGCTGGCGCCTGGCGGGCTGTGGTGGCTGCTGATGGTCGTCCCGGTGGTCGGACTGTTCCTCTTCCGTCGCCGGATCAGCGAGTTCGAAATCCCGGCGCTGGTCTTCTGGGAGCAGACGGATCGGCGCGACACGCTCGGCCGCTGGGGGCGGCGCATACGCCGCTGGCTGAGCCTGCTGCTGCAACTGCTGATCGTCCTGATGCTGGTGGCTGCCTTGTCCGAGCCGGTAAACCCGGCTTACCAGGCCGAGCTCCTGGTCGTGCTGGACGACTCCGCCACCATGCAAACGATCGAGGAAGACGATCAGACCCGCTTCGATATTGGCCGGCGAATAATCCTCGACCGCGTTCGCGGCGTGCCAACCGGAGTTCGGACGACAGTTATTCTTGCCGGCACGCCTCCGAAGATCATCGCTGATCGCGAGACCATTCCGCAGCGAGTTCGAGCCGCGCTGTCGGAGCGCCGGCCCCGCGATGTCAATCCCCAGGTCGAACAAGCCGTCACGCTGGCGCGACGCAAGCGGCAGAACGACGCGTCCACCATTCTGGTCATCTCCGACCGCTACAACGCGCAGCTCGCTGGCTGCGCGGACGTCGAATGGCTTTGTGTTGGACAGCCGCATCCGAATCTGGCGGTCGCAGGCGTGAGCGCAGCCACGCAACCGGGGACCGCACAAGGCTCAGCGGGAGCTTCGCCCTCCCCTCAACCGGACGAGCAAGCCATCAATGTAATCCTGACTCAGCGTGGTATGAACGCGACCACGGTGACCGTCTCGCTTGCCGCCGATGGTCGCGAGCTGGCGCGGAAGACCGTCCCTTTGCAAGACGATTCGACCGTCGTGCGCTTGTCCGCGTCGCTGGCGCCTGGTGATCCCTTCCGGGTTCACGTGGAGCCGTCCGACCGGTTCCCGCTGGACAACACCGCCTGCGGGGTGTGGCCCGTGCCGACGCACGTGCGCCTGCAACTGGTAACCACCGGCAACCCCTTCCTCGAAGCGGCCCTCGACCAGCCGGACGCTTCGCTACAGATGCTCTCGCCGGAGGAGCACAAAGCTCAGCGGGAGCTTCGCCCTCCCGTCGACCAGGCCGCCAACGTGATCATCCTCGATTCGCCCCACGCGGCGGCGGAGGAGCCGCGGCGGGGGAGGTTCATCGTCTTCGGCGGTCGCGATCCGTTCGGCATAACCCGCGCCGCTGTCCCGGCGACCGATCTGACGCCGACCCAATGGTCTGCGGATAACGCGCTGCTGCGTGATATCGATCTGCTGCGCTGGCACATCGACCGGACCACCGGCATGGTCCCGCCCCACTTCGCACAATGCGTTGCCCAGTCCGACGATGTTCCCCTGATCTTCGTCGTACGCGATCCGGGCCTGCCCGAGGACGCCCGTGACGACTTCGTCGCGATCTACGTCAACTTCGACTTGGCGCATAGCAACATTACGCGTCGGGCCGGCTTCCCGGTCTTCCTCTGGAACGCGATCGATCACCTGCTCAACCGCCGACCTGAAGATGCGCTGATCTCGTACGCGACCGGCATGCCCTTGGCCTTCCCCCCGCAGCGCCGCTCGGATGCCCGCGTTGTCGACCCGACTGGCCGCGACGTTCAAGCGTTCTTCGATGAGGGTCGGATGGTCGTACCGTTCCCGGAGTACGCCGGCTTCTACCGACTCGACACGGGCGGAAAGCCGCTCGTTCGAGCGTTGAACTACGTCTCCGACGGCGTTCGAGCGGCCGGCAAGCCGGGTGAGGAGGCCGTCGACCGCCCGCCGCTGCCAAGACGGACGTGGCTGGCAACCCTCCCGCCGTGGGGTGTGCTGGTCGCTGCCGCCGCAGCGCTCTTGCTGATCGAGACGCTGCTGTTTCATCGTGGAATCGTGAAGATGGGCTGACCCGCGATGCTGCGCTTTGAAGATGCAACCTGGTTTCACGCCTTGTGGCTCCTGCCAGCGATCCTGGCGATAGCCTGGCTCAGCATCGCGTTACGATCGCGTCGGCGGCGCGCCCTGTGCGCCTGCATCCGCGCGATCGTCGTCGCCGCCCTCATCGTCGCGCTGGCCAGACCGGTTGAGGAGCGCGTCGAGCACCGGCAGCTCCCCGCGGTCGTGGTCGCGCTGCAGGATGTCAGCACGAGTGTCGCATCGCAAACGCCGGCCACGCGCGACTTGTGGACCGACTACCAGGATGCGCTGCCCGCGGGCGTGCACGGCGAGTCCGCGACTTTCGCCGAGGCAGTTACTCTGCCAGATGAGCCGACGCCGATCGACCCGGGTGAGACCGACATTGAGGCGGCGATCGACTGGGCGCTTGAGCGCCTCGGCCCCAACGCCAACGGACACGTCCTGCTTTTCTCTGACGGACGAGCGACGCGCGGCCGACCGCTCGCGGCTGCGGCCCGCGCGGCGGAGGTCGGCGTGAAACTCCATACCATCCCCGTCGGCACGCCACACCTCACCGGCCCACGTATCGTCAGCGTTACGCCTCCCGAAGACGCCCGCATGGGTCTGACCAGTCACGCGCTGGTCCGGGTCCACACGGATCGGCCGACCGACACCTGTCTGACGCTTGTGGACGCCGACGGCATCGAGGCGGCTCGCCTCGAGGCGCGTATCGACGGCGAAGCGGTCGTCGGGTTACCACTGAAGCCGGTGCGAAAGGGACTCCACACCTGGTCCGCGCTGCTGCAGACGGGTTCGAGTAATGACATCCGCGCGGATGCCGCCGATCTGGGCTTCGATGTCGCCGGCCCGCCGGCCATCCTGGTCTGCGACCCCGAGCCGCTCAGTCTGGGGGGGCTTCAGCAGGTCCTGCGGGAGCTTCAGTTCGATCAGCGCGTGCTCACGCCGGCCGAGTTCCCCGCCGACCGCGAAGCCCTCGCCGCCTACGATGCCGTCGTCCTCAGCGACTGGCCCGAGCCGAGCCTGAGCGAAGAGCAACTGGACCTGCTGGAGCGCTACGTGAACCGTGGCGGTGGCCTGATCTTCGTCGGTGGAACGCGCGTCATCGCGAAGAAATGGCACGGCTCGATGCTCGAACAGCTACTTCCCGTCGACTTCGCTCCGGCGCCGGTCCGCGAGAAACAACGGCTCAAGCCCGTCCACGTCTGCTACGTCCTCGACGTCTCCGGCAGCATGCAGCAAGTGCTCGGCGTCGATCAGTCCGGCCCGGTAACCAAGTTCGCGATGACCAAGGCCGCGGTCGTCGCCAGCCTCGATGCTCTCCCGGACACCGCGGTCGTCACCATCATCGTCTTCGACATCCACCACCGGGTCGTCCTCGAAGCCGTCCCCATCGAGCAGCGCGAGATGATCAGGGAGCGCGTCGCCCGACTCGGCGTGGGCGGCGGGACCAACATGGTCCCCGCCCTGGTCGCCGCGGTTCAAATCCTCATCCGTACGGACATGCCCAAGCACCTGATCGTGCTGACCGACGGCATCTCCTCCGAAGATCCGCCCAAGGAGCTTCTCGATTGGATTGCTGACGCGAATATCTCCCTCACCGCCGTCGCAGTCGGTGCTGACAGCAACACCGCCCTGATGGAGCACGTGGCGACCGAAACGCAGGGCGTCTACCACTACTGCGGCGACGCGACGCGCATCCCGCGCGTCTTCGTGCGCGAAGCCGAGCACATCAAGACGCTGGCCGCGATCGAACGCCCGCCGATCGAGCCCAAACGGGGCCCGCAGCCCAACTTCCTGCGCGGGATCGCCCCGGACGGCTGGCCGTTGCTCGAAGCCGCCGTTCCGGCAAAGCCGAAGCGATCTCCCGGCGTCGAAGTTCCGTTGGTGAGCGAGCGCGACGAGCCGCTCCTGGCGCGTTGGCCGGTCGGTCTGGGAAGCGTCACCGCGTTCCTGTCGGACGCCAAGCCGACCTGGGCCCGCCGTTGGATGCAATGGCCCGAGTTCCAGCGTTTCTGGGCGCGGATTTTCAGCTCGGCCCTGCCCGGCTCATCCCCCTTGGAAGCCGCCACGGACGTGCGCATCGACGCCGACCGCTGCGTGATCCTGCTGAGCATCTTTGACGAACAAGGCCGTCTGCCCGTCGACGTCACGCCGACCGGGTATCTCGTCGCGGAAGCGGATACTGACCAGCCGGCCATCCCGCTGGGCTGGCGGCGACTGCCCTCCGGCGTGTTCGAGGGCCAAGCCACCGTCCAGCCCGGCCTCCGCTATCTCGGTAACCTCGCCGTGCGCGACGATCACGACACGGTCCTTCTCACTCGAAGGTTTGTGGTCAGCGGCACCCGAACCACCGAATCGCTCGCCAGCGGCCCCGCGCGGCGAACGCTCCGCGCCCTCGCCGCCGCCGGTAACGGCCTTTATGATCCCTCCCCCGAGCAACTCCACGCCGCGATCGGCGAGCAGCGATCGGTGACGATCACGGTGGTGAGATCGTATTGGCAGTGGCTCGTGATGCTCGCTTTAGCGCTGTGGCCGCTCGACGTGGCGTGCCGGCGGCTCGGCACCTGACCGCGACTTATTCGCACTCCGCGATATACTTCAAATTACTCGCTAGACTAGTGACTGCGAATGGAGGCGGTGTGGAACCGGTCTTCAACCCGTATACCTCGAACAACCATGCAAGCCGAAACCGCTGAGAAATACGTCGCCCTCCAAGATCGTCTGCGAAAGCTCGGATCCGCCGTGGTTGCCTTCTCCGCCGGCGTGGACAGCACGCTGTTGCTCAAGGTCGCGGTCGACACGCTCGGGCCCGAGCACGTCCTCGCAGTCACCGGCCGCAGCCCGAGTATCCCGAGCGCCGATCTCAATACCGTCGCCGCCTTGGCTGCTGAGGTAGGCGCTCCACACGAGTTCCTCGACACGTGCGAATTCGAAGACGAGAACTACCTGGCGAACCCGGCCGACCGCTGCTACTTCTGCAAGTCCGAGCTCTACACACGTCTGACGGCGCTCGCCGCCGAGCGCGGCTTCAACGCCGTCCTGAGCGGCGCCAACGCGGACGACCTCGGCGACTACCGCCCCGGCCTCAAAGCCACCGGCGAGCAGGACGTCCACACGCCGCTGGCCGACTGCGGCCTCACCAAGACCGAGCTGCGCCAGATCGCCGCCGAGTTGGGCCTCTCAGTCCACGACAAGCCGGCGTCACCGTGTCTTTCGTCGCGTGTGCCCTACGGCGAGCGAATAACGCCGGAGAAGCTGCGGCAAATCGACGCCGCCGAGACGTTCCTGCGCGAGCAGGGTTTCCGCGAATGCCGTGTGCGCCATCACGACACGCTGGCGCGCATCGAAGTGCCGGCCGAACAGATCGCGCGCTTCGCCGACCCGCAATTCCGTGCAAATGTGGACGCCCGCCTCCGCGAGTTGGGCTTCCAATACGTCGCCCTCGACCTCCGCGGCTTCCGCAGCGGCAGCCTCAACGAAGTCCTGCCCGACCAGATCCGCTACGGCTAAAGCTGTTTCAGAAGCTGCGTAGCGTCCGACCTCCGTGTCGGACGTCGATTACCATGTGTTTCCGACGGGCGGGTGCGGGTGCCCCACCCTTTCAAGTGTGGAGGATGGATCAGAACGAAGCACCGTCATCCTGTTCGAGTCAGTCCCCCATCCTCGGAGAAAATGGGGCACCTTCCAGCCGCTCGGCCAGGCGCACGTCCTAATCAGCCGGTGACTTCAGCGGTTTGCCGCCGTCCGGCGTCGCCCAGGCCGGCGGTTCGTCGTCCGGACCGGTCGTCTCGCGCGTGTAGAGGTCCACGCTCGCGATGATTCGGGAGGTATCGCGCTGCACGAACCACACCTTCTGTCCGGTCTCGTCCGTGCGCGCCTCCACGTTCTCAAACCGGCACTGCCCGCGCGGCACGCCGAACTTGAGCTCAACCGCCTTCACGGTCTGCTCGAACTGGAGATGCGGGCGCGGCTTGACAACGACCCGGAGTAGCTCGTACTCGCGTTCCTGCGCCCCAGTCTCCCGGTCCCACGATCGGTCGTACGTCAACGCGATCTCCCGGCACTCGTCGAGCCCCGCGCTACACAGTGTCTGCATCCGGATCTGCGTGGTCGAAGTCGTCGGCGATGAGCACCCGACGCTCGCGAGGACGAGTCCCGCCACCAGCCCGACCACGCCGCCCTGCGCTACCTGCTGCATCATGCCTGTCTCCTTGCCCGAGTATACGATTACTCGAATGTCGCGCCTACACCGCGTGCCATCCGCACACCCGCCCGACGACCGGCGGCTCCGGCGTGGGCCAGCTATACACCTCTATCCTGGGCGACGCTGCCGCGTCAAAACTGCTCGTCCCCGCGGTCCTGTTGACCGCCGGCCCGCCTGTCTCCTGTCACTGATATTCGCGGCGGCGGCGGTGTTATTGGCGGCGACGGCCTGCTCACTCGCCCTCCATGACAGCTGTCATGGGTCCACAGGGCTGTTCCATGCCTCTGCTGGACGCTCGAGCCCGGTAGCGTGCGTCTTGACGCGCCATTCTCCGGCCGGCCGTCCACCGTGTCCACCTTCCCGTCTGTTGCGGACTTGCACGGCTATCGGCGCAGCGGCTACACTTGCGACATGGCGGCGGTACCTATCAATAACCGAACGTCCCTGGAGCAGATCCTGGCGTGTGTGCGGCAGTGCTGGGGCTATGACGAGCTTCGGCCGCTTCAGGAGCGGGCCATTCGGGCCGGGCTCGAACAGCGCGACTCGGTCGTGGTGCTGCCGACCGGCGGCGGAAAGTCGCTGTGCTATCAGGTCCCGCCGCTGTTGACCAATCGCACCGATATCGTCGTCTCGCCGCTGATCTCGCTGATGAAGGACCAGGTCGA
>Ga0180434_10004070_pt1 | contig 18036 bp, 15 predicted proteins | sample SS_ome_7_FD_132453 | JGI IMG/M metagenome (GOLD analysis project Ga0180434, IMG submission 132453) | Hypersaline lake sediment archaeal communities from the Salton Sea, California, USA - SS_1_D_2 metaG | ecosystem: Environmental > Aquatic > Non-marine Saline and Alkaline > Hypersaline >...
AAATATAATCCCAATTGAAGTCATCCAGAATAAAATTCTTCTGATAAGAAAACAGAAAGTTATGCTAGACAGTGATCTTGCTAAACTTTATGAAGTTGAAACAAAATATCTTAAAAGACAAGTAAAAAGAAATATTAATCGATTTCCAAAAGACTTTATGTTTCAACTAACTAGAGAAGAACTGAATAACTTGAGGTCACATTTTGGCACCTCAAGTTGGGGTGGTACTAGATATTTGCCTTATGTCTTTACTGAGCAAGGCGTAGCAATGTTATCAAGTGTTCTCAACAGTGAAAGAGCTATTAGTGTCAATATACAAATAATGAGAACATTTACTAAACTCCGAGAGATGTTACTTACTCATGCTGAATTAAAAAAGAAAATTGAAGAAATGCAAGAAGAGTATGATTATCAATTCAGATTAGTATTTGAAGCATTAGAAAAACTCATTGAAGAGAAAGAAAAGCCTAAAAGAAAAATCGGTTTTACCCCGTAAAAAATCCCAACAAAACGCTGCACCTAATCCCGATAAACCGGGAGAGGCCTGGCTTATAAGCGACTGGTGATTAACGTCAATTATTATTTCCCCTCGACGACAATTATTTTTCCCGTTTTTTAAAGAAAAAAATAATAGTAGTAGTATTGTGGTTACTGTGGTCAACTCTGAAGGAGTTGTCCAAGGACTGTGGGTAACTCTACCAGAGTTATCCATAGTACGGCAGTATCCACAATGGTTATGTTAAATCACCTCCTTTCTCCTTGTTTTTGTTGTTTTTTGCTGCTTCAATACGATAGCTTGGAATATTCAGTTCCAGAATAACACTGTGATGAACCAAACGATCTATTGCAGCAGCAGTGACCATTGGATCTTTAAATATTTGTTCCCAACAAGAGAACGCAAGATTACTGGTAATCATTATGCTGCCACGTTCATAGCGATGGGCCAAAAGCGTAAAAAGCACTTCCATTTCTTCACGATTCTGTTGGACATACCCCAGGTCATCTATCAGTATTGCCTCATATTTTGATAGTTTATTGAGAGCTCGTGGAAGTGCTAAATCCCGTTTTGCCACCAATAATTCCTGAACCAGGGTAGAGCAGGTTGTGAAATATACTTGCCGTTCTTTCCGAACAAGTTCCTGGGCCAATGCACACAACAGATGTGTTTTTCCGCTCCCCGGATTACCAAAAGCAAGAACGTTTTCTCTATTATCTAAAAAACTTCCCGTCAATAACGTGTTTACCTGCTGTAGTATTTTTCTGGATAACCTTTTCATGTCAAATGATTCAATATTCTTTTCAAGAGGCAATTTCGAGGCACGTAAATATCGCTCAATACGCTTATTGCGACGTGCGATACATTCGTTCTCTACAAGATCCAGTAAATAGTGTTCATAACTAAGTGACTCTGCTTGAGCTCTAGTGGCACTATCTGCATAACATCTTCTTATGTTGGATAAACATAGTTCTTTTAAATAGCCCTCTATTGTTGTTTGAATACAATGCTTATCCATAACTGGCAACCTCCATTTTTGAAGATAAAAGAACATCATATTCTGATAAGCACACCGGAGCTATCTCAACATTCCTGAAGGGTTTAATTATATGAACCGATTTTACTATCTGCTCAATACGCTCATATGTAAGAGCTTCTTGCTGGTCAAGCAGATCCCGGATTGCTTCTTCTACCCTTGTTTCGTTTTCCCGGGCAGCCAGGTGCAATATCTTCAGATATTCCTTATGTGCAATACGAAGTGTGTGTGTTTCTCTGAGAATGTCATAAGCTATCCTGAAAGAACTGCTGGGGAAAAGATCCTCTTTATATCGATAATTTTCAAATGCACCCGGTTTGCGGACCAGCCAGTCAATAATATGCCGATAGTTTATGAAATGTTTTCGTTCCCCTCTAATCCGGGAAATCTTCTCAATTACTTTCTGTGCATACCATATCTCGATATGTTCCATATAAAGACGAATATCTATCCATTCCCCAATAAGCTGGCTTTTAACCGAATACGTGTTATGTGCTACGTTAATCGTGCTACTTGGACCAACTCTCATGCACAATCTCTTACATGCATCAAGTTTTCGTTTTGGTAACCGTTTTAGTAAAGCAAGTTCTTCCTGGAACCGGGATTGCCGTCCTGCATTTACTTGAGTAAAAAAATGCTCAACAAAAAGTTCGTACTCTCTTCTGCTGGTAAAATCACGGCTTCCCCGTATGAGTAATGATTGTTCTATCCCACGTTTAAAACGATAGTGACGCTGCTCAACATCGCCATTCTCATTTGCCTTACCTGCCTGTATCTTCTCTGCACCCATATTGTAATGTCGCAATAACTCTTTATATCTTTGGGTAAATTCTTCCGGATTACACTCTTTATGCACCGCAGCACTCAATCTGTCTGTTCTATGCATGAGGGGAACACCACCTAACTTCCATAGTGCATTCTGCAGTCCTTCGCTCAAACTCTCAAAACTTTCAGAAAAACAGATAGTTCCTGTCTCCCAGTTGGAATATGGTAGAACAAAATGATAAAGAAGATGATTAAACTCTTCTCCCTGTATTCTTATCCCCAATTTAGACATATGACTAAAATCAGATGCGCACAACTTACCGGGCATATGTTTTTGAGAAAAGAATATCTCCTTGGCAGGACCTTTTGTTGCACGCCAAACTTTAATCCGTCTTTGCAAAGTGCGTAATTGACCATCCTCGTATTTGCCGGGTATCTCTCTCTGAAGCATGTTAAATAATGTCTTCGCCTCTAACCCTGGATTCACTTCCAACAGTTTCTCTAATCGGTTCCAATCCTCCTTGAAGGGATCATGCCTGGTTTGCCACGTGTGCTCTGGACGGCATTCACTTGGCAGTTTGTCCATTTTGAGGTATTTACGAGCTGTCTTCTCATCCATTCCCGCTTTCGATGATGCAATTGCTTGTGTCTTCTCTTTTCTGATGAGCATTCTCATTCTCCTTACTTGTTGATCGGTTACCATTCAAGCCTCCTCACGTTTAAAGACTTGAATAGCTTAATCCTGTTTACAACTTTTCGGGAATTTTAATTGTCGTTGACCGGGAATTATAATTGTCGCTCATCACACGGAGAAAGTCAACAGGCTGTTGACCAAATTATACAGAAATCTATTTCCAATATTACACAGATACCTTGGGGGCACAATATTGCTATTATAGGTAAATGTAAAAGTATCGAAGAAGCGTTGTATTATGCTCAAAAAACAATTGAGAATAACTGGAGTCGCAGTGTGCTTATTCATCAAATTGAAAGCGGTTTATATAAAAGGCAAGGGAAAGCGTCCAGTAATTTTGCGCTAACATTACCAAAACCCCTGTCTGACCTTGCTGTACAAACGCTTAAAGACCCATATATTTTCGATTTTCTAAGATTAACCGAACAATACAATGAAAAAGACCTTGAAGACAGTCTTATCGAGCATATAACAAGATTTCTATTAGAATTGGGTACTGGTTTTGCTTATGTTGGCAGACAGGTTTCTCTTTCTGTCGGTGAAAGTGAATTTTTCATAGATTTGCTTTTTTATCATTTAAAACTTCGCTGTTATGTAGTGATAGAATTAAAAACAACCGCGTTTCAACCAGAATTCGCGGGCAAGCTCAATTTCTATGTAACAGCAGTAGATCGGCAGCTAAGAAACGAATCAGACCAGCCTACTATTGGCATACTTATATGCAGAATCAAGGATAAAGTTGTCGTAGAGTACGCCTTAAGTGATATTAAAAAACCAATTGGTGTTTCGGAATACCACTTAACTAAAGCACTGCCAAAGAAGTTCAAATCAAGCTTGCCGACAATTGAAGAAATTGAAGCAGAATTAAGCAATAATGATTTATAAAACTGAAAAGCGCTGTTCTATGCTATATGATTAAACAGAAAATCTACAAATTGATTGTTAAAACCGTCTGACCACTCAATTGTTTCAATCGGACGAAAAACCGAGTTCAGTTTGTTTGATAAAACTTTAAAAGCACTACCTTCCGAGTCTTTCTTTAAATCGCAAATAAACATCTTGGGTGGTTGGCCTGTATAATCCATACGTTGTATTAATGCTTGGTCAATTAATCTAGAAAAATGACTATCTCCTTCTGGCATACTCCAAAACCAAACATCGGCGAAACAGTCCTGTATAAACTGCTTTATTTCATTGATTTTGATTACTACGAAAAATATGAAGAACAGCTTATCGGTGCAAAATATATCAAAAACACCTATGGCCCTTCACCAGTTGGTTTCAATAGACTTGTTGAACGAATGATAAAAGATGGTGATGTTGAGAAAGTAGAAAGCGAATACTTTCAATATCCACAACGCAAATATTTACCTCGAAGAAAACCAGACCTTTCTTTATTAAACGCTAATGAGAAAGAAGTCATAGACGATGTCTTGAATAATTTATCAGATATGACAGCCACACAGATTAGTGAATATTCACATGGAGATGTTCCCTGGCTGACTACAGACAACCAGAAAGCCATTGAATATGAATCAGTTTTTTACCGGACACCAGCTTATTCAGTAAGGGAATATGATGAAGAAACCGAGTGAGATTATCTACCTTCCGGAATTCGATAGAGATCTTAAAAAACTGGTAAAGAAATACAAAACACTTGAAGATGACTTACGCATTTTCAAAAAGAACCAGCTATATCTATTCCACAAGGAAGGCATAGACAACAAAGGAACAGTACAAATCAGCAATCTTGGAATTGATAATCCAAAAATATACAAAGTAAGAAAATTCGCCTGCAGATCATTAAAAGGCAAAGGAATAAGCTATTCTACAGTAAGTAAGGCAGCAGGAGTAATAGAGAAAGAAATTGAAACGAAGAAACAACTTAAAAAAAAATGGAAAAGCTTTATTCACAATTCAAGGGCTGACCCCTCTTGTCGTGTTACCCCATTTTGTTTTAAGTAGTTTTAGGGATGTCTTCGACGTTTTTTATAAAGGGCTATAACTGTACTTTTGTTTGACAAGAGAGAAGGCCTGAGAAGTTAGTGTATTTTTGAGCTCCTTGTTTTCTAATAAAAGAAGACAGTTGTCGGCAAAGTCTTCTGTCATATTTGCAAGCAATATGTGTTTTTTGTCTTCGACGTCAAGTCCTTCTGCACCTATTGAAGTCGATACAACGGGTGTATGATAGGAAAATGCTTCGAGGATTTTAATGCGAGTACCGCCGCCGGCACGCAGAGGGACAATGACGATATCAGCGTTCTGATAGTAGGGTTCAACGTTATCAACGTAACCGGCAATAGTTACTTCTTTAATCATTTCCATTTTTTTTCGATAAGAATTTTTCAATCCCTGGCCGATTATGGTTACGGTTATTTCTTTGTTTGTTTTTGAACGTAGTACCGGTAGTATTTCATTGCAGAAAAAGATAATTCCTTCCGCGTTTGGATAATAATTCAAGGCTCCAATAAACAGGAGAGAATAACCGTTTTTTGATGTATCTTTATTTCTTGAGGTTTTGGGAATAATAATTTTATTGGGAAGCACCGCGCATTTTTTAATAGCATATTTTTTCTCAAGTTGAGATTTGTCATATTCTGAACAGACATATATTGTATGAAATATGTTCAGTAGTTCCTGTTCTTTTTTTTGATAGAACACAGCTTTTTTTTCTTCTTTTCTATACGTATAGTTCTTATTTCTTTTGTGTAATTCGGCTATTTTTTTCCGGCAATCTGATTCAATATCGTCTAAATCAATGTTTAGGAAGCTACCGGGATGCTGTTTGTGGATTTCTTGGGCAATAGGATACATATAGAGCCTAAAAAGATGTATGACGTCAATGTGGGTGTTTGCAAGTTGTTTAGAAATATGTTTACACCATGAACCAGACCGCATGAGCCATTCGGCGGGAGTAGGTACTATAACGTGATATAAGAACTTTTTTAAAAGAAAAGAGAAAGGTGCTAGATAAGCACTATTAATATACGTGTAGGTAGTATATAAATCGGGATGAGGTTTTGTGGGTGTTTTGTTTTTTCTGAGGTTATGCGCAATAACTACAAGATGAATCCTATAGCTTTTTTTGAGTTCTGAGATGACCTGGTATGCCCGCATAGCAAGGCCATTGCGATGTCGGCTTGGGACGATTGGTGAAAGAAAAAGCATGAGAGGTTTATCTGAAGAATCTTCAGCATTGGATGAATGCGATGTAGTATCAAGAGTATAACAATTATCTTTTTTTACGATGCATGAGCGTAGTTTTATGTATACTCTGTTAGATGAATACCATACAGCCTGTAGATTCCTTTTTAGAAATCCCTTAAGATGACGCGGAAGATGAGTGAGAAGATAGGTGGTTTTCCTTTTTAGAGAAATTGCTGGCAGAAATTTCCTGGCTACTACATTGTAGGTGCTATTGGTTTTAGTGATGTGTTTTTTAGTGATATACCCGCTATGAAATCTCGAAAAATCTCGTCTAAATCGTGACCACCAGAGATGTTCTAATAAATGAATAGAATATATTTCATCGAGGTTTTTCTCAGTTTTTCGAAATAACGCATTGATACCTTCTCTTGTATGATTATAGGGCGAAAAAGATCGTTGCGGTTCAATGTGGATATTTTCCGGATAAAGACGGCTGAGTGTATAAGCGAGCTGGCAGGAATGTTTGCTCCATGAACCGTCAAAAACGCTATACATTTCATCAAGCCATTTTTTAGCAAATAATGATTCTTTTTGTGCCAAAAAAAAGGCGTTGCTTAATGAAGAGGAGATTTCTCCTGTTTGAGGATCTTCAACGTCGTGTTCTTTCCCTATAACAAATTCATGCGTGAATAACTCTTCCGGTATTTTTTGCACGAAAAGCGTATCTATATCTGCATAAACGCCGCCATGTTCAATAATCTTTTCAAGCCGTAAAAAATCGGTATAATGGGCGTAGCTGAATTTTTCTATAAACGTGTCTTTATAACGAATATTTTTCACAAAAGGGGATGAATCAATTTGTATTATTTCAAGCCGGTCTTTTATGTCTTCCCAGTAGATTCCGTAAGGTTCGTGGTGATAGTAAAAAGATATTTTTTCTGGTTTGTTTATCTGAAAACAACTTTCCAGGCAGAGGTAATAGGCGAGATGGAAGGGTTCCTCTTGCGGTTTTAGGCCAAATATAAAGTGGAAATGGTTAGGGATTCTGTTCATGAATGGTCCAGTATATCCAGGAGTGTTTTTGTTATGGTTTCTTTGGAAAAGGTGGTGTTAAGGTGCGTTTTTAGTTTTGTTCCTTTTTCTTGCGCCTGGTTTCTATGGAGGACTACTTCTTTCATTTTTCGGGATGCATCTTCAGAATCGGCATGCGCCCAGTTCTGGTCGGGTGAATAGGATTTTTTCCCTATAGAGTCTTTTACCGGGATGAGTGAATAGTCCACCAGGTAGGCGAGGTCTTTTTTGAGGTAGTCAAGGTGACCGCCATAGCCGGTCATTATAACCGGGTTTCCCTGGAAGGCAGCGTCATACGCGCCGTATCCCCAACCTTCACCGTGGCATAAGGAAAGATAGCAATTTCCCCGTTTATGGAGTCCAAGTAGTTCGTTTTTGGTGAGTTTGCGGGTGATGAGGATAACGTTTGCCGGAGTTTTGTATTTTTTTAGTATTTTCTTAACGGTGTTTTTTGTGTGGAATTTAATCAGTTTGTTGTTGCGTTTTGAGAGATTGAGCGCCGAGGTTTTTATAATGAGTGTTACGGTATCTTGAGCTGTAAAGGTGTTCAGAAAGCATGTGAGTGTTTGTTCGATATTTTTTCTGGTGGTCCAGTCGCCTATAGTATAGAAGGCATAATGGTTCGGAGGAATCGTGTTTAGCTGTTCCGGTTCTTCGGTGAACAATGTTTCGGCATATTCCGAGACGTGGGGAAGGACACTGATATGTACCTTAACGCCGCTGTTTCTGAATACGTCCTTGTTCCATGTGCAGGGAACAATGATATGGTCGGTTGCGTTTAAAAGGGCCGGCCAATGCCGCGGCAGCTTGTCGGTTTCCCATACGGTGTAGCAGTATATTTTTTTACCTGTTTCTTTTTTGATCCAATAGGGTAAATATTCGGGTACCGTATGAACAAGAACCCGGTCATAATTGATCTTTTTATTACATGCCGGTACAAGTTCAGGCCAGTCGCATTCTTTCCCGGCATATGGTTCATAGCCGAGACCAAGGCCTGGGCCGGCAATCATTGGGGTCCAGCTAAAAGGTATTTGTTTTTCAAGAAGTATTTGCAAGTACTTTCTTGCTGATATACCGTATCCGCTTGATTCATAAAGAGAAATATATTTTAGTCCGTTCATAAGTATCTTTTTGTGAATACTAAATCCAGGAAAGCCACGTGTGAACTAGATGCTCTGCCAATATCTAATATATCGCATACACGAAACCCGTTCTGTCTCATGAGCGCGATAAAATCCTCGAAAAAATATCCCTGTTCGTATCGGTTGTCTGCGACCGATACCTCAGCTATAACAAATTCTGTGTTTTTTAAAACCTGTTGTGCGCCTTCTATAATATGATATTCATGGCCTTCGGTGTCTATTTTTATCCCGAATGGTCCCTGGAAATTATGTTCTGTGGCCAGGATGTCGAGCGTTGTTACAGGGATTTTTCTTTGGGTCATGTACTGAGGATTTACATCAAGATCTGCGTAGGTGTAAAGAGAACTTCGTTCGGTGAAATCCGGATTAATATTCATGGTGAGCGTTTCTTTGCGGGAGCCAAGAGCTGTTTTTACATAGTAGCCGTTATAGGTTTCAAGGATGGCCTTCATTGTTGGTTCAAATTCTTCTAACGGGTCAATGAGAACAAAGAATGCCTCGGAAAACGCTTCATAAAGTTCAGGAGTACCTTTCGCACCTACGCCGATGTCGAAGATGGTGGAGAGGTTAGGTCCCAATCGTTTAAGATAGGACGCATCCCAGTAAGCGCGTCCCGGCAGCCATCCGGGTGGCGTTACACGCCGTATTTCATAGCCGAGGGGACGCAGCGTTTTTAGGATAAGTTGTTTTATCATGCGTATGTTCTCCTATTTTTATGATTTTGTCAGCATCAGTAAGAATGTCTCTTTTATGAGATACAATGATGACAGTACAGAGTCCTTTAATCCCCTGTAGAAAATGAATCAGACTCTTTTCTGACGCGGTATCAATATTAGATGAGGCTTCGTCCAATACGAGAAGCTGTGGCTGGCGCAGCATTGCCCTGGCTATAGCAAGACGTTGTTTTTGTCCGGATGAAAGCCCTTCTCCTTCTTCTCTAAGAATGTGGTGCAGTCCTTCGGGAAATTCGCGTATTATAGTATCCAGGCCGACTTGAGTAAGTACATTCCAGGCTTCGTTTTCCTGTATCTGACGGATGCTGCCATAAGACAGATTATCCATAATAGTTCCTTGTAGTAAATAATGATCAGAACTCACATAGGCAATGGTGTCAAAGTGATTTTGTATATAGTTGGTTACAGACATATCATTAATAATAATTTCACCTTTAGTGGGTTTAATAATACCTAATATAAGGGAAAGCAAGGTGCTTTTCCCGCTTCCATTAGGTCCTGTTATGCCGAGATGTTCTCCTGGCTGGATTGAGAGAGAAAGATCAGTAATGACCGGGAGGCTGGTACCAGGCCAGGTATAACTGCATTCATGAATACGTAGTGATGGTGGGCCGTGAAGTGACGTGTCTTCAGCAGCGGGTGGTTGTTTCTTTTGCGGACGATTATCTTCTTCCTCGATCTTTTTATAAACTTCGTCACGTTCTTCTTTCGATAATGAATCTATCATATTAGTTAATGTTTTGTAAGGAGCCCGGTACATTGCTATGTATCCGGCAAACTTTGCTCCGTTTGAGGTGATATGCATGAACCGAATAAAAAAGTAGAGGAACGTTACTAAACGTACACTTTGGGTATGGAAAAACTGGAAATCAAGAAAGATCACGATTGCGATAATAAAAATGCCCCAGAAAGGAGGTAGTACCGCTGCCATATTCTGAAAGAAAAATGTCCGATCACTGAGTTTGTTGTACGCGATAACAGAGGTTTTGTAGTTTTCATATTCGATGTGTTCAATATGGAGGATACGGATTAAAAACCAGTTTTTGATTATTCGGACAATCGATTTTTCCATATCTTTCTGTTGACGCGGGATTTCGTTAGAGATAGTGATGATTTTTTTACCCACTTTTGTGAAGATAAAACCAATTAACCCGAGACAAACAACACTAACAAGCGCTGCTGCAGGAGCAAGATACACCATTCCGATAAAGATCAATACAGCATTATTGAACTCGGCAATAACCATAAGAACGTTATATATATAGTTAGTGCTTTTAGGGATAAGTTCACTATTTCTCGTATTTACCGTGCTTAACGATAACGCATGATGACGGTCTGTAAAGAGCATTTCAAACCCCTGGAAGATCATAAAACGTCGTTGTACATACCCGATAATCATGTAGCCGATTTGACTTGATATAAAAAGTGTTGTCCCGCGAAACAATGTGATGCCCATTAATAGAAACCATAGAATAAACGGTGACTGAACAATGAGTCTTTCCGGTATAAAAGCAGGAATATCTGAACGGGAAATAAAACCGACTGAATATAAAAACAGGATTAAGAAAAAAGCTACGGTGTATTCAATAAAAGCAATCAATAACGATGAGACAAGAAATATTGCGGTGTAGTTCTTGCCTTTACGGCCAAGTATGTAGTTTGTTCTATTGGAAAATGATATTTTCATATAAAATGTATCTTACAAAAAAAATGTGAAATTGCTACTTTAAACTTTTTAGATAGTATTATAGCATGAATATACCAAAAATAATTCATCAAACGTGGAAAAATACTGTTGTTCCTGAGAAATGGGCTGGCATTGCTGCAAGCTGGGCCCGCTTGCACCCGGGATGGGGATACCGGTTATGGACAGACGAGGACAACGAACGGTTTGTGAACGAGTATTATCCGGAACTCGCTGAGCTCTATCATTCTTTTACGTACGCTATTCAACGGGTGGATGTTATAAGGTTTCTTATCCTGTATGCTTTGGGTGGCGTTTATGCCGATTTGGATATTGAATGTTTGCAGCCGATAGACAGTGTTTTGGACGGTACGCATTTTGTGGCAAGTTATGAACACGCTCAACACGCGAAGTGGCTTAATGAACCATTTCTTGTATCAAACGCGTTTATGGCTTCTCCGAAACACCATCCTTTTTTAGAGGCCGTTATTACGCGTTTGCGTAAGACTAATCCACGGGCTGGAAACGCACAGGATGTTTTGGAATCGACAGGCCCTATTATGCTTACGAATGTCTATAAATCATATGCGGGTAATGATGTATTATTGTTGGACGAGAAGATGGTTTCTCCGTTTCAGAGCACGAGTAAAAAACTGCAGATTCTTTTTGATGGTGGGCCTAAAGCTGCACGTATAAAAGCAGCATGTGTCAAAAAAGGAACGATCGCGATCCATTATTGGAGAAATTCGTGGGTGAAAAGTCTGGGTGGGGTTCTTGATAACCCGTGTCCTTACGAGAAAAAGAATTATGTTTTTTATCCTGGCATTGATTCCCCGGGACATGATATCTGTAATGAGGGCAGAAATATAGCTGATGTAGCGAGAAGATGTGATGCGATGCCTCGTGCAGCCGGGTTTAATACTCATGGATTTATTAAGTACGTTGTTTATCCCAGGTTTGCCTGCATTCCTATTCATGAGGCAGCGGAAAACGAAGGGATTTATGTGAAAAAAGGATGGAAAGCCAGGATACGTAATTACCTGCTGTCTATCAGGCATTATTCTCTTCCAAAATTAAAACGGTTTTTTTAAAACGATGAAGACTCATTATATTATCATTTCTTCAGTACGCAACGAAGAACGGTTTATTGAAAAAACCATACTGTCTGTAGTAAACCAGACAATTACTCCTGTCGAGTGGATTATCATAGATGATGGGTCTACGGACCGTACCAGGGAGATTCTGGAATCTTATTCACGCAGCTATCGGTGGATAAAAGTACTGCATAATGCCGATAGAGGATATGATAATCACGGGATTGCCGAAACACAGGCATTTAGTCAGGGCGTTGACTCTATCGCTGTTAAACAGTGGGATTATATAGTAAAAGTAGACGGTGATGTGTCGTTCGAGAAAGATTATATTGAATGTCTTATAAAAAGGTTTATCGAAAATAACCTGCTGGGAATCGCTGGAGGTACCTGTTATTTTTTTAAGAAAGGCATGTTATATGAAGAAGAATCACCGCGTGTTTTTCCCATGGCTGCTGCTCGCATGTACAGGAGACGTTGTTTCGAAGAAATAGGCGGATTGCAGAAAACGCTGGGGTTCGATCTTGTCGATATTTTAAAAGCACAGATGCGCGGCTGGGAAACACTGCGATTTTCGGAACTGGAGATTGTTCATTACCGGTTAACAATGTCACGTAATGGGCTATGGCATGGTAAAAAAAAATTGGGGGAAATCTATTATGTTGCCGGATATGACCCGTTATTTTTTGCTGCGAGAAGTTTCTATCATCTTTTTAAACGGCCGTATATTATAGAGAGTTGTGCTTCTGTCTATGGGTTCTTGCGGGCGATGGTAACCAGAAAACCTTTTGTTGTCAGCCCTCAGGAACGTGCGTACTTGCGAACACAGCAGAAAAAACGATTGTTTCAATCGATAAAAGGACATACCAATAATGTCTAGCTATTTTGACCAGTATGAAAAGTCTGTATATTCTCAACACGGTGAAGATGGTGTTATTGAGAGGATTTTTGAAATTATTAAACCCACGGATAGACATGCTGTTGAATTTGGCGCTTCTGATGGATCCTATTGCAGTAATACCCGTAATTTAATCGAGAATCAGGGTTGGAATGCACTGTTGATCGAGGGCGATAAAACGTTGGCTGAAAGATGTAAGCTGAAGTACGAGAATAATCCACGAGTACGCTGTATTAATGCATGGGTTTATCCGGGTAATGTAGAGGTTTTATTTGAGGAAAACGGTGTTCCAAACGATTTCGATTTTTTGTCAATTGACCTTGATGGCAACGATTATTATGTCTGGAAAGTGATTCACCATTTTCATCCCAAAGTCCTTCTCATGGAATACAACGCATCATATCCACCGCCGCTAAAAAGGGTAATTGAGTATCATCCTATGAATTATTGGGATGGATCTGATTATTTTGGTGCCAGTATACAATCTCTTTATGATTTGGGGAAAGAGAAAGGTTATGAACTGATTTATGTTGAAAAAAATGGTGTCAATTTGTTCTTTGTGGATAGAAAATACTACAATTTATTCGGTTTAACTGACAATTCACCAGCTACATTATACAGGTTGCCTCTCTATGGCCTGACATCTGGAGGCCGCGCACCAAATGGAAGAGGACATCCTCCCTTTGAAACGTACAGACCAAAAACCAGAAATATTTTTAAACGTTTTTTCCCACGCAGGTATTTGCCTGTTAAAAATATTCGGATAGAGAAAAAGATTGTAGAACGTTAAGTTAGGGATATGACTTTATGGAGAAGACGGGTTATTTTTTTGGTTTTTCATGCAATGCTACGAGTGTTTTGCGTAATTCTTTTTTTTGCCTGTTCAAGAAGCGTTTATTTGCAAGAAGGACGTCTTCAGGATATCTAATGATAACATGAAATACTTTTAGAAAATTAACGAGTTTTAATAGAGGAAACTGTCCTTCATACAGTTCTATATTGCTGTATTCCGTATAGATATAGCGTGTTTTCGCTAACGTATTTTTGCCGCCTCTGAATACATCTATTTCAGCCCCCTGTACATCCATCCAGATAAAATCGATAGTTGTTTTGGAGTCAATACCATGATTGCGGCTCCAGTCGTCCAGTGTTGATGTTTCAACCGTTATTTTCGAATCGAATGTAATCCATGGAAGTGCCCTAAGATGATTTTTTGGCTGGCGGATTGAGCCTGATAAATCCCATCCTTGCGGCATAGATTGCGCTGTTCCTTCATTGAATTGGCCATTGCTCGGGTAGAAATCGCATTCACCATTACGGTCGCTTAGCGCAATTGTAAAAAGAGTAACATTAGGACGATGTCCAATATTTTTTTTGAAACGCTCGATAGCTCGTGGGTCGGGTTCGAAACAATAAATCGTTGGGTTTTTAAATATTTCAAGAAACATACGTGTATGTGAGCCGTCATTACAGCCAATCTCAAGAATAACGGGATTATTTTTGCCAATACACTCATGTAGTATTTTTCTGTTTATTTCAGAACGAAACTCAGGAGGTATCCCGGTAACCAGATAATAAAAAAATTTTAAGAAATTTTTAAAACGTGGAAAATGATCGAGAAATAGTATAATTCGCCGTATTATGTGATTCATCTCCCTCCTTATTTATAATTGATAACCACACCCCTATAATAATATACAACATACCTTAATAAATCAATCGTAAGAAAGCCTCTTCAGCTCTGAGGAACAAAAAAAATATTTTTAGTGCAATCAGCGATTAAGGGAAAGAGGAATAATAGAAGGCATAGTAAGATTGTTTTTGATTTTATAGGATCAAAACATTTTACAATAACAGTGATCAGCGGTAAGATACAAGAACCTGGAGCAGCCTATAGCAAAGAGTCTATGAGGAATCCAGCCGTATTTGGATTTGAGAGGCTTTTAAAGGATCGAAGGCCTCATCCGGGATGTAATAATTTCTGAAGCATTCCAGAAGACGTCTGGCAATATTTTTAAGGCTGCCAAAGAGGCCTATAACAGATTTTTCAAACTGTTTGGCAAGATTCTTAAGAAGGCTTCCTTTTTCTACCATTTGCAAAATGATATGTGCAATTTGTAAAAGACAGTAGAAACTCTTAAGAACGTCCTGGTGAAAGCTATAGGCGTGCTCCAGGTTAAAACCGCTGTTTTTTTGGATATTAAAACCCTGGTTTTCTATTTTTGATCGGATGTTCCGTCAAATAAGAACGAAGTTATAATACACAACACATTATCTATCAACTAGTTACGCGTCTCGATGTAAGCTTTCGCCTTGTGGCTACATTAACCTTGGAGCAAGGAATGCTTCCCGGTAAAGTAACACCGGCTAATCGCAAGAGTTTTTTTACAGAAGCACGCGGAGCGGGAACAAGACTACATGTTTTTTTCTCGTCAAGCGTCATATCGGTAACACACAGCGTTGTCAATTCTTTTACCCCTTCTTCTACGGTAACATCAATATCTTTCCATCTTTGTAATTCCTGAACAATACGATACGCTAACATAACAACAAAAGCATGGCCTCTCGTACGCTGCGACTTACGCACATGGACAGGACGCAGCTCTAAATGCGTCGTCTTACTTGTACGAAATGCCCATTCTACCTGTGCCAGGTCTTTATACCGGGCATGAACGGCCTCTTTAGTCAGTTTTTCTTTGGGAATATCCGTTTTGAGAACATAACAACCATCAAGCTTGGCTGCTTCTTGTACTGCAGCAGTATCTTCATTCATATGGATTATGTCACTATCAATTTCAATTGAAACCAATCTCGCTATTCTTAGTTTTTCGCAATAGGTATGTATATCTCGTATGGCAATGGTGGCCTTCGCGCGTTTATGCAATAATAAATAGTTGTTTTTCTTCGTTATAAACTTCTCGAGAGACCTGAGTTTGTCTGCCCGTGCTTCCTGCATCTGTTCGGCCCTTATCGGATTGCGTCTGAGAATATAACGAATTTCATCTTCTTTGACTTCTGCTGTTTCTTCATCAAAAAGATCCATTTGAAACACGCCCCTAACCAGTAACGATTCAATTTGTGGTTTGGTGATTGCAGTAATATAATGAAACCCGTGCTCTTTAACATCTTCAACCTGCTTATTCTTAAGCATCCCCCGATCTCCCACGAACGTCACATCCTGGCCACCAAATCGTCTGGCGACTTTGCGAATTTGTGAAGCGACTGTTTTTGGATCTTGTGTATTACCACAAAAGACTTCTATCGACAGGGGATGGCCCTCGCCATCACACAGTAATCCAATAACTATCTGTCTTTTGCCTCGTTTGCCATCTCGATTATAACCAAATGCACCAAGCTCATTACACTGCCCCTCAAGATAACTGCTGGTTACATCATACAGGTACAACCCGGGCTTTTTGTCCGAATGGAGACGATTAAAAAGGCGGTCCTCAATTTTCTCTTGCTGTTTTGAAAGCCAATCAAGGTTCTTGTACAGATGATCTTCGTTAAATGATTCTGTTATGCCAAGAATCGCACACGCCCCGTGACTTCCGGCAAGACGTACAGCAGACAATCGTGATCCCTGGTCAATAACCCGGGCAATAACTTGCCACAAGGCACGTTTACCTTCCTGTGTATATCCCAGTGCCTGAGCAATACCAATCTCTTTTGCTATTTCATGCAAACACCATACAGCTCCAATTGATGCTCCCTGCTCTAATTCAACGGTATGTCCTGATGTGCGCAGGGCAGAGAGGTCGTCTTTGTGTTTAAGCGCCAATTTTATTGCTTCGATTTCTTCTTGCGAGCACGAGGAAATATTCGCAATAGTGCGATGCTTTACTTTCCCTTTTTCTCGATAGCTCGTACGCAGGAGATAGCGAACATAGTTACCTGTTTTGCATGTGTCTATATACATAGTGTCTACTATTATAAGGAGTGCTAGCGATATGTCAAGACATTATTGCAAAATTAGTAAAAATATATTAGTGGCTACTTTTAGAGCTCAATAAAATCTATATCCATCTTAATCGCAATATGTTACAGAATATGAGGCGTGGAACATCCGTTAGAATAAATGGCAGCTGTTTCTAGCGAGAGTCATTCATAATTTAAACTGAGTAAGCTCGAAAAGGTAAAATAGAGCCTGTCCCAAAACTGCTATTTTTGAATAATATACCTCAACGCAGGGTTTTTTTATAGTTAATACAGGGGATAACAGTCTGTGTTTTGTGTTTTTTTGATATGGTAACTGTGTTTTTACACACTACTCTGTAACAGATCATCAGGTATTATATTATTTATGCGGCATCTTTCCGTTGTTTTTCTTTTTCTTCTACGGCCATTCGGGCAAGTTTCCAGAGATTATGCGCAAGAACACACCATGCTATTCGTTTCTGGCGGTTGTCAAATCCCTTGCTTCGTAGTGGCTTACCAAGATACGCATTTTTAAAGATACCAATACGCCCTTCGGTTTGTGACCTTCGTTTCTGGAGAACACAAAATTGTTCATCTTCAAGTTGCTCGGTCAGCTGGACAACCGAACGAGGGCATATCGCATTTATCACTTCGCGTTCTTCCAGGTATTGCCTGTTTTCAGGCGAGTCAAGACCGCGGTCACCCGCATAACTTTTAGGTTTGCCATACGCTTCCTCGATACGCTCAAGACTTGCGTCTACCAGCTTATTATCAGCCGGGGGCTGTTCTTGTATAAAGAGCCAGTCAACAATCAGTCCTTGTGCCTGTTCTGCCAGATACAGGCCGTTACCAAATTCCACTTCAGCTCCGGCTTTCCCGCGAACAATAACATGCGTGTCAGTTTCGTAAAGACTCAGTATCTTTTCCTTATTCGGGACTCTACGCTCCCCAATAATGCGTTCGTGTGCCTGCTTGATTGCCTGTGGAAGCTGTTCAAGAACAGCATTCATGCGAGCAAGAATATTCTCTGCTTCACGTTCACTCCAGTCAGTCTCTTTCCAGTGAATTGTCAGTTCACGATGATAATTGATAGCATGTCTCTCAATGGTTTTCAGCAGGTTCTTCATACGTCTGAAGATTGCTTTGCGTTTTCTTGTAGCATCTTTGGTTTTTCGCACATGGGTCATTTCCATACACAGTTTATTCATTTTACGAATAAACTCTTCCGGTTTACCAATAGATCTATAGGAATTTCTTTTTTCTGTTGATTGTGATTTTCACTCCCATTCATCAAATATCCGTCCTCTGAGCAACTTCATCGCCCATCATACACACAAAAAATACATCTGGTCAACAAAAA